>Ga0105046_10019241_pt1 | contig 10361 bp, 12 predicted proteins | sample MAT03_FD_78385 | JGI IMG/M metagenome (GOLD analysis project Ga0105046, IMG submission 78385) | Freshwater microbial communities from Lake Fryxell liftoff mats and glacier meltwater in Antarctica - MAT-03 (megahit assembly) | ecosystem: Environmental > Aquatic > Freshwater > Ice > Liftoff... | reverse complement strand
TCGGGTCCTGAAACACGATCTGCATGCGCCGCCGCAGCGGACGCAGCGTCGACTCGGGCACCGAGGTGATGTCCTTCCCCTCGAAGTGCACCGTGCCTGAGGTGACCGGCAACAAGCGGATCGCCATCCGGCCCAGGGTGCTCTTACCGCAGCCGCTCTCACCGACGAGGCCCACGGTCTCACCTTCACCCACGGTCAGCGACACCCCATCGACCGCGCGCACCACGGCGCTCGGCTTGCTGAAGAGCCCACCCCCGAGGGGAAATTCCTTCCGCACGTCCTTCAGCTGGAGCAGCGGCGCGCTCTTCTCGACCACGGGCTCCGTCTCGCCGACGCCCTCCCCGCTCACAGCCGCGTCCTGGCTCATCGCGGTCCCTCCGCCGCGGCGACGAAGCACGCCGCCCGGTGCCGCTCGCCCATCGCGCTCAGCTCGGGCTCGCTCTCGTCGCAACGCGCGATGCGCTCGTCACACCGGTCCTTGAAGCGACACCCCTTCTCCAACAGCCGCAGGTTCGGCACCACGCCCGCGATGGTAGGCAGCCGACGCCGAGTCGCGTTGTCGCCAAACCCCGGGACGCTCTTCAAGAGGCCCCGGGTATAGGGATGCCGCGGCCCCGCGAAGAGCGCGGCCACCGGCGCCTCCTCCACCACCTTGCCCGCATACATGACCACGACACGATCGACGAAGTCCGCCACCACCCCGAGATCATGGGTAATGAGCACGATCGACAGGCCCAGATCCCGCCGCAGCTGCGCCAGCAGGTCCAAGATCTGCGCCTGGATGGTCACGTCCAGCGCAGTGGTCGGCTCGTCCGCCAAGATGAGCTTGGGCTCACACGCCAAGGCAATCGCGATCATCACCCGCTGCCGCATCCCGCCCGAAAGCTGATGGGGATAGCTGTCGTAGCGCTCGCCGGGACCAGGAATCCCCACCTTCTCCAAGAGCTCGATCCCCCGCTTGCGCGCCGCCGCAGCGCTCATCCCCAGGTGGTGCCGAAGGCCCTCGCTTACCTGGGCCCCCACGGTGAGCACCGGATTCAGTGCGGTCATCGGCTCTTGGAAGATCATCGCTATCTCCTTGCCCCGCACCTTCTGCATGGCCCGCTCGGAGAGCGCGAGGAGATCCTTGCCACCGAAGCGCACCGAGCCGCCCACCACCTTGCCCGCGGGCTCGGGCAAGAGACGCAAGATCGCGAGCGAGGTGACGCTCTTGCCGCAGCCGCTCTCACCCACGATGCCCAAGGCCTCGCCGGCCCCGACGACGAACGACACGCCGTCGACCGCGCGCAACTCCCCTTCGTCGGTGGCGAATGCGATCCGCAGATCCTTCACCTCCAGCAGCGGCTCGGCCTTCTCCTGCGCGATCGGCGCGTCGCTCATCCGCCGCACTCGACGGGCTCGATCGACAGGCCCGGCCGCGGCTCCTGCACGAACGAGGAATCGGGCACATCGGTGTTGAGCTCCAGCGAGCGCACCCGAACCTCGGTGTCGATCTGCTGAGCGGGGTGCTCGAAGCGCACCCGGAAAGGCAGCGCGACACCGCGATGGGGCATCTCAGTGTCGCTGGGATCCTCGATCACCCGGTAGTCGTCGTAGCTCACCCGCCACTCGAGCGAGCCATCGGGATGAAGGCGCTCCGAGCGCATCAAGCGCAGGCGTTGATCCTCGATGGCCGCAGCCACATCGCTGCCATGCACCGCGTAGTCGAGGATCTGGCTCCGGCCGCTCTCGGGCTCGCGCACGGTGACCCGGTATCGGCCGCCCTCGCACACCACGGTGCTCTCGCCCTCGAGCACCGGTGTCTCACCCAACAACAATCCGGCGACCTCTTCGCCCTCCATCGGGATGCCGAGGAGGCGCGCGATGTTCTCGGCGCAGGTCGGGCCGGTGAAGAAGCGGTTCTCCCGAAGGTCGGTGAGCGAGAAGGTCGTGCCGTCGCTGGTGAGCACCGCCGCGGGCCCGAACTGGGTCATCGCGTCGAAGCGAACCCGATCGGGACGCGCGAGCATCATGAACACGGTGCCTCGGATGCGGCCCCCAGGGTCACGCCGCTCGACCCGCGCCTCGGCGGTGATGACGCGCGCTGGGCTCCGCGCCGCGCGGTAGCCATCGAGCAGCTGCTCGGCGGTGGTGAAGCGGGCCGCAGGGCAGCTCGCGCCGGGGCACCCACTCATCAAGACAGCGAACGGGATGGCGAGAGGCACGAGCAGGGCCGAGAGACGCATCGCGGCAACCGTAGCCCATTGTCGGGGCGCCATGGGCGGCTGTAGGAGGTAGTCGAGACGCGCACCGGCGCCGAGGGACCTGATAGGCTCCGTGCCCCATGAGCTCGGACCTCACGAACCAACTCGATCAAGCCTGGGATGCCCTCCTCGATGAGCGCACCGACGAAGGACTCCGCCTCGCGGTGTCGCTGCTCTCCGCCGATCCGGCGCAGCTCGGCGCCGCAGCGCTGGTGCTTCACGCGCTGGGTGATCTCGGCCAGCCCGACGCGATCGACAAGTACGCCAAACCGTTGGTGCACGCGTGGATACGGCGGGGCGATCTCCCGCAGGCCGTCGGCGTGGCCCAGCTCGCCAAGGCCAAGCTGAAGGCCGAGCTGCTCACGGCCATCGCCACGGCGTTCGGTAAAGGCAGCAAGCGTTTGGGCGACATCGCGCCCCAGCCCCCGCCGCTGCCCATCGAGGTAGAGGACGAGAAGGCCTCGGGCAAGGCGCTGATCGAGCGCGCGAACGCTGCGCTCGCGACCTTCGCCGCATGGAAGGATCCGCTCCCCGACGGTCAGGTCCCTGCGCTCCCGCTCTTCTCGGCGTTGGCGCCCAAAGCGCTCGACCGCCTGCTCGGGGTGATGACGCTGCGCGAGTTCAAGAGCGCGGCCGTGGTGATCGAGCAGGGCGAGGAGGGCAAAGAGGCCTTCGTCGTCGCGCGCGGCATGCTGCGCGTCGAGCGCTCGGGCGCGAACGACGACCTCACCACCCTCGCGCTGCTCGGTCCCGGCGCGATCTTCGGTGAGATGGCGCTGGTGTCGGACTCCCCGCGTGCCGCCGCCGTGCGCGCCCAAGAGCCCACTCGATTGCTCGCGATGAGTCGCAAGGACCTCGAAGCCCTCGCCAAGACCGAGCCCGCGGTCGGCGAAGAGCTCGCGGGCTTCTGCCGCGCCCGGATGATCGCCAACCTGGTGCGCACCTCCACCATCCTGCGAGCCGCACCGACCGCGCAGCGCGAGGACTTGATGTCTCGCTTCACCGCCCACCACTTCGCCGCCGGCGAGGCGCTGGTGCACGAGGGCAGCGAAGCCGCCGCGCTCTTCTTGATCGCGAGCGGCGCGGTCCGGGTGATGAAGGACGAGAACGGCGAGGCGCTGATGCTCGCCGAGCTCGGACCAGGTGAGGTGGTCGGCGAGATCGGCATCGTGCTGCGCCGTCCCGCCAGCGCGACGGTCCTCGCGACCCATCCGACCGTCGCCCTCGAGCTGACCCGCGAGGCCTTCGACGACGCCATCAAGTCCCATCCCGCCTTGCTCGGCGAACTCTATCAGCTCGCGACTGCGCGCGAAGAAGAGACCCGCAGCATCGTCGCCCAAGACGTGATGGATCTCGACGCCGACGTCCTTCTTTGAGGAGAAGTCAGCCGCTGAGGAAGGGCGTCAGCACGTCCACCATCGACTCGTCGCCCTTCACCCAGCGATTCAATGAACGATGTGCTCGGTGACCGGCCCGCCGCCGACGGCCGTGCCGTAGATATCGGCGAAGCGCAGCGAGCCCGGTCCGTCGCCCAAGGTGAGGTGCACGTGGTCGAGCACGGCGCGAACACCCCCGATGGTGGTGGTCGCTGTCGCGGTGCAGCCGCTGGTGCCGGGCCCTGTGCGGATGGTCAGCCGACGCGACGAGAGCGCTTGCACGGTGACCTCCAGCGTCGCGCCGTCCGCACGACGCTCGGTGATCCGCTGGCTGCCGACCCCGTACACGGGTCCCTCGAAGATGTTGAGCCCGTGGGTCACCCGCCCGCCACTGCCTCGCTCGAACTCCCGCCAGTAAACCACCATCGGTGATCCGCTGGTGGGCAGACAGCTCGCGTCCAAGCGAATCCCGTAGTCCACCCGGTTGTGATCGTCACTCTTGTCGACGTAGAAAATCGTAGCGACGTCGGTCGCGGAGAAATCCACGTTGGCATACGCCACCGCCGTGACCGCGAGGATCGAGATCACCATGCCTGCGCCGACTCGACGGCTCACGATCCACTCCCGGGCAGATCGACCCCGCAGGCCGCGAACGCGGCGCACTCGGGCAGCGCCTCCCCTGTCCCGCCGCCATCACACGGGTGCTCGCGGAGCGCTAGGTAGCACGCGAGGATCTCCCCGAAGGTGATGGCGCAGGGCATCGATCGGGCGCTGGGCCCCGAGGTGCTGGGATCACAGTGGTAGTCGTAGGTCTCGACCATCGTGCCATCGGGGCAAGTGACCTCCGGTCGGCTCAGCCCTGCGTTCTCGGCGAGGTAGGGACAGATGCCCTCGAAGTCCTGATCGCTCAGCTGCGCGACCGGGGTCTCCCAAGGAACGGGAGGCGTAGGCATCGGCGCGAGCCGAGCCGCGACGGTTCCCTCTCCAGCACCGTCGTTCGCAGCCCCCTCATTCGCAGCGCCGTCATTCGCGGCCCCGTCATGCGCAGGGTGCGGCTCGTCGTTCGATGGACGAGCGCCACACGCGCCGAGACCGAGGGCGAGGACCAACGAGAACAGAGAGGAGATTCGCATCGCGCGGATCATGGCACAGCGGGCGACCGACGACGCATCACTCGCGATCCCCGCGCCACAAGCGCAGCGCGATGAGCGCGTGGGTCGCGATCACGACGGGCACAATCACCAGCGGTAACATCGGACCCGGGAATCGCAGCAGCGCCGACATCGACTCGGGGTGGTCGCTGAACAGAAGCGCGCGCTGCGCGGTGATGACCACCGCAAAAATGTCGAGCGCAGCGAACCCATTCCACAGGCCCACGATCCGGGTCCGACGCGCGTCGAGCGCGGGCAACGCGAGGGACACCAGCACCGCGAGCAAGCCCACCGTGAGGTCTCCCCAGCCCGCGACCTGGGTGAACGTGCCATCCAGTCCGTCGGTCACCGCGAGCACGAAGAAGCCCACGCCGATGGGGGCGCGCACGGCGTGCAAGAGCACCCAGGCTCGCAGGGGCACCGCGTCGCAGACCCGTCGAAACGCCCCCCCCGTGCGGTACGACAGGACGAGCATCGCCAGCGCCGAGAGGATGGCCGCCGGCACCAGCGCGCGACGCTCGAGGCTGAACGCACCGGACAGCGCGAGCCCGGTGGCCGCAAGCCACCAGAGGCCTAGGCCGATCGCTGTCGATGCCTCGCCCAACGCGACGCTGCGCGCCGATCCCCGCCGCCTGCGCGAGGCGCTGTTGAACCTGGCGGCCAACGCGATCGACGCGATGCCCCGCGGCGGGGTGCTCGCGCTCGCAGTACAGCGCGCGCCGAGCGCCACCCTTTTGGTGGTCAGCGACACCGGCGAGGGCATCGCTCCGGAGGACCGCGCACGGGCGGGCGAGGCCTTCTTCACCCGTCGCGAGGGCGGCACCGGCCTGGGCCTCTTGCACGCACGCAACGTCGCGCGACTGCACGGCGGCGAGCTCCGCCTCGAGCACCCAGAGCGCGGCCTGCGCGCGGTCCTCGTGCTCCCCGACGATGCGCTCGCAGTGTCGGGCCCGGTCGGCTAAGGGGATGGCCGTGGCCCGCATCCTGTGTGTCGACGACGAACCGGCGGTGCGTTTCGCCCTCGGCGAAGTGCTCGCGGCGCACGACGTCGTCCTCGTGGCAGGGGGCGAGCAAGCGCTCGCGCAGATCGCGAGCGACGACGAACCCTTCGACGCGGTCATCACCGATCTCTCGATGCCAGGGATGGATGGCCAGCTGCTGCTCCTCGCGATCCGCGCCGCGTATCCCGGCCTCCCCGTTCTCATGATCACCGCGCATGGCTCGGAGCGCGCCGCGGTCGCCGCCATGAAGCAGGGCGCCTGGGACTACTTGACCAAGCCGTTCGACATCGACGAGCTCTGCGCGACCGTCTCTTCCGCGCCAACCAGTCGACATCGTGACCAAGCCGAGTGAGCCCGGCCGCAAGCCTCCGCGCCGCCAGTGGCTGCGCCCTGCGCTCGGGGCAGCACTGCTGATCGTGCTCCTCTGGGTGATGTTGAACGGGATCGAGCAGTGGGCCGTCGGGGCGTTGATCACGGCGCCCAACTACGGCGCGACCCCTGCGCCAGGCGAGCCGCCCGCAGACGCCCATCGGATACGCATCGAGCGCGAGGGCGCGACCATCGAGGCCTTCGTCTTCGAGCCGACGGACGGGATGCGCGCGACCGCGGTGATCCTGCATGGCCTCGGCGATCAGAAGGACTCGTTCATCGGCACCGCGCGCTCGTTCGCGCGCGAGGGCTACCGCGCGGTGATCATCGATCTCCGAGGACACGGCCACTCGGGCGGCGACTACCTGACCTACGGCCTGCTCGACGCCGACGACGTCGGTGCGGTGCTCGACGACATCGACGGCGACGCGCTCGCGAGCGGCGACGCGCTTGGTCCGGTGGTGATCGTGGGACCGAGCTATGGCGGCGCGGTCGCCCTGCGCTTCGCGGCGCAGGATCCTCGAGTGCGCGCGGTCGCCACCCTCGCCACGTTCGCGTCGTTGCGCGGGATCCTGCCCAACTACGCGCGCCTGATGGCCCCGATGCTCCCGCCTCCCCCGGAGTGGTTCATCGACTGGGCGCTCGATGACGCCGCCGCCGAGTCGGGCATCGACTACGCGCGCTGCGACTCGACCGACGCCGTGCACGCGATCCGAGTGCCCATCCTCTTCGTGCACGGCGAGAACGACGTGCACATCCCGATCGAAAACGCCGAGACCCTGTATGCGTCGTGCTGGCCCGAGCAGTGCCACCTCGAGCGCGTCGAAGGACAAGACCACATCAGCATCCTCTCGGACCAGGCGAGCTGGAGCACGGTGCGCAGCTTCTTCGACGAAGTGTTGGCGCGCTGACCGATCACGCGAGCCCATCAAGTGCAGCGTTCATCGGGCGCTCATTCGGCGCGCGGCGCGCGGTGACCCCTCGGCGAAAGACCACCGCCGCGACGAGGACGCTCGCGAGCATCACGAGGATCCCGCTCTCCCCTATCCAGATCGACGTGGTGCGCGACGCGTCGCCACCCACCGTGAAGTGATCGAAGGGGCCTTGGATGGTGGCGTTCCACGACGCATGGAAGAGCGCCGCCGCCCACACACTCCCGGTCTCAAGTCGCGCATACGCCGCGAGCGCGCCGCCCGCGATGATGCTGATTAGAAAGAGCAGTGCACTCAGCATGGGATACGGCCCCGCCGCATACTGCCCGCTGAGGATGATCGGAAGATGCCAGAGTCCCCATACGACGCCGCTCAGGAGGATCGGGCGCGAGAGCCGCGCATCGATCAGCCGCGTGAGCATGTAGCCGCGCCAGCCGATCTCCTCGCCCACTGCCGAGATTCCCGCGAGGACGGGCCCGATCAGGAGGGTGAGTCCGACGGTGAGCGCGAAGCGCGGTATGGGCGACATGCCGCCGAGACCTATCCCAGAGGTCGCAGGCGCCTCGAAGTCCGCGAGCCCCGTCCCCCACGCGAGACCATAGGCCGCGAGGCCCACGGCGAGCGGAGACAGCCACGCGACGAGCCACGGCCACACGCCGCCTGCCTTCCCGATGCGGAACGACACGTCGCCGAACCCCTCTCGCGTCACCAAGCGCAGGCCCAGTGCGACCCACCCGGGCGTCCACATCAGCGCGAAACTCTCGAGGCCATGATCCTCGATGGGGCCACCCGCCAGAATCATGTGGGCTTGGATCGCCCACGAAACGGCGAACGTGAGCACCAGATAGCGAACGAGCGCCCGACGGGCCCGCTGCGCTCGATCTGCGACGTCGCCTGCTGCGGGGTCGGCAGTGTCGGGCTGCAACTCGTGGGTCTCCGTCGTCGTCATCGAGCCCCCTACGACGGGACGGTGATGGTATTTCACGCGCTGATCAGCGCGCGCAGCCGTCATCGAGCGCGTGAATCGTCTCGCCCGCACCTTCCGCCATCGAGTAGAGCGACGAGCCGTCGTCGGAGAACGCGATGGACTCGCCCTGAAACTCGGAGATCGGCGGGAGCTCGACGGGGGTCACCGACCACCGCGCCAGCGCATCGCCATCACTCGCCTGATAGAGCCAGACCCGCCGGTAGGTGCGCACCACGAACCGGCCGAGCTCGTCGCTGTCCGCAGCAGTGATCGAGTCCGCGAGGCTGCGGCCGGGCAATAGATCCGTGACGTGCTCGAGCACCCGGGTGCTCCCATCGACGTGCGGCGCGGCGGCCCGGTACACCGCGTGCGGCCCCTCGTTCACCTTGCTCAGCAGATAGAGATCGCCCGTGCGGCGATCGAAGATCAGCGCCTCACAGTCGTGCGGCGCGTCGGGATAGGTGAACGCGAAGCGCTCGAACGCGGCGACGCGCAGGGTGCTGCTCGCGCTGGGCAGCGCGGGGATCTCGGAGCGCACCACCTCGACGTGATCCCGCGGCGAGCCGCCATCGCGCGCGGCGTTGTCACCGACATCACCGAGGTAGATCCACTCGCGCCCATCCCGGTACTCGATCGCGGCGTCCTCGATGTCGAACGAGGGCGCTCCATCCACCACGATCTCCGCGCGCACCAAACCCTCGGGGCTCAACGCGAAATAGCGCGCGACGGCCTCGCCCGAGTCGTTGTGCACGAAGAGCACGCCCGGATCGCGGCGGCTCGCCACCATCCCCGAGATCTCGGTCAGACGTGCATCGCTCACGGTGCCGACGTCGCGTACCGAGCTCCAGCCGCACGCGGGCGCATCGATTCGCTCGCCGCCGTCGCTGAGTTCAGCCGCCGCGTCGTCCGGCGCTGGCGCCGCGCCACAAGCGGACAGGAACAAGATCAGCAGCCCTACACGCATGGCCCCGAGGGTAGCCTCACTCGAGGACGAACGTCTCACGCACCCGCTGCGACTTGAGGAAGTACGCGATCCAGATCATCTGCCTCCACACGTCCAACGTGATGCGCGTTCCCTCGATGGGCTGATGCACCCCGAGGATGCTCTCCAGCCAGTACGACGCGAGCATGTCGTAGAGGACGAGCGCGATCCCCGCGCCGTAGAACGCATCCTCGCTTCGCTCGGCCGCGCCCATGTCCGGAATGCTGCCGCTTCGGCGTGCACCTCGTCAACGGGGTAGCCGATAGCGGGTAGCGGGATGTGAGGTGCGAGGTGCGGGATGCTCGCGGTGGCCGGCGACCCTCGCCACCGGCCACCACCGCCCTACCGCGTCAACATCACCAGCGCGCCGATCACGTGATTCAGCATCGCCCGCGTCTCTGCGTCCACCTTGGCTTAGCCCAGCGCCTCGCCGAGGTCGCCGACCGCCTCGACCTCCCGCGCGCTCCCGAGCGCCGTCAGCAGACGCATCCGAGGATTTCCCCCGCGTACGCCCGAAGCTTCAGCGCAGTTCAGCGCGATCGACGCTCGAGGCCATCTTCGACAGCATCGGGCAGAAGGACGCGGATCTCGCGCGGCAGGGGCGTCGGCGCGTAGATCCGAAGCATGTGATTCGATTCTATTTTTCTGCCTTCGAGCTGACTGCAACGTGCAGCCGCTCGGGGCGAAGTCCCCACCGCCGGCGCGCGGTTCGGCAGCCAAGGCTCGCGAAGCGACCCTCATCCCGCATCACGCATCACGTCAGCGCACGGGCCGCGCCCGCCCGTGAAACCACGCCCGCATCTCCCCCATCGCCGTCACCTGCTCCACCGGCGCACGCCGACGGCAAGTACTCGCCTCGCTACTCCCACTCACCGCCCCCCACCTCACCTCCGGACAGTCGTTGGGATTCCAAGCGATCTCGATCGCCGGAGTCCGCGCAATCAGATCCGACAGCGTCAGCTCCGCGCTCGAACCGTCGCTCCGGGTATACCGAAAATGCCGCTCCGCCAACAGCGCATCACGCCGACTCTCCAGCCGCGTGATCGCCTGCTCCAGCGTCTCCCCCGGCGGCAGATGAAAGCGCTCCGGCCGCCGCCGAACCGCATCGGGAAAGCCCATCACGGTGTCGATCGCGATCAGCAAACGCATGTCCCGCGAAGGCGTGGAGAAGTCCTCCCACGGGCCCTCGGTGAGAAAGATGTCGATCCCCTCGGGCATGGGAATCACGCCACCAGGATGCGCCCGAAACCAGTCCTCGCCGTTGTCGATCGAGACCACCCGTCGCACCGTCGACTCTTCCAAGGCATCGACCAGCGCGATCAACCGAGCCTCGGGATCGA
>Ga0105046_10019240_pt1 | contig 10362 bp, 7 predicted proteins | sample MAT03_FD_78385 | JGI IMG/M metagenome (GOLD analysis project Ga0105046, IMG submission 78385) | Freshwater microbial communities from Lake Fryxell liftoff mats and glacier meltwater in Antarctica - MAT-03 (megahit assembly) | ecosystem: Environmental > Aquatic > Freshwater > Ice > Liftoff... | reverse complement strand
TCGCGCGATTGGATCGAGGCGATCGAAATGGCCCTGTCCGGCACGAGCAGCCCCCTGGCGCGGCGGCAGGCGGCGGAGCGGGCGATCAACCTGACCCGCGCCTTTGGCTGGACCGGTCCGCGTCAGGGCTTTGGCTTGTATGCCTATGGCCGGTTGCAGGTGTCCAACGACCCCGATCTGGCGCTGCAGGCGTTTCTGGAGGCGGACCGCGCCTATGCCGCGTCGCCGCTGACCCGGCTGCATCAGGCGCATGTGCAGGTGCAACTGGCGGCATTTGCCTTGTCCAGCGGCGATGCGGATGCGGTGCTGCGGTTGACCGACACGGCGATCGTGGTGGCCGAAGCGGCCCAGAACGCCGCGCTGCTGGCGACGCTGCTGATGTTCCGGGCCGAAGCGCTGGAGTTGCAGGGCCAGCCCGATCTGGCGACGGCGGTGCGGCTGGACAGCCTGGCCTGGGCGCGCTACGGCTTTGGGTCAGAGCGCAATGTGCGGGCGCGGGCGCGCGAAATCGCGGCGCTGTCGCCCTTGTCGGGGGCCGAGCCCGGCGGCTGACCGGGGTGGTTCCGGTCGTGGCAGGGCGCGCAAATGCTGCGGCAAGGGGGCCAACGTGATCTATCCTTTGGGCGGTCTGCTGATTGGCGCGGTGCTGGGCGCGTCGATGGCGCGGATACGCGGCGGCCGGGCGGCCGATATGGCGCAATGGGCGGCGGTGATGGCGATCCTGCTGGGGCTGGCAGGGCTGGTGATCCTGATCGCCATCGACCGCAGCCTGCAATAGGCCACGAGGTCGCTGCCGTTCCAACGGTTCCAACGGTTCCTGCCGTTCCAACCGTTCCTTGCGCCGCTGCGGCTGGCGTGGGTGCCGGCGGGCCCGGGCGAATGGCTGGACATGCTGGCGGCCCTGCGCACCGGTCTTGTGACCCATGACGCCGAGGGGGCCGTATCATCTGGCGCGAATGACCCCTGTCAAGAATGCCACCCGGTTCCGCCAGTTCGACCGCGCGTGCGCCATCGCCAGTGCCGGGTTGGAGCAGGTGACGGTCAGGAGGGTGATCGCGGCACCGGACCTGCCGCCCGAACCACGTTCCGGTATCTGAAGCTGCTGCATCGTCACGATTGCCTGTCCGCAGGCGTCTGGCGCGACAACCGCCGCCGCTGGACCGAAACGGTGCCGGTGCCGCACCTGCTGCACCGCGATGGCCCCGGCTGGCGCGCGATGTGTGTCGGTGACGCGGCGAAGTCGCCCGACACGATCAGCCACCCGGGCGGCGCGCGCGAATACCGGAATGCGAAACCGGAGCGGTGTGGCCGGGGTGCCTGTTGCGGCAATGGCCGACGCATTGGTGCATCAGCCTCTTGCCGCGGGGGCAAGGGGCGATGTCGCGGTCGATGGGGGTGGTTGACGCGCTGCCGACCCCGGACCGGATGGTGCCCCTTTTCCCGGACGGGCTGACGGCAGCGATGCAGGTTCTGTCGCGGCAAGGGGCGGTGCCGGTTGGCTGGCCCCCGGGGCTCTGCCCCGGACCCCGGGATATTTAGGGACGAAAAATGAAATCAAGGCAGCAGCTTAAAGCTCGGCCAGCGCCTGGCGTGCCGCAGCGCGGCCGGTGGCGAGGCAGGCGGTGATCAGGTAGCCTCCGGTGGGCGCCTCCCAATCCAGCATCTCGCCTGCGGCATAGGTGGCGGGGTGGTGGGTCAAGCGGTAGCCGTCGAGTGCATCCCAGCGCAGGCCGCCGGCGGTCGAGATGGCTTCGTCCAGCGGGCGGGGGCCGGCATGGCGGACGGTGAGGGACTTCAGCAGCGCGGCGAGGCGGTTGGGGTCGGTGGGCAGGGGGCGGGCCCATTCCTGCGCCAGTGCGGTGCGAACGGGATCAAGGCCGAGGCGGCGCAGGCGGTTGGCGACGCTGTCGCCCGGGGCCATCCGGGCCAGTTTCGCGGTGAGTGCCGCCAGTGGCTGGTCGGGCAGCAGGTCGATCACCAGCGCGGCCCCTTCCCGCATGGCGCGGGCATGGGCATAGATGCCGCCGCCTTCGATGCCACGGGCCGAGATGACGAACTCGGCCCGCAGGCGCACGGTGCCGCAGGTCAGCGCCACGCCTTTGACCGGGTGGCCGAAATGGCGGGCCATATGGCGGCTCCAACCCACCGCAAAGCCCATGTTGGCGGGCAGGAAGGGGGCGGTCTGGCCCCCCAGCAGGGCCGCCCAGGCCCCGTCTGACCCCAGCCGTGCCCAACTGGCCCCGCCAAGGGCCAGTATCGTCACATCGGCACGGATCGTCTGCGGGCCATCCGGTGTGCCGAACAGGCAGGCCCCGTCCTGCCAGCCCTGCCAGCGCCAGCGCGTCTGCAACGCAACGCTCAAGCCACCCAGCCGCCGCAGCCAGGCGCGCAGCAGGGGCGAGGCTTTCATCGCCGCCGGGAATACCCGGCCCGATGATCCGGTGAATACCGGCTGGCCCAGCCCCCGCGCCCAGGCCATCGCCGCGTCCGGGCCAAAGTCGCGCAGGGCGGCGTCCAGGGCCGGGGCGCGGGGGCCGTAGGCGGCCAGAAAGCCCGGCAGGTCCTGATCCTTGGTCAGGTTCAGGCCGGATTTGCCCGCCATCAGGAACTTGCGCCCCGGCGAGGGCATGGCGTCAGCCAGCGTCACCGACAACCCCGCCGCCGCCAGCACATCCGCCGCCATCAACCCGGCGGGACCTGCGCCGATGACCAGTGCGGTGGTCACGCCGGGACGGGTTTGAGATGCAGCACGCGCTGGGGATAGGGCATCTCGATGCCATGCGCCTTGCACGCGCCCCAGATCAGGAACAGCACGTCGGAGGTGTATCTGTGCGGCCCGTCATCCAGCCCCCGCACCCAGAATTTCACCGCGAAATCCACCGCCGATTCGCCGAAACCGCGCAAGTCGCAATCGGGCGCGGGATCCTGCATGATACCGGGATGGGTGGTTACTGCCGCCGCGATGATGTCGGGGACGCGGGTGATGTCGGTGTCGTAGCTGACCGAGAACAGCGCCTCCAGCCGGTTGGCGCTGCCGCTGTCGGAATAGTTGGTGACGCGGGTGGTGATCAGATCCTCGTTCGGGACCATGATCCATTTGCCGTCAAAGGTTTCCAGGATGGTCGCGCGCGCCGTCATCTTGACGATCTTGCCCGCCTCGCCCCCGTTCAGCGCGATGAAATCGCCCACCGTCGCCTGGCCTTCGACCATCAGGATCAGGCCGGACACGAAATTGGCCGCGATCTTTTGCAGGCCAAAGCCGACGCCGATGCCGACCGCCCCGCCCAGCACCGCCAGCGAGGTCAGCGAGATGCCGATGATGTTCATCAACAGCAGGAACGCCAGCCCGAAGATGGCAAATTCGGCCGCCTTCAGCGTCAGTTGCCGGATCGCCGGGCGCATCGGCTGGCGGCCGATATAGCGGACGGTCTGGTCATTGCCCCACAGGCCCAGCCGGAACAGCAGGCCGCCTGCGATCAGGCCACGGATCACGGCGATGGCGGAAAAGGCGATGTTGCCGATCTGGATCGTGGTTGCGGTCAGGTAATCGACCAGCGGTGCCAGCAGTCCCAGTGCGTGCAGCGCGGCGACGGGGATCAGCACGAAGCGGCCGAGGAACCGCAGGAACGGATCGGTCAGGATCGTGTTGACCAGGATCCGCGCCGCCAGGAACAGGAACACCCGCTTGCCAAAGGCGATCACCGCGCCCGAGCCGAACAACGACCGGGTCACCCGCTCGCCCGCCGCCGTCAGCGCATAGGCCAAGAGCGGCAGCAGCAGCGGCAGAAAGATCAGCGCAAAGCGGCGGGCGATGGCGATCGGGCCGCTGGCGGTATCGGCCGGGGTCAGGATGCGGCTGGCCCAGGGGGTCAGCCGGCGTGACAGCAGCACCGCCATTCCATAGGCCAGCAGCAACAACCCGAATTGCGACCATGCGGCGGGCGACAGCAGCCAGCGCAAGGTGAACGCCCAGCCCTGATCCAGCCAGCCCAGCGCCTGGCCTATCATCGCGTTCTGGTCCATGCGCGCCCCGGCAGTGTCACCCCGTACAACTGTCTTGCCCCGAAATGCGGTCGACTGACAAGCGACGGGGCGGTCGGCAGGGTTTGGCTCAGCACGGTTTCGTGACCGCAACAACCGCGCGCCTTGGTGTCGAAGTCCGGGAACGCGTTGCCAGATGATCCCTCGACGCCAGTCCGCCAGTGGATGCGACGGCTGACGCCCCCTGCCAAACGCTTCCGGAGTTTGCCGGTTTGAGACAGATTTTCCGTGCGATCGGGCTGACCGCCGCGCGGCGCGGCTTTGCCTTGGCGCGGTAAAGCGGGGGCCAACCCCGGCCAGCGCTCGGCAAGTTTCCGCCGTTATGCCTCTTTCGCTTTGGCCCGAGCGTCACTAGATTGCGGTCCATAATTCCTGAGCTTGACCGTCCCGGCCAAGTCGAGGAATAGGACCGCAGACAATTTCAACAGAGAAAGATCCGTCATGGCCGTATTTGAGTTTCGGGTTCCGGCAAGTGCGATTGCCGTGCTGCTGACCACCACCGCCGCGCACGCCGAGTTGACCGCGAAGCAGGTCTGGGACAGCTGGAAGGCCCAGATGGGCATCTACGGCGAAAGCGGCATCTCGATCGGTGGCGAAAGCCTGGTCGATGGCGTGCTGACCGTCAGCGGCCTGACCTTGCAGACGACAAACGACACCGGCGACATGACCGGCGATCTGGGCGACATGATCTTTACCGAGCTGGGCGATGGCACGGTCGAGGTGACGATGGCCGAAAGCATGACCTTCGCCGTGAATTCCGAAACCGGGATGGGTGCCGCCACGGCGATGAACGTGACCGTTACGCAGGCGGACATGTCGATTGTTGCATCGGGCACGCCCGAGGCGATCGAATACGAGGTCAGTGCAACCCGCTATGCCATCTTGGTCGGCGACCTGGTCACGAACGGTCAGCCGACGGATGGCAGCTTCATGTTCGGGCTGAACGATCTGGGCGGCACCTACAGCACCACCGGCACCGACGATCTGATGGCGGTGATCTATGCGATGGATGCCGGGTCGATGGACATGCTGATCGACATGATCGACCCCGAATCCGGCAATGACATCAACATCACGGGCACGCTGCAGGACCTGTCGATGACCGCCGACGCCGAGATCCCTCTGGCTGCGATGGCGGCGGCGGGCGACAGCCCCGACCCCGCGTTTCCGCCGGGGCTGTCGGTCGATGCCGGCTACAGCTTTGGCCCGTCGAACTATGTGGTCAACGTGGTCGAAGACGGCATGGCCACTGCGGCCACGGCCGATATCGCTGCGGGCGAATTCGACGTGGTGCTGAACGAGGGCGCGGTCGAGGTGGCCATGTCCACCACCGGGCTGAACCTGACGATGACGGTGCCGATGTTGCCGGTGCCGGTGACGGTCAGCCTGGCTGGCTATGGCGCCAGCCTTGCGATGCCGATGGCGGCGGATGCCGCCCCGCAGGATTTTGGCATGGCGCTGAACCTGACCGATCTGATGGTCAGCGATGATCTGTGGGCGATGCTGGACCCCGGCGTGATCCTGCCGCGTGACCCGGCCTCGGTCGTGCTGGACGTGTCGGGCACGATGATGGTGCTGTCCAACCTGATGGACCCCGCTGCCCAGGCGGAAATGGCCGCAACCGGCGCGCCGCCCGCGCTGCCGGTGACGGTGGACCTGAACGAACTTCTGGTGCGCTTTGGCGGGGCCGAGATCACGGGTTCGGGTGCGTTCACCTTTGACGCCACCGACACGACCACCTATGCCGGCACCCCGCTGCCGATCGGCAGCATCGATCTGGCGATCAACGGGGCCAATGGGCTGATGGACAAGCTGGTGCTGATGGGCCTGATCCCGGAGGATCAGGTGATGATGGGCAAGATGATGCTGGGCATGTTCGCGGTGCCTGCGGGCGATGACATGCTGACCTCGACCATCGAATTCACGCCCGACGGCGGCATCCTCGCCAACGGCAACCAGATTCAGTAATCTGTGCCCGAGTCGGGACGGATCATGGCGCGCGCCGGACCCCCCGGCGCGCGCCTTCTTGCATTCAACAGGGGTTTTGCCATGTCCATTCGCCACCACTTGGTCGCCAGCACCGCGCTGGCCCTGCTGGCCGGTGCCGCGCAGGCACAGGTCACCGCCGATGACGTCTGGGCAGGTCTGGTCGCGCAATATGGCGCGCTGGGGGTCGATCTGACCGGCAACGTGACGCGCGACGGCGCCATCGTCACGGTCAGCGGCATCGAAGGCAGCATGATGCTGCCGATGGTCGAGGGCACCGTGTTGGTGGCGACCGGGGATCTGTTGATGACGGAAAGCGCCGATGGCGCGGTCGACATCACGCTGCCCGCCACCTGGCCCGTCACCCTGTCGATCCATGCCACCGATCAGGGCGAGACCCTGGCCGCCGTTGCGGATGTGTTTGTCGCCACGCAGGGTTATGCCGCGCGTTACCTTGGCACCCCGGACGACCTGCGCGCCACCTCGTCCTATGACCGGATGCTGATCACGCTGGAACGGCTGACCGTCGCGTTGTCGGGCGAGGCTTTGCCCCTGGACGTGGATATGCTGCTGGCGCTTGAGGGTGCCGAAACCCAGTCACGCATTTTGCGCCAAGGCGATGTGGAGGTACAAAGCGACGGCACGCTGGCGCGGCTGGTGGTCGATTACAGTTTCAGCATCGACGACATGCTGTCGCACACGGTCAGCGAAACCCGCGACATGCGTTATCTTAGCCGGATGATCGTACCCGCAGGCGGGTTCGACGTGCTGAATCTGGCGCCGGCCCTGCGCGCCGGGCTGGATCTGACCGCAAGCTTTCAAAGCGGTCGGCTGCAAAGCCAGGCCGTGTCGCGCATGGGCGAGACGACCATTTCCGATACGTTCCAGACCGTCGAAACCGCCCAGCAGACGCTGGAACTGAATGCCGACGGGATTGCGGTCGGCGGGGAATCGACCGGGATCGACGTGCAGTTGACGCTGACCGATCTGGTGCCCGGGCCGCTGGGCCTGACCCTGGCCCGTGCCGCCGGCGCATTCCGGATGCCGCTGCTGGCCGGTCAGGGCCCTGCGCCCGCCGGGTTCAGCCTTGATCTGGCGGGGCTGGCCCTGTCGGACGGGGTATGGGACATGATCGGCCCCGGCACCGGCCCCTTGCGCCAACTCGGCCATCTGTCGCTGGATCTGGCTGCCGAAGTCACCCCGCGCGTCGATCTGATCGACCTCATCGGGTTGCAGGCTTTGATGGACGGCTACGACTCCATCCCGCTGGAACTGAACAGCGTGACCCTGAACAGTTTTCGCGCCGCCTATGCCGGTGCCGAGGTGACCGGCAGCGGCGCGGCGCAACTGGTCTGGGCCGGGCTGGACCGGCTGTACGAGGTCGAGGAGCCGACCGGCAGTGCCACATTCGTCACCACCGGCATGGTGGGGCTGCTGGATTTGCTGTCCGGCGCCGGCCTGCTGGGCCCGCAAGAGATGCTGGGCCTGCGCGGCGGGCTGGCGATTGTGGGGCGTCCGACCGGCGTTGACACGTTGACCACCGACATCACCTTTGGCCCCGGGATCGGCCTGGTGGTGAACGGCCAGAAACTGGATTAGGCACGGGGTTGCAGCGACGCGCCCGCGCCGTTACCCGGGGGGCGCAACAAAGAGGGATGCTGCGATGACCATGGCCCTGACCGACCTGACCGCTGCCATGCTGACCGCCGCGCGCGCCGCCGGGGCGGATGCGGCCGATGCGATAGCGATCCGGTCCACCTCGATCTCGGTCGAGGTGCGGGGCGGCAAGCTGGACGAGGCGCAGCGCGCCGAAGGCATCGACCTGGGCCTGCGGGTTTTCATCGGCCAATGCTCGGCCATCGTGTCATCGTCCGATCAGCGCCCGGCCACGCTGGCCCGCATGGCCGAACGCGCCGTGGCGATGGCGCGCGAGGCACCGCCTGACCCGACCCAGGGGCTGGCCGATCCGGGCCAGCTTGGCACCCTGCGCGACTATGCCGCGCTGGATCTGTGCGACCCCGGCCCCGAACCCGATGCCGCTGCCCTGCAACAGGCGGCCCTGACGGCCGAGGCGGCGGCGATGGCTGTGCCGGGCGTGACCCAGATGGAGTCATCTGGTGCCGGGCATGGCCGGTATAACGTGGCGCTGGCTGCGACCAACGGCCTGAGCGTCGATTATTCCCGCACCGATTTCGGCCTGTCGGCCACGGCGATCAGCGGCACCGGCACCGGGATGGAGCGTGACTACGACTATGACTCGCGCCTGCACCGGGCCGATCTGCGCGATGCGCAGGATATTGGCCGCAGCGCCGGAATGCGCGCCGCCGCGATGCAAGGCGCACGTCGGCCGGCGACCGGCACCTATCCGGTGCTGTTCGACGAACGGGTGGCCGCGTCGCTGATCGGGCATCTGCTGGGTGCGATCAATGGCAGCGCGATTGCGCGCGGGTCCAGTTGGCTGCGCGGCGCGATGGGGCAGCATGTGCTGCCCGCCGCGTTGTCGCTGACCGAGGATCCGCACCTGCCCCGCCGCAACGCGTCGCGCTGGCTGGATGCGGAAGGGCTGCCAACCCAACGGCGGCAGATCGTGGCGGATGGCGTGCTGACGACATGGACGCTGGATCTGGCGACCGGGCGCAAGCTGGGCCTTGCATCCACTGCCAACGCTGCCCGCAGCGCCGGCAGCGCCCCGTCACCGTCGGTCACCAACATCGCGCTGACCCAAGGGACGGCCAGCAAGGCCGACCTGCTGGGCCAGATGGGGACCGGGTTGCTGGTCACCCAGATGATCGGATCGACCATCAACCCCAACACCGGCGATTATTCCCGCGGGGCTGCGGGGTTCTGGGTTGAACAGGGCCAGATCACTCATCCGGTGAACGAAATCACCATCGCGGGCAACCTGCGCGACATGCTGGGGCGCATCGTGCCCGCCAATGACGCGCGCACCCATCTGGGCCGGGTGGTGCCGTCGCTGCTGATCGACGCGATGGTGATCGCGGGCGGTTGAGGGTTTTGGACAAGTCGCGCGCAGACCGCTAAGGTCGGGGCAATCCCGCTGAAGGACAGCCCCCCGTGACCCCACATACCAAACGCCCGCTGACCCTGCGCGACGTGTCCGAAGCATCCGGCGTCAGCGAAATGACCGTCAGCCGCGTGCTGCGCGGCAAGGGCGACGTCAGCGACGACACCCGCGCCAGGGTGCAGGACGCGGCCAAGCGTCTGGGCTATGTGCCCAACAAGATCGCGGGCGGGCTGGCCTCGTCCCGGGTCAATCTGGTTGCGGTCATCATCCCGTCGCTGGGCAACATGGTCTTCCCCGAGGTGCTGTCGGGCATTTCCACCCGGCTGGAGGAAACCGGTCTGCAGCCGGTCGTCGGCGTCACCGACTATCTGCCCGAAAAGGAAGAACGGGTGCTGTTCGAGATGCTGTCCTGGCGGCCGTCCGGCGTGATCATCGCCGGGCTGGAACATACCGACGCCAGCCGCACCATGCTCGCCCGCGCCGGAATCCCGGTGGTCGAGATCATGGATACCGATGGCGAGGCGGTGGATGCCTGCGTCGGCATCAGCCACCGCCGTGCGGGCCGCCAGATGGCCGAGGCGATCCTGGCCGCCGGCTATCAGCGGATCGGGTTTCTGGGCACCAAGATGCCGCTGGACCACCGCGCCCGCAAACGGTTTGAAGGGTTCACGCGCACGCTGGGCAAGGCCGGGATCGAGATCGCCGATCAGGAGTTCTACTCGGGCGGCTCGGCGCTGGCCAAAGGGCGCGAGATGACGCAGACGATCCTGGCCCGCAGTCCTGACCTGGATTTTCTGTACTATTCCAATGACATGATTGGCGCAGGCGGGTTGTTGCACCTGTTGGCGGCCGGTTACGACATCCCCGCCCGCATCGGCCTGGCCGGTTTCAACGGGGTAGAGCTGCTGGAGGGGCTGCCCCGCCGTCTGGCCACGATGGATGCCTGCCGCCACGCCATCGGCACCCGCGCCGCCGCCATCATCGCCACCCGCACCGCCGACCCCACCCTGCCCCCGGGTGAACGGGTCGAACTGGTGCCGGTGCTGCAGTTGGGCGATACGCTCAGGCCGGGCTAGCAGGCACGGCCAGCCATTCTGCGCGCCCCGCCGGGATTTCCGCACGCAGCCAGCCAATCGCGCGGCCCGGCCGGGTTCGGTACGCGCAAAAAGCGGGCAGGCATGCCAAAGGTAACCGTCCGGCCTCGCTGCCCTGCCGCGGATAGAGAGGGTCGGGTAGTGTCCGCTTTGGATAGCGGACACTATGGGGTTTTGGGTGGTTCGGCGCACGAAGCGGCTTTGGACTGACGAGGA
>Ga0105046_10019238_pt1 | contig 10362 bp, 11 predicted proteins | sample MAT03_FD_78385 | JGI IMG/M metagenome (GOLD analysis project Ga0105046, IMG submission 78385) | Freshwater microbial communities from Lake Fryxell liftoff mats and glacier meltwater in Antarctica - MAT-03 (megahit assembly) | ecosystem: Environmental > Aquatic > Freshwater > Ice > Liftoff... | reverse complement strand
TGGAGGTCGAGACAGAGGCCCATCAACGTGCGGCGCGTCTGTTCGAGGTCGGCGGCGACGGTGAGAAGCGGCAGCGCCTTTTCCAGCGCGGAGCGCGCGGCGGCCTTGTCGCTGCGATCCGCGCGCAGTGCGGCGAGCGCGAGCAGGGGCCCCGCCTCTTTCGGCTTGTCGGCGGCAGCACGCTCGTAGGCCTCCGCTGCCTGGTCGAGCTGACCGTTCTGCCGGTAGACGCCGGCCAGCGCGACCTTCGAAGGCCACGAGGCGTCTCCCGGTTGCGCGGCGAGCGCTTCGAGCGAGGCGATCAGCTTCTTCAGATCGCCGTCGCGCTCGCGGTAGAGCTGGGCGAGACGCTGCACTGGAAAGGGTGCACTCGGCTGATCGAGCACGATCTTCGTGTAGCGCTCGATCAGCTTGTCGCGGTTCTTGGTGCCGTCGGCCTCGGGCGCGTCCGGTCCGTCGGTTGTGCCCGGCTTCGGCTTCGCCGGCGCATCAGGTGGGTCGCTCGGCTTCGGCTTCGAGCTGGGTGGTGCATCGGTGGCGCCCGGCTTCGGCTTTGCCGGGCCAGGCGTCCCACCTGGCTTGGGCTTCGCCGGCGCGCTCCCCGGGACCTTCGGTTTCTGCCCCTTCTTCCGCCGACCCGAGGGTTCGAAGTCGCCTGCGGCGTGAGCGACGTGTGCGGGAACGATCATCGACGCGCCAATGGCGCCGATCCACGCAGCGAGGAGCCAACTTCGCAAGGTGGGGACAGCGTAGCGGCCTCGTGCTTGCGGGGCCACCGCGCGGCGAGCTCCGAGGCCGCCTCACTTCGGCCTTGCCGGCCCGCTGATTCATCGAGGCGAGCCGTGGCACCTTCTCCGCCGGCAGCCAGCGGCTTTTCCGCCTCAGCGCGCGACGACGAAGGCCGCGATGATGCCGAATGCGAAGGCGATCAATACGCCGAGTACTGTCGCCATTCGATTGCCTGACTTCGCCGCGCTCGTCGCCACGTGGCGGATCGCGTCGCTGTCTTCGACTCCCGTGGCGACGTCGGCTTGGGCAATGAAGTGAGCGTTCAGGTCGTGCTGCGCACGACGGCCTTTCCAGACCAGCAACGCGATCTCGAGGAGGCCCACGACGACGGCCACGGCGATGGCGAGGCTGCGCAGGCGCGTGACGCGGGCCTGTTCGGCGACGATCGCCTGGGGAACGCCGTCGATGGCGCGGGCCAGGCGTGGTGCCAAATCGCCTCTTCGCCAGGGCACACGCGATCCGGAGGCCCCCGCGACGACTGGCCACATCACCGTCGCCGGGCCGAGCTCATCGGCGTCGCCGGCGACGACGACGTCGAGCGTGCCATCTCCGTCGAGGGCAGGTCGAGCGATGGTCCCTCGATGGAAGCCTGCCGCGTCCTCGCGGAAGCGCACTTTGCCTCCGCCAACGCGGCCTCGTTCGGTCCAGAATGAGACGTACGCGACCTTGCGCGGGGCGGGCGCCACGAAGTCGAGTCGATTGGGGGGCGAGCTCGGGTCGAGCCACATCGCCCCCGGAACCGTCGAAAGTGAGCCGGTGATCCGCGACTCTCGACCGTCGTTCCCCACTGCCTTGGCGTCGAAGTCTACGCGCAAGGCCTCGGGCACCACGTCGACGAGCCAAGCGTCGTGCGTCCATCCGATGTCACCCTCGAGCCGCGCGGGGGAAGCTCCGGTGAGCTCGATCACCACGTGCGCGTCGAAGCCGGGCCCTGGGACGAGGCTTTCGACCGCCAGCTGTTCGGTGAAGGGTGGCGTCAGCTGCCCTCGTACCGGCCTGAGGTCGAAGATCGCTCCATCGCGCTCGGGGATGGGCGGCTCGTTCCATCGCGCGGTGACGTCGTCATCGATCTCGAGCTTACCTGCCGCGACCACTGCTCCGCCTGCGCGCGCCGTCATCCCCGAGCTTCCGGGAGTCGATCCCTCGAAGCGAGCTTCGACGATGCCATCGTCCCCCGTCATCAACGGGAATCGACGCTCGCCGAGCGTCACGTCGAGCTCTACGTCAGGTGCGGGACTCTCGGTCTGGCCAAGGCGCCACACCGTCGCGATGCGTGCGCTCAGAACGCGGCCGTCCTCGTTCGGTGCGACGTAGACCCGCGCCCCGAGGACTGGCTTCGCGTTGCCTGGTCCGAGGATGACGACGGCCACGAAGCCGATCGCCATCCCAGGGAGCACCAACGCGAGCCGCACGGGGCGAGAGCGTACAGGGCGAACCAAGGATGCCAGCACCGGAGGCCGAAGGCGGAGATGGTGGCACCAGGGCCGCGGCGAGGGAGCTTTGCCAGCAAAGCCGCGAATCGTCGCCGGGCCTGGCACCTTCCGCCCCCGACTTTGCGTCGGGGCCCCGCATCCGATAAGTCCTCGGTCGATGGCGGAGAAGAAGAAGCGCCCGAAGGACTCGACCACCAGCGCCAAGCCGGGGAAGCCCTCGGCGAAGCCGGCTGGCGGAACCAAGCCGGCCGGTGACAAGAGCTCGGGCAGCGCGCTGCTCACGCGCTCCACCGATCGCTCGGAGCAGCGCTTCGCTCCGACCAACAGCGCGTCCGCCGCGCTCAGCATGCTGGCGATGAGCCTCGGCGCACTCGCCGTCGGCGCCGGCGTGTACGGCAAGTTCATCCGCACCTCGATGGGGGCGGCCGCCGAGGCGCATCCCTGGGCCACGTACCTGCTCGTGGGGGGCGCGCTCCTCTTCGGCGCTGCTGCATTCCTCGGGGCGATGCCGGCTGCGCCCATGCGCGTCGGCGACGCCGGCGTCGGGGTCGACAAGGGCGGTGTGGTCGAGCGACTCGCCTGGTACGAGATCGATTCTGTCGACTTCGCCGCGGGCGTCCTCACGCTGCGGGGCGCCGGCCGCGTGCTGGCGATCTCCCAGAAGGCGCACGGCGCCGCGATCCAGCGCATCGCCGCCGAAGCGAAGCGCCGTCTGCCCAACAAGACGTCGGACCTGAGCGGCCTGCCTGCCGGGTCGTCAGCACCTGGCGAGAGGCTGGCCCTCGAGCCGGTTCAGCTCGCCGGCTCGCGCTGCGCCGCCAGTGATCGAATCATCGCTCTCGAGAAGGACGGCCGCCTCTGCGGGCGCTGCGGCCAGCGCTACCACAAGGAAGAGGTCCCCGAGCGTTGCGTCAGCTGCGACGCACGACTCTGACTTTGGACCATTCCATGTCGGCGGACGCATGCTGCCTTCCTCCCCCCTTCCTCCCCCGTCAGCATGGCGCGGTCGCAGTGATGGCTTCGCCAGCTACTTGGCGGGCTTCATCGTGTACTCGACGATCTGCTGCCCGGGTCGGCCCTGGACCTTGACCTTGAGCTCGTCGCCCACGCGCTCGTAGCGAATGCGGGTGGGCCAGTCGTGCTCGAGGTTCATGAAGAGGGCGACCGAGCCCTGGCTTGCCTTTTCGTTGAGCGGGAAGTCGGTCTTGGCCTGGCCGCTGGGCGCCGCCACGTAGACGATCTTGTCGGGACGCACCTCGACGGTCATCGTCTCGGTGTATGCGACCTTGCCGTCCTTGGTGGCCTTGCTCTCCCCCCTCATGGACGAGCCTTCCGGAGCGGACCACGACTCTTCCATCTGGGTACCGTCGGGCGCGCTGCCTGACCATTTGCCTGTGAGCCAGGCGAGCCGACCCAGCGGGCCTTCGGCGGGCGCTGACGCGGATGCCGCGGTGGATGGCGTGGTGGGGCTGGCGGTCGCCGATGCGGCCACCGGAGGCCCGGCGACGACCGCGCTGGAGGACGGGCCATCGGGAGGAGCCTTGTCGCCGCCGCATGCCGGCAGTGCCAGCACGAGCGCGAAAGAGCCGAGGAGCGCGAGCCGTTCAGTACGAGAAATCATCGAGCTTCACCTTGCCGCGGAAAGACCCAGTTGGCGATCGCCATGTAGCTTTCGTGGAGGGTATGCCGACGAGCGGGCCGGGGGCGCCTTCACTGGTCATCGGGTACTCGCCCTCGCTCTTCGCTTCTCGAGCACCCGTTGCACGCGACGATGGGCCTCGTCCGTGAGCGGCATGCAGAGAAAGATCAGCGCGCCGAGGATGAGAAATCCCCCGACGCCGGGACCGAAGATCCACGCGAGCCGTGACGCAACCTCCGGCGTCTGCTGCTCGTTCGGGCGAAAACCGATGAGCCCGAGCAGCGCACCGGAGGCCGCGACCGCGAGGCCCCGGGACATCTTCGCCGCCATCTTCCACACGCCGAAGTACAGCCCCTCACGCTTGCGACGCGTTCTCATCTCATCGACGTCGATCACATCGGCGACGATCGCCTCGAGCAACACGATCGAGCCAGCGAGGGCGCCGCCGAAAAGGGCGATGAGAAATGGCATCTCGAGTCGGCCGGGCGGCGCGAAGAGATAGATCACAGCGGTCAAAATCCCCAGCAGCGTGATGCCGCCGAAGGCGAGCCACCGCTTGCCGAACCTTCGTGATGCCAGCACCCAGGCCGGGATCGAAAGGCTCCACGCGGTGACGAACACGCCGAGCACCCGGGCCACGTCACCAGCCCCGAGGCGGAGGCGATACTCATAGTAGTACAGCGCGAACGTTCCGTTGATCGCGAGGCCAATCTGCGCAACCACGAAGGCGACGAGGAGCGGCGCGTAGGTTGTGTCGCGGAGAACTTCGCCAAACGAGCGGAAAAGCAATCGCGGGCTCATCGCGCCCACGTCCGGCGGGCTACGATCCCGTCCGCGCGTCGCGAAGAACGTGGTCGTCGCCGTGAGCAGGACGATCGCTGCGACGCCCCAGCTCGCGAAGCCGTACGCCGCCTGCCGCGTGATCGCTCCGCGCTCGGCGTAGCTGAGCGCGAACGCGGGCAACATCGCGCCGACCAGGAGACCCAGGTTCCCGAGGAAGAGGCGGTAACCGAACAGCTCGGTTCGTTCATCGCGCGCGAAGACCAGCTCGCTCGCGAGGGCCGTATGCGGAACGCTGAGCAGAGAAATCGCCGTATTGAGCACGACGAAGCTCCCCAGCAAGAATGCGGTCTTGACGAGCTCGGAGCTCGCGTGCGGCGGGTGAAACAGGAGCACCGTGGCAGCCGCCAGCGCGAAGCCGCCAAACAACACGAACGGACGGCGGCGTCCCCAGCGGGAACGTGTCCGGTCCGACCAGAGGCCGATCATCACGTCGGCAAACGCGTCCCAGAAGATGGCGATGGCTGCTGCGGCGCCCGCCATTGCGGGTCGCAACCCGAGCACGTCAGTGTAGAACTTCAGGACCTGAAGGCGCGCCATCGTCTCGACAGCGAGAACACCCAGCTCGGCGGTGCCGTACCCCACCTTGACGGCGCGCGGGAGCTTCGGGGGGCTCCTCGCCGGGGCGTCCGTCATGGTCGCTCGGACGGCGGCTTGCGCATGCGGTCGTCATCCTAGACCCTGGAGCATGCCGTTGCGACTCGCCCTCGGGCGGAGGCGCGTCAGCGCTGGCCGTCTGGCACGACGTCAATCACGACGATCTGTGGCGTGCACAGAAAGCGGAGCCGTGGTGCGTCGCCGCGCTCCATTCCAATCCCGCGCGAGACCACGAGGTGGCTCCCGTCGGGGCGCGTGAAGACGCCACCCGCAGCCTGCTCCCGCGGGACGGCGGAAAACGTCACGAGCGGCCCGATGAAGGGGAGCTGCACCTGGCCACCGTGGGTGTGGCCGGCAACGAGAAGATCGGCGTCGATGTGGCCGAGCGAGAAATCCGGCGCGTGCCCGACCACGACGTGGAATGTTCCGACTTCGCCGCCCTTTCTGCCGTCGCGCCGGCTCCGGATGACGAGGTTGCGGTCGAAGCTCTCGCCGAGTGTCAACCCCGTCACCCGAACCGCACCGCGATCCACGTCGCTGCTGGAAAGCGTGGTCATCCGCTCCGGGAACATCTTCTCCCATCCGTCGACCTCGATGTTGCCGGCGACGGCGTAGCTTCCGAGGGGTGGCCGCAGCGCGCTCTGGTCGATGTAATCGCGCGCCGCCTCGAGCACTGCGCGCCGCTCGGCGCCGTACTTCTGCACGAAGTCGCCTGGAAAGAGCACGACGTCCGGCTCCTCGGCGGCGGCCCGGTCGATGGCCTCGCGCTCGTAGTCGCCCCACTCGTCGAACTGCAAGTCGGCAAGTATCACGAAACGAAGACGCCGTTCGACGCGTGCGCTGCGGATCTCGTGCCGCTCGATCCCGAGCGCGCGCGGCTCCACGAAGAATGCGTCGACCGCGACGCCGACGAGCAGGGCTGCGACCCCGGCGAAGGCCCACGCCGGCACGCCCCCGAGGGAAGAGGCGCGCCGGCCCGCGCGCCGCGCCCGCCCCGACGCGAGGGCGAGCGCGAAGGGAAGCGTCACGAACAGCACGTTGCACAGCACCCGCATCGGAGCGAACACGAAGCCCGTGGTCACGGTGGCGACGCTCACCGCCGCGCCCGTCGCAATGAAGCCGACCCATTGCCAGCGGGCGCGTCGCTGCCCGATGTCGAGACCCCAGGCGACCGCAGGCGGCAACGTCAGCGCAAGGGCCAGGATGTCGTAGACGGACAAGGGGGAAAAAGGGTCAGCGGAGCGCCGGCGGGCGACAAGTGTTCTGGGGCGCTTCCACCGTGGCCTGTCACCCCGAGACGTCCACACCTCCAGGGTTTCGGTGTTTCAACCTGATTTCGCGCCGGGCTGCACCCCTGCGGCCGTCACGGCGCTGGATCTTCCTGGGCGCGATACGCGGTCGCCTTGATCGCGTCGCGACCGACGCCGCGCCCCATCTCGTAGATATCGGAAAGACCCCCGCAGGACCGACGGATGCCCGCGCGACAGGCCTTCTCGAGGAGGGGCACGACGGCTCGCGCCCATTCGCGCGCCTGGTCCGACTCGGGAGCGAGCGAGCGCAGCTTGATCGACCACATGCCGCCGAGCGAGGCGCACGACGTGAAGTCGCCGGCGTCGCAGGCCTGCAAGTAGTGCTGGTTTCCGCGGTCGTACAGCCGATCGGACTCGGCCTTGTCGAGCTTCATGCCCGAGATGCCCTCGGAGTGGAGCATTGCGAGCATCTGGCAGCTCACCGCGCCCTCGGCCGACCACGCCGTGCTGAAACAGGCGCGGCGCATCTTCTCCAGCCCCTCCGCGGGTAGAAACATCACGCGCGCGGCGATTTCACGGTCCGCCTCCGTCGGGCTCGCGCCCGGCATCCGGAACTCCTTGGCGCTCGCGTCGCTCGCGTCCGTGGGCGCGGGCGCGCTCGCAGGCGCTTCGGACGGAGACGACGACGAAGGCGCGGGCGCAACCTCGCGAGGTGGAGCACCGCCTCCACACGACGCAACGGATGTCGACGCGAGCGTCGCGGCGAGAAGGCACAAAAGCTGCTGCAACACGGATCCTCGGGAGCGTATCGGGTAAAGAAGGGGCCAGATGGACTTTACCTTTGCTCCGGCTCGCGGGCCCGCTCCGTGAGTTGACCAGCGCGCCATTGCGTACGAACCTCGTCGAATGCGATCCCACGCTCTCATCGCCGCCTCCCTGCTCAGTCTCGCGCCGGGTCTCGCTCGCGCCGATGTCGCGGAGGAGCCGACGGAGGAGAACTACGACTGCTCGATCGAAGAGTCGTGCCCGGATTCTGGCGTCCTTTGCGACTCGGACCCTTGTTTTGAGGACCAGCAGTGCCCGTCGACGGGCGTCGAGTGCGATTGGCGCGACGATGACAACTACGAAGAGTGCATGACCGGCGCCGAGGCGGCCGGGCTGCAGCTTCGCTGCGACGATCAGAGCACCGTCTACTGCGACGCTGGCGAAGCTGCGCCCGTGGGAAGCGTTGCCGAGTGCCATGCCAAGCAGAAGGCCGCTGGCCTTTCGAAGCGTTGTGAGGACGAGGACTTCAACGTGATCTATTGCGACGCCAAGGAGGAGTCACCCACCGCCGACGGCGGCGAGGCGAGCTCGGGCTGCACGGTCGAGTCGCCGCACCGTCGCGGCTCGGGCCTCGGCGTGGCGCTCGTCGTCTTCGGCGTGACGGCCACGGCCGCGGCGCTCCGTGCTCGCAAGCGCCGCGCCGGCTGACCGTCACCTTGTTGCGACGTGGGCGATGCGCGATTCTCCCGCGATGAAGTGGAAGTGGATGGGGGTCGCGATGTGGACCGCCGCGCTGCAGCTCATGCCGGAGGTCGCATCGGCTGATCTCATTCTCCCGGAGCTGCCCGATGAGCCGGGAGCGCCGGTGACGCCTCCGCCGCCCGAGCCGGAGTCGGCGCGCACGGGCTGTGCGCGCCGCGAAGCCCTGTCCGCTGCTGGATTCGACGCGGCGGCGCTTGCCCTCTCGTGCGGCGCGCTCGCGCTGTGGTCGCGCCGCAGCGCCAGGCGCCGGCTCGCGTGCCGGGATCTGAGCTGGAGTCGATCGAGATGCACATGATCCAGTGCCGCGCTTGAACATGCTCGGCATCTCGCTGAGAAACGCGACGCGGGAGAGCGCCTCGTCAGCGCCTACCGAACGACCGGCGCTTTGGTCATCGCCTCCTCAGTGGCGTCGGCGGGCAGAAGGACTTCATGTGCGCCGCGGTCCTCGCCGAGGAAGGGCGCGGCATCATCGCCCGGCCGTCGACCGCAGCGGGCGGGACGTGCTCACGGATCGTCGCCGCGCTCGCGCCAGGAGCCGGCGTCGTCACGAGACGGTGCCGTTGCCGTGGCGAGTTCGTGCACTGGCAAGCGCAGGGATTGCACGTCGGAGCCGGTCGAGAGGCTCATGGTCGCGCGCCGTCTTCCAACCTCGCGTAGCGTGAAGCCGCGGCACGACCGATGCAGTCGTGTGAACCGACGCGGACGCGAGGAGCATTGGCGATGAAGAAAATCTTGATTGGTGTCGATGGCTCTGTGCGCGAGCGCGAGGTCGTCGATGTCGGTGTCAGGCTCGCGGGGCCCCTCGATGCGCAGATATTCCTGGTGCGGGCCGTCGGCCTCCCCACCCAGCGTCTCCCCTTCGGCTTCCTCTCGCAGTCCCCCGACGAGGTCGAGAGGTGCTTGCTGGAGCTTGCGGCGGCGGACGTCGAAAGCGTCATGCTGCGCGTGCCCGAGAAGCTCCGGGGGGGGACCCGCGTGCTCTGTGGCTCGCCACTCGCGGTGATCGAGGGAGCAGCCAAGGAGCTCGACGTCGACCTCATCATCATTGGATCGCACGGCCACGGCGCGATCGACCGCATCCTCGGATCCACCGCGGCAAAGATCGTCAACCACTCGGAGTGCAGCGTCCTCGTGGTGCGCGCGTCGACCCGGCTGTTGCCTTGCTCTGCCTGATCCCGTTCGTGCTCATCTCGGTGATTCTCTACCTCGTGGGCCGCGAGGTGCTGATGGCCCCTCCAAAGGAAGGAATCGGGAGGACTCGCCGCGACGAAGCCCGCCCGGTCGACGAGGCGATCGGGCGCGGACCGTTCGTCGTCTTCGACGACTGGGAGGGCGTCACGGGCTACGATCCGGCGGTTCGCATCCGGATGATGGAGTGGACGAAGCGGAATGGTCACCGCATCGCCGAAACCCACATGTTGCTCGCGTCGAAGATCCTGTCGATGGGCGTATCGCTGGCGACGCGTCCCCGCCGCTCGAGGTGATACGCTGCTTGCCAGCTCGCGCTGGCGTTATGCTTTGCCGATATGCGGCGTGCGTCCCTCGTCCTCACGTCGTGCCTCGCACTCGTCGCTTGCCACCGCGCGCAGCGTGCGCCCGCCCTCACCGAGGCGGGCCACCTCGTCGGACCTTCCGAAGGTACGTACATCGTTCCAGGTCACGATGGGCGTGACTACGTCCTCCGCCTGCCGCCACGTTATGACGGCAAACGTCCCATCGCGGTCGTGTTCGGCTTTCACGGGGGCGGTGGCAGCAAGAGCGGGTTCGTTCGCACCGGCTGCGCAGACGGCGACGTGAGCTCCGACAACTGTCTCTCCGCTGTCGCCGACCGCGAGGACTTCGCGTTGGTCCTACCCGACGGCGTCGACGCGCCGGGGCTCCGTGGGCGGAGCTGGAACGGGTGGAGATCCGCCGATGCGGGTCTCGGGCGTCGACTGCACGGCGGATATCGAGCTCATCCGCATCGACGGGGGCGGTCACACCTGGCCCTCCGGGTGGCAGTACCTCCCGGAGCGGCGGATTGGCAAGGTCGCGCTCGACTTCGACGGCAATGCGACGATCTGGGCGTTCTTCGCGTCGCACCACCGCTGAATCAGGGAGCGTGATTCTCGACCAGGGAAGCGGAGGCCATAGCAAAGACGGCACGCGACGGGGCGCGATCATCGAAAGCTGAAGCTCTTCCAGCTGGTGGAGCGAGAGATTTCACAGGAAAACGGGAAGGTTTGAGAGTGCTCGCACGAACGGCGCGCAGACCTAAACCGCATCATCTTCCTGCCTTCTGCCCTTC
>Ga0105046_10019236_pt1 | contig 10363 bp, 8 predicted proteins | sample MAT03_FD_78385 | JGI IMG/M metagenome (GOLD analysis project Ga0105046, IMG submission 78385) | Freshwater microbial communities from Lake Fryxell liftoff mats and glacier meltwater in Antarctica - MAT-03 (megahit assembly) | ecosystem: Environmental > Aquatic > Freshwater > Ice > Liftoff... | reverse complement strand
GACGCTTTTGAAGCGATTGAGCCACACATCCAAATTCCGATCAATGAAGCAAAGTCGTTCGAGAGTGCGCACGGTGTAAGGCGAGACGCGAGAGCTTCGAAGGGGATAGAGTATTCAATAACCACGGAATCAACAACCAATCGGTGCAACGACGACGGTTCGTGTTGCTAGGCGCTTGAACAACCATGCAGTTAACTCTTCTGCGACAGAATAATCGATTGACCGACTCGGCGGTGCAGCGGGAGATTCTCGAAGGAGATTCAATCCTAGCTTGCCCGAAGTTTGCTGAGACGCTTCACACGCGCGGCCTACAGCCGTTGCAAGCGATCAGGATTGAAGTCTTGCAGATCAATCTCGGCAAACTGTGCAACCAAACATGCACACACTGCCACGTCGATGCGGGACCTGATCGGCGCGAGAGCATGTCTCGTGAGATCGCCGAAGCGATCGTTGAAGTTCTCGAACGAACTGCGATTCCGACGCTTGATATCACCGGTGGTGCGCCGGAGATGAATCCGAACTTTCGCTGGTTGGTTGAACAAGCACATCGGCTTGGCCGGCGCGTGATTGACCGTTGTAATCTGACTATTTTAATGGCAAACGGGTTCAAGGACTTGCCAGAGTTCCTTGCCGAACACGAAGTCGAAGTGGTCGCCTCGTTGCCTTGTTATCTCGAAAAGAACTGCGACAGCCAACGCGGTGACGGCGTTTTCACGCGATCGATCGATGCGCTGCGCCGGCTAAACGATTTGGGTTACGGACTTCCTGGCTCGAATCGAACACTGACACTTGTTTATAACCCCATTGGCCCATCGCTGCCCCCGGACCAGCACGATCTCGAAGCCGCTTATCGTTACGAACTAAAGTCTCGTTACGGAATCGTCTTTTCGAATCTGTACACAATCACCAATCTGCCGATCAGCCGGTTCTTGGATGACCTGCTTCGCTCCGGTCAACTTGAAACCTATCTCCGGAAGTTGATCGACACCTTTAACCCACGGACGGTTAAAGGCGTGATGTGTCGAACGATGGTTTCCGTGGACTGGCAGGGTAACTTGTACGATTGCGACTTCAACCAAATGCTCGGCTTGGGAATAAGTCCTGGGTTGCCACAACACATTCGTAATTTTAACACAAATACGTTGATGGACCGGATGATCCAAACGGGTCGTCACTGCTTCGGATGCACCGCGGGATCCGGTTCCAGTTGCCAGGGCACCGTTGCGTGAGCCGTCAGTTACAAGACAAACATTTCATCAAAGAACTGCCGCATCGCGTCCCATGATCGGTGGTCGGCTTTCCCGTTGTAGGCAGCGCCTTTGCTATTGTCTCCACCGGCCATCGGCTGTGTAAACGAGTGGACCGCGTTGGAGTAGTAAATCATTTGCCAATCGATTTTTGCAGCATTTAACTCAGCCTTGAAAGCGTCGATATCTTTTGTGGGAACAAATGGATCGTCTGAACCGTGTAATACGAGTACCTTCGATTTGATCTTTTTTCCATCGTCAGGCGATGGTGAGTCGAGGCCGCCATGGAAGCTCACAACGCCATTGATATTGGCACCGCTTCGCGCCAATTCAAGAACCCCGGTTCCTCCAAAGCAGTAGCCGATGGCAGCAATCTTGTCCTTCGCAACTCCGGTTTGCGCTCGCAACTGCTCAAGACCAAGGTTCAATCGTCGACGATACAAGTCGCGATCCTGTTTGTACTTGCCTGCCAGTTGTCCTGCTTCCTGAGTATCCGCTGGACGGATGCCTTTGCCGTAAATGTCCAACGCAAAGGCAACGTATCCGAGTGAAGCCAATTGCTCACAACGCCCGCGTTCGTAGTCAGTCAAGCCCATCCATTGATGGACGACCAGAACACCAGGCGACTGCTTTCCGGATTTGTTCGGATCAAAGGCTACGAAGCCTTCCAACATTACATCACCATCAATGTACTGAACCGTTTTGGTTTGCACCTCGGCTCGTGCCGACACACAGGCAGATACTAAAGACAGCGTCACAAATAAAAGCGTGAAAGCAACTCTCATTTTCATTCTTTCGTAGATTATTGACCGTGGTAGCCTTGCCACATCCATACCAGCGTATCTGCTAGTGTATGCTCGAACACTTTCTTGTCGCAATGCTTCGTCGCTTTACTGAAGACGTAACGGTAATCATAACCTTTGGCTTTCAATGCCGCTGCCGTTCGTTCGTTTGCCATGACCCAGTTGTGATAGGTCTCTTCAGCATCCTTAGCGCGATTGTCGTTCTCAGACACGTGGGTAAAAATGCGTAGCGGTTTCTTTTCGCTGTTTTCGATCAACTTCATACTGGAGTGGTATTCCCACGCGCCGAGCGGATAAGCCGATTCTTCGGGCGCATCGTCATCTTGTTGGTCAACGAACGTTCCAGAGTAGGTTATCAGACGACGAAAATAGTCGGGCCGGAACCAGCCCATCGTTAGCGCGGCGGCGCCGCCGGAGCTGCATCCCATCGCCGCCTTACCCCATGGGTTCTTCGTAAACGCAAGGTTCGGATACGCAGCTCTGATCTCGGGGTTGCTCAGGACAGCTGGCAACACTTCATCGTTAATGAAACGGGCGTATCGATCGGACATCGTGTCATATTCAAGCCCGCGTTCGCTTCCCTTACCGTCGTTACCACCGTTCTCGACACCGATCGCAATGAAGGCAGGTAGTTTACGTTTTGGATTCTTGGAAATCGTTAAGTTGTCGAGCGCATTTCGGACAAGCCCGAGATTGCTCGGTCCGTCCTGCATCACGAGGATCGGTGCCTTCGAGCCGTCTATGTAGGCCGCAGGCACATAAACGAAAATCTTTCGTTCTGTGCGGACTTGTTTTCCTCGTTCCAGCGTCGAATCGTCACCACGAAAAATCTCGCTATCAGCAAGACGCATCGCGAATTCAAAGGATTTCCCTTTGAAGTTCCCAAGGTCGGTGAGCTCTGGCTGAATCCGGTAATCTGGCCCAACGATGTGGTTGCCATTCCCTCCAGTGCCTGGGTTCTCCAAGTAGCTATCCGCAGAGCGTGCAGACCGAGATAACAAGCCGGAGATTGAAACGGACGAAAGGAAGTAGATGCAAACTGAGAGCAGGTGAGATTTACACAACATGGCTTAGATCAATCGGTGAAAGAGGGCGGGTTTCGGAAACCGCCCGGAATCGGACGGCAAAGTTGATGAGTCGTGATGGATTCTAGTCGAACCGTTCGAAGCATGTTGACACCAGCGTCTGGTCCCGCCATCCTCAGCAAGAACTCGGTCTTTTCTCCAAAATACTACGACTATTAGGTCGGGCCATTCATGAGCGATTCGCCTCAATCTCGCGAGCACTATCGATTGCGATATCCAATGCAAGCGCGTCCTCGATTAAGCTTAAGTGGAACCGATTTCACGGTGACCGAGGTTTCCGAACAAGGGTGCAGGGTTTTGGGTAGCGTTCAGCAATCGTTCCTGTTCAGTGATAGTCCTAGTGTGACGTTTTCATTTCACAAGGGGACCGTTGTAAAGTCAGTGGCTACTTTGATACGGGTTACCGAGGATGAAGTCATCTTAAAACTGTTTCCAGCGATACCCTTGAATGTTATCATTGCTGAGCAACATTGGGTCATTCAAAAGTTCCCGCGATAGTTTCATTCGGGGCGTGTAAACATGACAATCGATCGCTTTCGGGTCGACTTCGCTTCTTGCCTTGCATTCGCTGTCTTCACGTCGTTATTTGCGAATACAGTGGTCGCGAATGACGAGGCCGAGCTACTGTTCGTCCGTCGCATTCAACCGCTGGTTAGCGAAAAATGCCAGTCTTGTCACGGCAACGACGAGTCGGATATTCAGGGTGGACTCGATATGCGAACACTCGATGCGATGCTTCGAGGAGGCGAACAAGATAAGCCGGCAATCGTTCCAGGTAACGCCGATGAGAGTCCAATCTACCTTGCGATATTGCGAACGCACGACGATTGGCAACCGATGCCTCCCAAGGAGGCCGACAAACTTTATTCCGACCAAATTCAGTGGATGAAGGACTGGATTGAGGGCGGAGCGCCATGGCCAACCGCAGTACGAATCAAGGAAATCGAACAAAAATATTCCGAGCAATGGTCCGCCGAGGATGGCACGGTCGTTGTCACCAGCGGTGGTCAATCGCTCGAGTGGACCAACCGCAAATACAAACCCGACAGCTTGTGGGGCTACCACGCTGTCCGAAAGGTTGAAGTTAGCAGTCGACAGAGCGATCAAAGCAATAAGGTCGATGCGTTGATTGCTGCAAAGCGACCCATTGGATTAGAGCCCGCACCAGCAGCGGACCGCCGCACCTTGATTCGCCGCGCTACATTTGATTTGACTGGGTTGCCGCCAAGTCCCGCAGAGATTGAATACTTTTTGCATGATAAGTTGTCGGAAACTGAGGCGCTCGCAAAGCTGATCGATCGTTTGCTGGAGTCGCCACACTACGGCGAACGCATGGCTCAACACTGGCTCGACGTGGTGCGATATGCCGACTCGTCAGGATTTGCCAATGACTACACTCGCGGTAACGCTTGGCGATATCGAGATTACGTTGTGCGAGCCTTCCATTATGACAAGCCATACGACCAATTCGTTCGCGAACAGATCGCAGGCGATGAGATCGCGCCGAATGATCCTGAGACGAGCATTGCAACAGGCTTTCTTCGAATGGGACCTTGGGAACTGACGGGTATGGAAGTTGCAAAGGTCGCGCGGCAACGCTTCCTTGATGACGTGACCAACAGCGTCGGTGAAACATTCCTCGCGCATTCGCTGCAATGTGCCCGGTGCCATGATCACAAGTTCGATCCTGTTCCCACTCAGGACTACTATTCCATACAAGCCGTTTTTGCAACCACGCAATTGGTAGAACGTCCGACGAATTTCTTACCCAATGAGAACACATCGGGGTTTGAAGAAAAGAAGTACCTAACGAAAGTTCAAGAAGAATTTGTCGCCACTTTGAAGACGCTTGACAAGAAATCACTTGATGCAGTAAACGCCTGGTACAAAGAAAAAGAACGCGACCCTGAGCCGTGGAATCAGTCCTTGAAACAGGCTCTGAAACAAGTGGCGAAAAATGGTAAGACGAAGCGAGGTGGACTGTTCACGACGACTCGAAATCTGTTGCTCAATCAAGGTGTGCCGGAAGATCAATTTCCCCCCAGAATGCTCGGATGGTCACCCGAAGAAATTGGCCTCGAACGTATCGCAAACAAAGGCTTGGAGCGGATTGTCTGGGAACTGGACCGTTATGAGCCGATTGCGCTCACCGTCTACAATGGACGAACGCCGCAAGTGACCAGCGTGCTTGCTCCGGTGCGAATGCCGAAAGATCGAATGACCCAAGGTGAACTTGAAGAGACTTGCATTCTCGCTGGCGGCGATCCGTTTGGTTCTGGTCCGAAGGTCAAACCGGGCGTGTTGAGCATTTTGTCTTCCTTGCAAACGACCCCCGTTCCCGAAAGCATCGAAGGTCGTCGGAACGCATTTGCCCAATGGGTTGCCAGTCCTGAGAATCCGCTCACCACGCGAGCGATCGTGAATCGAGTCTGGATGTGGCATTTTGGTGATCCGATCGCCGGCAATCCGAATAATTTTGGCAGCACAGGAAAGCGACCAACGCATCCAGAGTTGCTCGATTGGTTAGCAGCAACGTTTGTAGAAAAGGGTTGGTCGTTCAAGGAATTGCATCGCGCGATTATGTTGAGCGATGCCTATCGCCGAAGCGCGGTGCATCCAAATCGTAAGGAACTAATCGAGAAGGATCCGTTGGGTACAAGTTACGCGGTGTTCAAGCCGCGTCGTCTAACGGCAGAGGAGCTTCGCGATTCGATGCTTGCGGCAACGGGTGAACTGAACAGAGTGATTGGTGGTATCCCAAACCGTCCTGAGATTAATTTTGAAGCTGCAATTCAACCGCGTCAGGTCATGGGAACCTTCGCAGCCGCGTGGGTCCCCAACCCTTTGCCGGAACAGCGCCATCGACGCTCGCTTTATGCGTTGAAGCTTCGCGGGCTGAGCGATCCCGCAATGGAAGTGTTCAATTCGCCGTCTCCCGATTTCTCTTGCGAACGTCGCGAAGGGTCGACTGTCACGCCACAGGTTTTTGCGATGTTCAACGGCCGCACCAGCTATGCTCGCGCACTCGCCTTCGCGTCTCGCTTATTGAAGGAAACGAACAGCGATGAAGCAGCCATTGAACAGATGTTTGTCCTCGCATACGGACGAACACCGAAAGGGAGTGAATTGACAGTTTGTCTTGATCATTGGCGAGAGATGGAAAGCGTTCAAGCGAAGGCCACGTTTACCGATGCGAAACCTTTACTTAGCATTCGCCGCGATGCCATTGAAGAAAACACAGGGGAGAAGTTTTCCTTCGCCGAGATGCTGTATTCCAATTCCGAGTTCATTTCTGATTTACAGGCGAGCGACTGTGATGTTCGAACCAGGGCTTTAGCAGATGTTTGTCTGTCGATCTTGAATACGAATGAGTTCGCATATGTCTACTAGATGCTTTTTTCCTTGTGCCGGAACTCGCGCGTTGCACGCACCGACGCGTCGCGATTTCATCTACAGCCTTGGCGCGAGTCTTGGCAGCGTAGCGTTTACGTCATTGCTTGCCGCGAATGAGAAGATAAGTCCGCTCGCGCCGAAGCAATGTCATCTGCCGGCCAAAGCGAAGAGCGTCATCTTCTTGATGATGGAAGGTGGGCCATCGCATATCGATACCTTCGATCCGAAACCAGCTCTTGCGAAAATGCATTTGCAGGAATTCACTCGCGAGGGCAAGCAGAAATCCGCGATGGAAAGTGGGAAGCGTTACTATGTCCAAAGCCCATTCAAGTTTGCAAAGCACGGTGAAAGCGGCGCTGATATCGCCGACAATTGGTCTCACCTTGCGAAAGTGGCCGACGAGATTTGTTTCTTTCGTGGTTGCCAAGTCGACAGTGTGAATCATCCAACGGCGATGTATCAGATGAACTGTGGCAATCGCTTTGGCGGCGATCCCGGCATCGGCGCGTGGGTGACTTATGGTCTCGGGTCGATCAATCAAGACCTGCCCGGTTTCATCGTACTGCCCGAGGTAAGTTACCCGCAGGGTGGATCGGCAAACTGGAGCAATGGTTATCTACCAGCACACTTTCAAGGCACACCGTTAAGACCGAAGGGCTCGCCGATTCTTGATTTGAATCCACCTGAAGGAGTCACTCGTGATCATCAACGTCGCAATCTTGATTTGATTGCCAAGCTCAATACGGCGCATCTTGCTGAGCATCCCGAGCATGAAGAGTTATCTGCGAGAATGGACAGCTATGAACTCGCTTTCCGAATGCAAATGCAAGTTCCCGAGGCTCTTGACTTATCAAATGAAGACGCAAAAACGCAGTCGCATTATGGAATCGGAAATGACGCTACCGATTCATTCGGGCGCAAGTGTTTGTTGGCCAGGAAACTTGTTGAGAAAGGTGTTCGTTTCGTTCAGCTCTACAACGGAACTTGGGATAGTCACGATTTCATCGAGCGAGCCCACGGCAATCTGGTTCGAGGAGTGGACCAACCGATAGCGGCCTTGATCGCGGATCTGAAACAACGTGGCTTGCTCGATAGTACGCTCATCGTTTGGTGTGGCGAGTTCGGGCGGACACCGGACAATGGTGTTCGCGGCGGGACCGCTTATGGTCGCGACCATAACCCGAATGCAATGACCATTTGGCTTGCAGGCGGCGGATGCAATGCAGGGCATACGATCGGAGCGACCGATGAACTTGGGATGAGCGCTGTTGAAGAGGTTCACAATGTCCGCGACCTCCATGTCACGTTGTTGCGGCTGATTGGGCTCGATGATAACAAGCTCACGTATTACCACGCCGGACGCTTTAAGCAACTCAGTCAGTTCGGCGGAAAAGTGATTGACGGATTGATCGCGTGAGTCTGCTAGCTTGAGCCGTCGAAGATCGATGACTCATTCGTAAAGCGTAAAGAGCCCGGAGTGATCCAAATCACCCTTGCCCTGTCGTTGAACGAGTTCTTCCCAACGTTCGAGCGAATTCTTAAGCGTCGGCGATTCTAGGCCGATTGATTCGGCAAGTTCGCAGATCAATCGCACGTCCTTTAGCTGTAGCGCCGCCCTTCCACCGGCAACAAAGTCGCGTCGAACCATCCGGTCGCCATGCAGATCCAGAATCCTGCTGGCTGCAAATCCACCGAGCATCGCTTCGCGCGCCAAAGCTGGATCGACCCCGGCAAGTTCGGCCATTCGCAACGCTTGCGCCACAGCATCAATCGTTTGGGCAACGATCAATTGGTTCGCTAGCTTGGTCACCTGTCCCGAACCGACGGGGCCAAGGTAGGTCACTCGTTTTCCCACTGTCTCAAGGATCGGACGGGCCTGTGCGATCGATTCGGCATCGCCTCCGACCATGATCGAAAGGGATGCGGATTCCGCTCCGACCTGACCACCTGAAACGGGTGCATCGACCCAGCGGATCGATTCCGCAAAGCGACGCGTCGCAGGGACGCCAGTGGTGCCAAAGTCAATAATCAATGCTGACCGGTCCAGGCAGTCATTCAAACCGGACTCACCAAACACGACTGCTTCAACGATCGCAGTCTCCGTCAAATTTATGCATATCACGCCAGGACCGACAAGTTTTGCAACTTCGGACGGAGTCTCTGCCGCACGCATTCCTAATGCGACGGCTGCATCCAGACGCTCACGGCTGCGATTCCAAACGATCATTTCGGCGCCGGCATTACAAAGGTGCCGAGCCATGGGAGCCCCCATGTTTCCAAGTCCAACGAAGCCGATGCGTTGTCCGTCCAGTTGTTTCATCGTTGGTTTCAAAGTGATGGTTGGTAGCTACCGTTGTGCTTTATCGGATAAACTTAGGATTCGCGATACGCCGTGACAATCTCTTCCCGCCAATTCTCTTCTGAGGCCAATCACTATGAAAGTCATCATCACAGGTGGAGGCGGCTTTCTCGGTTCGATGCTTTGCAACCACTTACTTGAGCTCGGCACGCTGACAGGTACTTCAGCGCGTACTGAACCGATCGAAGGCGTCATCTTGATCGATACGGCTTTTCCCGATACGCCATGCGATCGTCGAGTTTCGCGTGTTGTTTGTGACATCAGTGATCGCGCAGCGGTCTTCGATGCGATCGGCCCCGTTGGTGATTTTTCAATTTTTCATCTTGCGTCGATGGTCAGCGGCGAATGTGAGCTTCGATTCGATGATGCGATGCGGGTTAACCTCGATGGGAGCCTCCATGTTTTCGAGGCGGCACGCGCATCAGCGAAGTCGGACGGCGGCCCCCCGAGACGCGTTGTATTCGCCAGCAGCATTGCTTGCTTCGGCGGTGACGAGATTCCCGAATCATTTTCCGATTCGTCGAAGCAATTGCCGCGCACGACCTATGGCACTGTGAAATCGATTTGTGAACTATTGGTCAACGATTACACTCGGAAGCGATTTATCGATGGACGGTCAGCACGGTTGCCAACGGTAATCGTCAGGCCAGGCAAGCCTAATGCGGCTGCATCGAGTTGGGCGAGCGGTATGTTTCGCGAACCGCTTTCTGACCTTGATTGCTTACTACCGATTCATCGACACCAACGTCATCCGATGACGGGTTACCGAACGGTAGTCGAGTCCCTGATTGTGCTGCATGAGCTCTCAGGATCGCGTCTGGGTGGAGATCGCGCCGTGGGCTTACCGGCCCTTCAAGTGACGCCCAATATGGCAAGCGACGTGCTGCTCAAGATAGCGAATGAACGTGGCCTCCGCGTCGGCAGAATCGTCGATTCCTTTGATGCAAGAATTCAAGCGATTGTCGATGGCTGGGCTACCGACGTCGACGGAACTCGCGCGATTGCTCTCGGCATTCCTCAACCACCACCGCTAAAACAAATCGTTGAGCAGTATGTCGAGGACTTCAAAACACGTTCATAGTGAAATTGTTTTGGTTCAGCGTGAAATGGAGTGCAGGTTGGTTGTCGCTAATCTAAAAAAGTGGGAATCGAAGTAGTGAAATTGGTAGTACTGGGGGACCAGTCCTCCAAACCCCCTAGGATTTTTCGCTTTAGGGTTCCACCCGAAAGGTGGAGGGGGCGGCCATCCGAAAATGACCCCTTCCCAATACTGTTCGGCACTCCGTTTGCCGCGCGTGGCGGCATTGGGTGCGGCAGGATGATGCGAGCTGTCGTTGATCGGCGCTGAGGCGATTTGGTCGATTTCTACGGGGTGGTTGACTTAGCCTCGTCGTGACGTCTGAGCTTCTCTAGATGAGCGATCAACTCCTCTTCGCTCGCCAAGCCCATGAAGTAATAACTGATCATCTCAAAGGT
>Ga0105046_10019234_pt1 | contig 10364 bp, 6 predicted proteins | sample MAT03_FD_78385 | JGI IMG/M metagenome (GOLD analysis project Ga0105046, IMG submission 78385) | Freshwater microbial communities from Lake Fryxell liftoff mats and glacier meltwater in Antarctica - MAT-03 (megahit assembly) | ecosystem: Environmental > Aquatic > Freshwater > Ice > Liftoff... | reverse complement strand
GCAGGAAGTGTTTGTAAGCTGGCTAATGCAGCGATTGCCTTACAAGGGAGCCAAGGAGATCGAAGAAATGTTGCTAGGAAAGTTACCAGATATCCGAAATACTAGATCTGGCCAAGACCTTATCGCTATTGGTATCGAGCAAGGCAAGCTGATTGGTCAGGTCGAGTTGTTGGAATCACTTTGCAATTCAACACCAACCATGGAAGCACAATTGCGAAGCATGTCCGTCGAACAGCTCAAAAGTCGCTTGAATGAGTTGAGAAATATTTTTGATGCTCGCCAGCCATAACACCAATGAATATTGGCAACGTGACGTATTCCTGGGACGCCAACAAGAGACAATTGCGGGAGCCATGAGCGGTTACGGCTTCACGGTCGCAGGAACGTCATATGACTTCGAAGATCGCTTAACTGGTTATCAACAAGCTAGTCGTTCGTACAACCAAAGCTGGAATCTGACAGCGGTCGGATTAAAGGGAGTGGAACTAATGTCTCTTCGCCTTCATCCAATCCCAAGAGTCGCAAACCGGCATTCTCGTTTCCGGTATCGAGCTAAGAACTACAGCACAAATTTCCGACGAGTCATCAAAAGACAAATGGGACGCGGACCTGACGCCAACGCAGGTGATTGTACAGACCATTGGGGACACGTTATAGTTCCGGGTCGTGGATTTAAAACAACTCAGAACCCTTGTCGCCATCCATCTGTTGACGATTGTCGATTGATAATGGAAGTTGCCGATTCATCCTTGCAAAAAGATCGAGCCAAGGCGGCAATCTATTTTTCAACCGGAGTCGAAGAGTACTGGATCGTAAATCTCGAAGAGAAACGTCAAGAATGCTATCTGTCGAAAACACCTGGTGTGCCAGAGGTTTTTGATCGGAACGATACTATCCGGACTACTATTGGAGTCAAAACAATAGAACTTGCCTTGTGCGAACTGACTTGATTTGATTTGCTTGTACGCCGAAAAAGCGGGTGGCGATTCCAGGTCGGCCGCCCCCTTTCTTGCCTCGTGAGGGCTGAGGCAAGAAGTGGATTAGGCCGCATTCAGGAGAGTCAAAGCAGGGATGTTGTGGCTCGACTGCTTTGACAAAAGAAGTATCGCTCGGACCATTGACAGGTTAGGTCAAAGCGAAAAGGAAATTGTCCAATTCCCCTAACTAAGAACCAATGAAGAATGCTGATTGACAAACGATGCGTTCGACCCTGACAATAGGTTCAAGTGTCGCTAACTCGTTGCCAACTCTTGTGGAGAACGTACCATGACCATTTCGCGGCGAAGGTTATTGCTAGCAGGCGCGGGCACGGTTGTTGTTAGCGATACGGTATGGGCAAAATCGGGTTTGGCAAATGCGGTTTGGGCAGATGAACCGTTTCAGGAAATAACGAGGAAGTCCGAGGAGGCGGTTCAACGAGGCACCTCGTGGCTAATAAAATCGATGCATCGCGATGGTGGATGTGGCATCGACATAGGGCAGGCACCCGACATCGGTTGCACGGCAATGGTGGGTTTGGCTTTGCTTTCACAGGGCAATACGCCGGTGGAAGGTCCTCGGAGTCGGGAAGTTCGCGAAATCATGTCGTTCCTGATGCGCGCAGTTGACGTCATGAACGGGGACGACATCGCTTCCACGGATCAAACTCAAATTCAACGAAAGATCGGTCGACATGCGCATAGCTTCTTTGCAGCTCTCTTCTTGAGTCAAGTGCTAGGTGAGAGCTGGAATCCCGAGCCGATTCTTGCTGCGCTAATTAAGCTGACCGGGGCCATCACGCGGTCGCAATCGGCGAGTGGCGATTGGGGGTCGCAGTCTTGGGCACCGACTCTCGGCACCGTTATGGGTTGGGTAAGCCTACGCGGAGCGCACTTTGCCGGCTTAAAGGTAGAAGCGTCCGCGAACAAAACCGCTGAGTTTTTGATCAAGTCGATGCAAACTACATTGGCTAATGCGAACAAAGGCGATTGGATGCATAACCTGTACAAAAATGCGACCGGGATTCGCGTGCTCTACGCGCTCGGAATGGAGAAGGAGTCGATCGCAAAGAAGGCTTGGGATGACGTGCTGAGCATCGTCACAAAAGACAATACGCCCTTTACTCAAGCGGGTGGCGAGGAGTACCTCGCGTTTCATCTGATCACCGAGACGATGTTGCAGAAGGGTGGAGAAGATTGGCGAAAATGGTTTCCAACCATTCGCGACAAGATTGCGAGCGTGCAAAACAAAGATGGAAGCTGGGCAGGGCAACACTGCATAACCAGCCGGACCTTCTGCACAGCCGCCTCCTGTTTGGTGCTTACATCACCCAACCGATACTTGCCGATTTCTCAACAATAGACTCCGTATGATATCGCTTCCGGAAGATCCACCATCAGAATTGCTTGCCAAACGGGCTGAAGCTGCGATCGTTCTCGGAACGAATTGGTTGGTTAAGCAGCAGGATCAGGGTGATGGAGGCTGGCATTCAGAAACCTATGGTTCGATGCGCGGCGGGGCTTCGATGACCGCTCTTGTACTTTACGCGGCATCACATCTGCCGAAACATTATCATCAACAAACGTGTTGGCAACGTGGACTTGAATTCTTGATGCCGGGCATTCGATTGCGTGGTTTTGTTGCTTGTCCGGATGGTACGTTGGACTTCCCAACCTACTCGACGGCCATGACCTTATCAGCGACGAGACGCACAGGAATGGAAATCCCAGCCGATCACCGAATGTCCATGGTCGATTTTTTAGTGATGGCTCAACTTTCGCAGACCAATGGTTTTCGAAAGGAATGTATTGATTTCGGTGGATGGGATTCACTTGGAGGCTCGGGGGCAACGGGAGTCACCTCAGGAACCAATCTTTCCGTATCCATGCAGGCTGTGGAAGCCATCGCTGGCGAGGAGCACCGCGATCGAGCTGCCACGTTGGAGCGGGCGAAGCAATGGAGTATCGGTTGCCAAAATTGGCCTGATGGGGATGGCGGGTTCTTTTTTCAGCCAGAAAAAAACGCGTTATCCAACAAGGCTCAGTGGGAGGACGAAAGTGGTATTCAGCCGCGATCCTACGGCACACCGACGTGCGACGGGTTGTCTCTGATGATCGCGGCAGGGGTTGGTCTCGGCGAAGTCCGAGTGCAAAAAGCCGTGGAATGGTTGACGAAGAACTCGCAAGTCGATTCCGTATCCGGATTCGATAAAACTCCGCCGGAATTAGGATGGAAAGAGGGTCTGATGTACTATTATTTTCGTGGGTTAAGCCGAGTTAATCCTTTGTTGCCTGACGAATTCAAACGAAAACAACGGAATGATCTTTTGCATCAACTATTGAAGTTGCAGTCGAAGGAAGGATTCTGGGAGAATTCATTTACAAGCATGCGAGAAGACGATCCACTGATTGCAACATGCTTCTCCTTGATTGCGATTTCGAATCTGCTACGATGGCCTTGACTTTGATTTCCTGTTTGGCGTTCGAATTGGGCCTTTGATCCAATCTTGAGTAACTTTCTTGTCTAAAAGGTTATGCCGCATGAATAATGAAGAGCGAAACCTCCTGCCGGATGATGTGGCAGCCGTGGAACGCCTTAAGCGAACACATGAAGTCATTCGACGCGAGCTTTCCAAGGTCATCGTTGGTCACGATGAAGCCATCGAACAATTGTTGATTGCCATATTCTCACGAGGACATTGCCTGCTAGAAGGGGTGCCGGGTTTGGCAAAGACGCTCATGGTAAGTACATTGGCGCGAACCATGCGATTGGATTTTCGTCGCATACAGTTCACTCCTGATCTGATGCCTTCTGATATTACCGGAACGGAAGTCATCCAAGAGGACAAGGCCACGGGTCATCGCGAATTCCGTTTTCTACCTGGCCCAATCTTTGCCAACATCATTCTGGCCGACGAGATCAACCGCACTCCACCCAAGACTCAAGCCGCGATGCTGGAAGCGATGCAAGAGAAGCAAGTGACCATTGGGGGCAAGCGACATGTGCTGCCATGCCCATTCTTCGTGCTTGCCACGCAGAATCCTATCGAACAGGAAGGCACTTATACGCTTCCGGAAGCACAACAGGATCGGTTCATGTTCAAGATCTTTGTGAAGTATCCTAGCTACGACGAGGAATACCACATCGCATCTGCAACAACTGCGCAAGATATTCCGCAAGTTGAGGAGGTGATTTCGTCCGACGAGATCTTGCAAATCCAAGAGCTGGTGCGGCGAGTTCCTGTTTCGCCGCATGTCATTCATTACGCATTGCGATTGGTTCGCGGAACGCGGGTTGACCAAGACAATGCCCCAGAATTCGTCAAGGAATGGGTGAGTTGGGGAGCGGGGCCGCGGGCCATGCAGTTCTTGTTGCTCGGCGGCAAAGCCAGAGCGGTTCTCGACGGTCGGTTCTTTGTAACCACCGATGATATCAAGGCTGTCGCACATCCAGTGCTTCGCCATCGAGTAATCAATAATTTCAATGCTGAATCTGCGGGGATTTCGACCGACCGCGTCATCGATCGGCTGATACAAGAGATTTCCGATCGTCACCACGATGACGAAGTTGCACCGAGCCTGCGGCGGGCATTTGCTTCCTAGTCCTTGCGAGTAAACGGATTTCGAAATGGCTGATATGGCTCAACATAGGTATCTCGATACCAAAACGCTTCAGCGAATATCGCGACTGGATGTCCGTGCTCGGCAAGTCATTGAAGGCTTTATCAACGGTCAACACCAAAGTCCCTACAATGGCTTTGCCGTCGAATTCGCTGGACACCGTGAATACACACAGGGTGACGACCTGCGGCACGTCGATTGGAAAGTTTGGTCGAAAACAGATCGGCTCTATATCAAGGAATACGAAGAGGAGACAAACCTGAAGTGCACTTTGGTCGTCGATTGCAGCAAATCAATGCGCTATGGTGAGAACGCCGCCATCCGATGGAGTAAGTTTGATCATGCCGCCACGGCTGCCGCCTCCTTGACGCACCTGCTCCAGCGGCAACAAGATGCAGTTGGATTGGTGACATTTAACAACAGTATCCAGTCCAATTTGCGAGCGAACTCGCACCCAAGCCATCTCAAGCGACTTGTGCACGAACTCGAGAACACCAAGGTGGACGCGTCAACGGAAATCGGCGACGTCTTTGGTGAACTGGCGAGTCAAATCCATCAGCGAGGAATTGTATGCCTGTTTTCAGACCTATTTGTGGATTTGAAGATTTTGGCAAAAGCCATTAGCCGATTTAGCCTAAGAAAACATGAGGTCATCATCTTTCATGTAATGCATGGTGACGAATTGGCGTTTCCATTCGAAGACAATACACTTTTCCGAGGCTTAGAAGTAGATAGACAATTGCATGCAGAGCCTCGAGCTCTACGAACTGCGTACCTTGAAGTCATCGGTCGGTTTCAGGAAGACGTAAAACAGATCTGCGCAAAGACTGGAGTCGACTATGTACTGGTCGACATGCGAGAAACGCTCGATGTGGTTTTAGCCAGATACCTTACGTTTCGACAAAGAACCAAGAAACTTAGGAACCGCAGAGGAACCAGATGAAACAGAGATGTGAGCAACGATGTTGAGTTGGCTTACCGATTTGGCGAACCTCTTTGGAAACTGGATGCTGAATCCATATTTGTTCCTTGGAGGTGCTGCGTTGTTGGCGGCTCCAATCATCATCCATTTATTGAACAAAAGAAAGTTTCGTACGGTCGATTGGGCTGCAATCGAATTCCTGTTGGAAGCCGACAAAAAGAATCGGCGGCGCCTACGCTTGGAGAATTGGTTGCTGTTGTTGCTTCGATGCATGGCGGTATTGCTTGTGGCGCTCTTTTTGGCACGTCCATATCGACCTCAGTCGTTTGCGGGCGGAGCTCTCCAGTCGGTCCGGTTCGAGCGAATTATCGTGCTGGACGACTCTCTGAGTATGCAGGCCGTCAAGGACGGGCGATCCGCATTCGATGTCGGCAAACAAGCCATTGCGGACCTGGTCAATAGCCTACGTTCGGCCGATGCGGATGAATCCCTTTCGGTGGTGCTCATGTCAAAGCCCGAACGACCTATCATGCGGGGCGTTCAGCTCAACAACAACACAGTGGAAGATTTGGTTCGCGATATTCAAGCTCTCGCACCGTCGGATGCGCCCGTGCGAATGGATGATGTAATGCTCGAAGTGGAAAAGCTAATGCGAGCAGAACCAGAGTTTGTCAATCGTGTGATCTATCTCGTCAGTGACCTGCGTGTTCGAGACTGGAATTTCGCCGAACCGGTAAAGGAACAGGGGGCTCGTGAAACCCTTAATCGCATCGCGAAGAAGGCAGTTGGTTGCTACATCGTTGACGCTGGGTCTCCTGATTCGCTTAACAACCTCGTTGTATCCAACGTGGTCCCCAAAGATAAAGTGTTGGTGGCTGGCGTCAGTTCCACGTTCGACGTCACCGTTGCCAACCATTGTCCTACGGAGGTCCGCAATGTGGATGTTGGATTCAGCGCAGGCGAATCTCTTCCGTTGGCCCAGCGAATTGAGCGAATTGCTGCCAACTCAAGTGAGACCATTCCGTTTTCGTTTACCTTTGTCCCTCCCCACGCGTCGTCCATCGAATTGTCATCCAATTCAAGCGACCTCGCATCGCAACAAATGGCGATTCGCGTTTCCATTCAGGCCAACGAGCAGCCGAATTTGGATCAACTTCCGGCCGACAACGAACGTTTTTTGGCGGTGCGAGTTGAACCGGGTATTCGTACTTTGATTGTCGACGGAGATCCATCTGCTTTGTATTCGAAGTCGGAATCGTTTTCGCTAAAGCGTAGCCTTGTGCCGCCCGGGGACCAGCTTTCAGGTGTAGTGGTGGAGGTCGTTACGGACGTCGAGTTGGACAAGATTTCGCTCGACCGTTTTCACGTGGTCTATTTATGCAATCTTTATCGCCTAACTGATGAACGTCGCGTCGCTCTGGAAAAATGGGTTAGATCCGGGGGTGGATTAGTCATTTTTCCGGGTGACCAGATCGACGAGCATGTAACCAACGACACACTTTATCGAGATGGTACGGGGCTGCTTCCAGCGCGGCTGACGACGGTTTTTGGCGATGAGTCCGAAGAGAAGTGGGTTCACATGCAGGTTCACAGCTCAAACCATCCTGCATTGAGTGTTTTTGATGGTGAAAACAATCCCTTTGCCTCTTGGGTCAAGTTCTTTCGGTGGTGGGGCGTCGATGTCAATGATCAGCAGCAAGCCTCGGGGGAAGTCTTGGTCTCCGCTCGATTCAGCGACGCTCAAAATTCTCCTGCGGTTGTTGAAAAGAGATTTGGCGATGGTCGCGTGATCTTGATCGCAACTACGGCTGATCGGGACTGGAACAATTGGTCGCTCGATCCGAGTTTTGTGATCTTCACGCAGGAATTGACGCGATATCTAGTGACCAAAGCGGATCGACAAAACACAATGAATCTTGGTCAGTCGATCCGGTTTCCTCTGAATCTGACAGAATACAAACGGGATGTCAGCTTGCGAGATCCGAGTCAAACCATCCACCTGCTTGATCCGAAACCGTCTGAGTCTGCAGATGCAAGTAAGGCGAACGAAGCACAGTGGGTGGTTGAATATGCGGGAGCTGATCTACGGGGATTTTATGAATTAAACCTCTTGCGCCTCGATGGACTGAGCCACAAGGTGATCTTCGCAGCCAACGTTGACCAGTCCGAAAGCGATTTAAAACGAGTGGATATGGCTGAACTGAAACGCAATTTTAGCAACGCTCCGATCGAGTTCGTTAGCGCTCACAGGCTGACAGCTACGTCGGCAAAGGGTGCTGAGGCTGAGTTGTGGCCATTGATACTCTGCCTTGCTGTGGTCACGTTGTGCAGCGAGCAGATATTGGGGTGGTTTTTTGGTCGTCAGCGATAGCAGAATCGATCTTGCAAAGGATGAAGATGATGACAATCGACGGTCGCCTGCATTGGGTTTCATGGTTACTTGTGACTACAATCGTGATTCAGGCACAATTCGCATTGGCTCAATTTCCTTTTTCTTTTTCTCCAGGAATGAGCGGTGGCCAATTCGCATCCAATCGCATTTCAAAGCTCGAGGGAGCGACTTTACAAACAGCACCCGAGCAAGAGTTGTTCAAACTTCGCCGTGCCAAGGAATTTGCAGAGGATGGCGATTTCAGATCCGCGAACGCACTTTGGCAGAGCGTGTTGGATATGGCCGGGGCACAATTGACCACTAGCGACCAGTGGCATTTTCACTCTGGCTCGCACGAGTACGTTAAGTTCGTTACGGTAGCAAGCCAAATCGAGTCTATTCTTTCCAAACTTTCAAGGGAAGGGCTAGCAGCATATCGGCTAAAGGCTGATGGAGAAGCCCGAGCTCTATTGCTCAATCCTACAAGGCGGACCAGAACGGATGTCCTGAGCGAAGTGGTCCGTCGTTTCTTTCTTAGTTCAGAAGGGGACGAGGCTGCTTTTGAATTGGCATGTCTTAAGATGGATAGCTACGACTTCAACGACGCAAGTCGGCTGCTCAGGAAGTGCTTGGAAGAACATCCAGATTGTACCGTACTACGCAAAGAGATCTTGCTGCGTTTGGCGGTAGCAAATGCTCGAATCGGTGAAATAGACTCGTCGGAGAAAATGGTCGACGAGCTTGCATCCGCCAATGGAAAGGACGAACGGATAGCGATGGTCCAGGGAAGCAACCTCGCTCTTCGATCTGCGAGTCGCACCCCTTCGGCGAATTGGGACTTGAAGTATGGTGATTCACCCAATTTCCGAATGATGAAGTCGTTAAAAGAAGGTTATCTTGAAGGGGAACTGTCTGAGACTTGGTCGCATCCGTTCGATACTTTCGAATCGCCGCTGATTGGGAACCAAAACGCAATCTTTGGTGGTGGTTATGGCTTTGGTGGTGGTTATGTTGGTGGCGATTTGATTTTTCTTCCTAGCCCCGTGCCCGTACTTTCTGGCGGCGGGGCTATACCAACCTATTCAACTCGGGCTATCACTACTGCTAGGCAAAATCGCAAGGACTCGACTCCACCCAAAATCAAATCGGATATAAGGCATTTGCTTGGGCGATGGAAACAGAACGAATGGACTTGCGTGGGAAGATTACTATTGAACGAAGGTTTGGTTTATTTCAAAAGTGGTGATCGCGTGGTGTGTTGTGCGCTTGAGACTGGCGAGTCGAAATGGATGGGAAAAATCAACGAGTTTCAAGTCGACGCCGCGTCCACTATGTCCAATATGTTTCAGGCCCCAGTCATTTCTAAAACCCCGAAAAAATCGTCTGAAATCCAATTGTTTGGTGATCAGGTTTACCATTCGATGTCGATGGGTGACGGCCATCTATACTGCATCGAGGGGCTCACTGAGTTGGATCCTAGACCAACACCTACCCAACCGCAATCGCCCTTTAATCTCTCGACGCCATCGAGGGGCCGACGAAACTGGTTGGTTGCGTACGATGCGAAAAGTGGGGAACTACTCTGGCGTCGAGGCGGAAAAGAGGACAACGCTGCCGAGTCAAACTTTGACATCGGTTTTTCATCCGCACCGGTATCAGGTGGTGGTCTGGCATTTACAACCGTCAACGACAATGGGTCCATTTCTTTATTGGCCATCAACCCCCAAAATGGCTCGACGGTTTGGAAGACCTATTTGTGTGACGAACCTATCGGCAGATGTTCTCCTTGGGCAACAAACGCGATAGCTTATAGCGGTGGAGATGTTTACGTAGGTACAGGAGCCGGAATTATCGCAACCGTGGAAAGTGTTTCCGGCGTAGTGCGTTGGGTTGTGCGCTATGAACGCATGGGTGTCAGCAACGAGATCCCGAGTCCATTTGGTATTCCGATGTCAACGACCAATGTCGTTGGTTGGCGCGAAGACATCGTGATACCCACCGGACGTGCTTTGTTGGTGATGGGTTCTGATTCCGATGTGATATTTTCGCTTGATAGACGCAGCGGTGAATTGCTTTGGGACTCACCTCGTCAGTTACCAAATCATGAAGTCGAAAGCTACTTGGGATTGCTCGGAAATCGCCTGTACGTGTCAGGGAAAAGCAGCGTCCGATGCTACGACGTGGATCGCGGAAATGTGGTTTGGGATATCGAGATTGCAAGTCAATTCGGTACAGGTGTCGTCACAGAAGACGCGCTTTACATCCCTTCTGGCTCGGAAATCGTGCGATTGTCACCCGAGGACGGTCGCGAATTGGCTCGCGCCAAATTGGTCACGACGACTGGAGAGCCGGTTGGCAATCTCTTCTCGGACGGACAACGTTTGCTTGGAATTGGCCTAGCTCGTGTCTATTCGTTGGACCATCTCAAGAATCGAATGGACACGCTTGAAATGCGGGTGGCGCGAGGGGACGT
>Ga0105046_10019233_pt1 | contig 10364 bp, 8 predicted proteins | sample MAT03_FD_78385 | JGI IMG/M metagenome (GOLD analysis project Ga0105046, IMG submission 78385) | Freshwater microbial communities from Lake Fryxell liftoff mats and glacier meltwater in Antarctica - MAT-03 (megahit assembly) | ecosystem: Environmental > Aquatic > Freshwater > Ice > Liftoff... | reverse complement strand
GTAGAGGAACTCGGTGCGATAGAGGCCGATCCCTTGTGCGCCCAGCTCGTAGGCTTCGTCGGCTTCTTCGGGCAGCTCGACGTTCGCGCGCAAGGTCACGCGCGTGCCGCATGACGTTGCCGCCTCCGAGGCGGGCAGACCGCGCAGCTCGAGCGCGAGCGCGACGTGACGGGCAGCGCGGCCTTCGGCAGTGGTGATCTCGAGGGCGGCCGGCCGCACCACGACCTCGCCGCGAAGGCCGTCGAGGATGACGATGTCGCCGGTGCTCACGGTGCGCAGGAGATCGCTGGCCCCGACCACCGCGGGGATCTTCAGGGCACGCGCCATGATCGCGGTGTGGCTGGTGCGCGTGCCGATCTCGGTGGCGAAGCCGACGACCGGACCGTTGAGCATGGTCGCGGTGTCGGCCGGCGAGAGGTCGCGCGCGATGAGGATCGTCGGGCCGACCAGGCCCGCCATCGCTGGCGTCGTGGGCCCGGCGGAGAAGGCGCGCAAGATGCGGTCACCCACCAGCTCGATGTCGTGGCTGCGCTCGCGGAGGTACGGGTCCTTCGCTTCGGCGAGCCTCCCCGAAAGCTCCTCGATGGCGGCGGCGACGGCCCACTCCGCGCAACGCGTCTCCTCGCGGATCTCCTCCTCCACCGCCTCGGCGAGCATCGGGTCGGCTAGCATCGCGGCATACGCCTCGAGAATCGACGCCGAGATCTCGAGCGCGCGCCCGCGCGGTCGCGTCGCTTCGGGAGAGTCGGGGGCCACGGGGGGACGGCCGCTCAGCGCGCGCTGGGCGCGCCCCGAAACATCGGTGAGCTCGCTCTGCGCACGTGACAGCGCCAAGCGGAAGCGCTCGATCTCCCGAGGAACATCTTCTTCGTCGACGTAACGTCGAGCGAGCGAGGCGCGCACCGAGCCCACCACGATCGCTCTGCCCACGACGATGCCGGGTGCCGCCGCGATGCCCAGCGTGCGCGAGGTCGCGAGCTCCTTGCGGATCACTCCTCCTCCCCGAACTTGTCGCGGATGATCTGCCCGATCGCGTCGACGGCCTCGTCGGCCTGCTCGCCTTCGGCGACCACGTCGACGACGGTGCCGCGCGCCCCGCAGAGGAGGAGCACGCCCATCACGCTCTTGGCGTTGACCGCCTCGGCTTCGGGCGATGAGACCGTGATCTCGCACGGGAAGGAGGCCGCGCAGTTGACGAGCTTGGTGGCAGCGCGCGCGTGCAGCCCGCGCACGTTGACGATCTCGAACGAGCCGGTGGCGCGCGCCGTCACGACCCGCCCCGCGTCTTGGGAGCGGCACGCGAGATGTCGCGGTGCGCGGCCGTCACGCTCATCCCCGTCTTGCGGCGCAGGCGCGCCGCCAGCTCTTCGGCCAGTGCGACGCTTCGATGCTGCCCACCGGTGCATCCGATGGCGACAGTGAGGTAGCTTTTGCCTTCACGTTCGTATCGCGGGAGCGAAAAGGCGAGGAGCTCCTGGGCGCGCTCGATGAACGCCGTCGCATCCTCCGCCTTCATCACGAAGTCGGCAACCGGTGCGTCGAGCCCGGTGAGCGACCGCATTCCCTCGACGAAGTAGGGGTTGTCGAGGAAGCGCACGTCGAGGACGACATTGGCGTCGGTGGGCAGGCCGTACTTGAAGCCGAAGGACACCACGCGCGTCTCCATGCGCACGGCGCCGCGCTCCGGCCCGAGGATCGCCATGACTCGCTTGCGGAGCTGATGAACCGTCAAGTGCGACGTGTCGAGCACGACGGAGGCGAGCTGGCGCAGCGGCGCCAGACGCTCGCGCTCCAGACGAACGCCTTCGATCACCGGCCCGACCGCGGGCACAGTCGGCGTGAGCACGAGGCTCGGCGCAGCGTCGTCCGGCGAAGGGCTCTCGCCGACGACCGGGGCGAGCGGATGAGGACGGCGCGTCTCGGAGAAGCGGCGGACGAGCGACTCGTCGCTCGCCTCCAGGAAGAGCACGAACAACCGGCGATGCGCTGGGTCGCTGGGCGGCCCGCTGACTGGGCCGGGAAGCGGCGTCATGTCGAGCGCGTCGTGGCTGGAGAGCGGAGGAGGCGGCGCGGGCGGCTTGCGCTGCGCGCGCGACATGCGCCCGATGACCGCCGCGGCGCCCTCGAGGAAGGAGCGCACGCGCACGTGCAGGCCGAGCGCGACGTCGATGACGTCCTCCTCCTCGCAGGCCTCGACGGCGTGCTCGACGACCGCGGGCGGTAAGTTGTCGATGCAGAAGAAACCGAGGTCTTCGAGCGCGTGGAGCGCGGTCGACTTGCCGGCACCGCTCATGCCGGTGACGACGACGACCCGCCCCGCTTGTGCAGGCGGCGGCTGCGACTCCCCTTCTCCCAAAAGGTCCGCCACGGTCAGCGCTTCCTCGGAAGGACCATCTGCGACTCGGGCGCGCGCGGTCCGGGGCGCGTGCTCGGGAGCGCCGCCGCGACGGGAGGAGGCGCGGACGACTCGTCGAGACGGCGCTTGGTCGGGTTCGGTCTGCGGGAACGCGGCTCCGCCTCCGCACCCGGACGGGAGGAAGCCGTCCGCTCGGGGCCGCCGACCTGAGCATCGACTTGACCGAGGAACTCCCGACCAGCGTGGTGTCCGGCGTTCTTCAGCAGCTCGTTGCGGGCGGCCACCTCGAGGATCGAGGCCATGTCGCGACCGGGTCGCACCGGGACGACCAGCTCGGGGACGGCGACCCCCAGGATGTCGAAGTACCGCTCGTCGAGGCCGAGGCGGTCGACCTCGATCCGCGGGGCTCCGGGGACGTTGTCTTCAACCAGGCGAACCACGACATCGACGCGCTTGCGCTCGCGGATCGAGGTCACCCCGTAGAGATCTTTCACGTTCAGGATGCCGAGCCCGCGCACCTCGAGGTGGTGTCGCAGCAGCGTCGCTGGCGCCCCGAAGACCATTCCCGGAGGTCGGTAGTCGCACTCGACGACGTCGTCGGCCACCAGGCGGTGACCGCGCATCACGAGATCGAGGGCACACTCGCTCTTGCCGACGCCGCTCGGCCCGACGAGCAGGAGTCCCACCCCGAAGACGTCGACCAGCACGCCGTGCAGGCGCTTGCGCGGGGCGAGACGTTCGTCGAGCAGCGCGTGCAGGCACGTGATCACCGCGCTGGAGCGTTCCACCGCGACGAGGAGCGGTGTCTCGGTCTCGTCGGCGGCCAGCGCGAGATCCTCGCGGGATGCGCATTTGCCACCACTGGTGAGGATGACGCAGGACAGCCCGCGACCGAAAAACCCGCCGTTGGGGTCGTCGCCGTCGTCGCCCGCCCGCCCCAGCAGCGACGCCGTACGGCCATCGCGATCGAGCGCATCGAGATAGCTCTGTTCGGTGATCCCGAGGAGCTGGATGCGCGTTGGCAGGATCCCGTGGAAGTGTCCCGACAGCGCAAGCCCGGACTTCTGGATACGGGTGTGATCGATGATGCGATCACGACCCGCGTCGCCCGCACACATGATCATCGAGAGGCCGAGGTCTGGGTCGTCGAGCAGCTTCCGCGCCGAGGTCGCTGGCGGCGGGCGCGGCGGGCGCGGACCGGGTGGGCTGCTCGCGCCCGGGTGCCCCGACGGCGATCGTGGGACCGCGCCCGTAGGAGGGGAGCCGCAGATGGTCACGCCGGACGCCCCTCCTCACCGCCGATGAGGCGCAAGGCGTCGTCGGGCTTGTCGGACTCGACGAGACGCTGTCGAAAGCCGTCGTCACGCAGGAGGCGCGAGACTCGCGCCAGCGTCTTCAAGTGCTCCCCGGTGCTGCGCTTGGGCCCGACCACCGCGAACAGAATCGACACGGGCTCGCCGTCGATGGCGGCGAAATCGATCGGTTCTTTGCAGACGAGCAGAGCGCCGACGATGCGTTCGAGCCGGTCCATCGAGCCGTGGGGGATCGCCACGCCGCTGCCGACACCCGTCGATTGAAGCTCCTCGCGCTTCACCAGCACGTCTTCGATATCCGCCGCGGTGAGCGATGCGTCGCCTCGCGCGAGCAGCTCGGCGAGCGTGCGCAACGCTTCGGCCTTCGTTCGAACGCGCGAGGACCCGCCGCTGAGGGCGACACGGTCCCGTGAAAGGATGTCGAGAACATGCATGGCTGCCGAACCGACGGTCCCCCCCGCCGCGGCGGGAGGAGCCTACCGCTCTCGTGCGCGGACCGCGAGCCGGCGCGCGCCCACGGCGCCGAAAAAAACAACGCGGCCCTGGCAATGCCTGGGCCGCGTTTCGCAGCTCGCTCCGACCGGCCGACTGATGCGGCCGCTGGCGAGGCTATTCTTGTTCGGGCTGGGAGGACTCGAGCTCGGCCGCGAACTCGCCGGCGCTGACGCCGCCATGACGCTTGGCCACTGCGGCACCCTTTGCGGCCCTCACCTGGCTGAGAAGCTTGTCGTGTACGAGGTCGATCGAGGCGTAGAAGTCCTCGCTGCTCTCACGGCCCTGGAAGTGAGCACTTCCAGACGAAATACGGACTTCCGCGATGTGGTCGATCCCCTCTATCGAAAGGGTTACCTGAGCGGTCATCGCCTGCCGCAGATATTTCTGCAGCTTCGCCACTTTTTCGTGGGCATACCGCTTCACCGCTTCCGTCCCATCCATGTGCCGGAACGTGATCGTGATGTTCAATGCGGGCCTCCCTTTGGCCGTCCCTCTGGGACATACGACTATCGATTCTTGGGAGCTCGACGCTGTCGCTGACTGGTGCCTCCAAAACCGCGCTCACTCGCGGGTGTCTCGGTCATTGGCGCGGGCAGGGTGCACGGGCGCCGCGCTCGCGATCGTATCCGTCGCGTCACCCAGTCGACACGTTTTCGTGGGGTGTTATTCCGACCTTGCCAGATTCAGGCCGGCTGAAATGTGCGAGAAACGCCCCGCTGCGTCCGGCGCGCTGTTTGCAGGGGACGGGGCTGTCGCGTTCGTTGCCACGGGCGTGCGCGGCAATATGTCGCGGAATCGACGGGAGGATCGCAGCGCGGGAGACGCTTACGACTTGTCGTCGTCTTCGTCTGGGTCGCGCTGAGGAGGCCGGAGCTCGGGCGGGTGCGCGTCCTCGAAGATCTTGAGTCGACCGAAGATCTGGTCGGCGCCCACCGTCATGGCGGTGGCTTCGGCCTGGACGACCGGGTCCTTCTGGAATTCGGGGTCGGTCTGGAGGAAGCGGGCGTAGGCCTTGCGCGTCCGCGCCAGCTCCACGTCGTTGCCGGTCTGCTCGAAGATTCGCAGGCTGCGTACGTAGTACTCGCGCGCGCTCTTGGTGTGGGCGCTGCCCCAGCCACCCGCCGCGGTGATCTCACCGAGCGTTCGTAGCGCGATGCCGAGGTGGACCTTGCTGCGCACCGCGGCGAACAGATCCACCGCGCGACTGATCGCGTCGCGCGCCTTGACCAGATCGCCTTGAACCAGATGCGCCTTGCCGAGGGCGCGCAGCGCCTCGGCGAGACCGAGCTTGTCGCCGAGCTCGTCGAACTGCTCCTCGGCCTGCCGCAGGACCTCGATCGCCTTGTCGGGGTGATCCATCCGCTCGTGCGTCTCGCCGAGGTTCACGAGGACGAGGGCGATGCGGTTGCGGTCGCCGATCTGCTTGGCGACGTCGAGCGCTTCCTGGAACAGGGCCAGCGCCTTCGGGAATTCCCGCTGATCCTGGGCGATCGTCCCGAGGTTGTTGAGCGTGGTGACCACGCCGACCAGGTCGCCGATGTCACGGCGGATCGCCAGGGATGCCTCGAAGCTGTCGAGCGCCTGACGGAAGGCGCCGGAATCCATGTAGACGAGGCCGAGATTGTTGAGGCTCAAAGCGATCGAGCGGCGGTCGCCGAGGCGGCGGCGGCGAGTGAGGCCGTCCTTGAGGGCGACCAGCGCCGGCTCGTATTCGCCCTTGAGCCAGTGCAGTTTGCCGGTGTCGTCGACGGTGGAGGCGACGCCGCGATCGTCGTCGGAGGCGGAGAACAGGACCATCGCCGCGTGCAGGTGACGGGCAGCGTCATCGAGCGCGCCGGTGTCGCGGAACAGGCGTCCGATGCGGTTGTGGGCCGCGCCGCCCTTGTTCTTCATGTCGAGGCGCCAGGCCAGCGTCAGCATCTCGCGGAAGGCGGCGAGCGCGTCGTCGACCCGACCCCCGAGGAGAAGCACGTCGCCGACGTTGTGCAGGGCGTCGATGCGGCGGCCGGCGTGCGCGTCGCCGAGCAGCTCCAGCCCGCGCTCGTAGTACTCGGTAGCCTTACCGCTCGCGTAGCGTGAGCGCGCGACGTCGCCCGCTTCCAGGTAGGCCAGGCCGGCGCGAACCGGGTCGCCGCCCTTCTCGCGGTGCTCGGCGAGCATGGCGATCGTCTCGTCGCTGGCGCGGGTCACACCCAGAGGCTCCATCCAGTCGGCGAGGACGGCGTGGTAGCGCCGCGCTTGGGCGCCCTGGGTGCGCTTCTGGACGGTCTCGCGCTCCTTGTTGTGCTTGAAGCAGTGCTCGACCGTGCCGACGAAGGACGAGTCGGGGAGGCGGAGCAGGTAGTCGCGCTCGACGAGCTGCTGGAGCAGCTCATCGAGCTTCGTCTCCTCGGCGCGGAGTTTCTCGGCGGCCGAATGTTCGTCGTCGCCCGCGGCCTTGTCGCCTTCGTCCCAGAGATCCGGAGCGTCCCGCCCGATGCGCGAGAGCACGACGAGGCCAGCGCCCCAGAAGACGCTCCCCATCGACGCGGCTTGCTCGAGCAGTCGGCGCTCGCTCGGTTCGAGCGCAGCGAGGCGCGCGTCGACCGCATCTTCGATGGTGAGCGGCAGGCGCGCCGTCTCGAGGCGCTCGAGGTGGACTTGCCACGAGGGCTCTTCGGAGAGGACGTTGACCTCTTCGATGACGCCGGTGTCGTGGTAGATGCGCACCATCTGCTCGAGGAGCGCCGGGTTGCCACCGGCGAAGCCGAGCGCCGCATCCACCAGCTCCTGGGGGACGCGACCGGCGGTCTCGCGGACCGGGGCGAGCAGCGCTTCCATCATGGCTTCGGCGTCAGCGTCGCGAAGCGTGGTCAGCTCGAGAATCTGGTGGCGCGGCTCGCCCGCACGGACCCATTCCTCGTTGCGCTGGAGCAGCTCGGGGCGTGCGGTGAGGATGACCAGGATGGGACCCGAGAGGTACTCGACCAGGTAGCGAAGGAGCATGAGCGCATCGTCGTGCGCGTAGTGCAGGTCCTCGAAGACCAGGCACATCGGCGTGTGCGCGGCATCGGCCTCGATGAAGGCCTTGAAGACCGCGCGGCGCAGGTTGCGGCTCTCGCTGGCGTCGTCCTTGATGGCGCGGGTGAGCGGGCTCTCCTCGAAGTCGAGGTCGAGGAACTGACCGAGGAAATACGCGACGTCGCCGACCTTGCGATCGCCCTGGATCTTGGCGATCTGCGCGCGGACGATGGATTTCGCCTCCTCCTTGTCCATGGTCTCGACGAGACCGAACCGGCTGCGGAGCAAGCGGCCGAACGGACCGTAGGTGGCGTCGGTCTCACGAGCGCTGCCGCGGTACACCCGAGGCAGGAGCGAGCCATCGGTGCGGTGCCGCACCACGAACTCCTGGACGAGTCGGCTCTTGCCGAGACCGGCGGGGCCGACGATCGTGACGATGCGCGTCTCGCCCTTGTCTTCGACGGCCTTCAACGCGCTGTCGAGGAGGGCGCTTTCGTCCTCGCGACCGATCAAGGCGGCGCGCGCGTCGCGCACGAGTCCGTACTTGGGGTTGTCGCGCGTCATCGAAGCTCCAGAGATTGCCGGCAACGGGCTTCTACCCCCTCGTGTTGCACCCGTCGAGTGTCGCAACGGGCGAGGCGCTCGGCCCAGTTTGTCGCCTCCTCGCCGCGCTTCGGTAGACTCGGGGGGTGCCGGAAGCCGAAGCAGCCACGCTCGCCGAGCTGCGGCGCCGCATGCAAGGGAGTTTCAGCCCCGGAGAGCTGCGCGATTTGGGCGTCGCGCTCGGCCTTTGTCACGTGGAAAGCTGGGACCGTGGGGCGGAGAGCGCGATTCGCGACATCGTGCGGCGCGCCCACGACGGGCCGGGCCTCGGCGTCCTCCTCGATCGCCTGAGGCTCGACCGGCCGCTGGTCGAGTGGCCCGAGCCGCCATCGATACGGGCTGCCGAGCCGGGGCCGGCCCAGCCGGCTGACGAGTCGAGGGGCCAGCCGTCGGCCACGAGCGCTTCCTACGCACCAGCGCCGATCCCGGATCTCGACGGGCCGACCATCGTCGACCCGTACGCCGGGCCAGCCCATCCGGCTGCGCTGCCGGCCGAGCCGGTTGCGGGCGCGATCGCGTCGAGCGACACGGCCCAGACCTCTCTCGTCGGCGCGCCCCGGCCTGCCGCCACTTCAGAGGGGACCGACGCACCTTCCTCGGCGACGAGCCCGCCGGCGAGCTGGCCTCTCCAGAACCTGCGCGAGCCAGACAAGAAGCCTGGCCTCGACACGCGCATTCTCGCCATCGCCATCGCCTGTGTCGCCCTCGCCGTGGCCGTCGCTTTCGCAGGAGGAATGGTGTTCTCCCGACGCGGTGCGCCTCCGTCGGTCGCCCAGGGCGGTCGCGCCGAGACGCTCGCCGGCCACGCCGCGAACGTGATGGACGGCGCCATCGTCGAGGTCGCGCGCGGATGCGGTCTGCTGGTGGAGGGACCGCCGGATCGGTCGGTGCTCAAACGAGCTCAGGCCTCCTGCGGGCATCCCGTCAACGTCGCTGGCCGACCGGGCGGCGGCTACGACCCGGCGGACATCGACCCGCCGAAGCTCGACGTCGCCCCTGCCAGCCCCCGCCCCAAGCCGATCACCGGGCCGGCCGAGACGCCGGCTCCGCCGACCGATCTCTGCCGTGCTGCCTGCAAGTCCGAGCGGCGCACCTGCAAGTCCGCCTGCGGGGCGGAGCCGCAGGACGCCAGCGCCTTCGAGGCGTTTCAGCAATGCCATTCCAAGTGTCTCGGTGCAGAATCGACATGTCGCCAGAGGTGCCAATGAAAACTGCACATGCTCGTGAGTCATCGATCGCATTCGGCGCCATCGCCATCGTCCTCGCCGCGTGCTCGCCCAGTCCGTCGTTCGACGACGGCTCCGGCGGGGACTGGACAGGCTCAGGCTCGACCGATCTGGGAAGCGGCGCCGCAAGCGGAAATGGGGGGGACGCGGCGACGCCCACGTCGGGCCCGGGCGGCGACGGCGACGGCGATGGCGGCGCACCCGCAACCAGCTCGAGTTCTTCTATTGGGAGCACGTCGGTTTCGGCGGTCTCCACCGGCACCGGCGCCGAGTGCACCGTCGACGCCGATTGCTACGACGCGGTCCCGTGCACCGACGACACGTGCGGCCCTCTCGGAACGTGCGAGCGCGTCGCCGTCACGCCAGGCCTCGAGGGCAACCCCGGCGAAGGGAGCTGCCCGAGCGGCGTCTGTCAGATCGACGGTAGCTGCGGGTTGCAGGTCTATTCGCACCCCTTCGGGGACCCCTCGGGCACGTGGTCACGTCAGGCGCTGTCCGAGCTGTGGGGCGCCGGAGCCAACCACCCGCCGAGCACCGGGATCGCCGAGGTGGAGTATCTGCGGTCGTTCGAGGGCCTTGTCGTCTTCACAGCTGACGGTACGCTCTACCGTCGAAACCCTGACGGCACGTGGGCGCCTGCCTTGCCCGCCGGAGAGGTCTTCGCTGGCCTGCCCGAGCAGGCTGTGCGGTGCTCGTACTCGATCCAGTTCGACGAGAAGTCGCCGACCACCCAGCTGACCCTCACCGCCCTGGAAGGTGGCTTACAGTCCGCCTACATCTACACGGTGGAGGACTTCGGCGTGGCGCCCGAGCCCGCGGCCGGCAATCCCTATCCCGTCACCAACGAGGACGGCCAGGGCAGCCCGCCGCCCGACAGCGAGCCCTGCCGATGGTCGTTCCCGGAGCAGACCGCTTTCACCGGAACGGCGTCCTGGGTGGTGATCTGGCAGGGCCAGGGCATGAACACGTACCTCCTCGACGGTGGCAACTTCATCTGGACCAACTTCGGCGAGGAGTCGGGCAGCCCCGTCTGGGACGCCGTCGGAGAGGGACCGGCGCAGGGGACCACGGTCGCCGCGTGGCTCGAGGACGGCGTCGTCTACCTGATCGCGCCCTGATCAACGCGAGGGCTGAACGCAAATGGCGGCAGCTCTCGCGAGCTTCATTCGTTCTGACCTGATTCTCATCCGATGATGCATCCCCCCTCGCGCTGCTCGTCTGCCCGGGCCTATCGATAACGACGACCCACCTAGTACCTCGGCACAGGGGAATCGATCGTTTGCCACCGAAATGGTGCGGGTCCGGCGCCCCCTGTTCCAGCGACCGGCTCCGGGCACGACGTGCGGTCGCTCAGTCGAGCTGAGGCAGCGC
>Ga0105046_10019232_pt1 | contig 10364 bp, 10 predicted proteins | sample MAT03_FD_78385 | JGI IMG/M metagenome (GOLD analysis project Ga0105046, IMG submission 78385) | Freshwater microbial communities from Lake Fryxell liftoff mats and glacier meltwater in Antarctica - MAT-03 (megahit assembly) | ecosystem: Environmental > Aquatic > Freshwater > Ice > Liftoff... | reverse complement strand
CGGCCGCGAAGCGTTTCGGGCTGCGCTCATCAAGCAGACCGACGGAACTTTTGTGAATGTATTTGGCATCGACGACAGGGCGTTCTTCGACACACTGGAGCGCATCCGCATTGACGCCAAAGCGCCCGACGTCGCACACTTGTTCGACGAGAAACCATGAAGGTGGTGCTCGACACCAACGTGCTGAGCGAACGGGTCAAGCCACTGCCGAACGTGTCGGTGTCGCAGATGATCCTGGACGCACCCATCGGGAGCCTGTTCGCGTCTGAAGTCAAAAGCGGGCCGAAAAAGCTGCCGTGATCCAGATCACCAACAACACCAACGCAGGAGCGCCCCGCGCATGAACGACGCCGCCCAAGCCCTGGCCCAGCGCCTGATCCGCAACTTCAACACGGCCAAGATGGATCAGTTCGTGCGCCCTCCGCTGTACGAAACGCACGGCACCCCGTTGGCCCTGGGCACGGCGGCCCAACGCCTGGGCGCGTCGATCGACACCCTGCCGCCCGGCAAGCGCGGCTGCCCCTACCACTTCCACCACGCCGAGGAAGAGATGTTCATCGTGCTCGAAGGCAGCGGCACCCTGCGCGTGGCTGGCGAAATGCTGCCGCTCGTGGCGGGCGACGTGGTCTTCATCCCGCCCGGGCCGGAGTACCCGCACCACATCATCAACACCTCCCAGGCGCCGCTGAAGTACCTGTCGATCAGCACATGCGAGCCCATCGAGGTTTGTGAGTACCCCGACTCGGGCAAGTACAACGTCAGCGTCGACGAGCCTGCCGACCCGACGAAGCGGCGCTTTCGCGCCATCCAGCGTTCCGGCTCCACGCTGGATTACTGGGATGGTGAAGCTTGAGCGCACCCGCCCCAGCCGCAACGGAGTTCGCGCCCGGCTTGTGGCTGCGCGGCTTTGCCGCACCGCTGCGACTGACCGACTTCAGGCTGGTCGCCTTCGACATGGACAGCACCCTGATCAGCATCGAATGCATCGACGAGATCGCCGCGGCCGCCGGCCGCAGGGCCGAGGTCGCAGCCATCACTGAAGCGGCCATGCGCGGCGAGATTGCCGACTACGCCGAGAGCCTTCGTCGGCGCCTGGCACTGCTGCGAGGCGTACCCGAATCAGCGCTGGCCGACGTCTACAGCCAGCGCCTGCGCTTGAACCCGGGTGTTGAGCGTTTCGTGTCAGCCTGCCAAGCGGCGGGGCTGAAGACCTTGTTGGTCTCGGGTGGCTTCACTTACTTCAGCGAACGCGTGCGCCAACGCTTGCAGCTGGACTTCAGCCGCGCCAACGTGCTTGACATCGCCGACGGCCAACTCACGGGTGGTTTGGTGCAACAGCCCTGGGGCCTGATCGTTGACGGCGCCGAGAAACGCCGTGTCCTGCTGGAACTGGCCAGCCTGATGGGCATCACGCCAGCCCAGACCATGGCCGTTGGCGACGGCGCGAATGACCTGCCGATGATGCAGGCGGCTGGCCTGTCCATCGCCCTTCACGCCAAACCCACCGTGGCTGCGCAGGCGATGTTGGCCATTCACAGCGGCGGCCTGGACCGCGCGCTGGAGGTTCTGCTCGGTTGATCGGACAGCGGCCGGTCTTGGCCCGCTGCTGGCGTGCTCAAGCGCACTCGGCTTTTGACACCCGCGGCCCCTGGGGCCCCTGGAACCTTCAGTTGCGGGCAGCCCTTGAAGCGGCATTGGCACGCAGGCCGCCCGAGGCCATCACAGCCGTCTCCGGTGGATCCCGCTGTGCGGCAGGGCCCGAGGCTACCGCTGCCCTGTCTGGCGCCGCAGGGGGGTCGGCCGGCTGCCCGCCCTCAGGCGTAATTGCAGTCTGCCCGGCCATGGGCAGCCCCTGCAACGCATCTTGAAGGTCACGCAGACTCAGATTCAATGCCCGTGCATAACGCTGTGCCACCCGTTGCAAGGCCTGGATGCCACGCGCAGCCGGCAAGCCAACAGCCTCCAAAACCTCGTTGGCGCAGCTGCTCACGGCCCGCAGCACCTCGTCGTCGTTGTCCGGCATGCGCACCGCCGTGGCCGTGGGCAGGCGGCGAATCATCGTCATCGTGGCCTCACCCAGGCCCCATTGCCGAACCACTGCCGCGCCAATCGCCTCGATGTCAGCGCCCAGCACGGCGTAGGCCGCAGCCTCTTCGGTCATGCCCGGGTCTTCGGGTTCGCCAGCGCGGCTGGCCGGCGCTGGCAGCATCAAGCGCTTGATCTGCTGGGTCTCATCCGGGAAGTGGTAATGCAGCAAAAGCCGCCCGAGGTTCTGCAGCAGCGTGATCAAGTGCACCACCTCCGCGTCATAGCCCGCGGGTCGCAGTGCCTGGGCCAACACAGCTGCCCGTTTGCACCGTTTGGTCAGGGTCTCCAACTCCGCCGCGTGAGACTCCGAGAGTGGCCCAGGCCACGGCCTCAGCGCCAAAGCCGCGCGGCGCATCCCATCCAGGCCCAACATGGCAATCGCGCGGCGGACGGTCAGCACCGGCCCGGCGTTCGCCGCTGAGGCGCTCCGCACTTGCGCGGCGTTGACCAGTCGCAGCAACTCGAAAGACAGTGCCGGGTCTTCCAGCACGACCTGCGCAAGCTCGAAGGTGCGGTCACGGTCCATGAGCGCCAGCCGGGCCGCCCGGGCCGCGGCGCCAGGGCTGGACGGCAACACGCCGGCCAGGCGCAGTTTGTCGGTCAACAAGGCCAGTGGACCGGCGTCGCTGCCGTCCGCCGTCTGCAGCCAGCCTTCCAAGGCCCGCTGCAGTGTCCTGGCGCTGCGGTAGCGCTGGCGCTGCTGGCGTTCAGTGGCGCGGTTGACGATGATGCGCAGCGGATCGGCCACCGGCTGGGCCAAGGTCCACGGCAGCCGCACGATGTCGCGGCCCAGCGGCGGCAGCCGGGCGATGGCCAGGCCAAGATCGACTTCCTCCAGCGCGGGCTGGCCGGCCAACAACTGGTGCAACAGCAGCCCGCAAGCAAGAACGTCACGCTCAGCCGCGCCGCGGTGCCGCTGCAAAGCCGGGGCATTGTTGGGGTCCAGCGAACGTTCGGCGGACTCACGCAGCTGGGTGTCGGTCATGGCCAAAGCGGCCATCTCGGCAGCCACACCAAGCCCGGCCACGCGGACCGCGCCGCTGTCAGTCACCAGCAACAGAAAAGGCTGCAGGTCGTGGTGCGCCACACCGGCTTCATGGGCAAACGCCAGCCCGCGCAAGCCGCGCGTCATCAGGGTCGCAGCCTCACCGCCCGGCATGCCTTTGGTGCTGAACTTGTCGGCCAGCGTGGCCTCGTCCTGCATGTCGTAGAGCGCGTAGGGCCAACCGTCCTGCACGCCCGTTTCGACGACCGCTGCCAGTTCCGGGTGCAACAGCCGCCCGGCCAAGCGCATGCCAGTGTGCCAGCGCCTGAGCGCGTTGGCGTCGACCGGCTGAACACGCGGCAGCACCAGCATCATGTCCCGACCGTTGGCGGGCTCGCTGACGCACCAGGCCATGCTGCGTTCGCTCTTTCCCAACAGACGCCGCAGTTGCAAACGCCCAAACATGCGCAGCGCAGCGCGCGCCGGTGCCGGAGCACTGTGAGACTGGGCACGCTGGGTGGAGTGAACGGACATGACCTGCCCATTGGACCCGGACCGACTCTGTCGCACTTTCCGCAAATGAAGGTGAGATGGCGGTCTGTTGAACCGGTAGGTTCCTATCAAGTTGGTCCGCATCCCGGCGGCCCTGACTCTCGATCCGATTTGGCAATGGCAAGGCCGCCATCGATCCACAACACGCAGGCACAGGGCCCTGTGACAGAATTCCCAGGCGGCGAATCACGCCGTGCCAGGCGGTCGTTCCGCCTCGTCACACCGCGAAAGGCTCTCATGAGCAGCGATCTCATCAAACACGTTTCCGATGCCTCTTTTGAGCTCGAAGTGCTCAAGTCAGACAAGCCCGTCCTGGTGGACTATTGGGCCGAATGGTGCGGTCCCTGCAAGGCGATTGCGCCCATCCTGGATGACATCTCCAAGGCCTATGACGGGCGTTTGCAGGTCGCCAAGATGAACGTCGACGAAAACCGCGACGTACCCGCCAAGTTCGGTATCCGCGGGATTCCGACGCTGATGTTGTTCAAGGGTGGCAAGCTTGCGGCCACCCAGGTGGGCGCCTTGTCGAAAGCTCAATTAGCTGCTTTCATCGACACTCATCTACAATCTGATTCATCAGCGGCCGCCTGAATCCGATCGAGATGGTTTCAGGCAGCCGTTGACTGCCGCTCCACTTGCGCAGCACCTTCGCCGACACAACCGGCTTGAACGGCGTCATCCGCAGGTTGGTGGGTTCTAGGCCCACAGCCACCCCATCCGCGTTCCACGCACCAGCCCTGCAGATTGTTTGCTCCGGCTGAATCGCATCTTTCAAAGGTGCCACCCCATGCACTTGTCCGAACTGAAGGCCCAGCACGTCGCCGAACTCCTGAAAATGGGCGAGGCGCTGGAGATCGAGAACGTCGCCCGCTTGCGCAAGCAAGAGCTGATGTTTGCGATCATGAAAAAGCGCGCCAAAGCCGGCGAGCAGGTGTTTGGCGACGGCGTGCTTGAAGTGCTTCCCGATGGCTTCGGTTTTCTGCGCTCGATCGAGGCCAGCTACATGGCGTCGACCGACGACATCTACCTCAGCCCCAGCCAGATCCGCCGCTTCAACCTGCACACCGGCGACAACGTCGAAGGCGAAGTGCGGGTGCCCAAGGACGGTGAACGCTACTTCGCCCTCGTCAAGGTCGACCGTGTCAACGGTGTGACGCCCGAGGAGAGCAAGCACAAGATCATGTTCGAGAACCTGACGCCGCTGTTCCCCACAGAACAGTTCAGGTTGGAACGTGACATCAAGAGCGACGAGAACATCACCAGCCGCATCATCGACTTGGTCGCACCCATCGGCAAAGGCCAGCGCGCCTTGCTGGTGGCCCAGCCCAAGACCGGCAAGACGGTCATGATGCAGCAGCTGGCGCACGCCATCGTCGCCAACCACCCCGAGATTCACCTCATCGTGTTGCTGGTCGATGAGCGTCCAGAAGAAGTCACCGAGATGCTGCGCACCGTGCGCGGCGAAGTCATCAGCAGCACCTTCGACGAACCGGCTGCACGCCACGTGCAGGTGGCTGAGATGGTGATCGAACGCGCCAAGCGTTTGGTGGAACTGAAGAAAGACGTGGTGATCCTGCTGGACAGCATCACCCGCCTGGCCCGGGCCTACAACAACGTGTTGCCCTCATCCGGCAAGGTGTTGACGGGCGGTGTGGACGCCAACGCCTTGCAGCGCCCCAAGCGCTTCTTCGGCGCCGCTCGCAATACCGAAGAGGGCGGCACGCTGACCATCATCGGCACAGCGCTGATCGACACCGGCTCGAAGATGGACGAGGTCATCTACGAAGAGTTCAAAGGCACGGGCAACTGCGAGATTCACCTCGACCGGCGCATGGCCGAGAAGCGTGTGTATCCGTCGATCCTGATCAACAAGAGCGGCACCCGGCGCGAAGAGTTGTTGCTCAAGCCCGAGATCCTGCAAAAGAGCTGGATCCTGCGCAAGCTGTTATATCCCATGGACGAGATCGAGGCGATGGAGTTCATCTTGGAGAAGATGAAAGCCACCAAGAACAACCACGACTTCTTCGACATGATGCGCCGGGGCGGCTGAGCCATTCCCATACCTCACCTACAATTCTTCCTTTTTCGCCAACCGGAAAGTGCGTTGCCAACAAAATAGTGCAACGTGGCTGCCAAAACTACTGACCAGGATCCCCATGAAAGATGGCATTCACCCCAGCTACCGCGACGTCTGCTTCCAGGACCTGTCCAACGGTTTCAAGTTCGTTACCCGCTCGTGTTTGCAGACCAAAGAGTCCATCAAGATGGACGATGGCCGCGAGCTGCCGCTGATGAAACTTGAATCCACCAGCGAGACGCACCCGTTCTATACCGGCACGCAAAAGAGCATCGACAACCTGGGCGGCCGCGTCGACAAGTTCCGGACCAAATTCGCCCACTTGCGCGCGAAGAAGTGACCCTCGAGGTAGACCGTCAAAAAGGCAGCCTAGGCTGCCTTTTTTGTTGTCCGGGCAACGGCATCATCACCCCATGACGAGCCCGAACCCGGCCTTGGTGACCGTGCGTGGCGCGCGCGCTCTGCCGCGGCTGCCACTGCTGCTGCTGTGTGGTGCCTATGTGCTGCCGGGGCTGTTCGGTCGCGACCCCTGGCGCAACGCTGATGTCATTGCCTTCGGCCAAATGGCCGCCATGGCCCAAGGCCGAAGCTCCTGGTGGCTGCCCAGTCTGGGTGGTGTGCCGACCGACGCTGCCCTGCTGCCAAACTGGTTGGGCGCCAGTGCCATCGCCCTGTTGTCACCGCTGCTGGATCCCGCGTTCGCGGCCAGGCTCCCTTTTGCCGTGCTGCTGGCGCTGACCCTGGCGCTGGTCTGGTACACCAGCTTTCATTTGGCGCGCACCGAAGCCGCTCAGCCACTGGCCTTTGCATTTGGCGGTGAAGCCGACCCGGTGGACTATGCGCGCGCCATTGCCGACGGTGCCCTGCTGGCCTTGATGGCCACCTTGGGTCTGTTGCAACTGGGGCATGAAACAACACCGGAGCTGGTGCAGTTGTTTGCCATCAGCCTGTTTCTGTATGGGCTGGCAGCGGCGCCGTACCGTGCCGGGCGCTCACGCTGGGCGGTGTTGATTGCCCTGCCCTTGCTTGCCGGCAGCGGCGCGCCCAGTCTGGCCCTGGCCGCCGGCGCCGTCGGCAGCTTGGTCTGTGGCCTTTCCCGCCTGCCAGCCGTGCGCCGCCTGGTGCTGTGGGTGATGCTGGCCGCGGCGATGGCCGTTGTGTTGGCCTGGACACTCGGTGCCTGGCGCTGGCGTGTGCAGTCCTGGGATGCACTGGACCTGACGTCGCTGGCGCGCCAATGGCTGTGGTTCACCTGGCCGGCCTTGCCCCTGGCGGTCTGGACCCTGTGGCGCTGGCGGCTGCGCTTGTCGTATCGGCACGTGTCAGTGCCGTTGATTGCCGTGGGTATCGGCCTGGGCGCCAACCTGAACATGGGCGGCTCTGATCGCGCCTTGCTGTTGGCGCTGCCGGGATTGGCGGTCCTGGCAGCATTCGCCTTGCCGACATTCAGGCGCAGTGCCAGTGCGGCAATCGATTGGTTTTCGATGTTCTTTTTCACCGCCAGCGCCTTGACCATCTGGGTCATCTACGTCGCCATGCACACCGGTGTACCGGCCCAGCCCGCGGCCAACCTGGCGCGTCAGGTGCCTGGATTTGAGGCCAAGTTTCAGTGGCTGGCTTTGGTGCTGGCGCTGCTGGGCAGTGCGGCCTGGGTGGCCTTGGTTCGCTGGCGCAGCGGCCGCCACCGCGAGGCGCTGTGGAAAAGTCTGGTGCTGCCCGCCGGGGGTGTGGCGCTATGCTGGTTGCTGATCATGACCTTGTGGCTGCCGCCATTTGACTACGCGCGCAGCCCCAGGCCCGTGTCCGACCTGATCGTCCGCCATGTGCCTGCTGGCGCCTGTATCGCTGCGCCAGGCGTCAGCCCAGTGACCGTGGCCGCACTGGAGTACTTTGGCCAACGGCGGGTGGATGCCCGCGTCCAGGCTGGGAGTGGCGCCGACGGCTGCGACCACTTGCTGGTGGTTCAACGGCTGCGCAGTCGGGCCAACCTTGATAACGCGGCACCGTCACAACCAGGCTGGCAGCCAGTCGCCCGCATCCCGCGCCCGACCGAGCCCAACGAGATCACCTGGATTTACCGGCGCACTCTGACTTCAACCCCAACGCCAATGACACCAGCAGCCGCAACGCCAGCCGTAGCGCCGGCGGGCGCCGCACCCTGATCGATCAGACAGCGGCCACTGCCTCGGCGTGGTGGCGGCGCACGCGCAAGGCTGGCAGTGCCAGCTTGAAGCACGAGCCCTTGCCGACCTCGCTCTGGATGTCGATCTCGCCGCCATGGCGCAGGGCCACATGTTTGACGATGGCCAGGCCCAAGCCAGTGCCGCCGGTGTCCCTGGCCCGACTGCTGTCGACCCGGTAGAAGCGCTCGGTCAGGCGCGCCAGGTGTTCTCGGGCGATGCCAGGGCCGGTGTCAGTCACCGACCATTCGGCCCCACCGTCGTCACGCCAGCGCCAGACCACGTCGATGCGGCCGCCAGCCGGCGTGTAGCGGACGGCGTTGTTGACGAGATTGCTCAGGGCGCTGAGCAGTTCGCTCTCGGTGCCAGCCAGTTCCGCATCAGCGCCCCCGTCAATCGAGAGCAGGTGCCGGCCGGCTGACAGCGCCGTGGCATCTGCCAGGGCGCGACGCATCAGCAACTCCACCGGCAGCCAGCGGTCATTCGGCGGGCGCGGACTGCCCTCGAGTTGCGCCAGGATCAACAAGTCGGCCACCAGGGCCTGCATGCGCTGCGTCTGTTGCTCCATCAGTTCAAGCACACGGTGGCGTTCTGGCTCGCTCAATTTCAGGCGACTCATGCTTTCCACAAAACCCGACAGGACGGTCAGCGGAGTGCGAATCTCATGTGACACGTTGGCCACGAAGTCACGCCGCATGGCGTCGGTTCGTTCGGCCTCGGTCACGTCTTGCGACAACACCAGCTTCATGCCTGGCTCGTAGGGCCGCACCAGCACTGACAAGGTGCTGCGGCCGTTGGGTGCACTGAAGGTGGTGGGCTCGTCAAACCTGCCAGCCTGCAAAAACGTCACAAAGGCGGGCGCACGAACAAGATTGGTGACGCGTTGCAACAGGTCACGTTGCGGATCGAGTCCGAAGTGATCTGCAGCCATGCGATTGCACCAGTCGATGCGATCTTGCGGGTCAAGCAGCATCACGCCGTTGGGTGACGCATCGATGGCCGCCAGAAACTGCGTCAGCCGCGTGCGCTCGGAAGCCACTGCTCGTTCGCCGTGGCGCAGCGACTTCTCGACGCGATAGCCCAACTCTCCCCAAAAGCCCGCGTCTCGGGGCGCCTGGTCCATCTGCGCGCCTTTGAGCCACGCCATCAGCCGCTCACCGCGCAAGGCATCCAGCATGGCCACGAGTGCCACTCCGGCAACGGCACCACCGACCGCGAACACGGCCCGCAGCTCCGTAGCCAATCCCAGGACCCACCCCAGCAGGCCGCCAACCAGCGATGCCAACATCGCTGTCGCTACGCGCGACAACGAATTCATGGCAACCACTCCGCTGGCGCCAGGCGGTGTCGGCTCACCGCATCAACTGGCAGCAGTCGCAACACCGGCCGTGAGCCGGTAGCCCGCGCCACGAACCGTTTCGAGCATGGCCGCGCAGCCCCCGGGGCTGAGCGCTTCGCGCAGACGCTTGATGTGGACGTCCACCGTGCGCTCTTCGATGAACACGTGGTCGCCCCAGACACGGTCAAGCAACTGAGCACGGCTGTGCACACGCTCGGCATGGGTCATCAGAAAGTGCAACAGCTTGAACTCGGTGGGCCCCAACTTGAGTTCACACAACCCGCTGTTCACACGGTGAGTACTTGGGTCCAGCAGCAAGTCACCAAGTCGAACGGCCTGGTTCAGCGCCTCAGGGGCTCTGCGGCGAAGGACGGAACGCACACGGGCCAACAACTCGTTGGTGGAGAACGGTTTGCTCAAATAATCGTCAGCACCCGCATCCAGACCAACCACCAAGTCAGCTTCTTCGGCCCGCGCTGTCAACATGATGATCGGCAGCTCTTTGGTTCGAGCTTGCGCGCGCCAGCGTTTGGCCAGCTGCAGGCCCGATTGGCCGGGCAACATCCAGTCGAGCAAAACCAGGTCAGGCAACACCTTGTCGACGGCCGACAGCGCTTCATCAGCGTTGTAGGCCAACTCGACGTCGAAATTGTTGTGGCGCAGGTTCAGCGCCAACAACTCGGCTATTGCAGGTTCGTCTTCGACCACCAGAACTCGACTCATGAACCGCTCCTCAGCAACAGCAGGTTTTGCACGTTGGACTCAACGCACCACATTTTCGACCGACTCCAGGCTGTGGTGGCGAACATCGGTGCCCTTGACCACGTAAATGATGGCCTCGGCCAGGTTCTTGGCGTGGTCACCAATGCGCTCGATGGCTTTGGCCACAAACACCAGGTCGATGCTGGCGGTGATGGTGCGCGGGTCTTCCATCATGTAGGTGATGAGCTTGCGCATCAGGCCGTCGAATTCCTGGTCGATCTGGTCGTCCTGCTTCAGCACTTCCAGCGCACGGGCGGTGTCGAGCCGAGCAAACGCGTCCAATGCCTTGCGCAACTGCGCAATGGCCAGGTCGGCCTCAAACGTCAGGTCAGACACCGGCAAACGCAAACGGGAGGAAACACCCGTGCTGATCAGCCGCTG
>Ga0105046_10019230_pt1 | contig 10364 bp, 6 predicted proteins | sample MAT03_FD_78385 | JGI IMG/M metagenome (GOLD analysis project Ga0105046, IMG submission 78385) | Freshwater microbial communities from Lake Fryxell liftoff mats and glacier meltwater in Antarctica - MAT-03 (megahit assembly) | ecosystem: Environmental > Aquatic > Freshwater > Ice > Liftoff... | reverse complement strand
GGACCTGTCCTCTCAAATCAAGCCCGTCGCCAAACAGCCTTTTCTCGATCTGCTGGACCCGCGTTTCGGAATTGCGGGAGAGAACGCTCCGGTGAAGTTCGAAGGGCTGACGTTTGGTCCCGATCTGGCCGATGGCCGCAAAGTCTTACTCGTGGCTGTCGACAATGATTTTGTCGGGGAGAATCCGACTCGCATCTTTGTCTTCGCGATTACAGCAGATGAGTTTGCAGAGTAAGGTCAGTGGACCACTATTCGTGGTCAGCGATGAGGACGACTTCGAGTTCCATCGAGCCGCGGGGGAGTTTGACCTTCACTTTGTCGCCGACCTTTTTTCCCATCAGAGCTTGAGCGATGGGGCTGGTGGTCAGGATTTTCATGACGGGCCCGTCGTAGTTCTCTTCGCCGGGACCGACGAACTCGTACTTTTCTTCCTCGTCCAGGTCGAGGTCTTTGACGGTGACGGTCGAGCCGAAGGTCACGATCCCCTTGGGCATCTCGGCTTTGTCGACGATATAGCAGCCCGCCAGCCGGGTCTTCATCAACGAGATTCTCAGTGCCAAGCGACCTTGTTCCTCGCGCTGGCCGTGGTATTCGGCGTTCTCACGCAGGTCTCCCTCGGCGCGCGCTTCCCCAATCCGCTCCGCGATCGCGGGCATGTCGACTTCTTCCAGCTGGCGAAGTTCTCCGCGGAGCGTGGCAAAACCTTCGCGGGTGATGGGCTGGCGATCCATGTCCGAATCCTGAAGTCATGGGGGGACTGTCGATCGACAGTCCATTCACGGGAAAGCACGAGGCAAAAAAAGGAACACGGGACGCGCAGTGTGCCGCGACCCGTGTTGTCCTGTCCCTATTCTTATCGGACGCCTCCCCCGTTGTCTACACCGGAACTGGTTCGCGGTTCTCTCAGCGCTTCGTTTGACCGCAGACTTGACGTTTGAGGTCAAAGCGTTCACCTTGATAGTAGATTTCGGCAGCCGCTTGGTCTGCCATTTTCAGGTTGTCCCCTGTCATCGGCTCGAAAGCGACAGTTATGTCACGTCTTGGTCTTGCCTGCTTTTTTTGGTGTCTCACCGCCGTTGGGAGTGGGGGTTGGGTTCACGCCGATCCCTTGTGGGTGGTTTACGAGGGCGCGGCGGGGCCGGGGCTCGGAAAGCAGGTCGTCCTCGTCAGCGGAGACGAAGAATACCGCTCGGAAGAGTGCTTGCCACAGCTCGGGAAGATACTCGCCGAGCGTCATGGTTTTACGTGTACAGTGCTATTTGCCATCAACCCGGATACCGGAGAGATCGACCCGAATCGGAACAACAACATTCCCGGTTTGGAGGCACTCGATCATGCAGACCTCATGATTATCGCCACGCGGTTCCGAAATCTGCCCGATGATCAGATGAAACATATTGTGGATTACGTCGAGTCGGGCCGACCGGTGATGGGTTTACGCACTGCGACTCATGCGTTCAATCTCAGTAAGGATTCGGCATACCAGAACTATCACTGGGGAGATGCTGCGACGGAAGGCGGGTTCGGTCGTCGCGTGCTCGGGGAAACGTGGATCAGCCACCACGGAGAACATGGGCGGCAAAGCACTCTGGGGCTGGTGGCTCCCGGGCAAGAGCAGCATCCCGTGCTGAAAGGGATCAAGTCGGGAGACGTGTGGGGACCGACCGATGTTTATGGGGTGCGGTTGCCATTACCCGAAGGTTGCCAACCCCTGGTGATGGGGGAGATCCTCACCGGGATGAAGCCCGAAGATCCTCCCCTCGAGGGAGAGAAGAACAGCCCGATGATGCCCGTCGCTTGGGTGAAGTCATTCATCGGAACATCGGGAAAGGCAACCCGCGTCTTCACGACCACGATGGGAGCTGCGCAGGATTTGCAGAATGCTGGAGTCCGGCGCATGCTCGTGAATGCGACCTATTGGACTCTCGGCCTGGAGGACCAGATCGTCGAATCTTCGAATGTCGATCTGGTGGGGGAATATGTTCCCAGTGCCTTTAGCTTTGGCGGTTTTGTCAAGGGGTTAAAGCCCTCGGTTCACATCTTGAAATAGCGTTGGGGCGTCACTCAGAGGCCATCGCCGGGTCAGCGAGGGTCGAGGGGTGGGTGATAAACCGTAAACCTCTGCTCGCGAAGCTCGGGCGGGCACGTCGGAAACGAGCCCCACGACAATGCGTGTGCTCAGCGAGCGGATTTACGGCACGATGAATTCGACAGCGAGCGGCTCGATGGTAATCGCCGCCGGAGTTGTGGCCACCGGGTCGCCGTCGGCTTGGACCGGTACGGGAGTGTCGGACTCGATGCGGAAGCGACGGCCGGTGAGTCGGAGGACCGTGGATGAGCGATCATGCGTTCCCCGGAGGATGGAGACGAACTGACCGAGGAACTCAGAACGAGACCGGGCGATAAAGACTCGAGCGTCAAGAACTCCGTCACTGCCGTCGGCTGTGGGGACCACGCCCAGATTTAAGGCGTATGCACTGAGATTCGCGACGACGACCATTTGCCCGACATGTACGACCGGCGAGTCATCGACCGTGACACGGAGCGTCGGCAGATTAAACTGCCACAGCGATTTGAAAATCGGAGCGATGTAACTGGAGTGGCGGACGTGTCCCGCGGCCCGGCTGGCGTGAACTCGATGGATGATTTCGGCATCGAATCCGGCGCTGGCCATCACCAGGAAATGGCGTCCATTGAGGCTTGCCAGATCGAGGCGTCGGAGATTGCCTCGAACGATGAGTTCTGCCACCGTTCGACCGCAGCGGGGAATCTTCAATGACTTGGCGAGCAAGTTCTCCGTCCCGAGTTGCAGTACACACAGCGGCAGCGTGGGGTGGCGATTGACCAGATCGAGGATGGTCCCGTCGCCACCTGCGGCGACGGCTGCGAGGAGGTATGGTCGTCGAGTCGGGTCAGTGACAGCCAAGTCGAAGTCTGTACGGCGAGAGAACAACCGGGGCTGGATGCCCAGCCTTTTGAGATGGCGAATCAGATCGAGGATCGGCTGGCTGCGAGGGCCAGCTCCGGACGAGGGGTTCCGCTGAATGGCGACCCAAGATTGCGGCAAGCGAAGAGTCTCCTTAAGGCGGTGTTGGTGGCTGCAGAGACCAGATTACAGAACACGGTATCTCGAATCGTCCGGGGCGGGAAGACCTCCGACGCCTCGAAAGACTTCGGTCGTCTGGCGAATTCTTGGTGAATCGTGAAAAGAAGGGGGAACTCAGCACTCGCCCGAAACATCCAATCATACGGGTCGGGGCGAATGACTCGTCCGAGCAATCGGGAGATTCGGCAGTGGACGGGCAATCCGCAGTTCTGGTACGACCGTCCGAGTGGGTGTGGCATTGCGGCATCATCCGAATCTGCAAGGAGTGAGAGGTTTTCGGTTGACCTGGCGCAAATCTCTACGTTAGTGTCCTTTGGGGGAAATCCGTCACATCTCTCCCCGTTCGCTTTTCCGGGCTTCGACAACCCAGTCGTCCGCCTCGGACACCCACTTCGAATCACAGGCTTTGGGGAACCGTTGGCTCGACGCTGACGCGTTCGGAGTATTGAACATGGCCAGTCCATCCGCGTGGGGCATCGACATTGGGCAATCTGCACTCAAGGCAGTCAAACTCCAATATGTGGAGTCGACTGGCCAAGTGACTGCGGTTGCGTTTGACTACATCCAGTATCCCAAAATTCTGACGCAGCCGGACGCAGTCCCGGATGAGATCATCCACGACGCCATGAAGACGTTCCTGTCGCGGAACAACCTTCAGGGCGAACAAGTCGCGATGTCTGTGCCAGGACAGACCTCTCTGACCCGCTTCATTCAGCTGCCGCCGGTGGAGGCCAAAAAGGTCCACCAGATCGTGCAGTACGAAGCCCGGCAGCAGATTCCTTTTGCACTGGAGGACGTGGTCTGGGACTACCAGCGGCTAGGCGGCGGGATCGAGGAAGGGGGCTTCCTGCTCGACGCGGAAGTGGGACTGTTTGCGATGAAGCGGGATGCGCTGTCGCAGGCGATGCGTCCTTACATGCAGCACAAGGTCGAGTTGGAACTGATTCAGATCGCGCCGCTCGCCCTCTACAATGTGCTCTGTTACGACGAGCTGGGTCATCGCCCCGGAGCTCCAGATTCAGATCATGATTTCGTGATCATGCTCGACATGGGGTGCGACAATACCACCCTGATGGTGTCGAACGGTAAGAAGATTTGGGTGCGTAACGTTCCGATCGGTGGCAATCACTTCACGCGTGCTCTGACTAAGGAAATGAAGCTCAGCTTTGCGAAGGCTGAGTTACTCAAATGTAACGCGACGAAGTCCGAAGACCCTCGGGCTGTCTTCCAGGCGTTGCGCCCAGTGTTCAACGACTTCGTGTCGGAAATTCAGCGTTCGATCGGATTCTTTTCAAGCGTGAATCGCCAGGCGAAGATTGCCAAGGTCGTCGGGCTGGGGAACGGATTCAAGCTGGCAGGCTTGCAGAAGTTTCTGCAACAGAACCTGCAATATGATGTCGAGCGGCCGGATGTCTACAAGGCTCTGGCAGGCGATGCGGTGATTAACTCGCCGATGTTTGCCGACAACGTGCTCAGCTTCGCGGTGCCGTATGGACTGGCGCTACAGCTAGTCGGTCAAACCGCGATCAAGACGACGCTGCTCCCTCCCGAGATCACTCGCGAACGCGTCATTCGCCGCAAGAAGCCGTGGGCGGTGGCGACGGCTGCGACACTTCTAATCGGCACAGCTGTGGCGACGATGGGGAATGCCTTCCCGTATATGAAAGTCCATACCGAGGCGTTCAAGAAGGCGGAAGCTGACGCGCAGGCGTTCGGGGGCGAAGTGACCGCCTTGAAGGGCAGCTACGACGCTGAAGTTGCTCGGAACAACGAGCAATACAAGAGATTGGACGACGCGGTCAAGAATCGGCGCGGTGCGCAGTGGCTGGAGATTTACAGTGCCATTAATGACTGCCTGCCTCGAGAGGGAGAAGCCGAAGTTACAGAATCAGTTGACATTCAACTGAAAAACCAGATGTGTGTCGAAGAGATCAGTGCGGAGAAGATGTCCGATCTGGACGCGGGGTGGTATGGCAAAATTCCGAAGGAATTCAAAGAGTATGTCGCCGATGCGGAGAGAGAGACCGCGCCGACTGGCGAAGGATATGTGTTCTCGGTCCGGGCTTTGCATTGGCACTACAAGGAAGACAACACGGACGAGCAGAGCATCTCGTACGTGGAGAAAACCTTCCTGAAGAACCTCCAGCAGGAGACAGTTCATGTGGAAGGCTACCCGGTCCGCCCCTTGAAAGCCCTCGGAATTTCCCACGCCACCGTGGTGGAATTCAAACCCGATTGGTTCTTGTACAACCCGAATGGCAGCAAGCCGGAAGCCTATGCTCCACGAATGGCTCTGGGGATGAATCCCACCGCTGGGGGACCTCCGGGTGTGGGAGCCCCCTTGGGGCCAAATTTCGGAGAATCCTCGGAGAATTCAGCTCTCCCAGGACTTGGTGCTCTTGGCCTCCCCAATGGGGCGCCAGGCCTCCCCGGAGTGGGCTCCGGGGCAGCTGCTGCTTCAGGCAGCAACCCGGATTCGAAACGCCTCCCCATGCTGCGATTTGTGATCCAGTTCGCCTACAGAGGCCCGGTGACGGCTGAAGCAGGGGCGACCACTGGTGATACGGAGGGCTCCACCGATTCGGCTCCGGCGCCTAAGTCAGCTCCGGCGTCCATTTTCACCCCTGCCGCAGATTGACTCCAGCGATTCATTCTTCTGGATTGTTCGCCCCGCTCACTCATCCCCCGCACCGCATATCTCAACTTCCGATCATTTGGGAGGGACATCATGGACAAACTCCAACCAATCCTGAAGAACCACTTTTGGATTCTCCTCGTTCCGTTGCTATCGATGAACCTGTGGGGGTATTTTTCCGCCAACAGTGCTCTCAAAGCGGCGACCACCGCGCGGCAGGGCCAACTCGATTCCGCGAAGAGCGGTATCCCCGGGGGAACCACAGATGCCAACAAGAAGTACAGCGAGGAGCTGAAAAAGGGGAATGACAGGCTGGAGGGGTTCGTCCAAGATGAGTTGCTGGACCTCTGGAACCGGCAGAAGACTCACATGGTTTGGCCGCCGCGGGTCGCTGCCGATATCCCCAAGACGTATGGGGGAGAGATTAAAGAACGAAAAGTACGCTTCACGTACCAGAAAGACTATCCGGAGGTGATCCAACGCCTGCACCAGAGTGTCGAACCTTTCGTGGCTGACAAACGCGGAATCACATGGACGCCGAAGGTCGATTTCCCAATTCAGCTCATCCCTCAAGTCCAGATCACTGATCTGGCCATCGAGTCGAAGCCGATGTGGGATGCCCAGGAAGACATCTGGGTGACACAGTTCATTCTCGACGCGATTCGAGAGATGAACAAAGACGCCGACTCTGAATCCAGCGCGGTGATCCGTCGAGTGATCGAGTATCGGTTGTTGGGGGGAGACGGAGAAACGTCCGGAGGAGGCGAAGTCGCAGCTGAAGGGGATGCCGACGGCGGAATGGGCGGCGGAATGGGCGGTGAGTCGATGGTCGGGAGTTACGGAGGCGGAAAACGCGGCGGCGGCGGCAGCGGCAGCAGCGAAGGTCTTGGTGGAGCGGGTGGTAGTGGCATCCCCTCCGCTGTGAAATTCGACCCCGCAGAAGAGTTCGGGAAGGGTGGCGAAGAGGTGAGCGGGGCCGGGGGCGGAGGAGGGATGAATGGCGCCACGATGGGTCCCATGTCCGTGGCGGGTGGTGAAGGAGAAGGCGAGGCCGAATCAGCGGAAGAGCCCGCAGGCCCGTTGCGCTATGTGAAAGTCGACGACAACGCTCTCTTTGTCGAACGCGGCTTCTACTTGAGCGTGATCATCAATCAAAACAAACTCGTTGACTTCCTGGTGACGTTGTCGAATTCAGAATGGCCAATTCGCGTCGTGCGGTTCCACTTCGGAAAGAACCCCTACACCACCGACCCATTTACAGCGAGTCGGGGTGGCGCAGCTGGCGGTGGCGGTTCTGGTGCAGGCCGTTTTGGTGCGGGTGGCGCTGGCATGGCGGGAATGCAAAGGATGCGTGGTGGAGCCGCAGCTGCTGGTATGGCGAATGATGGCGAGTCCGGCTTTGCGGGGTTGGGGAAGGGCATGGGGGCCAGAGGCGGTCGACAAATGCCGGGGTCCTCCATGACGGGCGGTCGCGGAAACGCGGCCAGTACGGGCTATCCGGAAGACGCTTTGCAGCAACCCGATCTCGTGCAGCTTGATCTGGCGGGTTTGATCACGATCTATCGCCAGCCGAAAGAGGAAGTCCCCGCTGAGGGGGAAGCTCCTGTCGATGGGGAAGCCCCCGCCGAAGGAAGCAGCCCGGAAGAACCCTCTGCTGATGCCGCAGTTGATGCAGCTGCCACCACCGAACCGGCAACGGCGGAACCAGCGACTACGGATGGAGCTGCGGCGGAAGCAATGGCGACTGATGAAGCTCCTGCTGGTGATGCGGGCACTCCGTCCACAGAGGCCCCAACAGCGGAATTTTCTGCGGAGACTCCGATAGCCGAGGGCCGGGCCGAACCACTTGCTGAAGAAGCGGATTCTCTTCCCATAGAACCAGCCGTAGAACCAGCCGCGGAGTCTCCACCCGCAGCGGAGGCCCCGCCGAGCCCGGATGCTCCTGCGAAGCCCTAATTTGGGGGAACCTTGAGGTTCTCCAAGGCGTCTCATTCCAAACTGCTGCCACTAAGCGGCAGTCCCTGTTCCCTCAGAATACCCCCAGGAAGTGTCCCATGGCTGGCAAAGGTTTCGACGCGAAAGCGTTCCTGGTCAACCACACCGAAAAACTGGTCCTCGGAGCGGCGGGCCTGATGGTCCTGTTCTTTCTGGGGGGATCGCAATGGTCTTCCTATGCGGGGACTCCCACGGAGATCACCGACAAGGTCGCCAAGGCGAAGGTCGAACTGGAGAAGCACGACTGGCCTGTGGAGGAGAAGGCCAAGTATGAGATGACCCAGGATAAGATTCCGAAGCAGCGGGTCCATGACTTCCTACTCAACCCCATTTCCGTCGCGAATTATCAAATGTCGACGAAGTTCGTCGCCACACCATGGCAAGGGAAAGAGCCGCTGCGAGACCCCGCACTCCTGACCCTGGAAGACGCATTGGCCGATGCGGGGAAAGTTCTGATCGAGCGCCCCATCGACCCGACAAAGGTCGAAGAGGAAGCCGAGTCTGACAAGGATGCTGATTCCAAGAAAAAGGGGAAGAAGAAGACGGCGGAACCCGAAGTCGAGGAGCCCGCGACCCCTTCCGACGAAGATGACGAGTTCGCCACCTCAGCTGGCGCTGCAGGCGAAGGCTTGGGGCAGTTGGGTGGAGCCGCGATGTCGCCTGCTATTCCGGGTGGAGGATTCGAACAGTCGGACGGAGAAGGCGGATTTGGGGCTGGCGCGCTTCCGGGGAGGGCTTCCAAGGGTGCTCCGCCCGCAGCGATGGCAGGTGCGCTGGGGATGGCTTTAGGGTTGGGCGGCATGGGTGAAATGTCTGGCTACCCGGGAGGCGGCGGCGGTGGGGCCAATGTTGTGCGTGAAGCTCAGCCTTACAAGTTCGCGAGCGTGCGGGCGGTCTTCCCATTGAAAGAGCAAATTCGACGTTTTCAGGAAGCCACGAACTCCACGACGATGGAGATGGCCTCGCTGCTGTTTGAAGTGATCGATTTCAATCTCGAACGTCAGGAACAATTCGGGGCGGGAGACCACTGGACGGAATGGGAGTCGGTCGATACTCAGGCGGCTATCGACGTGCTCGGTCAAGCACTCGATCATGAGGCGGAGATTGTTCAGGGAACCGTCACCAACAATGTGATGACGATGCCCTTGCCGACTCGAATTTATGGTCGTTGGGGGCAGAATGTTTCACATCCGCGAATCTTGAATTTCGAACTCACGCCGGAGCAGATTCAGCAGGAAGTCGAGTTTCAATCCAGGCTGATCCAGCTGATTAAAGACGATAGTAAGAATAACCCGGAAGAGCGTCCGAAGTTGCAAAAGAAGGGGTTCTCGTCGGTCATGGGAGACACCCGTGCATTGCAATCGCAGGCTCTGGGTGGTTCGGCGTATGGAAGTATGGGGGGCTCGATGCCTGGAATGAGCCCGGGATCCATGATGGGGAATAGCAAAAGGGGAGGAATGGGGGCGATGGGCTCCGCCCAATCGATGCCCGGAGGCGGCCACCGAGCGAATGCGCCAACAGGTCCCTCGGTGGACATCATGAAGAAGCTCCTGGAGACGGATGATCAGGATGCGCAGGGTAAAGCCCTGAAGGAGTACATCAAAAAGCGAGTGACAGCCGACGGTGAGTTGCTGTTGTTCCGGTATCTGGATTTCGATGTCGATCCGGGGAAGACCTACCGATACCGGGTCCGCCTGGTGCTGAACAATCCCAACTTCGGCCACTTGGCGTCAGAGGCCAATGGAGAAGCGGGCGTGGTGGAAGGGGAAACCCGGACCACGGCCTGGAGCAATGTGACAAAGCCGGTGACCATCGAGCGAGATGTGTACTACTTTGTCAAAGATGTCGATTCCAAGCGTGGCAACAAGACACGCATGTCGGTGTTCCAGTGGGACACCAAATTGGGAACCACTGTGAACGCGGAAATCGATTTGTATCCCGGGCAGCATATTGGCGGAACGACCGAGGCCCATGTGATTGACCCCGCAAAATCGAAGGTGGAAGACGCTAAGAAGTACACGTTCGTGTCGTCGGATACGTTAGTCGACACTCACGCGGATATTTCTCTGGATCGAACGGTTCACAAAGACCTGAAGCTCCCCGGAGGTTCGAACGGAGAAGCCCGGCTTCCCGAGGAAGTCCTGGTCGTCCAGATGGGAGAACTGGCAGTGATTGATCCCATTCGACAGAGGGCCCTGAAGGATCGGCTTGAGAAGAGTCAGAAGGCGCAGGACAAATCTTTCGAATCGTTGAGTGATGAGGCCGGAGCTGGCGCAGGGATGATGATGGGTGCGGGCGGAGGCGACATGGCCGAATCTTACGGCATGGGCTCTGGGAAGAAGGGCGGGAAAGGCGGTCGCTCGGCGAACCCATTATCAGGCCGAGGCGGGATGGGTCTGCCCGGCGGCGGAATGGGTATGGGCGGCATGGGCGGCATGCCCGGCATGAGTATGCCCGGAGGTGAAGGAGCCAAACCGGGACGCGGCAAACGGAAGTAGAATCCCAGCGATCTATTCTCCGTTGAGATTGGCAAATGCCCGTGGCCATCAGACAGACAGATCGCCGCCCCGATTCTGAAGTCGGGGCGGCTCCATTTCCACAAACATCTTGTGGAAACTCTGGCGCGTG
>Ga0105046_10019229_pt1 | contig 10365 bp, 7 predicted proteins | sample MAT03_FD_78385 | JGI IMG/M metagenome (GOLD analysis project Ga0105046, IMG submission 78385) | Freshwater microbial communities from Lake Fryxell liftoff mats and glacier meltwater in Antarctica - MAT-03 (megahit assembly) | ecosystem: Environmental > Aquatic > Freshwater > Ice > Liftoff... | reverse complement strand
GAGGTTTTGCAGTGCTCGTTAAATTTTTGGATGCCGTATTTTTGGATCGCTATGCGCCCGGAAACACCAAGCTCTTTCTCTGCTTCCATCTCCGGAGGCAGCCCGTGACAATCCCAGCCGAAACGCCGCTCGCAGCGTCTGCCGCGCATCGTTTGAAAACGCGGCACCACATCTTTGATGTAACCGGTGAGCAAGTGCCCGTAGTGAGGCAGGCCGTTAGCAAACGGTGGCCCGTCGTAAAACACGAATTCGTTTTTTCCCTTAGGGCGTTGCTCGATTGATTTTTCAAAAATGCGATGCTCTTTCCAAAAGGCAAGCACCCGTTGCTCAAGCTTCGGATAGTTAGGGCTTTGCTCAACGTCCGGGTAGAATTTTTGTTTCGTTGTTTTCTGTGCTGACACCGTATTTCCTCTCAGATAATGCGTCGTAAACATAGCAGGAGAGAGGCGAGAAGGGGATATGGTTTAGTACCCAAAAATGAGGAAGATTAAAAAAACGAGTGCTAAGCCGGTCTGCGCAGGGTAAGCGTGAATGTGGTACCTGTTTCGCCATCGCTTGAGGCCGTTATCTCACCCCCCATACGGTGTACGAGTTTGCGCACGGAGGCCAATCCGATGCCGGAGCCTTCAACTTCGCTCGGGTGAAACCTTTGAAATGCGCGAAATAATAATTTTTGATTCTCAGCTGAAATCCCGTATCCGTTATCTTTTATCGATACACGGGTCAGTTTAAGCGATGGTGCCAACTCGTGTACTACTCGCACCTTAAGGGGGCGGTCAGGATGGCGATATTTAATGGCGTTACTAAAAATGTTTGCAAATATTTGGATTAACGCTAGGTCATCACCGAGTACTGCTCCAAGCTCTTCATCGATCTGAATTTCGCCGTTTACCTGTTTAAATGACGGTGCAAAATCGAGTAATACCTCTCTAATTGCGGTATCTAAATTAACGGCGCTACTTTTATGTTGGCGTGAAATAGTGCGACTGTAATCAAGAATACTAGTTACTAGTTGCGTTAATCGATCGACGTTGCGCGCCAGGTGCAAGAGAGGCTCAAGCGCCGTTGCAGGCATCTTTTCGCGCTCTTCCTCAAGCATTTGCACCATGCCTTTTAAGGTAAAAAGCGGTGACTTTAAATCGTGTGAAACCATGCTGGTAAAATCTTCAACTTCACGGCTTTTTTCCTCTACCTGTTGTTGGGCTAGCACAGCACGCGTCACGTCAAACGTAATTGTAAGTAGCGCAATCACTTCCCCAGAATCGCCAAAAATAGGCACGGTACGCGACTCAACCCAAACCTCAACTTCGCTTGCATGAATAAGCCTGTAGCGGACTTGAAACGGCTCGCCTGCGCGCGTCACTTCGTAAGCACGGTCAAAAAGTGCGCGATCATCAACGTGCACGCGGGAAGAATAGAAATCGGGAACGCTATTAGTAAACGTTAGCGCCGGAAATCCAGTTAATATCTCGGTATAAGGACTAACAAATAACGCCCGCATGTCTGGGCTGCGCACTATGACTGAGGCCGCTAAATGCTGCGTTAGTAAATTATAGCGATCCTCTGCATCAGCAGCCATGCGCTTAAAAATAACCGCTTTTCGTCCCCACAAATACCAAATAAGCGCAGCGCCGATGAGCGCGCCCAGCAAAAGGGCCGCTATAATCGCTACGCCCATTATTTACCCTTACCTAGGTAAAGATCACGCTCAAACTCGAAGCTTTTTTGAATATCTGCCGTTAATGTTTTGTATTCGGAGTGGTCTATTCCTAGGTTAGCCATTTGAGCGGGTGCCTTTTCAATATGCCTTGCCTGAAATTTAGCGAAGCCAGGGGAATGACCAATCCCTAAGGCATGACACAGCGTGTCGGCCAAACCCACCACCGCTGAAAGCTGCACTCCAGTTTGCGGCGTAGTATTCGGTACTTTGTGATGATCTAGAACTACACTTTTTATCGTATCGTCAAATTTCCAGCGCTGCGCTATCAACATGCCAACTTCAACGTGAGTGAACGGAAAATTCCCTTCTTCGGCTATCACAAAGTCACAGCCTTCGTCTTGAATTTTTGTAATGACTTTCATGTAGTCGTTTCCCAAGCGCTGTAACATCGCAAGTTTGCCGATATCGTGCATCAAGCCGCCCAAAAACGCTAAGTCCTCTTTGCCTGGCATGATGCGGCGCGCCAGAAGTTTTGAGGCCAGCGCTACTGCGATGTCATGTGTCCAGAGAGTTGTGCGAAATGGATGATTGCTTGGAAAAATCTCAGCCAGTGAAGTAGCATTCAGTAAACAGCGCAACTCATTGAGGCCGATTACAATCACCGATTCCTCAATCGTCTGAGCTTTTTTGCCGCGATCAAAGTAAACTGAGTTAGCTATGCGTACAACGCGCGCCGAGAGCGATTCGTCTGATTCTATAATTTCGATAAAATCGCGCGCTTCAGCTGTTGGATTTGTAGAGAGCTGAAACGCGCGCTGTGCAGCACCGGGCATAGGTGGCACAGCGCGCGAACCAAGCACGCCCAATATCGAGCGCTCAATAGAGGTTGAAAGCTCAGGAACTTTCCCACCCTCAGGCACGGTCCGGCTATTGGTGCCTAATAATTTGCCTAGAAACCCCATGATCGCCTGATAATCGCCTAATTCTTGATCTCGATTGATACTTCGTCTTCAGCTCCAAATTCCGGCGAAGAAACTTGGAATTCCGTGGTATTGGAAACTTTAGGATCGTCTACATCGGCATCGATCTGAATTTTGCCACTCGATAGCTCATCAACCGCCTCAAGTTGTAGACGTAGCGTGCCCTGATTATCCTCGCCGAAACGGGAACGCTTAAAGTAATAAACTAAATACCGATCCGGATCGCTATTCACGCTGTTAGTAACTGGGACAATTATGGGCTCATCACGGTCCGAGGTCTCAAGCGTAGTGGATGATGAGACGTATTTTAACTCAACAGGAAATTTTATTTTAAGCGCTATACCGTTCTCATCCACCTCAGCTATGCGAATTGTTAACTGTGTGCGATCGCCCGGATCAATTTGCCGTGGGGACGCTTCCAGTGAAACTAGAGCCGCGCCAATGTAGTCGCCACCACCACCACCCCCGCCACCGCAACCGGCTAGCGAAGCGGCTAAAGCCGTAACCGCCATTAGGTGGCTGGGCCTAAAGCGGATGGGGAAAACTAAGCAATTTGGTATCGTCATAAATTCCTTTCGAAGTCTGTATAGTGGCTGATCGCGGTTTTTCTGAAAAGCTGCTATCCAACGATAGTGAGACGGATTTCACTCTTCAATTTAGTCGCATTCCTGTGTTTTATTGGGTACGCCATCCTTTTCTGGGGCAGCGTTTCGAAGTTTTGGTTTCATCCCGGATGGTTCACCGATGATGCAATGCAGCAGGTCTATCAGTTCCACAAGGCTATTCATCCAACGCTATTTCAGGGCGATTTCACCACAAACTTGATGCAGCGTTACCTAACACCGCTACATTTCTGGATCGGAATGGGAATAACCTACTTGACCCAAAGCCCTGTGATGACCGCGCATTACATGATGGCGATTCAGATTGGGCTTGCTCTGTTAGGGATGTTCCTCGCGGTGCAGGCAGCATCGGCCTCCTCCACAGCCGGGCTATTTGCGGCCACCTGGCTTCTGCATTCACGCAGCGTTATTGAGCGCTTAACTGGCGGGCTGGTTCGTGGTTGGGCATTACCGCTTCTCTGTTTTTATATCTGGGCAGCGGTTTCTAAGCGTTACCGAACTTGCTTAGGTATTCTTTTAATCGGCTGTTTTTTACATCCGCCCGCTGCGTTTTTGATCGGCGTTACACACGGTTTGTTTCTGGTAGCGGAATGTTTAATCGAGAGAAAAATCACGCGCAGGACTTTATTGGCCATGCTTGTGGCGCCGATCGTTGCAATCAGTGCTTGGTATGTCACACAGATGCCGGCTGATATCGGGGTAATGGCTACGCTAGAATCCGCCACCAACACCCCTGAAATGCAGCGGCCTCACGGCCGTTTTCCGTTTACGCCGCTTAACCCAGTGCCGGCGGAAGTCGCAATGTTTGGTTTTGAGGCGTTTGTCTTTCGGCTGGCCGACGGCTCTAGCTTAGAGCGTAGGGCTATCCCGTTGCTGGTATTGCTTACGACGTTGGTTTTAGCATGGCATGACACCAAGAAAAAAATAAAACTAGTTCCGTTGCCTGTTTGGTGCTTCGGTATTGCCTTAAGCATCGTTTATCTAATGTCACGTGAGTTAGCGTTTAAGCTTTATGTGCCGGATCGTCATTTACAGATTCCATGCACTGTATTTTTCATTGTCGCTTTTGTAACTGCTATTAGTCGGCTCTTCAATTCTGGAGCTATAGATTCTGATATGGGACAAGTAAGAGCGCGGCGTTCGCGCGTGATCGCTTTGTCTGCAACAGCGTTGTTGATGATCTCGATTTTTGTTGGATCCGGTGATGGACTACAGGGCCGCCTGCAATTCAACCGTTCACGCGACCAGTTTGGCGCAGTCTTTGCGTGGGCAAATAAGTCAACTCCACTTGAAGCAAAATTCGCGGGGCATCCAGTGCTGCTCGATCCGATGGCGTTACTAGGCGCACGCGCTAGCTATATTTCGTTTGAAACCGCACATCCTTTTTACGACAAATATCTGGAGCAAGCACGCGTTCGTTTGGAAGGTTCATTGCGCGCCCATTTTGCTACAGATTTTGCGCCGCTACTAGCGCTTGAAGCCGCGGGTAACGATTACTTTGTTTTTGATCGGCGCCGCTTTCGCAACTTGAAATCCGCTTCCTATGGGCCTCCTTTTGGGAGTCTGGTGCGAGATTTATCGAGTAAAACTCCACAAGTTTTTTTCTATTTTAAAGACAGGGTTAGCACTGACTCAGAGCTAATCCCATTTGCAGATGGATTCGCCTTGGTCGTTAATCTTAATGTTTTAAAGTCTCGGTTTGCCAGATGATGTTTTCATTAGATTTTATCGGCCACGGAATTTGGATACTCGTACCTAGCTTAGTTTTAGGTATTATATGGCAGTTGACTTTAGCGCGTGAACCCGCCAATGAAACGGAAATTTCGCAGCTCTCTTTGCCCATTACTTGGGCGGAAATAATAAGCCTTGCATTGATCATAGCAGTTGCTTTCGCGCTGCGACTTGATGGTTTGACGTTTGGTATGCCGTTTAACTTTCATCCGGACGAGGTTCCTAAATTAAATGCGATTGAAGGGATGCGTTTCGCGGGGGATTTAAATCCTCGTTATTTTTTACACCCGAGTTTACTGCTTTACCTTACTCATTTTGGCCAGCAGTTAGGCATCTGGGCTGGGCTGTTGGACGACACTCGCCAGTCACTGAACATCGCCGGTCGCAGCGTAAGTTTAATCTTTGGTACACTTACGATTCCTGCGCTATGGCTACTAGCTCGGAGCGCTACAAAAGACCGAAGCACTGCGCTATTAAGTTGCGCGATGCTCGCTGTTTTTCCTCTGCACGTTACATGTTCTCGGTACCTAAAAGAGGATGCACTTGTAACTTTTTGGATGACGTTCACCGCAGCTTTAGTAATGTTGGTGGTTAGTAAAAAGCGCTCTCGCTGGTTACTCTTAATGGCTGGGTTTTGTGCCGGAGTTGCGGCATCGAGTAAATATACAGGTCTCGTATTTTTCCTTTTTGTGCTTGCGGCACCTTGGTTAAGCAGCAGAAATTGGCGGCCGGACCGCAGTTTACTTTGGCCTGCGATTTTCGCGGTGGCTTGCAGTGTCACTGGATTTCTAATCTGCACGCCTTATGCACTCCTCGATTCGCAGACATTTATTGCGGACTTTCTCTACGAGCAGCGCCACATGAGCAAGGGGCATATGGTGAGTATCTCGCCGTGGGCTCATTATTGGGCGTATCATATTGGGCGCTCTCTTATCCCAGGCATAGGGCTTGTCAACGCAGTTTTGGCGATAGCCGGAGCTGGGGCGGCGCTTGTTTTGGTGCTACGAGACAGATCTCGAGTTGCGTTTTTAATACTTTTTGCCCTTGTGCTTACGTATCTGCCAGCTGAAATGGTTAACGCGAAACCTGAGCCGCAACCGGATCGGTATCTAATGGTGTGTATGCCTTGGTGCGCGCTATTGATTGCGTTGACTATCTCGCGTCTCGCATCACATCGATACCGATTGATCGCAGTGGGTGTAACTTTACTAGCTGTGCTTTTGCCAGCTACTCGCTCGCTAGATTTGGCGCGCGATCTAAAAAATGACACCCGTACTCAGTTAGCAGAATGGATTAATTTTAATATTCCAGCAGGTAGCAGGATTGCAGTTGATCTTTTAGTTTATGGACCTGCAATGGATGAGTCACGTTTTAAACTAGAAGCCCTGCAAGGCTCCGATATTTTAGAGAAGATCAGGATCGGTGAGCTGCGCCGCAGCGGTTATGATTACTTAGTTATCTCAAGTTTTTTTCGGGAGCGTTTCTTCCGTCAAAAAGATAAACTTGGTGGCGTTCGCGAATTATTTCGCAAACTAGATCGCCAACTCCCGATTCTGCATCGTGTTAATGCACCGAGCGGTCCGTATGGTTTTCATAATCCTGCGTTAACCCTGTATCGGGTAACAAGAGGAGACGAAGAGAAGGGTGTGAAATAGTAGGGGTACTTGCGGATATTCAATCGATTATACCTTAAATTCCTGCAGAAAAGAGAACCGCCGAGTCACATCGCTCAGTGGAAACCCCAGGCCTCTAAAAAATAAACCAGTGCTGCTACGTTCATTTTTTGCTGGGTATGGCGGAGGCGTTTCGCTCGGCAGCTGGCGATGTAAAAACGGCTGCGCTTTAAACGATTCACTCCCACCGGTGGGTACAAATAAATATCATTTTTCGTCTCGTTGCTATTAGCACGTTTTTTTAGGTACAGATTTTCTTTTCTGCAAATCGCACGTCGATAGCTGCCTTAAGATCCGACCACCACATACCCAGCAAAAAAATGTCGGTGTCAGCGCCCAATATCTAAGGCTAAATGCAATTTATGGTTGGGTAAAAGAAATTTTGGGGTAGCGGCGGGGCTTAGAAAATTCATGAATGATTAACTCTATATCTAGAAGTACCAAAGCTAGTTTCGCTTACACAATCTAAACGCCGCACTTACTAGATCGACCGGATCAAATGGTTTGATAATAATTTCGTGAATATCTTCTGGATTAGTTGGCGCGCCATCAAAAGATGGTAGGCCGGTTGTTAGTAGAAGCGGTGTGCGATTTCCGGAGCTGCGAATTTTTGAAACTAGTTCGCGACCACTCATGCCGGGCATGCTTTGATCGATTATTGCGAGAGCGAAGCGCGCAGATGTCTGTGAAAGAATAGCTAACGCCGCGGCGCCGTCACAAACTTCGACTACCGAGAACCCGCTGCCAAGCAAACTAGCTTTAATGACCGAGCGCACCAACGGTTCGTCGTCAACTACTAATACTTCGCGTACCGGTGTTCGCCCTGCGATATTATCCGAATCATCACCGAACTGCTCAGGGGCGTTAAAGGTCTGCGCATCAGGAAGCTCTAATGTGCCGACAGGCAGTAATAGGCAGAATTCAGTGCCGGATTCGCTATCCGATGCTTGGTCGCCTGTTTTTCCAACGCGCGATTTAACACTTATGCAACCGCCGTGATTGCGCACTATGGAGTAAACCAAACTCAAACCCAGCCCGGTGCCGTGACCAGCGCTCTTGGTAGTAAAAAAAGGTTCGAAGATATGCGCTAAGTGCTGAGGTGCAATACCCGAGCCTGAGTCGCGCACTAAAATCTGCACATATTTCCCGATCGGTATTGCCTTGATTGGATCGCCGTTTGCAACCTCTATTGTTTTTGCTGATAACGCAATTGAGCCAACATCGGTTATTGCATCACGCGCATTAATAATTAAGTTCATTAATACTTGCTGCAGCTGCCCCTCATCGGCATCTACTTTCAGTGATTCGTCGGAATGCTCGAGGCTTAGGCAAATCGAGGTTGGTAGTAAATGAGCACACAGCGATGCTGTTGAGGCTACCAGCTGTGCAATTGAAACGGCTTTTTTCGCTGTTTGGTCGCGGTGTGCAAGTGACAGCAATTGCTTAGTCATGTCAGCGCAACGCAGCGCCGCTTGCTCGGTTGCGAGCAGGCGCTCGTGAGTAATTGAATCACGCGCCACCTCCAGTAGAGAAAGTCTTAACTGCCCTATGATCGCCGTTAGATAATTATTAAAATCATGAGCAACACCAGATGCTAACTGCCCCACCATATCCATGCGTTGAGAGTGACGCAGCTCTGACTCAAGTAGTTTTCGATCCTGGATGTCAAAAATAATTGAATCTAAATAATCAACTTTTAAACTAGCGTCTTGACTATCCTCAGTAACGGCACTTTTAGTTTGACGTTCAAACATCCAGCGGTAAGTTCCATCCCTGCAAAGTATTCTGTATTCGACTTCAACTGGCAGGCTGGCGGTGGTTAGTCTGTGTGCGAACGTTTGATCCCTTTGCTCAATATCGTCTGGATGAATCAGGGAGCGGTAAAGATATGAATTAGTTTGAAACTCCCCAATTGGAAAACCCAGCACATCGCACAGCGGAGAACTTACATAGAGTACGGTTCCCGCGCGTGAGGTACGCAATATATAAAAACCGCCTGTCTCAACTAAGTTTCTGAAATTCTGCTCATGCGGTGAAACTATACCATTCTGTAAAGATACACTTCGGTGTGAACTGATACTGGCAGGTCTAATCGTCGCCAGTCGCCTCAGCTTTGCCGTTTTGCGCATGGAATCGTGCATCCCCGCCGAATTTTCCAGAGAATTTAAAGGATCGCGACCGACAAGGCGCTTAGTGCTGCCTTGGATTGAAGAAATTAGCGGCCGAAGCTTCACTTCTGACGGAGCCATGATTCCTTTTTGCGGTGTAATCTTAAACCGCACCTAAGCTTAAGTACCATGCTTTCGCAAATTACCGAGGAAGATATTGTGCACCACGAAGATTAATTTTTGGGAGTGTTAGCAATTCCCCCCTTTCTAAACGACTAACTGCTCAATTAGCGGTTTTAAACGGGTTTGGCGCCGCAGAGTATCGGTACGTTGCGCAGCAAGTTTAAGGGCGCGGCGCGAACCGACTATGACTAAAAGCCGTTTGGCGCGCGTTATGGCTGTATAAATGAGCTGACGCTCAAGCAACATAAAGTGTGATTCATGTAGAGCCAGTACAACGCACGGCATTTCGGAACCTTGGGATCGGTGTACCGAAATACAATAAGCCAAGCTTAACTGGTTAAGCTGAACAAAATCATATTTGATAATGCGACCATCCCACAGATCTACAGTGATATTCTTTCGTAGCTTATCGACGCGACTAATAGTTCCGGTATCGCCGTTAAAAACTCCGTGATCATCGATCTGATAATTGTTAACACGTTGGCTTACGCGATCGCCTAGTCGCAAAATGCCTTGATTGGTTTCTATCTCTTGCTCCGGATCAACACACGGATTTAGGGCATTCTGCAACCGCGCATTAAGTGCCAATACGCCTAAGTCGCCGCGATTAGTTGGCGAGAGTACCGTTATTTCTTCTGCAGCAAAGCCAAATTTTTTTGGTATCTGCTCAGCCACTAATTTTTCAATCAATAACGCTGCTTCACCAGCATCGGGTCGCGGAATAAAATATGCATCAGTTTTAGTGACACCATCTGGTTGCGGAATTTCAGGTGCAATGCCGCCGTTAATTGCATGCGCAATTGTAGTAATGTTGGATCCATCTGCGCGTCTATAAAGCCGCGAAAGCGCGATAGTAGGTACGACGGCGGTCGTCACTAGATCTCCCAGCACTCGACCCGCTCCTACTGATGGTAGCTGATCACGATCTCCAACTAAAATTACCGTTGAGCCTTGCGGTACCGCTGAAAAAAGATCGCGGGCTAACTGCACATCAACCATCGAGCTCTCATCAACGATGAGCGCATCGAGGTCTAGAGGGAACTTGGCGCTATGCAAAAATCCATTGGTAACTGGATCAAACTTTAACAGCCTATGAATAGTTGATGCCGGATGGTCACACACCTGCGACATTCTTTGAGCTGCGCGCCCGGTTGGCGCAGTTAAAACAACCTTGCGACCATTATGTCTAAAAAGCGCCACAAGTGCGCGAATAACCGTAGTCTTACCACAGCCAGGCCCGCCGGTTAATCCGATGCAAGGGGAACAAATCGGCCATTGCTATCTCCGCTTCGATTATCGCCGCCCGTTGATGAACCCACTCTGATGTAGGGCGATTTGCCCAATCGCCCTTCAGGGATCACCCCTTTTTCGCCGGTGCGCGCTGCGCGCCTGTTCCTTGGGCCTGGT
>Ga0105046_10019228_pt1 | contig 10365 bp, 9 predicted proteins | sample MAT03_FD_78385 | JGI IMG/M metagenome (GOLD analysis project Ga0105046, IMG submission 78385) | Freshwater microbial communities from Lake Fryxell liftoff mats and glacier meltwater in Antarctica - MAT-03 (megahit assembly) | ecosystem: Environmental > Aquatic > Freshwater > Ice > Liftoff... | reverse complement strand
TCCAAGCCGCCCACTTGTTCCTGCACCTATGTAAAAAAGCCGCCCACCTGCTTTTAGTCTTGAGACTGTTGCCTCCACAAGTCTTTCAATATCAGGCAGAACCTTAGCAATAGCCAATGGAACCGTTTGATCTTCTTTATTAAAAATGGACAAAAGCTCTAAAGTATTGAGCTGATCTAAGTTTGAATAAGAAGAGTCCGATTCTGTAATGTTTTGCATTGTCAAAGTTAAATATGAATTCAAATTATTCACAGCAATCAGAGAAATATTCTTTCTCTAAAATTTTTCAGAGATAAATATCACCAAGAATGGCAATGCATAAAACAGGATAATAAGATAGCCAAAGGCAAAGGCTAAATTGTTGTAGCACAAATTGGCAGACCAACGGGCCAAAGTGAGCGGAATGTTTCGAAGGAACGAAATTGGGTAGAAAAACAATACACCGGATAAATTAAAAATCATGTGGCACAATGCAATTGCCAAGGCAGCTTCTGATCTACCAATTGCCGCCATAAGTGCTGTAACGGTCGTGCCTAGATTGGCCCCAATAATAAAAGGAAAGATTTTTTTAGGTGCTACTTTCTTAGTTGCTGCCAACATAACGCAAATCGAAGTTGTAACAGATGAAGAATGCATGGCTGCAGTTAACCCAACACCTGAAAACAAAGAAAACAAAGAATTGTCCAGTGCATTTGACAACCGTTGCCCGTTGCTCCAATCCAAAAGCAGAAAGCGAAAAACAGAAGCCAAGGTATAAATGCACATAAAAAGCAGTACCAAAGAAAACCCCAAAATGATAATAGGCTGGATGTCAACTACGGATTTGAGCAGATATGAAACTGGAGAAATAATCGTATGATAAAATGAAAACCAGCCGGTTCCTAACACACCCCAGTTGGATAAATGACTTGCTAAATATTGACTGGTGCTGCTCAATATTTTCCATTCATTCTCAAGAGGAAAAAAAATAATGACAGATAGAACATTGAAAATGACGTGGCTACTGGCTGTCATAAATCCACGTCTGAACGCTTTTGGTGTTCCAAGGTGACCAAGGGCAACAATAATGCTGGTAACCGAAGTTCCAATATTGGCGCCAAGCACCATTGGCACTGCGGCTTCAAGACTTATAATATTTGCTGCAACCATTGCCACCAAACTGGAAGTCAGTGTGGATGAACTTTGAATAATGGCTGTTGCCAGCAGGCCAATGAAAAGTGAAACGATTGGATTTCCTGTCACCTTTATGATTCCTTCTGTAAAATCAGAACCAAGATAGCGGCTGGCAGAAGTGATGAGCTCCAAGGCAACTAAAAAAAGAAATAAAACCACGAAAGCCAATCCAATCAGACCAATTCTGATCCAAATGCTTGAATGATTTTCAATTTCTTTTACGTCTTTGTTTATCAATATGTTGCAAAATTAGTCTGCGAAAATACGATTGTGAAGCCGTTAAAAATCGGAAACCAAAAAAAAATAATTTTGGGTTAACAATCCCGCCAATTCCTGCATTGTAAATAAGAACTAACGTTTTGGACTGGCCTGATTTTGCTCCAGGTGGTAGAAAAATTGAAATCTGAAAACAGCAATGTTGTCAGAAACTTCATTGTTAGAAAGATCGGACATGTTGTCTATATAGTTTGTTAGTGGGTTGAGCCAGCCAACCTGAAAGCCAAAGCCCATTTGGTTTGGAAACCAATATTGCAAGCCAAGCTGAGTGGGAAATTGCAAGGAAGTTTTAGAATAGGATTCACCCACGTTCCGGGTTCTATCTTTCTCAAAAAGTGTATTCCCGTCCCAATCTTCGGGTGTAAATCTGAAAATTCCGATGCCTTGCGAAACAAATACGCGAAAACCTTTGTGTCTGAAAAGTAAAAACTGAGCCTCATATTGGAGACTGAAAATACTCGTTTGAAACTTCGATACGGGTTGAATCTGATCACTAAATTTCGAAGGCTTTGTGTAGGAACGATCTTCACCAATCACTTTACCGAAAGTGGCAGAAAGCATTCCATTGATATTCTTCTTTTTCTGAAAACGAATGCCAACTTGAAATCCGGGAGTCCAACGGGTGTAGGCATTTTGAAGACTTCCTTTGTAGGCCATTGCATTGGCCCCAATCAACAAAAATTTCTTGCGAACAACCAAAGAATCAGCCGAAAATCCAGTTGAAAGTGTTGTCAAAAAAACCAAGAAAACGAATGGCCATTTCATGTTGCTAATCAATAACATGCGGACTTTGAAAACGATTGAAAATAGAAGATTTTATGTCGTGGCTTTTTGTTGCCAATAATTTCTATTTTCCTTCCGTATTGATCAGCTCATATAATTTTGAAAGATTCGGAGAAATCACGATTTCTATTCTTCGGTTACGCATTTTGGCTTCTTCGCTCATAGAAATGTCTAATGGGTAAAATTCTCCCTTACCCGTAGCAGAAATCCGGCTTCCTGAAATTCCTTGTATGTAAAGCGCTCTGGCTACTGTAGCAGCCCGAAGTGAGCTCAAATCCCAATTGTCTTTGATGCCCGCAGCAGGTTTTGGACCTGGTTTTTTGGCAACTTTCTTTCCCTTTTTAACTGGAGTTGGTGCCGCAGGCTTGAAAGGACTCGCATCAGTATGTCCTTCTACAGAAACCATCAAATCTGGATTTTGAATCAAAACCTGGGCTACTTTCTGAATGGCATCAGATCCGGCAGGTTGCAACAAATAACTACCTGTTGAGAAAAGTGTTTGATTGGGCAAAACCACGAAAACCTTCCCTTCTTTTTGGCTCACCTGAAGATTGGTATTGTTTAAGGTCAGCAAAGCGGATGTCATTTTTGCCTTAACTTCCAGGAGGGCCTTATCTCTCGCTGCCAATTGAATTTCCATATCCTTGATCTTGCTGTCTTTTGCGCCTACATCTTGAGTCAATTTCGCTGATTCATCTTTTCTTTTGTCCAGTTCCGACTGAGCCTGAGCAATTTGGGCCTTCATTTCAGACAACTCTTTTTCTTTTTTGGTGAGATCGGCTTCTTTCCTTTGAATTTCCTTTTCGGTAAATCCACGCTCACTGCTGGAGTTGGCCAATAGCGAGTTATAGCTTTTATCCAAACGGTCATATTTGTCAAAAACGTCGTTGAGCAGCTGCTTATTCTTGCGGTACATCGCTCCACTTTGGGCCGAATCCAACTTCAATTTCGTGTTTTCATCCTCCAGTTTTTTGTTGTCCTTGTCAAGTCGTATCACATCTATTTTAGACGATTCTGACCGCTTTAAAGCTTCATCTCTTTCGTTTCTAAGACCAGAAACTTCAGTGCTCAACCTGTTGTATTTCAGCTGACTCACACAGGATTGCAAGCCCAGTATTGAAAAAATAAGAATTGAAAGTGTTAGGAAAAATTTTTGGAAAGAATGTATGTTCATAGTTTTTTCGTTTGGTTGATATATGCGCCTACATCAGGTTTTATGCCTGGACTAATATTTCTATTTTCATCGTTGATATCAGATCTTAAAATACTCCTTAAATTTTCATTTGGATATATTGCAGAAGTAGCAGTGTCCAAAGGTAAGCCAGTTTTAAACACTGGCAGATTGCCATTCGTATCTGGAGCAAAATAATATTTAAATGCTGATAAAAACCTAAAATCAGAAGGCAATTTCTGGTTTCCTTTGTTGGCTTTTCCATTCACAAAAAACTGTGGCTGCTTGCTTTTGATGATGTTGTTGAAAAATAATGTATCCAACCTAAGAGCCTCAAGGCCTTTTCTGTCCCCGAAAGCAATTTCATCTTCCTCTGTTCCTGTAATCAGATTGTTGACCGCTTTGACTTGTAACGGACCTGCAAATTCAGTTAGCTGATTGGCAAAAATCAATTGATATTTTCCGTCCCTTTGAAATGGATTGTTGCCACTGAGGCCAAAAGTGTTGTGCCAAAGTTCATAAATACCGCCTTGCAAGCCAGCAAAAGCAGCTTCTCCACAATCTGCAAACTGGTTGTTGACAGCCAGAATACCTGAGTTTATGCCCAACACACCATAATCCACAATATTCTGGATTTTAGAATTTCGAAGCAGCATTGTTGCGACTTTGGTTCTATCATCCGAAAATCCAACCTCGCCAACTTGAATGCCTCGAAATGAATTTTTTACATTAACATGGTTAAAATCGGCCCTTCCGGTATTCATAATCAAAATTCCACCCCACTGGCCAGGTACATCTGAATAGTAATTTTCTAAACGTGTGCCTTGAAAAGTTACAGGTTGCTCCTTCGTTCCCTGGGCAATCAATGTGCCACGAACAATAAGAAATGCAGAATTATATCCATAAACTTTTGTACCTGAAAGTATCTCCAACGTACAGCCAGCCAGCACAGAAACGGTGTCCAACAAGATGATTGGTCTATCAGGGCTCCACGTGGTATTGCATTCCACACTTGTATTTCTAAGATAAATTGCATCCTGACCGTATGCCAGAATCTTAACATTTGGTCGATCGTTTCTGCCTTCAATTTCAAAAACCAACGAATCTTTAACTATAAACGGCAAATCCTGATTTTTCGGATTTAATTTGGCGGAAACCAAAATGTAGGCACTGTCTTTTCCTTCAATCAAAACATCGTTTACCCGCGTAGGCCCAAAGCGGCCATTGATGTGGAAGGAAAAAGGATATTGACCAGCTATACCATTGACATAGACCGATTTGACATTAACCGCTTTGTCGTTCGGATTGTAAACCCGAACCCGAAGTGTTGGTGTTTTGAGATCGGTGAAAACGGTATCAAACCAAAATGTATCAGCTGAAAACGTAAGTGCCTTTCCTGGTGAAAGATCCAGCTTTTCGCTTTCGACTCTGCAGGAGTTAAGAAAAATTGAAAATCCAATCAAAGCCGACAATAAAAGCTGCTTATAAACTTGAAAGTAGGTTTTTTCCGGCATTTTTTCTTTTTGAATTTTTAAATCGATCTTAAAAAATGAAATCGTAATAAGCCAAAAGGGGCCTATAGCTCGCTTTTCCACTTATTAATATGCTCACCAGGATTTTTTCATACAAAACAAAGTCCCTCATTCCAATTATAGAAGATACTTACTTTTTTCTTGCTCCCAGGCTTGCTCTCTGGCAATTTTCCATTGCGCATCATTCTTCATATACACTTCTTCAACATCATGCAATACATTTTGGGCGGAGATTTTAAGAATTATCTTTTGAACGAATTCATGCAAATACTTTTCAATTTCTGACTGCCCAAAAGTCTTTACCAATTCATCTTCCAGCTCTATTTTGAATTCTACCATAATCTTTCAGATTTTAAATTTTGATTGTTACTGAGTTGTAAAAACAGATTCTGAAAATGTATAACGAATGATTGTCAATAATATTTTAAAAAATTTAAGCTTCCGTTCCTTCTTTCAACTTTTCAGCATTTTCGGCCATTCTAAGCTGTTGAATAAACTCGCCTACTTCGCCATCCATAACGGTGGACAAATTGTAAACAGTAAGGTTGATTCTATGGTCTGTCACCCTGCCTTGGGGATAGTTGTATGTTCGTATTTTCTCTGAACGGTCACCCGTCGCCACCATACTTCGACGGGCCTGAGTCACTTCTGCATTTTTCTTTTCCCACTCCCTTTCATACAATTTTGCCCGAAGCATGGCCATTGCCCTTTCTCTGTTTCCAAGCTGAGAGCGTTCAATTTGGCAAACCACCACAATCCCCGAAGGCTTGTGCGTGAGCTGTACTTTGGTTTCTACTTTGTTTACATTCTGACCACCTGCTCCACCTGATCTGGACGTTTGCAGTTCAATATCGGCTGGATTAATTTCAACATCAACCTCCTCTGCTTCAGGCAATACCGCCACGGTTGCGGCTGAAGTATGCACCCGGCCTTGTGTTTCTGTTGCCGGAACACGTTGAACCCGATGCACGCCCGATTCAAATTTCATTTTTCCGAACACATCTTCGCCCTGAACGGCTGCCGATATATCTTTAAATCCGCCGGATGTGCCTTCTGTAAAGTCCAAAACCTCAAATTTCCAGCCCATTGTTTCAGCATATCGTTGATACATCCGGAAAAGATCGCCAGCAAAAATAGCAGCCTCATCTCCACCCGTTCCACCTCTGATTTCCAGAATCACATTCTTACTATCCATCGGATCTTTTGGAATTAGCATTTCTCTCAATTTTTCTTCCAGATCCTTTTCAACCGGCTCAAGCTCATCAAGTTCTGCCTTGGCCATCTGCCTATAATCCTCATCTTTTTCAGTCTCTAGAATTTCTTTGGCGCCTGATATTTTGGTCAGTACGTTGCTGTATTCATCATAAACCAGCACTATTTTCTCCAGATCCCTATATTCTTTTGAAAGCTGTGAAAACCGCTTCATTTCGGCCATGGCATCGGGTTGAGTCAGCAATTCACCAACCTCTCTAAACCGATCTTTTATTCCTTCAAATTTATCTATCATAATATCTTGAGACAGCAAAGGTAAACTGACCAAGCCGAGCAAGCAACCCTTTGAAGACTACTTCTTTGGATTTAAAATGGATTGGTTCTCCAGTTTTGAATTTTTGATCGCAACTTTTGGGAAGAATCAGGAAATCTTTTCAGGCAATGAATTCAATAATAAAATGAATTGATGGTTCGACTTGCGATTGTATCCTTACTTTTACCCCATTAGAGAAAGTATGCAACAAATTAAGATCAAGCAAGAACGGGTTAAGCCATTTATTCAGCGCCATGCCTGGGTATTTTCTGGGGCTGTAGTGGGTGAAATTACAAAATCAGTTGGAATAGCTGAGGTGGTGGACGAAGCAGGAAAAATTTTGGGCTATGGCTTTTCTGACCCCAGCAGCCAGATTGTTTGCCGCCTTTTTCATTTTGGAAATAAACCCGAAGCAGGATTTAATCTGGCCTACTGGAAAGCCAAATTTCAATCGGCATTTGCTTTGCGCCAAAGTCTGATTTTGGATGAAAAAACCGATACCTACCGTTTGCTTCATGCTGAAGGCGATTTTTTCCCTGGATTGATCATTGATGTTTATGGAGGCAATACTGCTTTTGTGCATACTTTGATAGATGCAACCGGCCAGTGGATCAAAACCTGGCAAGATATTTTGGTAGAAATGGGGATTGTGCAAATTTACCATAAGCATGGGCAAGCCAAGGAAGGAAAATGGCTGACAGGAAAGCCGGAAGCTGAAATATTGGGGAAGGAAAATGGTTTGAGTTTTATTGTAGATCTTGAAAAGGGACAGAAAACAGGGTTTTTTATTGACCAGCGGGACAACCGACAAACTATTCGTGAATTGAGCAAAGGCAAGAAAGTTTTGAATGCATTTTCATACACAGGTGGATTTTCTGTCTATGCCATTGCCGGTGGTGCTACCGAAGTTTTTTCAGTCGATATCTCCAAAGATGCTTGCAACATGGGCGATAGAAACGCATTGCAAAACTTCCCTAAATTTAAAAAGCACGCCTCACTCACAGCAGATTGCTTCGATTACTTGAAGGAAATGGACTCAGATTTTGATGTTGTAATTTTAGATCCGCCTGCCTTTGCCAAAAACAAAGCTTCGGTAGATAAGGCGGCCAGAGGTTATAAAGAAATCAACCTTTCGGCCATGCGCAAGATCAAAAGCGGTGGATTGCTTGCTACATTTTCCTGTTCGCAACACATTGACAAAGAGCTTTTTCAGAAAATAGTTTTTGCCGCAGCAGTCGATGCCGGCCGCTTGGTTAGGATTGTAAAACCACTTTCGCAAACGCCAGACCATCCTGTAAATATTTTTCATCCCGAAGGAGACTACCTGAAAGGCTTGCTTTTGTATGTGGAATAGCGATGAATAAGCCTTGCTGGAACTGCCAGGAAATAGACCAACCAAATTAATGAAACACTAAAAAAGATTGGTTTTACTTTCGCAGCCTTTTCAGATCTAAATCTGACCCATTTTTTGAATGAACATCAACAAGGATATTTATCAGGCACCACTTTCGCTTCTTACCGATTTGTACCAACTCACAATGGCGCAAGGCTATTGGAAAAAAGGCATTTCTGAGCGGGAAGCGGTCTTCAGTCTGTTTTTTAGAAATCCGGTTTTTGGAGGAGGTTATGCGCTGAGTTGCGGTTTGCACTTTGCCATCGACCTTTTAGAAAGTTTTTCATTTTCTCAAAGCGATCTCGATTATTTGTCTTCGCTCCGCAATACGGATGGTACCGGACTTTTTGATCGGGCTTTTCTCTATCAACTGGGCGAAATGAAATTTGATTGCGATGTTGATGCTGTTCCTGAAGGACGTCTAGTTTTTCCTCAGGAACCATTGCTTCGGGTAAAAGGGCCCATTTGGCAGGCGCAATTGGTAGAAACATTTTTGCTGAATGCCATTAATTTTCAAACCTTGATCGCAACCAAAGCGGCTCGAATTTGCTATGCAGCCAAAGGCGACGCTGTTTTGGAGTTTGGATTGCGGAGAGCCCAAGGAATTGATGGCGGACTTTCAGCGAGTCGGGCTGCCTATGTTGGCGGTTGTGCCGCTACGTCTAATGTGCTGGCAGGCAAGCTTTTTGGCATTCCGGTTAGGGGAACACATGCGCATTCATGGGTTATGACTTTTGCATCAGAGGTTGAGGCTTTTGAGGCTTATGCAGAAGCAATGCCCGGAAATGTAGTTTTCCTGGTAGATACATTTAATACCATCAAAGGCGTAGAACATGCCATTCAGGTAGGTAAAAAGCTTAAAGATAAGGGTTATGATTTAGCCGGCATCCGCTTAGATTCCGGAGACCTTGCTTATCTCAGTATTGAAGCCAGAAGGATGTTGGATGAGGCTGGTTTTCAAGCTACAAGCATAGCTGCCAGCAATGATCTGGATGAATATTTGATCAAATCTTTGAAAGAACAAGGTGCTGAAATCAACATTTGGGGCGTAGGAACCAACCTGGTTTCTGCCTCGGACCAACCTGCTTTGGGCGGGGTTTATAAATTGACCGCTTTGAAAGACGAACACGGCAAATGGGATTATAAAATCAAACTTAGTGAGCAAGCTGGGAAAATAAATGTGCCAGGATTGCTTCAGGTTAAACGCTTTCAGGATGGAAAAAACTATGTTGCTGATATGGTTTACGACGAAGAAATCGGCTTTGAAAAACCTTGCACCATTATAGATCCAGCAGATTTTACGAAACGCAAAACCATTCAGGCAGATTGGATTTCAGAAGATTTGTTGGTGCCAATTTTTAGAAATGGCAAATGCATTTATCAAAAGCCCGCTTTGGACGAAACCAGAAGAAGGGCAAAAGAGGAGCTTTCTATGTTGCATCCAACGATAAAACGTTTCGAGAATCCACACGCTTATCCGGTAGGTTTAGAGGAAAAATTATTTCAGCTTAGGGCGGATATGATTTTGAAAATGAAGAGATTATAAAGCAATATTGATCCTCAATAAATTGGTTTTAATCCCAGATCAAACCAAAAACCTTAAACTAAAATAGATGGCACAGCGCTCAGCTTTGTAGAAAATTTAGATTGCCTGGGCATCATACACTACTACTTTAGCCATTAAGGGGCCACATTCTTCTACAAATTTTTTATGAATTGGATGCGCCTGGTAAATGGCTTCCTCTTCAATTGTATCAAAGAACATGAGTTCTGAAACCGCAAAGCCATTGTCAACCACTTCCCGCTTTTCGGTTTTTGCCGGAACGCCCACGGTGAGGTCTTTCACGACTTCAATTTTGGCAAGACTTTTTACACCCGCAATCAGCTTTTCAAGATCAGCCTGCGATTCCGGATTTTTGAGCCAGAAAAAAACATGATGGCTTATTATAACTTTTCCTTCCTTTCTGCTTTGCGCCATTGCGGGCAGCAAACCGGAAGCTCCAACTGCCAAAGCACCAGCAATTAGCTTGCGTCTTTTGTTCATTTTTATCTGGTTGGTTTGATTAATTCCAAAAATAAGTTTCGGAGTTTAAAACATTTATTAAAAAGGAGAGTATGCTGTTTTTTTAATCAAACCTAAAAATCAAGAAGATGTATTTGGAAATTCGTGCCTTTGCCAAACCACAACTAAAGTAGCTTTACAAGTGTAGCAACAACAGCAATTGCACTAACCAGCATCAACCCCAATTTTATGGTGAGATTGGTCTCCATTTCCTTTAAATCTCGTTTGGTAGCCAATTGATCTTCTAAAAGTTCCTTTAGTGTCTCTGCCTCTACAACAGCATGTTGCTGTGTAAAGCCAACATCTCATAGCTTTTTTTACATATTCGAATGTATCGAAGGTTAGTGATTTTTGCATTCTTCCTGCTGTTGAAGTCAATTCAAATATAGCCTAATTAAAGTCAAATTTTCTTCACTTTTTTAACCCATCAATGTGCCTCAAACCAATTCT
>Ga0105046_10019226_pt1 | contig 10366 bp, 9 predicted proteins | sample MAT03_FD_78385 | JGI IMG/M metagenome (GOLD analysis project Ga0105046, IMG submission 78385) | Freshwater microbial communities from Lake Fryxell liftoff mats and glacier meltwater in Antarctica - MAT-03 (megahit assembly) | ecosystem: Environmental > Aquatic > Freshwater > Ice > Liftoff... | reverse complement strand
CTGGTGCCGGGGGAAAGTCCTGGCGCGCCTTGTCTTTCAACGGTGCGCCCAGTGCGGCACTGGCGGGCGCACGCACGGGCTCGGTCGCGGCCAGCGCTGCGCCTGCTACCGCCGCAGCCAGCAAAGCGGCCACGGTGCATCGGCGCAAACGCTTGCAAAGGGCGGGCATCGTCATTGCGAACTCCTTCGGTACCGGCCGGCGAATGGCGGCAGATGGTGGTACGTCGCAGTCAAGCGCATATTCTTACCGCCAGGCAAGGTAAATTAGTCTTTCCAACGCCCTTTGCAGTTGTTCCATGTCGACCAACTACCGGCTTGCGGCGCTGGATCAACCGTAGTCGATCCGCAGTTCGTCGCAAGCGCCGAACCGCCGCCGCGGACAACTCTGCATCTTTTGCGACCGCCCGCAATCATCCTAAAAAGACGGGGCTCAGTTATTCAAACAACCGGAGCCACTTCTTTGATCAAGTTGGTGCGCGGGATACGGCGTCCACTGGCACGCAGCTAGTCCAAAAAAACGATCCCAGCTGCGGCGCCTAAGGGCAACGACCTGCACATTGCCAGTGTCGCGTCAGGCGGGAACTAATGACGCTAACCGCGCACTACCCCGGTTCGACGGCCGCCTGCCGCGCCGCCTTGCGCCGCGCCCGCCATGCACCCAGCAGCACGAACAATCCCGGCACGAAGATCAAGGCCCAGATCACCTTGTCCATATTGGCCTTGACCATCGGAATATTTCCGAACAAGTACCCAATGGTGACGATGCCGACGACCCACAAAAGCGCCCCGACCACATTGAAAAACGTGAACTTGGTGCGTGTCATGTCGGCCACACCGGCGACGAATGGCGCGAACGTGCGCACGAATGGCAGGAAGCGCGCGACGATGATGGTGACGCCGCCGTAGCGTTCGTAGAAATCGTGCGCCTGGTCGAACGCGCGCTTATTGAAGAAGCGCGAGTTCTCCCACTGGAACACCTTGGGCCCGAAATACCGCCCGATCATGAAATTGCACTGGTCACCCAGGATCGCGGCCACCACCAGCAATGCCATCACCAGCGGGTAGTCCATCAGCCCCACGCCACACATGGCGCCCACAACGAACAACAGGGAGTCGCCCGGCAGAAACGGCATGACCACGAAACCGGTTTCGACAAAGATGATCAGGAACAGCAGCGCGTAGACCCAGGTGCCGTAGTCACGCACGAACGCCTCCAGATAGCGGTCTACGTGCAGGATGAAGTCAAGGACAAAAGCAGCAAGTTCCATGGCGCTGGATTATGACCGCCGGCCCGATAGGCTTTCAGAGTGCCACCTATTGAGATTTCCGGAAATCACGGACCGCAGTCTCCTATCCGTTCGCCCTGTCGAAGGGCTTCAAACGGTTCTCAGCCCGAACGGGTTTTAATTGAATGCGGGAAGCCTCAATAGAATGACCGGGTGAACGCCGTCCCTTCCCCTGCGCCGCGCCGCGCCATCCGGGCTCTGCCCGATGAACTGATCAGCCAGATCGCCGCCGGAGAGGTGGTCGAGCGCCCGGCTTCGGTGGTGCGCGAACTGATCGACAACGCGCTCGATGCCGGCGCCACCCAGATCACGGTGCGTCTGCTTGCCGGTGGCGTGCGCCTGATTGCCGTCGAGGACAACGGCCAGGGAATCGTGCGCGATGAGTTGCCGATGGCGTTCATGCGCCATGCGACCAGCAAGATTGGCAATCTGCACGAACTCGAGTCGGTCAGCAGCTTCGGATTTCGGGGCGAAGCGCTGGCCGCAATCAATGCGATCGCGGACTGTGTGATCGCGTCGCGCGCCGCTGGTGCAACGGGCGCTTTTGCGCTCGACGGACGCAGCGGCGAACTGCGACCGGTCGCGCGCAGCGAGGGCACGACGGTGGAGGTCAAGGAGCTGTTCTTCAGCACGCCGGCGCGTCGCAAATTTCTAAAAACCGACGCGACCGAACTGGCCCATTGCGTGGAGGCAGTCCGGCGGCCGGCGCTGGCGCGCCCGGACGTCGGATTTGCCGTGTGGCACGAGGGCCGCCTGGTCCAGCAATGGCGCGCGAACGCCGGTGACGCCGGCGACGCCGGTGACATTGCTCCCGGCGCGCCAACGGCCATGGACCAGCGCGTGGCCGATGTCCTGGGCGCCGACTTCGTCGCCCAATCGATAACCCTGGACGCCGGCAGCGGCGCCGCCACACCATTGTCGCGACGCGACTCCCAGCAGCCGGTCCGGGTGCGCGGCCGGATCGGCACTCCCGACGCTGCCAGGGCGCGTGGTGACCAGCAGTTCTTTTATGTCAACGGCCGTTTCGTGCGAGACAAGGTGTTGTCGCATGCCGTGCGCAGCGCCTATGAGGACGTGTTGCACGGCCAGCGCCAGCCGATCTATGTGTTGTATCTGGACATCGATCCGACACGTGTCGATGTCAACGTGCACCCGACCAAGATCGAAGTGCGTTTTCGCGATAGCCGCGAAGTCCACCAAGCCGTGCGCCACGCCGTGCACGACGCACTGGCTGTTCCGCGCGCGGCCAGTCTGCAGGCGCCAGGCTCACAGTCGATGCCGGCAGGATCGCCAGGTTCCAGCGCCGAGGGCGGCGCACCCGCGTCGGTGGCGTCAAGCAGCGCCTTGCGCTGGGCGCAACCCGCGATGCGTTTCGATACGCCACCGGGTGGACACCGGGTGTCGGACTTCGAAGCCTTGTGGCCGGTACGCCGTGTGTCGGACTCAGGGCTGGCATGGGACCAGGAGGCAGCGCCACCGGTTGCGCTGGACGCGGTGGCCGCCGAAGGCACGGCCGGCGGATCGGGCCCCGCGCTGCAGACCATGGCCGACCGACGCGAACCGCACGACGCAGCTCCACCCATCTGGCCTCTGGGGCGCGCGCTGGCGCAGCTGCATGGCATCTACATACTGGCCGAAAACGCGCAGGGCCTGGTCATCGTCGACATGCACGCGGCGCACGAACGCATCGTCTACGAACGGCTCAAGTCGCAGCTCAACGCGACGCAGCCCGGCACATCGGAGCCGGCGCTGGCCAGCCAGCCGCTGCTGATCCCGTCCACGTTCGCCGCCACGCCGATGGAAATATCCACGGCCGAGTCGCACTTTGAGACCCTGCGCCTGCTGGGTCTGGAGATCACCGCCCTGAGCGCGTTGACGCTGGCGGTGCGTGCCGTGCCCGCCACGCTGGCGCAAGGCGATGCCAACGCGCTGGCGCGCAGTGTTCTGGCCGAGTTGTCGCAACACGATGCCAGCACGGTGGTGCAACGGTCGCGCGATGAACTTCTGGCGACCATGGCCTGCCACGGCGCCGTGCGCGCCAACCGCCGGCTGACGCTGGAAGAAATGAATGCGCTGCTGCGCCAGATGGAGTCCACCGATCGCTCCGACCAGTGCAACCACGGCCGACCCACGTGGCGCCAGCTCAGTGTTCGCGACCTCGACGCCTTGTTCCTGCGCGGACGCTGACACGCAAGCCGGGAACGGACCGATCAGGGCCGATCGCGCACGAACGCCAGCATCAGATTGTTGGCCGGCATCACACGGCGCGCGCGGAGCCGCAGGCCGGCTACGGCGGCCTGCGCGAAGACGTCTTCAAGTTGGCGGATGCCCCAATCGGCGTTGCGCATGCGAAGGCTCTGGTCAAACGCCAGGTTGCCGGCAGCCGTGTCGGTGTCGTGCTCGATAAACGGCCCGTACAGAACCAGAACGCCACCCGCGGCCAGATGGCGCGCCGCTCCCTGCATCAGCGCAGCACAACACGACCAGGGCGCGATATGCAGCATATTGGCGCAATACACCAGATCGAACGGCTCGGCGAATGGCGCCCCGTCCGACGGCCATGTGGCGTCCTGCACATCGAGCCGCACCGGCGCGCGCACGCCGACCGCCGCTGTAGCCGCCAGCGTGGCGGCGATGGCCGGCAGCGCCTGCGCATCCCGATCGCTAGGCTGCCAGGTCCAGTCCGGCATGGCCCTGGAGAACCAGGCCAGGTGCTGGCCGTTGCCGCTAGCAATCTCGAGCGCATGGCCGTGCCCGGGCAACCATTCGCGCAAGACCTCCAGGATCGGTTGCTTGTTGCGATCCGCAGCGGAACCGATGGATGGCAGGGGCAGGGTCATTTCAGGCAGGTTCTGGCAGCAAAACGCCATTGTGGCGCCGACCAGGGCCACTTTCCCGGTGGCCCCTTCTGCTACCCTTGCCGCTCATGCCGTTGTCGCCCACGTCCCATCCCGCTCCCACGGCAATCCCCCGCCCTCCCATGAGCCGAAGGGCCGCTCCCAAGGCGAATCCCGCAGTGCGCAGCACGCAGGGTACCCAGTGACCTCCACCACCGTGGTGTTGATCCTGGCTGCGTTGCTGGGTGTGCAACCGATCACAACCGACCTGTACCTGCCCGCTCTGCCCGCATTGACCACCGGATTCGGCGCCGGCATGGGACAGGCCCAGCTGACTTTGACCGGCTTGTTGCTGGCCTTCGGGGTGTCGCAACTGGTCTGGGGACCACTGTCCGACCACTATGGCCGCCGTCCGGTGCTGCTGGTCGGCCTGACGGCCTACATCGTCGCGGCGATCGGCAGTGCGCTGGCCCCGTCGATGGACCTGCTGGTGGCGTGGCGCATCGTTCAGGGCGTGGCCATGGGCGCCGGTGTGACCTGCGCACGCGCAATCATCCGCGATCTGTACCATCCAAATGACGGTGCAAAGGTCATGTCCAAGGCGCTTTCGGGCCTGGGGGTGATCGCCTGCATGAGCGCTCCGCTGGGCGGCCTGTTGTCCGAATGGTTCAGTTGGCGCGTGGCGCTGCTGACGCTGGCCGTGTTCGGCGCCGTGTCGCTGGCACTGGTGGCGAACCGGTTCCAGGAATCACTGGCGCGCAAGTCGACGCGGGCGCCAGGACCGGTGTCATTGGCGCGCACCTGGCTGCAGGTCGTGCGCAACCCGACATTCCTGGCCTACTCTGCCTTGTCGGCAGCATCGTACGGAGGGCTGTTCACGTTTCTGGCCGCATCGTCCTTCATCTATATACAGGTGCTCGGAATCGGCACGACGCAATACGGGTTCCTGATGTTTTCGGTCTCGTTCTCGTACCTGAGCGGCACCTTTTTATGCCGGCGGCTGCTGGCACGCCTGGGCGTACGCAGAACGGTGGCGGTGGCCAGTGCCATGAGCCTGAGCGCCGGCACCGCGATGGGACTTTTCGCGTACCTGGGCTTGTCCAGCGGCCCGCATGGCGCCTGGTATATCACCTTGCCGTTTTACCTGTTCATGCTGGGCCACGGCATCCACCAACCCTGCGGCCAGAGCGGTGCGGTTGGCCCCTTTCCCCGCCAGGCCGGTGCAGCCGCCGCGCTCAATGGTTTCGGCATGATGCTTGTGGCCTTCGCTGTCGGCGGCTGGCTCGGAACGCGGATGGACGGCACCGTGTTCCCGCTGACCAACGGCATCTGGTTCTGGGGCGCCGTGATCGCCACTTCCGGCTGGACGCTGGTGCAGAAATACGGTGATGTCGACCATGGCGCCACGCCAAGCCGCTGATCCGACGCCCTGGTGCCTGGCACTGGTCGGTCCGACCGCGTCGGGCAAAAGCGCTGCGGCCATGGCCATCGCGCGACGCCTGCCTAGCGAAATCATCAGTGTCGACTCAGCCCTGGTCTACTGCGGCATGGACATCGGCACCGCCAAACCGACCCGGTTGGAGCGCAGCGAGATAGTGCACCACCTGATAGATATACGCGACCCGCTCGATGCCTACAGCGCGGCAGAGTTCGTACGCGATGCCGGGCAGCTGGTGGAAGGCATCAATACGCGCGGCAAACTGGCATTGCTGGTCGGCGGGACGATGCTGTATGTCAAGGCGCTGATCGACGGCCTAAACGACATGCCACCGGCCGACCGGCAGGTGCGCGCCGCACTTGAACAGGAAGCCGCTGCCAGTAGCTGGCCAGCCATGCATGCACGCCTGGCGTTGGTCGATCCGGTCACCGCAGCGCGGCTGGCGCCCAACGACAGCCAGCGTATCCAGCGCGCGCTCGAGGTCCATCGGCTGACCGGACGGCCACTGAGCGACTTGCATCGCGACGGCAAGTCAGCCGACGCGCCGTCGCGTTTTGCCGACCTGCCGCTGTTGTCACTCGAACCGCGCCAGCGCGATTGGCTGCACGGACGCATCGCGCACCGGTTCGACGCCATGCTGGACGCGGGTTTCCTGGACGAGGTGCGGGCTTTGCGCGCGCGTAGCGACCTGCACCCGGATTTGCCCTCCATGCGCTGCGTCGGCTACCGCCAGGCCTGGCAAGCACTGGACAACGCGTTCCCGATGGCGCAACTGCGCGAGCGCGGCATCGTGTCCACGCGCCAACTCGCCAAACGGCAGCTGACCTGGTTGCGCAGCATGCCGCAACGCCGGGTGATCGCCTGTGACGATGACGACAGCTTGGCCCAACTGGTGCAAGCCGGACTGGACATCGCGGCGAAGGCCACTCCATGAGCCTTGTCGTCGACGGACTGAGCAAGGCCTACGGCGATGTGTCCGTGTTCCAGAACGTGTCGCTGTCGGTTGCCGCGGGTGAATTCGTCGCGATCATCGGTGAATCGGGCGTCGGCAAATCCACACTGCTCAACTGCATGGCCGGCCTGGACGTGTGGGACCACGGCACGATCCACGTCGACGGTGTCGACGTCGGCACGATGGGCGACGAACAACGGGCGCTGCTGCGACGCCAGGCGATCGGTTTTGTGTTCCAGGCCTTCCACGTATTGCCGCATCTGGACGTGGCGCAAAACGTGTCGTTGCCGCTGATGCTGCTGGGCCGCAGTCGGGCCGATGCCGACCGTGGCCGGGTGCAGGACATGCTGGCGGCTGTCGGGCTGGCCGGTCTGGGCGCTCGATTGCCGCACCAGCTCAGCGGCGGGCAGTTGCAACGGGTGGCGATCGCGCGTGCACTGGTACACCGACCAACACTGTTGCTGGCCGACGAACCGACCGGCAACCTGGACCCGACAACGGCCATGCTGGTGATGGACGCGCTGGTCGAGCAAAGCCGCCGACACGGCACGACACTGGTGCTGGTGACCCATTCGCAGGCGGCGGCGCAGCGGGCCGACCGGGTCGTGCATCTGAAGGCGGACGGCATCGCGCGCTGAACCGGCACCGGAGTACCGGCCGTTGCTGCCGGTTCCCTGGTGCAAAATGGGGCGCCAGCCAGATACCCGCACCCCCGATGCCCGCCCCGATCCGCACCCAATACGAAAGTTTCATGCGCCATGTGTTCGAACACGGCGTGCACAAGACCGATCGCACCGGCACCGGAACGACCAGCGTTTTCGGCCACCAGATGCGTTTCGACCTGAACGACGGGTTTCCGCTCGTCACGACTAAAAAAGTGCACCTGCGCTCCATCATCCAGGAGCTGCTGTGGTTTCTCACCGGCTCCTCCAGCAACCACTGGCTGACCGAGCGCGGCGTCACGATCTGGAACGAATGGGCTGGCCCGGACGGCGATCTCGGCCCGGTGTACGGTGTGCAGTGGCGCAGCTGGCCGACGCCCGATGGTGGCCATATCGACCAGATCGCCAATGTCATCCAGACCCTCAAGACCAACCCGGACTCGCGGCGCATCATCGTCAGCGCATGGAACGTCGCCGACCTGGACAAGATGGCGCTGATGCCCTGTCACGCGCTTTTCCAGTTCTACGTCGCCCCATCCCAGGTGGCGGGCGAACCGGCGCGTCTGAGTTGCCAGCTCTACCAGCGCAGCGCCGACATCTTCCTGGGCGTGCCGTTCAACATCGCCAGCTACGCCCTGCTGACCCACATGGTGGCGCAACAATGTGGTCTGGCTGTGGGCGATTTCATCTGGACCGGTGGCGATTGCCACATTTACAGCAACCACCATGACCAGGTGCGGCTGCAACTGAGCCGCGCGCCGTATGCCTACCCGCGCCTGGTGATCCGGCGCAAGCCAGCGTCGCTGTTCGAGTATGTCTACGACGACTTCGAGGTGCAGGACTACCAGTGCCACCCGGCGATCGCCGCGCCAGTGGCGGTCTGACGCACGGCCGCTCGACGATCGATGCGCATCAACCTCATCTATGCCCGCGCGCGCAACGGCGTGATCGGGCGCAACAACACATTGCCCTGGCACCTGCCGCAGGACCTGGCGCACTTCAAACGCATGACCGCAGGCGCGCCCGTGATCATGGGTCGCAAGACCTGGGACTCGCTGCCCGAGCGTTTCCGGCCGCTGCCGGGGCGACCCAACATCGTCGTGACGCGCCAGTCAACATGGCAGGCGCCGGGCGCCATCGCTGTGCACGACCTGCAGCAGGCGCAGCAGGTCTGTGCAGCGATGCCGAAGCAGCCTGCCGAGCTATGGGTGATCGGTGGCGCGCAGATCTACGCCAGCGCGCAGACACTTGCGACACGCGCGATCGTCACCGAACTGGCGCGCGACTTCGATGGCGATGTATTCGCGCCGCAACTCGATGCCGACTGGACCGAGACGGCGCGCGAGGAACACGTGGCGCCGGATGGCCTGGCATTCGCGTTCGTGACCTACGAACGTCCGGATCGAAAATTGTCGTCCCAAGCGCTCCCACTCCGTTCGTCCTGAGCCTGTCGAAGGACTCGCGATGCGCTTCGACCGCTCAGCGCGAACGGGCCACTTCATTTTTCGACTACTGATCGGTTGATCGCGCATGTGTGTAGGCGACGACAACAGGCCCTGCCGGACGTCGCGGTCTGACCCGGCACATCAGTCGCCAATGGCGCCCGGAACCTGCGCGACGTCGGCCCACGATCCCGATTGCTGCGACGCCAGGCAGGCCTCGATGAACGCCATCGTGTGGGCACCTTCCGTGATCGTCGGATACAGCGTCGGTGCGGCCGGCTCGCCCAGACTCAATGCCATGCGCTCGATCGCGACTTCGCTGTAGATGTTGGCGAAGGCCTCGCGCAGGCCCTCCGGATGGCCACGTGGCGAGCGACCCAGTGCCAGGATATGCGCCGGAAGATCGGTGTCGCCACGCCCGACCGTTCGCGCCGACCCGCCTAGCATCGCGATGCGCAGGTAACTGGCATCGCGGTGCGACCACTCCAGCATGCCTTTTTCGCCACACACGCGCAGCCGGATATCGTTCTCACCACCGGCTGCGGCCTGCGTCACCGTGAAGGTGCCGCGGGCACCACCGTCGAAGTGCACCAGGGCCGACACATAGTCGACCACCTTGCGCCCCGGCACCAGCGCGCCGACATCGGCGCTCACACGCTGCACATTGGCACCGATGGTGCTGCATGCCAGGTGCTGCGCATGGCAGCCGATCGCCCCCATGACCAGCGCCTGGCCGCTGCGCTGCGAATCGAGCAACCAGTCGAAGCGCCGGCTCGGCGGACCGTCCTCGACGCGTGTGGCCATGCCGCTTTGGATGTACTCCACCTGCACCAGCCGGATCGGCCCCAACACGCCGTCACGCACCAGCTGTCGCGCATACCGCGTCATCGGATACGCGGAGTAACCATGGGCCAGCGCGAACAGGCGCTGCTGCCCACGGGCGCGCCGGACCAGATCGCAGGCCTGCGCAAAGTCATGGGTCACCGGCTTGTCACAGACCACATCCAGCCCGGCGTCGAGCGCAGCCGCGGCGTAGGGATAGTGGGTGTCGTTGGGCGTCATGATCGCGACCGCTTCGGCGCCGTCGTCGCGCGCACGCTCGCGCGCCAGCAGTTCAGCCAGATCGCCGTAACTGCGCGACGCATCCAGGCCCAGACCGGCGCCTGCCGCGCGCGATCGCGCCGGATCGCTCGAAAAGACGCCGGCCACAACGCGCCAGTTGCCGTCCATCTCGGCCGCACCCCGGTGCATGGTACCGATCCACGCACCCGGCCCGCCACCAATGACCGCCAGGCGCAATGGACGCCCGAATCGCTCGCGAATTGTTGCCATGAAGATCCTCTTGTTGGGTCTCTTATACCGGAGCCTGCCGGCTGCAAAATCGCCCTGGCGACCCGGTGTTGTTTCGTCCACGGAAACCAATGTCGCCGAGCCTACACGATTCACCCAGCGGCGCACCACAGCGCCAAAGATGGAGCGTGGCGTGGAACAAACTGTGATACCGTTTTCGAACGACGCTGCGTTGTGATTTTGTCCGGATGCGCCGGGTCGTGAAAGGATGGGAATGCAAGTCATACATGAGTCGCTGCTGGTATCGCCGCCCACTGATGGCTTGGCGCGACCAGCCTCCGCGCTTGTTGACAATTCCGGAACTCAGGACATTGACCTCCTATTCGTTCGCCCTGAGCCTGTCGAAGAGCCTTCCCTGAGCTCGTTGAAGGGGCTTCGACAAGCTCAGCCCGAACGGAG
>Ga0105046_10019224_pt1 | contig 10366 bp, 7 predicted proteins | sample MAT03_FD_78385 | JGI IMG/M metagenome (GOLD analysis project Ga0105046, IMG submission 78385) | Freshwater microbial communities from Lake Fryxell liftoff mats and glacier meltwater in Antarctica - MAT-03 (megahit assembly) | ecosystem: Environmental > Aquatic > Freshwater > Ice > Liftoff... | reverse complement strand
GCACGGCGGTCGGCGGCACGGCGGTCGGCGGTGTCGTGGGCGAGACGAGCGTCGTTGTGGTCGGGCGCGCTGACGGCTGCGCGGCGGTTTCGCTGGTGGTCGGCGCCGCGCTTGCGTCGGACGTCGCGGCTGTCGGGGTGCTGCTCGCGGCGTCGGGCTTGGCGGCGGGTGCCCCGAGCTTGACTGGGCCTTCGGGTGCTTTTTCTTGCGTGCTGCCTTTGAACAAGCCGGCTGCGAAGCCAACGCCGACACCGGCGGCAAGCAGCACGACCGCGCCAATCACGACGAGCACTGTCTTGCTTCCGCCTTGCTGCTGCGCCGCGCGCACGATTGGGGGCGCAGGCGCAGACACAGGCTGGGGCATGTAGGCCGGTGCCACCGGCGGCAGCGCGCTGACTTCGCGCGTCCACGGGCTTCCGCCGCTCGCGGGGTCGGCCTCGGGTGCGCCGCTCCCTTTTGGTTTTGCGTAGAACTCCGGATCGGCGCCGACGGGGGCCGGCGGAGCAATCCCTTGCGAAGCCAAGACAGCCGGCGGAGCAATCCCTTGCGAAGCCAAGACAGCCGGCGGAGCAATCCCTTGCGAAGCCAAGACAGCCGGCGGAGCAATCGGTTCTGCCGCTGGGACGCCCATCGCGGGAGTCGCGAGGGCCGGCGCAAATGCCACTGGCTCGGCCGCTGCGAGCGCTGGCGCAGCCGTGAAAACCGGCGCTGGCACGACCGCCGCGAAAGGGGGCAGCGACGGCACACCTTGCGGAGCAAACGTCGGCGGAGCCGAGATTGGCCGCAACACGGCCACAGCAGCTGGCGGGGCACGCGCAAATGCTGGCGGCGAGACGATCTCGGCAGGGGCCATGGCTGCGTCGATCAGCGCGGGCGGTGCGACGACAGCCGGCGGAGCAATTCCTTGCGCAGCCAAAACAGCCGGCGGAGCAATTCCTTGCGCAGCCAAAACAGCCGGCGGAGCAATTCCTTGCGCAGCCACAGCAGCCGGCGGCGAGACTGCGATGAGCGTCGCCAGAGGCGCCGGAGCCGTTACGGAGCCAGTCCCCTGCGCGGCCTCGGTGCTGAAGGTGGGCGCCAACAGCACGCCCGGGGCGGGAGTTTCGGAGCGCTGGAACGGCAGGCCATGAAGCAAGTGGCTCGGCAGATTCGCCGCGTTAGCGGGCACTGTCTCGCGGGCCATCTTACGAGCTGCGCGCGGAGCCTCGCCCTCGCCGCCGCGCCCCGGCAGCGCGCCTGGCAGGAAACCCATTCGCGCAGGCGCCAACCGCCCCGGGTTGTCGGGCGAGAGCGGCGTCGCGTCCGGAAATGTTCGAGCTTGCGCGAATCCCTGGCTCATCGCAGCAAAGCGATCCTAGCCGACGGTCCGCGTCAGGACGAAACTTTTCAACGAGGTCGCCGTGTTTGCCGGCGCTGTCCCGGTAAGCCCCACCCCAGGAAGAAACCAGCGGGCTCGTTGTTGGAGGTGGCGCACAGGCGCCGCCTGGTAAGCCCGCAGGTCCTTGCCTGCCCAAGCCCGCCATGCATTGATGCGCGCCGTTCGGGCAAGGCTCGAAGCTTTCTCAGGAGATGAACATGTTCTTTTCGAAGCGGTCCTTGGTCGCTGCACTCAATGCAGGTCTGGGCGTTGGTCTCGGGCTCGTCGGGTTCGGCGCCGGTTGTGGAGGAAACCCGGAAGCAACCCCCGAGGGCGCCTCGGCTTCAGCGGCCAAGAGCCAGGCCGCGTTGGCCCCCGCCCCCAAGAAGATCGATCCCGTCATCACCAAGAGCTCCCGGCTCGAGAACTGCGTCTACGGCGCCCTCGCGCTGAAGCAGGCGCGCGATGCCTACGTTTCCAGCGTCGGTGACGGCGAGCCTGCTGCGGGCAAAATTCCGCAGTTTGGTTTCGAGATCCCGGAGTCCCCGAAAGACGCGGCCCCACCGCCGACGGCGTCCGGCGCTCCCGCGACCTCGGCGAAACCTGCTGGCAGCGCAAAAGGCGGCGCGACCCCCACTGCGAAGGCCACCGCAGCACAGACCAACAAGCCCACCGGCCAAGCTTCGACGGCAGCTGCTGCGCCCCCGAAGGCGTCCGGCGCGGCCGCCGCAGGTACGGCAGCAGGCGGCACGCCGCCGGCTGGCAGCGGTGGCCGGCCCTCACAAGCCGATATCGCCAAGAAGATGGGCCCGCAGCTGCCGTTCAGCCGCCTAATCCAGGGCTGCAAACAGGCAGGCAACGCCAAAGACCTGCCGGCCGCCGAGCTCGACCCCGTGCTCAAAGAGTTCCAGGAGTTCGCGCAGCCGCTGTCGACGGCGTTGCAAGAGGCGAGCGCCTACTACGCGAAAGAGGGCTACAAAGACGACGCTTTCGCGAAAGGCAAGGAGTACCACAAGACCCTGACCGAAGCGTTCGGCAAGCTCGACGCGCAGCTGGCAAAGCTGAAGGGTGCCGCCGACAAGTGGAACACGGCGAACCCGGTTCCGGCCGCGACCGAAGAGACACACAAGCTCGGCAACGCCGGCCTGGTCGACGCGACCGCGTTGCTGCTCGCCTTCGACAGCAAGCCTGTCGACACCGAGAAGGTGAAGGCGGCCGTGACGAAGCTCGACGCCTCGTTCAACGCGCTCAAGGCATACGGCGAAGCCAACAAGGACAAGCGTGATCCTTGGGCAACCGCGATGGTTCCCCCGCTGAGCTCGCTGCTCGAGGCCGCCAAGGCGCTCTCCGAGAAGCCGGCCGCCGAGATCAAGCCCGCGGCGATCACCAACATCATCTCACTGTGGGATCGCGTCCAGAAGCAGAGCTACTCCGCGATTCAGCGCAAGACCAACGAAGGCTCCGCGCGCGGCGCGACAGGTCCGTCGCAGCGCATGACCAAGCCGCGTATGCCGCCGCGCGAAGCACCCGCTCCGCAGTAGTGATTCGGGGGGGACTGTGCCAGCCCCCCCCGCCCGTCAGAGCAAGCTCCGACGGGCCCCACTTGCTTGCAGGCTGGGAAGGTCGGCGAGAGCGGTGTGCTTGTTCTCGGCTACGCCCGCCGCAGATCGATGCGCCGCCGCATCATCGCCAGGCGGTAAAGCGCTTCGTATTGTTGGGCGGCGTGCGACCAGCCCATCGGCTTCTGCATCGCCGCCAGCTGCATCGCACGGAAACGCTCTGGGGCGTTGCGATAGACGGACACGGCCCACGCGACTGTCGCCACCAGCGAGTCGTGCGTCAGGTCTTGGAACTTGAAGCCTGTTTCGCCGTTCTCGACAGTGTCGTCGAGGCCGCCGACTGCACGCACGATCGGCAGCGTGCCGTAGCGCTGACTGTACATCTGGTTGAGCCCACACGGCTCGTAGCGTGACGGCATCAAGAAGAGGTCCGAGCCCGCCTCGATGCGATGGGCGAGGCCTTCGTTCATGCCGATCCACGCGCGGAACGAGCGGGACTGGTGAGACAGCTCGCTGAAGCGCTGCTCGCTCGCGCCGTCTCCCGAGCCGAGGATCACGATCTGCACGTCCAGATCGAGCAGGCGGTGCAACACAAGGGAGATGACGTCGATGCCTTTCTGCGCGACCAAGCGGCTGACCACGCCGATCACGGGCACGCCCGGTCGCGCTTCCAAGCCGAGCTCGCGTTGCAGCGCCGCCTTGCACAGCGCCTTGCCCGACATGTCACGATGCGAAAACGGCGCGGCGATGTGCTTGTCGAGCTCGGGGCTCCAGGCGGTTTCGTCGATGCCGTTCAGCACGCCGATCACGTCCCCGCCGCGCGAACGCAAGAGCCCGTCGAGGCCTTCGCCGGCGTCTTTGGTCTGAATCTCGCGCGCGTAGGTGGGCGACACGGTCGAGACGATGGTCGACGAGGTGATGCCTGCCTTCAACAGGTTGAGCTGGCCGAACATCTCCAGCGTCGACAGCGCTCGCGGCTCCCACGGCAGACCCGTTTGCGGGTACTCACGCCGCTCGAACCAGCCCTGGTAGGCCATGTTGTGGATGGTCATAACGGTCGCTGCTCGAGCGATCGATGTGCCCCGCTCGACCGTGTCGAGGTAAACCGGCACCAAGCACGTCGGCCAGTCGTGTACGTGGACGACGTCGGGCTCGAAGCCCAGGTAGCGGCAAAGCTCGATCGACGCACGTGACAAGAGCCCATAGCGCTCGAGGTTGTCGCCGAAGCCGCCACTCGCGTCGCCGTAGATGCCGTCGCGGTCGAAGAAATGGTCGTGCTCGATGAAGTAGACCGGCACGGTGTGCTTGGGCTTGGTTCCGGGCAGCTCGCTGCGACAGACGCCGGTCCACACGTTGGTCGGCCCAAACGGCACGCCGAGCGCGCCCGCGAGGCGCGGTGCCGCGTGCTTCTTGGTCACGCGATAACGCGGCATCACGATGCGGACATCGTGACCGCGCGCTGCCAGAGCAGCAGGCAGCGCACCGGCCACATCCCCGAGCCCGCCCGCTTTCGCGAACGGGAAACACTCGGGTGTCACGAACAGGATCTTGAGACGAGCCAAGGCTTGGCGACGGCTAGTTCTGCGTCAGCGCGAGTGAGAATGCGCCGCCGGGGTCGAGCCAAGAGTCGACGAAGATGGTGACGGGTACTCCGCTCGTGACTGGAATGGTCAAGCTCTCGTCGTTGTCGCCAGCCTGGAAGCCCTGATCGGAGCAGCCTACCTGCGTGAGTTGATCGACGCAGTCAGTGCGAGCATAGAGACCGAAGTCTTCATCGCTAGTCGAGTCCAAGGCCACCGTCAGCATGCCCGAGGTTGCTGGCGTGAACACGTACAGTACCTCGAGCCCGGGGGCATTGCCCGCACCCGCGGTGCATTCTGCTGCGTCGACTGGCGCCTGGAACAGGTTCGTCCCAGTCGAGGTATTCCCGGTTGTGGTCCCGAGCGTGATCGGAGTGGCCGCGTTGCAGAAAAAGTCGAGCTCGACCTCACACAGCGCGTCGCAGCCGTCGCCCGGCAACACATTCGAGTCGTCGCACGCCTCCGGAAGCGTAACGATGCCATCGCCGCAGACTGCGGCCATGAACGACGTCGTCAGCGTGTAGGTGCCACCGGCGACCCCGTACGCGTCGACGAACACGGCCACGGGTACGTCGGAGAGAACTGCAAGCGCGAACGATTCATCGTTGTTGCCTTTCCCGAAGTTGACGTCCACGCAGCCGACCTGCGTCGCGCCGTCGGCGCAGGCGGTGCGCGCATAGATGCCGAAATCTTCGTCGCTGGTCGACTCGAGCTCGATGCTGAGCTCGCCGCTGGCAGGCGGCGTGAACAGGTAGACAATCTCCTGACCCGGGGGAATGCCGGCGGCGTCAGGGCAGCCTGCATCGTCCGCGGGCGCCGAGAACAGGTTGCTGCCATCGCTGGTGTCACCCGTGGTGGTGCCGACGGTGAGCGCGATCGCGTCGGTGGTACACGCAGTGTTGATCAGGGCGTCGCACGGCGCGACAGTGACGCAGTCGCTGTCATTGCAATCGCCCAAGCCGTCCAGATCGTTGTCGGTGGTGTCGTCACACACCTCGGCCTCGATACACAGCCCGAAGTTTCCGTCGTCTTCGTCGGTGATGCACTCCGCGGGCGCAGCGCACTGGGCAGAGTCGGTGCAACCCACGTAACAGGCGTCGGACGAGGTTTCAGGCGTCAACGTTTGGCAGGTGTAGCCGTCGCGGCAATCGGCGGTGTCGCCGCAGGGTGCCACGCAGAACGGGCTCTGAATGTCCGAGATGCACACCCCATTGCCGCAATCGCTGTCCCCGTCACAGGGCGCGCTGCAGTAGCCCTTCGGAAAACCGCTGGTCACTTGTGCGATGCAGAAGCCGTCTGCGTCGCAGTCTGCATCGCTGGTGCACGCGGCGCCGATCTTCATCGGGCCAGCCGCTTCACCGCCAGTGTTGTTGCCCCCCGAGATCATGGGAATGCCGGCTCCGGCGCCGCCGTCGCTGTTGGCACCACCCGGGTTCGCTCCGCCAGCCGGACTACCGCCTGTGACGGAGTCGTCACCGCAGGCGAAAAGCACGAACGCGGAAGCAAAAAGAGTAGTGATAGCGACGTGAAAGCGCATGGTGATGATCTTTATCAGAGATTCCGGTGCGACTCCGTTGCGAAGTGGTTGCTAGTCTCCGCTGCGTGCTGACCCCCTGGGCAACGGGCATCTGGACGGACACTCGCAAGGCGAAGTTCTTCGGCGTCGAGACGGGCACCCGCATGACCGTGGTGAAGCTCACGGCGGGCGGGCTCTTCATCCTCTCACCCGTGCCGCTCGACGCCGAGACGCGCCGCGAGGTGGACGCGCTCGGCGAGGTGCGCGCTGTAGTCGCCCCGAGCGTCTTCCATCACCTCTCGGTGGGCGAGTGGATGGCTGCCTATCCGGACGCGCTCTTCGCGGCCTGCCCCGGCCTCGAGTGGAAGCGCCCGGACTTGCCCTTCAACGTCGTGCTCGGCGATCAGCCGCACCCGATCTGGGCCGCCGATCTCGAACAGGTCTACTTCTCGTCGCGGCGCGAGAACGAGGTCGACTTCTTCCATGCGCCCACGAAGACGCTGCTTTGCACGGATGCGTTGCTCAATCTGTCGGAGCACCCAGACCGCTCCACTCGCATCGTCGCTCGTCTGATGGGGAATCGAGCACCAGGTATCGGCTGGCTCGAGCCGTTCATGGTGCGTGATCGCCGGCTCGCACGGCGCCAGGTCGACCGCATGCTCGATTGGGATTTCGAGCGCATCGTGCTGGCGCACGGCAGGCTGGTCGAGCAGGGGGGCCTCGAGGTGCTGCGTCACGCTTACGCGTGGCTTTGAGTGCGCGAACCGCCGATCAGTGTTTGACGTATTCGAAATCGACAGGTTGGCCTTTGATGCCGCGCGCAGGAGCGGCGATCCAATTGGCCATGCCTTTGGGATCGTAAATCGGCTTGCTCATCAGGCTCTTCACCCAGGTTTCGTCGTCGGGTGACGGGACCCACTGGTAGCGTTTGGCCTCCCAGCTCTCCTTGTCGAGAGCGTTGCCGGCGGGGTCGAAATGCAGACCGGCATAGATGCCACCCGCGCGGTGAAAGCGCCGGCTTGGCAATGAAAGCCTGAAAGAGAAGCCAGCCTTCTCGATCTGCTTGTTCCACTTGTCGAGGCCGCGCTGCGAGTCGGCGATGTACTCGTCGCGCAATATTTCGTTCATCGCATTGCGCAGCGGCACGTCCTCGCGCTTCAGCTCTTTCAAGAGCCCGCCTTCGACCACCGGCACGTCGATACCCATGGTACCGGTCAGCACCACGTGGTCTTCGTACTTTTCTTCTTTGGCGCGGCCCTTCAGGCTCGAAGCAAAATAATTTGCTGCGTTGCTGGAGATCTCGCCGCCGAATAGATCGAGCGAAACCGAGTACCAGAAGTTGATGTACTTCTGGATGAGCGGCAGATCGATGCCGCCTTCGGCGCGCGCGTCTTCATTGCCGTTTTGCTTCATCAGCGCGAGCGTGCGCTCGATCACGCGACCGAGCCCTGTCTCGCCCACGAACATGTGATGGGCCTCTTCGGTCAGCATGAAGCGCGTTGTCCGTGCCAGCGGGTCGAAGCCGCTCTCTGCCAATGCGAGCAGCTGATACTTGCCGTCGCGGTCGGTGAAGTAGGTGAAGCAAAAGAAGCTCAGCCAATGGGCGCAGGGCTCGTTGAAGGCGCCGAGGATGCGCGGCTTGTCGGGGTTGCCACTGCGGCGCTCGAGCAATGCCTCTGCTTCTTCGCGACCGTCGCGACCGAAGTAGCTTTGCAGCAGGTAGACCATTGCCCAAAGGTGGCGGCCTTCTTCGACATTGACCTGAAACAGATTGCGCAGATCGTACATGCTTGGGCAGGTTTGCCCGAGCAGGCGCTGTTGCTCGACGCTGGCCGGCTCGGTGTCGCCTTGGGTGACCACCAGGCGGCGCAACACGTTGCGGAACTCACCCGGGATCTCTTGCCAGGCGTCTTGGCCCATGTAGTCGCCGAAGCCGATCTTGCGATCTTGCACCCGGTCCGCAAGAAAGATGCCCCAGCGGTAGTCGGGCATCTTCACGAAGTCGTATTGGGCCCAGCCGTCCGAGTCGACGCTCACGGCGGTGCGCAGATACACGTCGTCGGCTTGGAAGCCCTCGGGCCCCATCTCTTTCCACCATTCGATGAACTTGGGCTGCCACGCCTCCAGCGCGCGCTGCAGCTTCTTGTCGGAAGCGAGGTCGACGTTGTTCGGGATCTTGTCGTTGTTGGCGACTGTGCTCATGTTCTTCTCCAGTCGAACTCGGGCCGCTCCGGGCGCCCGTACATGGTCAAAGCACCGCGCTCGCCGACGGCGTTCGGGCGCTGGAAGATCCAGTTTTGCCAGGCCGACAGCCGGGCGAAGATCTTGGTCTCCATCGTTTCAGGGCCGGCGAAGCGTAGGTTCGCTTCCATTCCGGTCAATGCGTCGGGCGACAGGCTGACGCGCTCTTCGATCGCGATGCGCACTTCGTCGTCCCAATCGATGTCGTCCGGCGCGAACGTCACCAGTCCGCGCTTCAATGCGTCTCTCGGCTCGAGGAAGTCTTCGTCCTTCTCGCATGCCTTTGCCTTTTCAGGCTCGGCCAAGAAGCGGGTTTGCAAGCGTGTGAGCCCAGTCGCCATCGTCAGCGCGCCGAAATTGAGCTTGGAGAAGCCGAGGTACGCCTTCTCGTCTTCGCCGTCTTTCATGTACGAGCGGTCGGCTGCCAGCGCGATCTCGAACAGCGAGCCGACGAAACACGAGGCCGGATCAAGAATCGCGAACAGGCTCTTGGCCGATAGATCCAGGCGCTTCAGCGTGCGGCGAGTAAAGAGGACGATCTCTTTGGCGAACCAATCGCTCTCCGACAGCGTGAGCAGCGCGTCGTCCCATTTGCGAACGAGCGCGCCGTCACCTCGCGCGCGAAGCAACACCAGACCGACGTTCGGGTAGTTGAAGCGCAGATCGCACAGGGCATCGTCGAGCTCGCGGAACATCGCCAGGTGCCAGCTGGCCGCACCGAGCTTGCGTAGCGCATCGGCATTGGCGGGCGGCTCGCCCGCTGGACCGAGAATGGTGATCTCCGCGACGCGGCCCTCTTCGCCCGTCGCCACCGTGACATAGCGATAATCGACGCCTTGCCGATTGCCCTCTTCCCAGCGCCGCGGCTCGAGCGCGGGCAGCGAAACGCGCGGACCCTTTTTCTCCGGCGTGGCGTCGCAGAAGGCCTTGGCGCGCGTGAGCACCGCCTCGTCGAATTTGCTCTTGGGAACCACCTCATCGACCAGGTTCCAGTCTTTGGCGCGCTTGCCGCGCACGCCCTCTGCGAGCGTCGAGAACACGTCGGCCAAGTCGCGGCGAACCTTGCGCTTGTCGACCAAACGCGTGAGCCCGCCAGTGCCGGGTAGAACCGCCAAGAGCGGCGTCTCTGGAAATGAGACCGCGCTGGCGCCGTCGTCCGGCAGCACGATGTGCTCACAGGCGAGCGCGAGCTCGTAACCGCCGCCAGCGGCGACGCCGTTCAGCGCGGCGATGTAGTGCTGTCCGCTCTGGCTGCACGCCTCTTCCAGCGCGAGCCGCGTCTCGTTGGTGTACTTGCAGAAGTTCACTTTGAAGGCGTGGGTCGAGCTGCCCAGCATGTAGATGTTGGCGCCGGCGCAGAACACCTTGGCCTGGCCGCTGGTCACCACCACCGCGCGCACTTCGGGGTGCTCGAAGCGCATGCGCTGCACGACGTCGCAGAGCTCGACGTCGACGCCGAGGTCGTAGCTGTTTTGCTTCAGCACGTAGCCGGGCCGCAGCGGGTGGTCTTCGTTCACGTCGAGCGCGAGGCGCGCGATGGGCCCGTCGTATGACACCTTGATGTGGTGGTAGCGACTGGGGTGCGTCTCGAAGCGAACCGGCGGAGGCGCGGCGCCGGGAGCGTGTTCGGCCATACGCGCAGCCAAGCATTGCAAGAGGTGGCCCGCAAGATATTACCGAAAACATTTCATATGTGCAGTATAGTGCAGACTGTTGCGAGGCTTCCCCGACATGTCTGTCATGCCCAACCGCGCTAGCCGCGCGCTCCATGTGCCTGTTTCGGTCGCTGGCACACTGCGTGTTAACGCTGCGCTGCATGAATCACTTGGCTTGCTCGCTGGTCGTTCTCGCCGCTGCGCTTGCTCACACCGAGGCGCGCGCGGAGGAGCCGTCATTCGGCTCCGAGTCGGTCGCGGTTACTGCCGCGCCCGCGGAGCGCAAACCGATCTGGAAGGGGATGGTAATCGCGGGCGGCGTGGTCGCCGGGGTCGGAGCGCTTTGGCTAGGCAGCGGTATCGGCTTGTACCTCAGCGATCCGGAAGACGACGGTTTGTTCGATGGTATCAATCGCGCGTACGGCGAAGCGTTCATGATCGGAGGCGCGGTCATCTCG
>Ga0105046_10019223_pt1 | contig 10366 bp, 9 predicted proteins | sample MAT03_FD_78385 | JGI IMG/M metagenome (GOLD analysis project Ga0105046, IMG submission 78385) | Freshwater microbial communities from Lake Fryxell liftoff mats and glacier meltwater in Antarctica - MAT-03 (megahit assembly) | ecosystem: Environmental > Aquatic > Freshwater > Ice > Liftoff... | reverse complement strand
CAAATTTGAAAAAGGAGCGGCCAATAGCAACACCAGTACATCAGTCTTAAAAAAACAACTCGAAAATTCAAATTCTCGGATCATTATTACCACGATTCAAAAATTAGATAGATTTATCAATAAAAATTCGGGACACACAGTTTTTGACGGACATATTGTTTTGATTTTTGACGAGTGCCATAGATCACAATTTGGCGATATGCACGCCAGTATTGTCAAAGCATTTAAAAATTATCATCTTTTTGGCTTTACCGGCACGCCAATCTTTGCGGTAAATTCTTCAGCTGGCGGTCGCCCTGATTTCAAAACTACCGAGCAAGCTTTTGGTGAAAAACTTCACACGTACACAATCGTTAACGCTATTGCCGATAAAAATGTTTTGCCGTTTAAAGTTGATTATGTTTCCACAGTTCGAGAAGCCGAAAATATTGAAGATGCAAAAGTCAAAGATATTGATCGCGAAGCTATCCTTTGCGCCCCTGAACGACTCGAAAATATTGTCCGATATATTCGAGAACATTTTGATCAAAAAACACAGCGAAATAGCTTTTACAAAATACAAGATCGAAGATTGGCGGGATTCAATTCAATTTTTGCCGTTTCGTCTATTGATGTGGCAAAAAAATATTATCTAGAATTCAAAAAACAACTAGCCAATCAACCAAGCGACAAACAACTTAAAATCGCCACGATTTTTAGTTTTGGAGTGAATGATGAAGATACAGACGGAATGATTGATGAAAACTCTGAAGATACGAGCGGACTCGATGTTAGTTCTCGAGATTTTCTAGAAAATGCAATTGTTGATTATAACAAGATGTTTGGAACATCCTATGATACTTCGTCAGATAAGTTTCAAAATTACTACAAAGATGTTAGTGAAAGAGTTAAAAAAAGAGAAATAGATATTTTGATTGTGGTGAATATGTTTTTGACAGGATTTGACGCAACAACTCTTAATACTTTATGGGTTGATAAAAATCTTCGTTTACATGGATTGCTGCAAGCATTTTCTAGAACTAACCGTATTTTAAACAGTGTAAAAACCTTTGGAAATATTGTTTGTTTTCGCAACCTAGAAAAAGCAACCAATGAATCTATCGCACTTTTTGGAGACAAAGAAGCTTGTGGAATTGTTTTGCTTAAAGCTTATGCTGATTATTACAAAGGCTATAAAGACGGTGAAAAGCAAGTCCGAGGTTACAAGAGTTTAATAGACGAACTTTTAGAGAAACCTACAGTAGGTGAAAGAATTGTCGGGGAGCAAAATAAAAAAGATTTTATCAAATTATACGGAGCGGTTTTGCGTGTTCGAAATATTCTGACAACTTTTGATGAATTTGCCGGCAATGAAATTTTGACCGAGCGTGATGTCCAGGATTATCACAGTATGTATATTGATTTGTACAATGAATTTCGTAAAGGTGGTGAGGGAGAACAAGAAAATGTCAATGATGATCTTGTCTTTGAAATGGAGCTTATCAAGCAAGTAGAGATTAATATTGATTATATTTTAGGGCTTATAAGAAAATATCACGAGAATCATACTAAGAATAAAGAACTTTTGGTTGATATTAATAAGGCAATTGACTCTAGCGTAGAACTGCGAAACAAAAAGGATCTCATCAATCAATTTATTACCTCTCTTGATGTTCATTCAATAGTTGATGAAGATTGGCAAAAATTTGTAGAAGAAAAGAAAATTGAGGAATTGGAAAAAATTATTGAAAATGAAAATCTTGACAAAGATGCTACCTATAAGTTTATACATAATGCTTTTCGAGATGGAAGCGTTGCGACAACTGGTACTGCAATATCAAAAGTATTACCGCCCGTGTCTCGCTTTTCTCCAACTGGTGAAAGAACACAGAAACGAGAAAGTGTTTTGTATAAGCTAACAAGTTTCTTTGAGAGATTTTTTGATATATCGGGTGGAAAGTTATAACAAAATAAAATGATCAATATGCAAGATATAATATGTCCAAATTGTAAAAAAATTTTCAAAGTCGATGAGGCTGGTTTTGCTGATATTCTCAAGCAAGTTCGCGATCATAAATTTGAAGAAGAATTGCAAGAGCGATTAAATATTGCGGAAAAAGAAAAAGAAAATGCTGTTAAACTAGCCGAAGCTAATCTCAAAAATACATTGCAAGAAGAACTGGTGAAAAAAGATAAAGAGTTAGCAGAGTTAAAAACCGAAAAGGATCGTAGTCTTGCGGAACAGTTGGCAAAAAAAGAAGTTGAACTCGCTGAAATGAAATCAAAAATTGATAAATCAGAGGTTGAGAAAAAACTTAGCGTTACCGAAGCAGTCAAAAAGATTGAAAAAGAGCGTGATGATCTGGCTAATGATCTAAGAAGTAAAGAAACTGAAAAGCAATTATTGGAAAAATCATTGCTTGAAAAGTTTTCTTCTGATCTTAAGACCAAAGACGACATTATCAAGATGAAAGATGATGAAATCGCTCTTCGCAAGGATATGAAGGTAAAGCTTTCTACCAAAATGATCGGCGAAACACTCGAACAACACTGCGAGACAGAATTTAATAAACTGCGCGCAACAGGTTTTCAGAATGCCTATTTTGAAAAAGACAATGATGCAAAAACTGGTAGCAAGGGTGATTATATTTACCGCGAAACTGATGAAGCAGGAAACGAAATTATTTCCATCATGTTTGAAATGAAAAACGAAGGCGATGAAACTGCTACCAAAAAACGAAATGAGGACTTTTTGCGCGAGCTTGATAAAGATCGTTCAGAGAAAAAATGTGAGTACGCTGTCCTCGTTACGCTTTTGGAAGCCGAAAACGAATTATATAACACTGGTATTGTCGATGTTTCTCATAAACATCCTAAAATGTATATAGTCCGCCCACAATTTTTTATCCCGATTATATCATTGCTTCGAAACGCGGCAATGAATTCACTAAAATACAAAGCCGAACTTGCTTTAATGCGATCGCAAAACATTGATGTTACTAATTTTGAAGGTCAATTAAATGATTTTCGAGAATCATTTGGCAGAAATTACCGATTGGCATCCGAAAAGTTTAAAACCGCAATTGATTGTATCGATAAATCGATTGAACAACTGCAAAAAACAAAAGAGAATCTTTTGCGGTCTGAAGACAATCTACGTCTTGCCAATAATAAAGCGGAAGATCTGACAATCAAAAAATTGACGCGTGGAAATTCTACTATGACGGCTAAATTCGCAGGACTTTCTGATTCAAATGAGGTCATCGAAGATAAATAATATGAACACATTTAAACAATCAGCGATTGAAATATTGAAAAAGGCAAAAACGCCTTTGCACTATACCGAAATCACTCGGCTGGCTTTGGAAACCGGTATTTTAGAAACAGAAGGCGCAACGCCGGAAGCATCAATGAACGCGCAAATTACTGTAGATATTAAAACTAAAGTTGAGGGCTCGGATTTTATCAAAACCGCACCCGGAACTTTCGCTCTCAACCCAAACAAAAAAGAAATCAAAGAAACGCCAAAGATTATTGAAGCAGAAAAAGAGGAAGAAGAAAAAATTGTTATCGATGGAGGGTTTACCGGAAAAGCTGGCGAGTATTTGGTTTGCAGTGAAATACTTTTTCGTGGATTCAACGCCAGCATAATGAGCGTAGATGTAGGAATGGATATTGTGGCAGTCAAAGAAAACCAGTTGTTTGGTATTCAGGTCAAAACTTCAAATCTCAATAGTTTTGACACATATGTTTTTGATATTCGCAGGGTGTCGTTTGAACGCCACAGCAACGGAAATATTTACTGTATTTTTGTTCTGCACGGCGAGAAGAAAAACAATTTTTTGATTCTGCCATTTCACAAAGTGGAAAAGAAAGTCCATGAAAAAGCAATTTTGGAAGTCGGACACGGAAAACGCTATCGCGTAAATATCAAATTTAGAGACGGAAAAGTGTATCTCGGAAATAGAGATCATGAAATGGGATATTTTCTCGATAATTGGAATTTGATAAAATAAAGCCGTCCGTCCGCCGAAAAGTTTTGGGGGTCCCGCACAGCAGCGAAGCTGTTTGCGGGATAAACTCCGCCAAGCAGACGGGCAAAAAGGAAGGGGTTTGGGAGGAAGGAATTTTCGCCCGCTCGTGCTTGCCGTTTCCGTTCCGTTTGAGAAAAGAAAAAGCGGAAGGGGGGTTTGGGGGGAATTCCGCTTTTTCTTTACGAAATCAAATTGTGGACAGCCTCGCCACCTGCCTGAATACTTGCCTGCCCGCCGAAGCCTCGGCGCAGGCGGGGAAGGCAGGACACCACAGAAAAATACTCTTTTCACCAAAAGAAGAAAAAATCCGGCGCGCGCAAAATGAAAAGAGCAAAGAGTATTTTTCTATGGTGTGGCGAGCTTGTCGAGCAATGAATGGCGGGGCTCGCTTCCTTATTGGGGTTTTTGCTCAAAAAATGTTCGAACATCAATCAAAAAACACTGCCAAATTTCACTTTTTGTGAAATCGTAAGGAATAGCCTCGGGGCAAAACGCCGAAGCTTCCAACCTTGATTTTTCCAAATGTGATTCATGGCGGAGAGACAGGGATTCGAACCCTGGAGAGGCTTGCGCCCCTAACGGTTTTCAAGACCGCCGCGTTCGACCACTCTGCCATCTCTCCATACTTGCAAGCGTCGATAACGCCAGTAGTATATACAAATCCACCCGCCAACTGCAACCCAAACTTTGCATTTTTTCTCCACGCCTCAAATATCCAAAATTTAAAACAAATTTATAAAGCCTTTAAACAAATTTCAGCTCGAATTTATCTGAAGTTCACAAATTTTTGTAAAAATGAAAAAAAGCAACTAACCAAAATCTACTATGAGTCAAAATAATCTCCAGCAAGAGACGCAAATGCTTCTTGAAGGATGGGAAATAAACGGCGCCAGCCTTGAAATAAAACGCGGCAAAGAAGTCATAAAATTACGCCGCAAAGAATTTGAACTACTCCAGTTTCTTCTCAATCATCGGAATAAAGTGGTCAATAAGCACGCAATCCTAGAATACGTCTGGAACTACGACATGCAAGCCCAGAGCAATACATTGGAGGTTCACATGGCTAATCTTCGCCAAAAACTGCATCAAAAAACTTCCAGAAAAATCATTCAAACCGTTCACGGTGCCGGATATCGTTTATTGGTATGATCACAACAAAAAAGCTTGAAGAAATACTCCAAGCTTTTTTGTAAATCACTTTTATTTCTTTTTCAGGTACTCAATTGCTGCATCAAGTTGGGCATCCTTTCCTTCTGCCACATCTTTCTCATCATTCACCACTGCAATATCAGGAATGATTCCCACTTCAGTTATACTTCTTCCAAGTGGGGTATACCATTTTGCAATCGTATAACGCAAGCTGGAGCCATCTGAGAATTTTCCAACTTCTTGCACGCTACCTTTTCCAAATGACTTTTCTCCAATCAAAACTCCACGTTTTAAATCTTGAATCGCGCCAGCAACAATTTCTGAAGCCGAAGCTGAACCCTCGTTAATCAGTACTACTAAGGGAAGATTTGGGAGTTTTGGGTCACCGCTTACTGCCAAGCTTTCATTTGCTTTTAGGTCGCGTTGACGGATACTTAATACATCTTGCTTTCCCTTGATAAAAACTGAAAGTACATCGACTGCAGTTGTCAAGTATCCACCTCCATTAAATCGCAAATCTAAAATTAATCCTTTGGGGCTTTTTTGCAACATTTCAGCAATCGCTTTATCAAATTCTTGTTGGGTATTGTCACTGAATAGATGGATAGCAAAATAGAAAATACCATCACCTTTATCTTCATATTTCACGCTTTCAATATTCACCGTATCCCGGATAATTTTCACTTCAAGCGGTTCATTTTTTCCTTCACGAACAATCATCAAAGTCACAACCGTCCCTTTGGGCCCACGAATTTTAGAAATTGCCTCAAAAACTGTCATTTCACTGGTAAGTGCTCCGTCAATTTTGTATACCAAATCGCCTGACTGGAGCCCCGCTTTTTCCGCTGGGGAACCTCTGAGTGGCGAAACTACCACCAATACACTATCTTTTACCGTCAATTCACAGCCAATTCCTTCCAAGATATCATTTAGACTTTGGTCAAATTGCTTACTTTCTTCCGGATCCATGTAAACCGTATACGGATCTCCTAAAGCAGCTGCCATCCCTTTTGTTGCTCCATAAACCATCTTTTTTGCATCCAATTTATTTTCATCAACATATTTATTCGCAAGGCGCCCCCAAACTTCCCAAAAAATATTCATTTGAACATCTTTTGGGTTGGTTACAATTGAAGGCCCAAGTACAGAATTAAGTCCTGTATTTTGCGAATTCAAATAAGTTCCAGTTCCGCCATTTGAAGACACGTACAAAATCCCACTTTGCCAACCTACAAAGAAAGTAATGAGAATAAAAATGAATAGTCGAAAGAAACGTGATTGTTTTCCCATAAAGAAGCCAAAACTTAAGTAGTAATCATCGTGAGATTAAATTGTATCACAGTATTTTTGGATTCTCCTAATCTTAATCGCCCTGCCAGTTTCCTCATCTACATCAATTAAAGTAGCATTAAATACAGTCGGGCCAACTGCCACTTCATGTTTCACCGGCAGTTGGTCAATAAAGTTCTGGATGATACTGGATTTTTCCAATCCAATAACCGAATTATAAGTTCCCGTCATTCCTAAATCTGTCTGGTATGCTGTCCCTTTTTCCAAAACCAATTCATCAGCGGTCGGAACATGAGTGTGCGTTCCAACTACTACCGAAACCTTCCCGTCTAAAAAGTGCCCAAAAGCTACCTTTTCGGAACTTGCTTCAGCGTGAAAATCCACCAAAATCGCCGCAAATTTCTCTTTCCCAAAATCCGCTAAAATCTTTTCCGTAACGCGAAAAGGACAATCCAAAGATTGATGCATAAAAACCCGCCCCATCACATTAATAACTAAAACTTTTTTCCCCTGTATCTCCAAAACCTGAAACCCCTTTCCCGGAACCCCCGGCGCATAATTCGCCGGCCGAATTAATGGATAGTCAGTTTTATCCAAAAAACTATAAATGCTCCTTTCTTTCCAAACATGATTACCCGAAGTGAAAAAATCCACACCTACTTCACGCAATTCCTGCACTAACTTATCACTGACACCCTTTCCATGATGCATGTTTTCTGCATTCGCTACTACTAAATCAATTTTTTCACTCATTCGCAATTCTGGCAAAACGTTTTTCACCGTGTTCCGGCCAGGACGGCCAAAAATATCACCAATCATTAAAATTCTCATAACAAAAAACATATATATTAGACAAAGGAGAACCTACCACGAATCCTTCAAAAGGAAAAGGGCTTTACAAAGATCTAAAAATATAATACAATCTCATGCTCTGGCTCACAGAGTGTGAACAATAATTTACCTTTATGAAAATTGAAAAAGCATCTGAAAACGAAATTGGGAATTCAGGAATTAGGCCAATAGCCGCGCCAGATGACCGAACTCTTTCCCCGGAGGAATTGACCCAACATGTTGAAGAAATGAAAAGACAATTAGCTTCAGCTGTCGAACTTCAGAAAACTCAAGCCAAATTGGCGAAAGTCCAGATAACAACTGAAAATCAAATTCCCAATAATCGCTCTAGAATCGCTACCGAAATAGGCGTGATACTGGGAAGTGTTGCAGTAGGTACAGTAATAGCTGTTACAACGTATCATCAATTCTGGGGAAAAAGTACTCCCGATCTAGGTCCAATTGCTTCAGCTTCCCAAAGTTCTCCACCTCCATCTGCAACTTCTTTGATCCCACCAAAACCTACAAAAATCGCTACTCCAGAGGATCTAGCAGCAAATATCCAAGTTCCAGCTACCCAAAAAGATTTTTTCCCAAATGGCACGGTAACAAGTAAATATTACGAAATACTTCAGCAAAATGAGGAGGGAAATGGCTGGGAAACAGTTTCGGTAAAACCTATCAAACTTCCCAATGGTCGAACCGGAAAAAACACGACTCTCAAGTCAAATACCACCATCGCCGCATATGTTTCTTCGGTAGATCCAATGAACAAGTTTAAGCTCTTCGATCCAAATGCTAAAAATGAAGGAAAAAACGTTGTACATACTGTTGACCAAAATGATCCACATATTTCTTACTACTACTTCTCTCGCCCTTCTGGGAAAGGTTGTACCCAGGTAGGCTTTAGTATGGGGAAAAATGGTGTCCCAGAACGTGCAAATGACTTTCAGCTTGGGGAATGTTATGAACGGAGGTAATTACAAGAATATAAGGCCTGCGCAAGAAGCGTAGGCCTTTTGTTTAATGATTTTTCAGCTGGAGTTTAAATTTCCTTCATTTCTTTCAGGTATAAATAAAACACAAAAGTATCAACTGTACAGTGATATGAGTTGACGGTGAGTACACACTCACCTAATATTCTGAAGAACCTTAATATTTTATAAAAAGTAAAAAATATGGCTACAGCACAAGAGAAAGTAATCCAGACTGAAAAACAGAAGGCCGTTGAACTGGCTTTAGCGCAAATTGAAAGAAATTTTGGGAAAGGAGCTATTATGAAAATGGGTGATTCAGCAAAAATCGCCATTGAAACTTTTCCATCAGGATCTATGTCATTAGATATTGCTTTGGGTGGAGGTATTCCAAAAGGAAGAATTGTTGAAGTCTACGGACCTGAAAGTTCAGGAAAAACAACTTTGACTCTTCACATGATTTCAGAAGTGCAAAAAAGAGGAGGGCTTACCGCGTTCATAGATGCCGAACATGCGTTAGATCCAGAGTACGCTCGTAAAGTTGGAGTAGATTTAGATAATCTCCTCATCTCCCAGCCGGATAGCGGAGAACAAGCTTTAGAAATCACAGAAACTCTCGTGCGATCTAATGCAGTTGACTTGATCATCGTAGATTCTGTAGCAGCTCTTACGCCTCGCGCTGAAATCGAAGGAGACATGGGTGATTCTCATATGGGTTTGCAAGCTCGCCTTATGAGCCAAGCATTAAGAAAGCTTACGGCTGCTATTAGCAAATCAAAAACTACGGTCGTTTTTATCAATCAGTTACGTATGAAAATTGGTGTAATGTTCGGAAATCCTGAAACGACTACTGGAGGAAATGCTCTAAAATTCTATGCATCAGTACGTATGGAAATCCGAAGCATCGGAAAACTGGAAGATGGCGCCGGTGATACCAAGACAAATATCGGAAATCGAGTGCGAGTAAAAATTGTGAAGAATAAGATTGCTCCACCATTCAAAACCGCAGAATTCGATATTATGTTCAACAAAGGCATTTGTTACGTCGGCGATCTTATTGATTTATCAACCCGTTACGAAATTACTCGTAAGAGTGGCGCATTCTATTCCTACAAAGAAACAAAACTCGGCCAAGGTCGAGATAATGTAAAAACTTTCCTTAAAGCCAACGACAAACTTCTCAAAGCTATTGAAAAAGAAGTACTTGACGCTGTAAAAAAGGAAAAGAGTGATGCAGCAAATGATATTAAACCAGTCATGAGCGCCGCCGCAAAAGCCTCAAAAGAAGAGCAAGAAGTTGAAGCATAAAGCTTAACCATCGCCCCGTCACTTATCTTAGTCCGGGGCGATTTATTTCTATGAAAATCCATCGAAAACTCTACGAATACAGTCTCTGGCTTCTTTCCCGAAGACGTTACACCGTAAAAGAAATAACCAAAAAGTTACAAAAACGCCAAATCGGAACCCCAGAGGAAATTGAAGCCATCATCGCTCGACTCCTCATGCTAAAATACCTCAACGATGATGAATTCACTGAACTTTTTATTGCCGACCAACTAATGCGCAAGCCTCAGGGCAGCCGATCATTAAAAAATAAACTTCAACTGAAAGGGATATCCAAAGATCTCATTGAAGAAAAATTTCGTGACCGCGAAACAGATGAATTAGCTTTGGCAAAACAAGCCCTCGCCAAAAAAGCGAGAATGATGAAAGATGTAGCTGATCCTAAATCAAAAGCCAAGCTCTTTCGCTTTTTGGCTTCACGTGGTTTTAACCAAGGAACAATTTATCAATTACTAAAAATGGATACCACAGAATGGGTGGAATAAGAAAAAATACGCATAAATCAGCAAAATATACTGCAAATTTTCTTTACAAAAGAGCTAAATCGCTGTAACTTAGTAGCAATACATCAGGATCTGAAATCAGATTCTGGCCTTTGCTATATAAAAATATCGTTATGCAATCACAATTCTTAGCTGCCATTAACCAGCTCTGCGACGAAAAAAACATTCCTCGCGAAATGGTTTTAGACACTATTAAGGCAGCTCTTAAAGCCGCGTATCGGAAAGATTACGGAAACCGTGAGCAAAATATTGAAGTGGACCT
>Ga0105046_10019220_pt1 | contig 10367 bp, 8 predicted proteins | sample MAT03_FD_78385 | JGI IMG/M metagenome (GOLD analysis project Ga0105046, IMG submission 78385) | Freshwater microbial communities from Lake Fryxell liftoff mats and glacier meltwater in Antarctica - MAT-03 (megahit assembly) | ecosystem: Environmental > Aquatic > Freshwater > Ice > Liftoff... | reverse complement strand
AGTCCAAGAACTGGCGTAGGACGAAGCGTTTTAGGACTTCGCGATAGCGTCTTGGACTGCGGCAGTCCTCTGCCGCTTTTCCAGAAAGCTCCTCGTTGCCAAACAACCCGCGTTCCAACACCGAAAACTCAAATCCACCTTGCATCTGTGCGGCACAGGCAGAACCATAGTCATTAATCCCGCTCGGTGTTTTAAAAAGAAAACCCATCACAAGCTTCCCAAAAGCTCCTTAACTTAGTGCCATTCCCGCCTAGTCCCCGACCGCGCACCTACCAAGCAAAACTACCTGCGCCGGAATGGAACCCCGGATTCACCGGGCAAAAGCTCCATTTCATCCAGAGTTTTCATGTCGAGCCGCGCGGTCTCAGACAGATCATTTCGATTTTGATACGAAGCCAGTGCGCGCTGTAGGGAACGATCAGGAGCACCATCCAGCCGACCTTCGTAAAACCCCGCGTCGGCGAGCAGGCGCTGCGCACGAAGCACCGTCTCACGTTGCACCGTAAGCGGAGCGCGTTCATACGGTGTGCGTCGAAAGATATCACGATACACCGCAGGCGGAACTCCACGGAGCACCGTCCCGTCCGTTTCCTCTACTTCCCTTGGTGGCGCTTCTTTTCGCACGCTGCGGGGAGTGCTTTGCGGCGCGGGCTGCTGAAAGGGCTGTGCCTCCGGCGTGGATTGAGGCACAGGCTCGGGCACCGACTGCACTGGCGCACCAGCTAAACCCAACGCCTCGCGGGTTTCGTCCGTGAGCGTTCCCGTCACCTCAAGACCATTGCGGATCTGGAACCGCTTCAGCGCCGTTAGAAACTCCTCGGAAGCTCGCCCATCCACATTCCCAAGGAAAAACCCCTCCGCCTTGAGAGCCTCCTGCACCGGAGTCAAATCCTGTGCCATCGCCGCCAAACCAAACGCCAACAGACAACACCACCCACACAACATCCTGGGAAAATATGCAGTGACAACGCTTTTCATCGGTAAACCTAAGACGTCCAATCCCCCGTTTTATTCATCGAGTTTCCAATAGCTCGCGGCAACCTTGGCGACCTTAGTCGTTCGACACCACGACAATGTCGTTCGGATGAATGCGGCAAAACAGCATGTCGCCCTCGTGAAACGCGTGTTCGTCGGCACTTTCGTTCGCGACAACCACCGTGAGTTCAAGACCCGACTTCGAGCGAACCAACAACTGGTCGATGGCCCCTTTGAACAGCTCTTCAATGACCTCGGCTTCAAAAACATTTTCGCCCTCGGGTCGTACCGGCTCTAGATGGATCTTCTCGGGACGGATCGAAACCAGAGCGCTGGCGGCATCATCAGCGAGGTTTTGTGCGCTTGCGATAAGTTCAATGTCCTCAGCCAGTTTCACCGTCGCACGTTCGCCATCGCGCGCCACGACTTGGGAGTCAATGATGTTTGCCTGGCCAATAAAATTCGCAACGAACTTCGTTTTGGGCGCGTGATAAATGTCGCTGACTCCCGCGAGTTGTTCGATCCGACCCTTGTTGATCACCGCGATCCGGTCGCTCATCGTAAGCGCTTCCTCCTGATCATGCGTCACAAACACAAAGGTGATCCCAAGCTTTTTCTGAAGCCGTTTCAGCTCGATCTGCATCTGATGACGCAGCTTGGCGTCGAGCGCGCTGAGAGGTTCGTCAAGCAACAGCACTTTCGGCCGGCAAACAATGGCACGCGCCAATGCCACGCGCTGACGTTGTCCGCCGGAAAGCTGGCTCGGTTTACGTTGCTCAAATCCCTCCAGCGAAACCAGCGAGATCGCCTCCGCCACGCGTCCGGCAATTTCCGCCTTGGGCGCTTTTTGCATCTGCAATCCAAACGCGATGTTTTCCGAGACATTGAGATGCGGGAACAACGCGTAGCTTTGGAAAACCTGATTCACACTGCGCCGATACGGCGGGTCGTGAGTTACGTCCTGTCCGTCCAGCCAGATCGAACCTTCCGTCGGCGTTTCAAAACCCGAGATCATCCGCAGCAGCGTCGTTTTGCCGCAACCTGAAGGCCCAAGCAACGTGAGAAATTCACCCGCCGCGATGGTCAGCGATACGTTTTCCACAGCCACAAACGACTGAAACCGTTTGGTCACATTGCGAATTTCAACCATCGAATCCATCGGCTCAGATAATCAAACGGCGGATGCCCCCGGGGGCAAGACGGATGTTGCAATCACCTCGCGACGAAGCCAGTCGAGCGCCGCCTGCGCCGCGAGATTTTTGAACGAATCGCGGCTCGTGGGAAAATGAAACTCGCGCGCGGAGGCGACACCGTCCGGACCGCAAAAGCCGACAAACAAAGTGCCCACAGGTTTTTCCGTCGAACCCCCGCTTGGTCCCGCGATGCCCGTTGTGGAAATGGCAAAATCGGCACCCGAAACTCTACGCGCACCCTCCGCCATGGCGACAGCAACCGGAGCGCTCACCGCTCCATGCTCCTCAATCATCTGCGCAGGCACTCCCAGAGCAGCGGTCTTGGCCGAGTTGGCATACGTAACAAAACCGGCGAGCACAGCCTGCGAAGCGCCCGGGACGTTCGTCAGTCGATTCGTGATGTGACCGCCCGTGCAGCTCTCGGCCACGGCGCAGGTGCGTTTCCGTTCGGTCAACGCCGCAACAACGACCTCCTCCAGCAAACGTCCATCATCGGAAATGACATTTTCAGAAAGTAGCGTGAGCACTATGCTCTCCGCCTGCCCAACAACCGCCGCGGCTCCCACAAGCCGCACCTCGACCTCGCCGGGCCGCGCACAATAGCCGAGCTCCAATCCCTCGATTGCCAGCAACTGCTCCCCCACCCTTGCCTCCACTTCACTTTCGCCGAGCCCAGCCACCCGGATCAACCGACAAACAAGATCAATGCCGTCCGGTAAAATCCCGCGCAGGATCGGCAACACCTGATTCCTAAACATCGGATGCAACTCGCGCGGCGGGCCCGGCAGCAGGAAAATATGCGGCGTCGGACGCCCGTTGTTGTGCGCCGGAAGATAAAGCCCGGGAGCCGTCCCGTTGGCGTTGGGCAGGACGGTCGCGCCGCGCATTACCATGGCCTGACGTTTGTTACGCTCCCGCATCACCAGACCGCGCCGCTCAAACCGCTCTGCCATGGCATCCATCACGCTCTGATCAAAATGCAGCGGCAGATCGAGCACCTCCGCGATAATCTCGCGCGTGATATCGTCGGTCGTAGGTCCAATCCCGCCGGTGATCAAAATGACCTCGGTCCGGGACAGTGCCTCCTGCACGACTTGCCGGATCGGATCGCCGTCGGGCACCGTCACCTGCCGGGCAACACGCAAGCCGATGGTAAAAAGTTCATGACCGAAAAATGCCGCATGGGTGTTCACGGTATTCCCCAGCAGCAACTCGGTTCCGGTATTGATGACTTCGACGTTCATGAGCGGCCCAGGTCGCGGATCCAATCGGCCAACATCGCCGCCTTGGGTTTGTCATCCTGATTTTGAAACACGTAGAGCAGGTTGGTGAGAATGCGGCGGAACATCACGACCGAAGTGGCCTTTTCCAAATGCTCATCGCGCAGTTCGAGACTTTGACGTTCCAGAATCTCCGCGCACTCTTCGTCGTGCAGAATGCGTCCGCGTTCAAAAGGATCGAAAAGCAGATCGCCGTGGCGTGCGAGAAAATGCCCCGGAAAATTTACGCCCTCAATCTCCATCCCGGCACGTCGTCCGATCATCATGTAGATCAGCGTCAGCGTGATCGGAATGCCCGTGCGATTGGTTATCACCGCGGGCAGAAGCGAGTTCGAAGGGCTGTAATAATCATCGGCATTGCCGCGAAACCCGAGTTCCTCACCGATGAACTTGGTCGTCCACCCGAGCCGCTCCGACGGCGTGCGCGCGTCCCGCAGCCAGGTGGTCAGCCGCATCGCCCAGATATCCAGTTCGCGGCGGAACGGCTTGATATCAATCCCCGGCATGAACACGCGGGCGACCAGCCAGTTCGGGCGCTCCAGATCTGCGTCATCGTCCATGTGCGGACAGAGCGCGGAAAGTTCGGCGGCGGCTTCGCGACTGTCGATTTGGCCGATGACCTCCTTCACATGCCTGCTGACACACTCGTCGTCAATGGCCAGCAACTCTTTCAATTCGGGAATCAACTCACGCCCCTTGCTGCTGAGCTGATCCTTCACCAAGCGCACCGTGAACTCGTCGTCGTCGCGCAGGAGGCGCAGGATGGCATCGCGTTGATCAAGCATGGCTCAGAATTATCCGCGTTCGGTGGTTGCGGAGAAAAGCTCACCCGGTTCGCATTCCACGGTCACCAGGATGGGCCGACAACACACGGCACAATCCTCCACCGTCTCGTGACTTCCTCCCGTGGTGTCGATCGTGCTGGAATAATATTCACCACAGTGCGGGCATTGCAGATCGGTCTGGAGGATGAGTTCCACGCCGTCTTTTACGAAGCAACGTCGAGTCTGGGTGCATCGCCCCAGAGCTCCTCCAGACAGTAGTAGCGCCGTTTTTCCTCGTGGAAAATGTGGACCACCACATCGCTGAAATCCATGACGATCCACTGGCTCATCGGGAAACCGTCCACCTTGTGCGCGTTCACGCCGTGATCCTTCTTGAGCTGACCGTGGATTTCATTCGCAATCGCCTTGAGATGCGGCTCCGAGGTGCCGCTGCAAATCACAAAGAAATCGGTGAATCCAGAAATGCCGCGCAGGTCGATGGCGATGATGTCTTCGGCTTTTTTGTTCGCCGCATATTCGGCGCAGAGTTTGGCTAGTGTTTCGGCTTCGATGATCAAGGGTTCCGGTAAAGTTTCTCCCGGGCAATGATTTCCCGGACGCGTTCTGGAACCAGATAACGGATGGAACGCCCGCTGGCAACACGCGTGCGCACTTCCGTCGAAGAAATATCCACCCGTCGAGTGATCACAGGGAATCCAGACGCATCGTCCAGCACCTCCCGGGAGAACACCACAAACCGCACCATCGCCTTCAACGAGTCGATTTCCTTCCATGTGCGCAACGCGGCAAGGTTGTCGGCCCCGATGAAATAGAAAAGCTCTGCCTTCGGAAAAGCCGAATGATAATGCCGCACCGTATCGATGGTGAAGGAGGGAGGCTCCCGGCGCAGTTCCAGGTCATCGACTTCCAGGCCAGGTTCATCCGCCACCGCGGCCCGCACCATTTCGAGGCGAATCTCCGGCGCCGTCGGGATACGATCCAGCTTGTGCGGTGAAACGATGTTCGGGAGGAAAATCACGCGATCCAGTTCAAGTTGCTCCCGAACCTCCCGCGCCAAAATGACGTGCCCATGATGAATGGGATCAAACGTCCCGCCGTAGAGTCCAATCTTCATAACCCCGAAAACCATGGATCCCCGCGCATCGTTACCGTTTTTGTGCGGGGTGAGAGCATTTTTCTTCGGGCCACGTCCTGAGTCAATACCATCGACCCAAAGCTCACGCATCAAAATTGATACCGCAATTGATACCGAGGGTAATTACGGACGATACGAAAGCGCCCCCGGTTTCGAAAATATCCGGGCAAGGAAAAAGCCCGCGTCCGCGCAATTGGGCTCGGCTGATTTTTTTCTGAAGCGACTATTTGTCTAGAAACTTTAGGAGGGTTACAGCGGCTTGATGTAAGGCGTTGTTGTATGCGCAAGCATTTTGAAATGCCTGGCGTTGAGGGTAACCAATTCCAATTCATGCCGGGCAGCGGTCGCGGCAATCATGCAATCCGCAAGACCACATCCCAAACTCGCCCGATAATCCCGCCGGTAAAGGCCTGCCAATTCGGCAATCTCTTCGGTAAGTGGCAATACCACCAATGCGGAAATCATTTTGGAAAGTTTCGTGCGTTCCTGTCCGTCGCGAACGCCTTGAAACAATTCCGCAACACTCACGCAAGAAATGGAAACCTCATCCAAATGCGCTTCGAGATAACGAACCGCAGGGGTATATCCTCGCAGGTAGTCAATGAGCACATCGGTATCAAAGAGCATGTTCAGAAACGCTCAAAATCCCCTCTGGTATCTTCCAAGGAAACATCTTCACGGCCCTGCCACATGCCGCAGGCATCGCGCAAGCGACTCAAACGATCCTGAGGACCAAACCGCTTCAGATACTGATCAATCGCCTCTCGAATCACCTCACTCTGGTTACGACCAGAAGCCGCAGCAACCTTGGCAACCCCTTGGGCTTCCGAGACCGTAAGATAGATCTGCGTGCGATTCATACATCATAATGTATATATCGCCTCTTACGCGTCAAGCACACTCTGAAAAATAGAAAACTTTCCCGCTTTTTACTTTTTTACCCACAAAAAAAGGCGGCTCTTGCGAGCCGCCCTTTTTGGTTTGAGTTAGTGGATTACGCCTGTTCGGCGTTGGGCTCATCGCTGGCCAGCGGAGCCATAGGCTCGCCCATCTGAACGATGTTGATGCCGCGGTGTTTGGCGAAACCGGTTCCCGCCGGAATGAGGTGACCCATGATGACGTTCTCCTTAAAGCCACGCAGGATATCGATTTTGCCGAGCGTTGCCGCTTCGGTAAGCACGCGGGTGGTGTCCTGGAAGCTGGCCGCCGAGATGAACGAATCCGTCTCAAGCGAGGCTTTCGTGATACCGAGCAGCACGGGGCTGGCTTCGGCTGGCTTACCACCTTTTTCCTCGACCTTGCGGTTTTCGCCTTCGAATTCCAGACGATCGATCTGATCGCCCCAGAGGAGTGACGTATCGCCGGGATCGGTGATTTTCACCTTGCGGAGCATCTGGCGCACAATGATCTCGATGTGCTTGTCGTTAATTTCCACGCCTTGGAGTCGGTACACTTCCTGCACTTCGTTCACGAGATGCTCCTGCAAATCGCGGGGTCCGCAGATTTCCAGAATTTCGTGAGGAACGACGGGGCCTTCCGTGAGCTGCTGGCCTTTGGTGACCTTGTCTCCCTTGAAGACGATGAGATGTTTCTGCATCGGAATGAGGTGCTCCTCTTCCGCGCCGGAATCCTCGTCGCGCACGATGATCTTGCGTTTACCGCGCACCGTTCCACCGATTTCGATGGTGCCGTCGATCTTGGCGATCTCGCAGGCGTCTTTCGGTTTACGGGCTTCGAACAACTCGGCCACACGCGGCAGACCGCCGGTGATGTCCTTGGTTTTGGCAATCTTACGCGGCGTCTTGGCGAGCAGCGTGCCGGCTGGCACTTTCTGCTTGTCGGTGACTGCAAGGTGAGCGCCCGCAGGAATCGGGTAGCTGGCCACGACTTCCTTGTGCTCGTCGAAAATGACGATCTGCGGATGCATGTCTTCCTTGTGTTCAATGACGACCGTGCCCATGACGCCAGTGGATTCGTCCACCTCCTTGCGGATGGTCACGTTCTGGATCATGTCCTTGAACTCCACCTTACCTGGTTTCTCGGTAAGAATTGGCACGTTGTAAGGATCCCACTCCACGAAAATCTCGCCTTTCTTGACGTGACCGCCGTCGGCGACGGAAACCACGGAACCCAGGACCATCGGGTAGCTCTCGATTTCCTTACCCTCCGGATCGTGAATGCTGATGATGCCGTTCTTGTTCAGAACGATCCATTTGCCTTCCGTGTTCAGGACGGTCTTGATTTCCTTGTACTTCACCGTGCCGGTGTTCTTCGCCTTGATGATAGGCTGTTTGAACGTGGCGCTCGCCGTTCCACCGATGTGGAAGGTTCGCATGGTGAGCTGAGTGCCGGGTTCGCCGATGGACTGTGCGGCAATAATGCCGACGGCCTCGCCGAGCTTGATGAGTTGGCCGTTCGCCAGGTTGCGTCCGTAGCACTTCGAGCAAACGCCGCGCTTGCTTTCGCAAGTGAGCACGGAACGGATGCGGAGCGATTCCACACCGAGGTTATCGATGGCCTGGGCCGTCGCTTCCTCGATGAGTTGCCCGGTTTTCACGATCACGTTGCCTGTGACCGGATCCTTGTGCGTTTCGCAACTGCAACGTCCGATGATGCGGGTCGCGAGCGACACCACTTCTTCGTCTCCGTCGTAAATCGCGCGAACCACGATGCCATTGACCGTGCCGCAATCGTCTTCGTTAATGATCACGTCCTGCGCGGCATCGACGAGTTTACGCGTGAGATAGCCGGAGTCGGCCGTCTTGAGCGCGGTATCGGCGAGACCCTTACGGGCACCGTGCGTGGAGATGAAGTACTCGAGAACGGTGAGGCCTTCACGGAAGTTCGACGTAATCGGCTGTTCAATAATTTCGCCGCTCGGCTTGGCCATCAGACCGCGCATACCGGCGAGCTGTTTGACCTGCTGACGGTTACCACGCGCACCGGAGTCCACCATGAGGTACACCGGATTGAGCTCCTTGCGGCCCTCGTTGTGTTCGAGGGTGCGGAACATGACGTTGGAAATCTCGTCACCCGCGTGGGTCCAGATATCGACGACTTTGTTGTAGCGCTCGCCTTCGGTGATGATACCGCGTTTGTGCTGTTTATCGACCTCGTCGATTTCCTTGTAAGCCTTGGTGAGCTGCTCCTGCTTCTCCTTCGGAATGATCATGTCGGTGATCCCGATGGAAATGCCGGCCTTGGTCGCCCAGGTGAACCCGAGTTCCTTGAGCTTGTCCAGGGTGGTCACGGTCACGGCCTGTGCTCCGACGCGGTAACAGTTCCAAATGACTTCGGAGAGCTGTTTCTTGCCGCAGGTCTTGTTAAAAAAGCCCATGTCTGTCGGCCAGATATGGTTGAACAACACGCGGCCCGCCGTGGTTTTCAACAGCTTGTCCGTGGTGTTGCCATAGATCGTTTTGCGTTTGCCGGTCGGATCGTAATCCGGGTTCACAAAATTGATGAACTCGTGGATCTTCACCGCGTTTTCCGCAACGGCGAATTCCACTTCGCTTGCGTCGCGAAGCACGACGAGCCGACGGCCTTCAACCTCCTGACGAGGAGCCTGCGTGAGGTAGTAGCAGCCGAGCACAATGTCCTGCGAAGGCGTGGTGATCGGTTTGCCGCTCGATGGCGAGAAGATGTTGTTCGGTGCCAGCATGAGCATGCGGGCTTCCATCTGCGCCTCGACGGACAGCGGAACGTGAACGGCCATCTGGTCACCGTCAAAGTCGGCGTTGTAAGCCGTACAAACGAGCGGGTGAATACGGATGGCTTCGCCTTCGATCAACTGCGGTTCGAAAGCCTGGATGGACAGGCGGTGCAACGTGGGCGCGCGGTTCAGAAGAACCGGGTGGCCTTTCGTAACCTCGTCCAGAATGTCCCAGACTTCAGGCGTCTGCTTTTCAATGAGCTTCTTGGCGCTGCGCACGGTGTGCACGTGACCGAGTTCCTTGAGACGACGGATGATGAACGGCTCAAACAAAACGAGCGCCATTTTCTTCGGCAGACCGCACTGGTTGAGCTTGAGCTCCGGTCCGATAACGATGACCGAACGGCCCGAGTAATCGACGCGTTTGCCGAGCAAGTTCTGACGGAAACGTCCACCCTTGCCCTTGAGCATGTCGCTCAGGGATTTCAACGGACGGTTGCCGGCACCGGTGACAGCGCGTCCGTGACGACCGTTGTCGAACAAGGCGTCCACAGCCTCCTGCAACATGCGTTTTTCGTTGCGGATGATGACGTCCGGCGTTTTGAGCTGGAGCAAGTTCCGAAGACGGTTGTTGCGGTTGATCACGCGCCGATAAAGATCGTTCAGATCGCTGGTTGCGAAACGTCCGCCTTCAAGCGGAACGAGCGGACGCAGGTCCGGCGGGATGACGGGCAGCACTTCGAGGACCATCCATTCCGGACGGGAATGGCTGTTCGCAAAACCCTGAACGAGCTTGAGACGCTTCGCAATTTTTTTGCGCACCTGCTTGCTGCGGGTGGTCGTCATTTGCTCTTGCAACTCTTTCTGGAGCTTCGGCAACTCGGACTGTGCGAGAAGGTTCTTGATGGCTTCCGCACCCATGCCGGCGGTGAAATTGCCTTCACCGTACTGTTCGAGCGCCTCGCGGTACTCGGTTTCGGTGAGAAGCTGGCAGCGCTGGAGCGGGGTCTGGCCAGGATCCACCACGATGTAATCCTCGTAATAAATCACGCGCTCAAGGTGGCGGCTCGTCATGTCGAGCATGAGGCCGATGCGCGAAGGCATGCATTTGTAGAACCAGATATGGCTCACCGGTACGGCGAGTTCGATGTGGCCCATGCGCTCGCGGCGCACGCGGGAAAGCGTGACCTCAACGCCGCAACGATCACAAATCACGCCCTTGTGTTTGATGCGCTTGTACTTGCCGCAGGAGCATTCCCAGTCGCGGGTCGGACCGAAAATGCGCTCGCAGAAAAGACCGCCTTTTTCCGGCTTGAACGTGCGGTAGTTGATCGTCTCAGGATTTTT
>Ga0105046_10019219_pt1 | contig 10368 bp, 6 predicted proteins | sample MAT03_FD_78385 | JGI IMG/M metagenome (GOLD analysis project Ga0105046, IMG submission 78385) | Freshwater microbial communities from Lake Fryxell liftoff mats and glacier meltwater in Antarctica - MAT-03 (megahit assembly) | ecosystem: Environmental > Aquatic > Freshwater > Ice > Liftoff... | reverse complement strand
CGGCGGTTCCGCGGATTCTCAGGCACCGAGGCTACGCCCGAGCGCACGGCATTTGTCCGCTTCCGCAAAGCCCTGATTACCCAAGGGCTGGATCGCCTGCTGTTCGCGACGGTGACCACACAGCTCAAAGCCAAAGCGATTACGGTCAAAACCGGCACGCTGGTTGACGCCACGATTATTGCCTCCGCCAGTGAGGAAGACGGTGACGCACGCTGGGTCAAACACAGGGGAAGCCCGCTGTTTACGGCTTCAAGGCGCATGTCGGAGCCGATGCCGATACCACACTGGTCGAACAGGTTGCGGTTACGTCGGCCAATATCAACGATGGCAGGGCTGGCCCTGACGCGCTACCTGATAATCCCGGCGAGGTGTTTGCCGACAGCGCCTGTCGCGGCAGCCACTTCAGGGATGCCGTTCGCGCGAGAGGGGACATTCCGCGCATTGTCGCAACCGGCATGTGGGGCCGCGACGAACAGGAAACCCTGGCAAAGCTCAAAGCCTGGAACCAGCCGATCCACCGGGTGTGGGGCCGGATCGAGAAAATCTTCGGAACCTGGGAACGAAGCTACGGCCTGCGTCGAATGCGATGGCGCGGGATCGCCAAAGCCGCCTGCCAGATCCACCTCACCGCCATCGCCTATAATCTCAAACGGACTTTGAATATCGTCTCGCAGGCCGGATAATCGCCCGCCCGGATCGGTCAGGGCGAAGCCGATTGGCCTGGCTACTCGACCACGATCCCGTTCAGCGGCGGCGCATGCCTCTCCGCACCGGCAAACCCACAATCATTGGCAATTACTGCCGCCGCGATCCCAATCACGGCAAAACATCAACGAGAAAAGCCTCCCGCGCAAAGGACTCATCAGCTTGGCTGAATCAGTTTTGCGTAACCGGGGAAAGCGCCATTTTGGAGGTGGCCTGTAGTCGATCTGCTCCATCAACAGCCGATCCGAGCGCACCGAGAAAAACGCCTGAAGCAAGGTCGCCCGAAGCAGCATCTCGGGCGCGATCGACGGGCGCCCGGTGCGCGCATACAGCCCCTCGAAACGCTCGCTCAGGCCGGCCAGAACCTCGTCTGTAAATAGGCGTTGAACCGGGACCCCCTTTCGGCGTGCAGAAGGGACCCCCTTTCTTGCTGATGTTGGGCGGTTGTCCCGGTAGTCCATAGGAGGGACCCGCGGCCGACGCCGCGCGCAGCCCCGAGCGCTGGTGGTGGCGGCCGTGGGAGGTTCCTGTGGGCCCACCGGGTCACCGCCGGGTGGGGGGTCCGGGGGGAGGGTTCAGCTGCGGTTTTTGAGCCGCCAGCTGTCGTTACCGGTCTCGACGATGTCGCAGTGGTGGGTAATGCGGTCGAGTAGCGCGGTGGTCATCTTCGGGTCGCCGAACACGGTCGGCCACTCGCCGAACGCCAGGTTGGTGGTGATGATCACCGAGGTGCGCTCGTAGAGCTTGCTGACGAGGTGGAACAGCAGCTGACCACCCGAGCGGGCGAACGGCAGGTAGCCGGGCTCATCGAGCACGACGAGGTCGAGACGGGAGATCTGGGCCGCGAGTGCCCCTGCCTTGCCGAGGCGGCTCTCTTCCTCGAGGCGGTTCACCAGATCGACGGTGTTGAAGTAGCGACCCCGAGCGCCCGCACGGACCACGCTGGCGGTGACAGCGACCGCGAGATGGGTCTTGCCGGTGCCGGTGCCGCCGACCAGCACGATGTTGCGCTGGCCGGGCAGGAACGAGCCGCCGTGGAGCGAGCGGACCAACCCCTCGTTGATCGGCGTGCCCTCGAACACGAACGCATCGATGTCCTTCACCACCGGCAACTTGGCGGCGCTCATCCGGTAGCGGATCGATGTGGCATGGCGGTGGGCAGTCTCGGCGCGCAACAGATCGGTCAGGATCTCCATGGCGGTGCGCTTGCGCCGCACGCCGCTGGTGACCGCCCCGTCGAACGCACCGGCCATGCCCTTGAGGCCGAGGTTCCCCATGGCGGCGATCATCTCATGCCGCTGCACGAGCGCCTCGCAGCAGGTCATAGCGGGCACAGTCGGCGGTCGGTGGGTGAGTGAGCGCGAGCGCCTCGGAGGTGACGATCGTCAGGGGCTGGAACGGCTCGCGTCGCCGCGCCAGGATGTTGAGGATCACATCGTCACTGGCAGCCCCGGCCTCGAGAGCCTCCCGGATCGCGGCTTCAACTGCTTCAAGGCCATCGATCAGCACGGCAGACAACACGCGCACGAACCGCCGGTCGGCTTCATCGCCAGACCCGAGCTTGCGCCGCAGTCGGGCCAGCGCGGGCGGCAGCTCCCCGTCCTGGAACGGCGCGCCGTTCCTCAGCGCGCCCGGCTTCTTGGCCAGCACCGGCAGGTAGTGCCAGGGATCGAGGATCATCCGGTCGCGCCCGAAGAAGCGCCGATGCCCGGCAACGACCCCGTCGCCGCAGCGGACCACGATCCGGTCGGCGTAAGCGCGCACCTGGACCGCGCGCCGGGCCGCCTTGGCCATGACCGGGTAGCGGTTGCGATCGAAGCTGATCAGGCATGTGCCGGTCACCGCGTGCTCGCTCTCGTGGAAGCCGTCGAACGGGGCCAGCATCGGTTGCAACGCCGGACGCCCGGCTTCGAGTGCCAGGGCGACAGTCAGCTCCTTCTGGTCGGGATGCGGGTGAAGCCCGGCCCACCGCCGGCACTCCGCTTCCAGCCACCCGTTCAGCTCCTCAAGACTGGCGAACCGCAAGCGAGGCTGGAAGAACCGCCCCCGGATGGTCTGCACCTGGTGCTCGACCTGGCCCTTCTCCCACCCCGCTGCCGGAGAGCAAGCGGTCGGCTCGACCATGTAGTGATCAGCCATGATCAGAAAGCGGCGGTTGAACACCCGCTCCTTGCCGGTGAACACCGTGGTCACCGCCGTCTTCATGTTGTCGTAGATGCCCCGCGTCGGAACCCCGCCGAAGAAGGCGAACGCGTGCGCATGCGCGTCGAACACCATCTCCTGCGTCTCGCGGGGATAGGCCCGGACATACATGGCCCGCGATGCGCACAGCCGCATGTGCGCGACCTTCACCCGCATCGGCTTGCCAGCGATCTCGACGTCCTCGTGGCTGAAGTCGAACTGGTAGGCCTCGCCCGGCCGGAAGATCAGCGGGATGAACGCTGCGGCACCGTCGCCAGCATCCTTGCGCCGTTCCCCGAGCCAGCGCGCCGCGTATCGGCGGACCGCGTCGCAGGAGACCGTCAAGGGCTCTCCCGAGCTTGTCGAACGGCCCTCACGCACCAGCAGATCGTGTATCCGCGTCATCCGCAACCGCTCCCGCCGGGGCCGCGACTCGTTCTCCACCAGCAGCGCGTCCAGCCGCTCCCGAAAGGGACCGAGCCGGGGAAGCGGTTGCACCGTCCGCTGGTAAGCAAAGCCAGCCTCCGGCGCGCGGATCGCCTTCCTCACCACCTTGCGCGACAACCGCAGATCCCGCGCGATCGCCTTGATCGACTTGCCATCGGCGTGTTCGCGCCGAACCCGTACCACCGTCTCCAATATCAACATCCCGATCCCGCCCGCCTGGTCATAACCAAAGCGGACGCGCCTGAACCATCAAGATGCGGGGTCCCTCTTCGACGCCGATCACCCCGCTAACGGGGTCCCTTTTGCACGCCGGTCCTCACCGGGGCTGTCGACGGGCTCGGCCTGTCGCCGCAGGACCCGCGCGGGCTGACCGTCACGGGTGGGCTTCCCTATTTCGGCGGGCCGGGCAATAATTATTCGATGCACGCCTTCGCGGAGATGACGCAGAAGCTGCGCGCTGATCCGGGCAAGCTCGGCCTCGTTGCCGTGAACGGCGGCTTCTTGTCCAAATATGGTGCCGCTGTCCTGTCGACGACGCCCGCGGACTGGAAGGCGTGCAAAACGGAAAACCTTCAACAGCGCCTGGACGCCGCTCCCAGGGTGAGGATTACGCGCGTTGCGGAAGGCGAAGGAACAATTCGTTCCTATACCATCAATTATGCCAAGGGTGTCCCCGTAAACGGCGTGATCGTCGGCGAATTGTCCGACGGAACGCGATTCCTTGCCAATAATGCCGATTCCGAAACTTTGGCGGAGATGGTCGAGACGGATCCGCTGGGCCGTTCAATCCATGTGAGACACCGCGCCGAAGGAAATCGCTTTGTTTTGGACAAGGATCGATTGGCGGCCATCTATCCACCAACGGTGCCACTGCTTCGCGATTTCTACGAAACCGCGATTGTCGAACGTCGAGGCCATGTCCTTGAGGTAACGATCAACCGCCCGGACCAGGGCAACAGCATCTCGCAGCAAGCGCATGTCGATCTCGACGAAATTTTCAATGCGTATGAAGCCGCTCCGACCTTGTGGGTAGCTATTCTCACTGGCGCTGGAGACAAGGCTTTCTGCGCGGGAGCGGACCTCAAAAGTGCGGCGAGTGGCATAGTGATTCCGCTAAGCGGCTGGGCGGGGCTGACGAACCGCAGGCGCACCAAGCCGCTCATCGCCGCCGTCAATGGCGTCGCTTTTGGTGGAGGTCTTGAAGTCAGCCTGGCTTGCGATATGATCGTCGCCGATCCCTCGGCGCGCTTTGGCCTTACTGAAGTCAAGGTCGGCCTGATCGCGGGCGCAGGCGGCGCGATCAGGCTGCCACGGCAAATTCCGCGCAAGATCGCGACTGAGATGTTGTTGACCGGGCGGCATATGGGCGCGGAGGAGGCGCTCGGCTGGGGGCTGGTCAATCGCCTTTCGGCGCCCGGTGAGGCACTTGTGGAAGCCCGAAAGCTTGCCGACGAGATTACCTCAGTCTCACCCACCTCCGTCCGCCTCACCATGCAGATCATTGCTGAGGGGGATCGGGAACCCGACGACGTCAAGGCGACGGCGGACATGTATCATTCGACCGCTATCAACGCGTTGATGACGAGCGAGGACATGATGGAGGGACTGGCGGCCTTCGCCCAGAAGAGGCCGCCCGCCTGGAAAAATCTGTAGCAGGCGGCTGCGCCCGCTTGCCGCGCGAAACGATCACCATCCATTACGCCAATTCCACCAGGGCTTGCGAGGGCCGATACAAACGAGATGCTTCTTTAGCAAAAGAGGTATTTCAATCGGCAAAGGCTATGTGTATAAGGCCGCAAAAGCAGGACGCTCCCAGAGAGAGCTTATATCAGGAGAGGAAGAATGATGATGCGCCACGCCCGACGTCTGGCATTGCTTGCCTGCGGAACGCTTCTGACCGCTCATGTCGCTCCCGCGATGGCGCAAGACGCCGTTTCCCGCGCAGAGGATGACACGGTTCCGATAATTGTCGTAACCGCCCGCAAGGTTTCCGAAAATATCCAGAGCATCCCGGTCGCGGTTTCCGCATTTTCGGATGAAACGATCCGTCAGGCCAATATCGTGACCGCCAAGGACTTTCAGTTCGTCACGCCGTCACTTTACGCCAACCAGAGCGCGGTGGATAATACGAATATCATATTTCAAATCCGCGGAATTTCCTCCACCAGCAGCTTTGGCGAGTCGTCGGTCGCGACCTATATCGACAACGTCTACCGACAGCTCCAGTTCGGCCTGAATGGGTCTCTGTTCGATCTACAGAGAGTCGAAGTCCTGAAGGGCGCGCAGGGAACGCTTTACGGCAAGAATGCGTCCGCCGGCGTCGTGAACATCATCACCAGGAAACCGAACGTCAACGAATTCGGCGGCTATGCCCGCGCGACCTATGGAACCTATGCCCAGGCGCAGAGCGATAATCGCAGCGCGGCGCAGGTGGAAGGTGCGATCAACGTGCCGCTCGTGCCCGGCACGCTCGCTCTGCGGGTGGCCGGGTCTTTCGACTACAGCGCCGGCTTTGGGCATGATCGCGTCGGCCGACATCTCAACGATCGCGAAAATCCGTCCGTTCGCGCGCACCTACTGCTCGATACCGGCAACGACTGGTCGTTCCTGCTGTCCGCCGACTATTCCAAGTTCAAGTCAAATGGTCAGGCCTATATCGTGGCCGAAGCCGCGGCGGGGCCGCTCAGCACCGCAATCGGCATTGCGGGCGGCTTCATCAGCCTCGCCGATGCGCTGCCCGTGCTGACCAGAACGGGTCCGCCCGGACCGAGCTTTGCGCCGGGCACCGCGGCTGCTCTCGCCCTGATGCGTGCCGACATCACCGATGGAAATTTCTACAGCGTCAATGGCGATACGCGGTTCAACAACCTCCATACCGAAGGAGCCTCGCTGACGATCGACGGGATGATCGGTAGCGATGTCAACGTCCGTTCGATCACCGCCTTCCGGCATCTCAATCGGAAATCGGCGAATGATCTTGACGGTACGGCGATTGAGCAGTTCCACTCCTCGACCAGCGATGACGCCGACTTCGGGAGCCAGGAGCTGAATCTTTATGGGAAGATCGGTCGACTGGATTGGCAGACCGGCCTGTTCTACAGCTTTTTCCAGGATGAGCGCGGCGGTGTGCCAGGCATCGGCAACCGGACGCTGACGGCGCTGACCGGCTCTGTGACGCTGTTCAACAATCTGTCGAAAACGAACAGCTTCGGTGTATTCGGTCGGGCCAGCTATCACGTCACCGATCAGCTCACTTTGACCGGTGGCCTGCGCTATTCCGAGGACAAGCGTAAGATCCGGCCGGGGGACAAGACGCTCTCGCTTGATGCCACGCAGATCGTTAGGTGTCCGACAGCAGCCTTCGGCGGCACGCTGGCGAACAATTGTCTGGCGCCTTTCCTGCATCATAACGACGACGGCCTTTCGTATGAGGCCAGTGCCGGCTACCAGGCCACGCCGGACATTCTGGTCTATGGTGCCACGCGGCGTGGCTACCGTGCTGGTGACTTCAACACGACTGGCCTTTACAACGCCTATGATCCTGAATTCGTCACCGATTACGAACTTGGTCTCAAGTCGTCGTGGTTCGACCGCCGTATGGTTCTGAACGTGGCCGCCTATTACTCCGATTATTCAGACATCCAGCGCACGGCCGTCGTCGTGTTGCCCAATGGGTCCACCGGCTCGGAGACCACAAATGCGGCAAAGGCCGTCATCAAAGGCTTTGAGTTCGAGGCGATGATACGGCCGGGTGGTGGTTTTCAGTTCGGCGTCAATTACAGTTACACCGAGCCTCGCTACAAGAAGTTCCTTGAGCCGACGGCGACGCCGGGGGTCTTCAGAGATCGCTCGAAAGAGGTATTCGAGGTGCCCCGGCACAACATCGGCGTCAACACACAAGTCACGGCCGATCTGGGTGCGGGCAACCAGTTGACTGCGCGTGTCGACGGCTTCTATCGCAGCAAGGTTATATTTGGTGCAATCTCACCGCTACTTGTTTCGGAGCAGATCCTGAAGCAGGATGGCTATTTCCTTATGAATGGTCGGATCGCTTACAAGATCGACAACAGTGGCGTCGAGGTTGGAGTGTTCGCTCGCAACTTGCTTGCCAAGAAATATTATGTCGGCGCGACCTCGCTCCGCGCGGTCGGCACCTCATTCCGCACACCGGGCGAGCCGCGCTTCATCGGTGCGGACCTGATGATCCGCTTCGGCGGCGGATGAGAAGGAAGCGGGCTGCCGGGTCATTGTCTTACCCGGCAGCCTCCGAATTTTGAGGTCCGGCACCGGACGGTGCGCCAGCGCCGCCCATGCTTGGGGGAGGCGCCATGGGTGGAGCAAATGCCATTCACGGCGAGGGTGATCCACGCTTTCACGCGCAAGGGCAGCCTGGAACCGCCATCCATATATACTCGAGTTGTCGAACGACTGGGTGAAGGTGAGAAGAGTGTGATGACTGAATCCCTGCGCAAGCTGTTTGCGCCGCGTTCGATTGCGATCATCGGCGCATCCGAGAAAAATCCGTGGGCAGGCTTCGCCCTGCGGACGCTCCGGGCGCTTGACTTCGACGGTGCCCTGCACCTGGTCAACAAGCGCGGCGAGACGGTGCTTGGCCGGGCGACCGTGACCAACGCGCGCGAGATCGGCGAGCCGGTCGACAGCGCCTTCATCATCGTGCCCGCGGCAGCGATGGACGAGACGCTGGAGGACATGGCCGCGACTGGTATCCTGAACGGCGTCGTCGTGACGTCCGGCTTCGCGGAGATCGGCCTCGACGGTGCACGGATGCAGCAGCGCATCTTTGGCAAAGCCCGTTCGCTCGGAATGACCCTGATGGGGCCGAACAGCCTTGGTTTCATCAATTTCGTAGACCGGGTATCGCTCTCGGCGCTGCCCGTGGCGCTGCCGCTGCTTCCCGATCCCCGCGTGGGCGTCGTCAGCCAGAGCGGCGCGACCGCGGGCGTCATCGCCAGCACCGCGCATGCCACCAACGTCTCGCTCACCCATGCCATTGCCGTGGGTAACGAGGCCTCGGTCGACATGGCCGACGCGATCGAATTCCTGATCGACGATCCGATGACGAAAGTGATCGCGGTTTTCGCTGAATCGGTGCGTCGGCCGGGTTCCTTCCTGCGTGCCGCGCGTCGCGCGCTTCAGGCCAGGAAGCCGATCGTCGTGCTGAAAGTCGGCGTCGGCGCACTGGCGGCCCAGGTTGCGCAGGCGCACACGGGTGCGCTGGTCGGCGACGACAAGATCTTCGACATGGTTTGCCGGGACCTCGGCATCGTTCGGGTCGCGACGATGGAGGAACTGCTCCAGACCGCAAACATGCTCGCGCATGTCGGCGTGGTGGGGGAGGGCGGCTTCGCCGTTGCTTCGTTATCGGGCGGGGCCTGTGAAATGATCGCCGACCTTGGCGAGGCGAACGGCGTGCCGTTTGCCCATTTCACCGAAGAGACCGAGCGCAAGCTCGCGGAGACGTTGCCGGCATATGCGACGATTCATAATCCGCTGGACGTGACCGGTGGCGTGCTGGGCAATCTGCAGGCATTTGAAGATGCCGTGGCGCTGGCCGGGCAGGACGAGAATGTCGCGCTGGTCGCAGTCTGCTTCGATCTTCCGATGCGAGCCGAGGACGACATGCTGGGTCGCCCGGTGTTTCGCCATGTCGGGTCCGGTATCCGACGCGGCGGAGTGCCCGGCTTCCTGCTGCCGCAGACCTATCTGTCGGTAAGCGAATATGCGCGTGAGACACTTGAGCAAACTGACACGCCACTATCGTCCGCCGGTCTCGGCATGGCCATGACGGCGGTGGGCGGCGTCTTTCGCTGGTCCGCCGCCGTGCGTGAGGGAGCGAACATCGGCGATGCGAAGACGGTAGCGCTGCACGATGGTCGGCCGATCGGTGAGCGCGACACGCTCGACTATCTCGCTTCGCGGGGGGTGCCGGTGATCCCTGTTAAGGTGGCCCAGTCAGCGCAGGAGGCCGCATCCATCGCCGCTGCGGTGGGCGGCCCCGTGGCGCTGAAGATCCTGTCCGTGGACATTGCGCACAAGACCGAAGTGGGGGGCGTTGCGCTCAACATCGTCAGTCCGGAAGCAGCCGCCGCCGAATATGGCGCGATGACGGAGCGTGTCGCTGCGAAAAGGCCCGATGCCGCGATCGACGGGGTCATCGTGTCGCCGATGCGCCACGGCGGACTTGAGCTGATCGTCGGTGTGGCGCGCGATCCTGTCTGGGGGCCGGTACTCGCAGTCGGCATGGGTGGCGTCTGGGTCGAACTGATGGACGACGCGGATCTCAGCCTCCTGCCCGTCACGCCTGAAAAGGTCGACAAGATGTTGGGCCGACTCAAAGTCGGAAAATTGTTCGACGGATATCGTGGGCAGCCGGCGATCGACCGGCGCAAGCTTACCGAAGTCGTCGCCGCGATCGGCGACGCGGCGCTGGCGCTAGGGTCGGACCTGGCATCGCTGGAGGTCAATCCGCTGCGCGTCGCGCATGATGGTATCGAGTGCCTCGACGCGCTCGTGATATGGGAGACGGGCGATTAGGCAAGGTCCGGAAGAAAGGTCGCGCTCGCAACCGGATCGGGACAGGAGCGGGCCTCGCCGCGGCGTTGAATTCACCCAATGCCGCAGGACGGGGGACGTTCAACGAACTCCGCGCCTGTTGGGCGGCGCATAGCTTGGCGCTTTGGTCGATGAGGCCGCCGGCTTGATCGAAAAGCTTGTGACGAAGCAGTGATTTGGAGCGACAGCGTCGCGATTGAAGAGGTGCCCCGCCTCATCCGGCTTTGTATTCAGGAACCTTTATTGCATGTTGGACTCAAGCTTGCGCTCGATTCTTCTTAAGCGCTGGAGGCAGGAAAGCTGGGAATGAAATACCGGTAATGTCGTCCCGACTTTGGCTAATACCAACCTGCATTGATCATGACGCACGCGCCCATTTGCGGTGTCCGACGGTCATGATGCGCCAAGGCTGATCGATGAGCTTGTTCCACGCTTCGCAGCAATGATCGATGATGTTCTCGT
>Ga0105046_10019217_pt1 | contig 10368 bp, 9 predicted proteins | sample MAT03_FD_78385 | JGI IMG/M metagenome (GOLD analysis project Ga0105046, IMG submission 78385) | Freshwater microbial communities from Lake Fryxell liftoff mats and glacier meltwater in Antarctica - MAT-03 (megahit assembly) | ecosystem: Environmental > Aquatic > Freshwater > Ice > Liftoff... | reverse complement strand
TCCTTGAACTCCGAGTCGCGGCCGATGGCCACGGTGTAATTCTTCGTCTCGCCTTGCTTGACGCCGGCCGACCACACGGCGTTACCCGGCGGGTCCAGGCTGAACGTCGCCCGCGGCTTGACGTTCAACTTCAAGTTGACGACCGATTCGGGGCCGCTGGTCGGCTTGCCGGTCGCTTTGAACGGGTACTCGCCGGCGGTCGCGTCGGCGGCGGCGGTGACGCTGTACTTGATTTCCTTGGCCCCTTTGGCGAGGGTCAGCTTCGACGGCTCGACCTTGACGCCGCCCGGCAGGTCGGAGAACTCGACGCTCACGTCCTGATCGAACCCCTTCCCGCGCTCGATGCCGATGCTGCTCTCCACCGGCTTGCCGTCCACGGAGACGGTGGTGTTCGAACCGGTGATGTTGAACGTGTTTTCCTGTTGCCCGACCATCGGCTTCTTGGCGTTCGGGTCGGTGGCCCCCGGCCCGCCAGTGGTGCCTTCCTTCTTGCCGCACCCGCTCAGCCCGATCAGGCCGGCCGACGAGAGCGACAGAAACATCGCGATGGCGCGTTTCATATGGAGTTCCTCAAAGTGCTGATTGGCCGAAAGTCGCACGGTGCGACGGGCCGGATTCGGATTCCCTCGGCTCATCGAGTTGATGACCGAGTGTGGAGATGGAAATCGCAATCGCCGTGCCAAGTCGGGAACGGAATGGCGAAAGCGATCCGCGATGGGTGTCTTGGTTTTGTTAGCCCGAAGCGCAAGCGAGGGGTGAACGCCTTCTGGGCCAGTTAAAACCGGGTACCCGATCGCTTCACGCCCCTTGCTTGCGCGGCGGGCTAACAAATCCAAGCGAGCCGGGTTCGCGCGAAATTGCAAAGTTGAGAACGTCGCCGCGCGTCGGTGGCATCTCCCCTTCTCTCACCGGTGAGAATACCTGGCCGAATAGCAAGGGCCGCCATGCCACTCCAGCGGCGGATGATTCGTGGGACATCTGGCACGCCGGTTGCGATTGTCCGATCGGGCCGGTGCCCGCGGAGACGCCGAGCGATCCGGTTCGACAGGCGGAAGACTTGTCGAGCCTGCCGCTTGCCGCGGGCACCGTCCCGTAACACTGCCAATCCTCAACGGAAGAGCCGAAACCATGCACCGATTCAACATCCGGCGACCACTCCTGGCCGCCCTCGCGCTAGCCTTGCTCGTGCCCGCGTTCGCCTTCGCCGCAACGCCCACCGTGAACGTGCCGGACGAGAAGATCGTCGCCGCGCTCACGCGGGTCTCGTGGTCGGCCATCATCGCCGGGGCGGTCGTCGCGCTGGCCATTCACTCCGCCCTCAGCATCCTCGGCCTCGGCATCGGCCTGAGCGCCGTGGACCCCCACAACCATAAGCACCCGATCAAGGGCGTGCCGACGATGATGCTCGTCTGGATGTTCGTCGCCGGGTTGGTCTCCCTGTTCGCCGGCGGATACTTGGCCGCGCGGATGTCCAACAGCGTCGTGTACGACAGCATCCTTCACGGCGTCATCACCTGGTCCCTGGCCACCGTCGTTCTGGCCTGCCTGGCCGGCACCTCGGCCGGCTACCTGATCGGCGGCACGTTCCGCCTGCTGGGGGCCGGGGTTTCGGCCGTCGGCAGCGTGGCGGGCGGGGCCGTGTCGGCCGCCGGACAAGTCGCCGGTGGGGCCGCGTCGGCCGCCGGCAGTCTGGCCGGCGGGGCCGCCTCGCTAGCCGGTGGAACGGCCGCCGCCGCGTCCAACATGCCCCAAGACATGCTCCAGAAGGCGAAAGACGCGCTCGGCGATGTCGTCCCGCAACTGGACTGGCGGGGCATCAAGCGGGAAGCGAAGCAGCTGCTGCACCTGGGCGAAAACGACGGCCAGAAGCAGGGCGACCAACAGAAACAAGGGAACCAGCAGGGCGACCAGCAGAAGCAAGGGAACCAGCAGGACAAACAAGGGGCGGCCAAACTGTGGGAAGACAAGGAGGAAGTCGGCGAGGTGCTGTCCCGCGCCTACGGGGCGATCCGCGAGGGCGGCTTGAGCAACGTCGATCGGGATGAGTTGATGACCATGATCTCGGAGCGGGCCGGGGTGAGCAAGGAGGAGGCGAACAAGACCATCGAGAAGTGGGAGAAGCAGTACCGCGAGGCCAAGCAGCAGTACGACGTGGCCGTCGCGCGGGCCGAGCAGAAGGCCCGCGACGCTGCCGCCGCCACCACCGCCGCCCTCAGCCGGGTGGCCCTGTGGACGTTCGCCAGCTTGTTGCTCGGCGTCGCCGTGGCCGGCTTGGGTGGGTACATGGGGTCCATCTACTTCCTCCTGTGAGCCGGGTTGAACGTCGGAGTTCGCCCGTCGGCCCCGCCCTCACCGGATGGCGGGGCCGGCTTCGTTTTGGGGTAAGCGGACGGCCGCGCGCTTGGCGAATCCGGTCCGCCAGGGGCGCGGGTGTCACGGAATTTCACACCACCCAAGGCCCCTCGCCGAACACACTCACCCGCCCAATAGCAAAGCCGCGTCCCGATGGACGCGGCTCGCGGTATTCGTCCCGGTGCCAGTCATTTGGCCTGCATCGTCTCGAACCGGTAGCGGCCGTCCCCGCCCTTGAGTTGGAGTTTGATCTCCGTCGATTTCGTGTCCAGCCCGAACAGTTTGGCGTTCTCCACCTCCCCGCTGCCGCTCCCGCGCGTGTCCAACTTGCCGCTGTCTGGGATGTGGACTTCCAAGTTCGCCGTGCCCTTCAATTGCCCTTCGATCTCCTTTGGCATCCTCCAACTCGTGGGCAATTTCCGCATGTCCAAGCCGGACGCCTTCGCCTTCAAGGTGAGGAGGTACACGTCGCCGCCGAAGTCGAACCCGCCGTCCGCCTGGACCGTCCCGCCGGCGAGCGACAGTTGAGCGTTCGTGGCCGTCACCTTGCCGCCGGCGATGTGGATGTCGCCCGTCACTTGCGTCACCGTTACGTCCGCATCCGGCGACGTGACGGTTGCCCCCTTCGGCTTCACCGTCACGTCGTAATCCACGTCCCCGTTCGGCTTGAACGGGATCGTCACCGTGGCGGCCAAGGGGCCGGTCGCCGACAGGTGCTTCCACACCTTTTCCTTGACGAACGGGATGCTGTTCAGCAGCTTGGGGTCGGTAACGGTCAGCCCGTCGTTGGTCAGGGTGACGGAGCCGTCGGCGGGGTCCTCACCGAGTCGCCCGTCGATCCGCCACTCCCCCCACTTGGGGTCGGAGATGGTGCCCGTGACGACGGACCCCTCGCCCTCCGCGCGGAGTTCGGCGTTCACCCCGGCGACATCGAACTCCGGCTTGCCCGGCTGACGGATGCGGACGCGGGCGTTCTCCACTTTCACGGCCGGCAACTTCGTGTCGCCACCTCCGCCCTCCAGCTTGGGCATGGGGGACACGATCTTTCGGTTCGCGTCCAGCCGTAGGATGATGTCGGCGTCCTTGACTGTCACTTTCGTCGGGGTGGCCGACCCGGTGAGGAGTCCGCCCAGAGTGATGTCGGTCTCGATCTTGCCGATCCGGATGAAGTCCGTCGGCGTTTCGGCGTCCGCGTCCGGGATGACGATGCCGACGGACGTGCCGCCGAACCCGACGCTCACGCTCGTCACCTCCACCGGCAGCCCGATCGCCTTGCTCACCTCGCCGGCCACCATCCGCCGGGCGCTGCCGGTGCCGAGATACCATTGCAGGCCGAGGTACCCGACGACGCCCAACGTCAGAACGACTCCGACGACCCACAGGGCGATTTTCCGAACCCGTCTCATGGCGATTCTCCCGAGGGGGCGCGGAACGATTGCCGCGCGCCATTATCGGAGGGCCGCAACCGCTGTGCCACCTCACTTGGCCACCGGCGGGGCAAGGAGCGCCCGCGGCGGCCCCGACAGGAACGAGGTGCCGGGCGTCGGTTCGGCCGCCGGCGGACAACCGCCGCCGAGACCATTGCACGACACCTGCGGGTTGGCGCAGGGAGCGGTCGTCTTCGAGCGGGACGGGATCAGGCTCTCCAGAGTGCCCTGGCTCGGCACGAAGATGCGGTCCCCCGGCCGAAGCTGGTAGTTGGTGGTCGTGTCGCCCAGTTGGATGATCTGCGGGTAGCAGACCGCCAGCACTTCCCGACAGCCGTTGGCTTGCGACGGCCGCACGAGCACGATCTTCTTTTCCTGCGCGGCGCGGGTCAGACCGCCCGCCGCCATGATCGCGTCTAGCACCGTCTCCCGCCCGGCCAGCGGGAACGAGCCGGGGGCGTTCACTTCGCCGAGGACGTAATACACTTTGCTTTGCCGGCCGATGAGCCGCACCGTCAGGGGCACGTCCTTCTTCTCCTTTGCCTGCACCAGCGCCTTGACTTCGGCTTCGATGGCCGGCACCGACTTGCCCGCCACGACCGGCCGGCCGTAAATGCCCAGTTCGATCGCGCCGTCGGGCAGGACCGGCTGGTCGGCCGCGATCCGCACCGGGGAGTCGAGGTCCACCGGCTGAATGAGCAGGGCGTCGCCCGGCTCGACGATGTACTCGGCGAGCGGCACCTTCGCCAACTCGCGGGCGAGCGGCGGGGGTGTGGTGGTATCGCGGAACTGTTCCGCTTCGGGCAACAACTTGTAGCGCGGGCTGGTGATGCCGAGTAGCGAGCAGCCGGACGAGGCGAACGCCGCCGACGTCAGCAGAAGCATCAGTTGTCGGGAAAAGGCACCAGTCATGTCGGATTCTCCGGGGCGATATCCCCGGTGTGATCGGCACCCCCCGCACCCCCGATTCAGCCGAAATTGCCGACCGAACCCATCCCACCCGGATTCTCGGAATTGGGAGGTGAGGGATTTATGGAAGCTGCGTCGCGCTTCCCTCAGAGTTTCGACAAGATTGCATTCAGAACGTCGGCATCGGACGGCAACTCGGTGGGAAGTAGCACGCGCAGCGGGATCGGCACCTCGTCCAGGCGGTACGCGGTGCCGGGCTTATGAATGCCGTACACTGCTGTCGTGAATCTCACCGCCGCCGAGATGTCGGTTTCCGCGCCGGGCGGGTCCAGCAAAATGACGGGAATGTTTTTCAGGTGCGCGAGCGCGGCGGGCGGCAAATCTCGTGCGGTGTCCGACCCGACCAGGACGCAGGCGTCCGCTTCCTCCCGCGCGAGCAAATCCGGGCCGGTGAATTCGCCGGGGTTATAGCGGGGATAGCCGGCCGAGAAGTTCACCCCGAACGGGTAGCCGGTCTGCCAGGCCAGCACCGAATCGGCCCCGGCCACGTCGCCGTACCGCCGCATCCGCCGGGCGTAGAACCGCCGTCTGGTATTCGCGTCCTGATGGTCGTTCAAGTCGGTGACGAGTTGGAGTAGCGCTTCGATGACGCGGTGGGCGTGCGGCTGCTGCGTCAGGCGAACGCCGAAGAAGACGACGCCGAATCGGGCGGCGAGCATCATTCCCGCCAACTTCTTGAGTTGGAATTCCCCCTCCCCCCGCCCGCCAGGGGAGGGGGGGACCAGAGACATCCGCAGTTCCCACAGCGCTTCCCAATGGCGACCGGGTTCGACCTTCACGAACAAGTCCGCGACTTTCGCCGTCTCGGTTTCCATTTCATCGACGACCACGAAGGTGCGGCCCGGTCGCGGCGGGCAATAGCGCTCGATGTGGCGGGGGTGCGTGGTCAGCGGATCGCACCCCCAAAAAATGACCAGGTCCGCCCGTTGCTTCACTTCGCCAAGAGTGCAGGTGGATTCGCCGACTTGCTGAAGGGCGAGAATGGACGGGGCGTGCCCAGTGCTTGCGGTGGTGTCGATGGTCGCGCCGAGGCGATCCGCGAGCGCGACCGCCGCCCGCTGGCCGTCGGTGGTACTCCGCGACAGGCCGTAAATGAGTGGGTATTTCGCCGCGCGGAGCAGGTCCGCCGCGCGGCCGGCCGCCTCTTCCAATGGCGAAGCCGCAGCACCGGCGGCTTGCGCCCGGAACCACGGCTCGGCTAATACGCAGGCGTTTTCAGCGGCGACGACACGACCGCCCTTGACGGTGACGGTCAGGTCGTCGCACACGCACCCGCACACGGTGCAGGCGACATCGGTAAACTGTTGCGGCATGACATCATCTTACGGGCCGCCAACCGGCGCGGTCACACCGTCGGGGAGCGTTTGCCGAGCACCAGCGAGAAGAGGGCGAGAACGAGGAACACGACGAGGAGGATCTTGCCGATCCAGGCCGCGTCCCCGGCGATGCCGCCGAACCCGAACACGGCGGCGACCAGCGCCACGATAAAGAACATGATGGCCCATTGAAACATGGCAGTTCCCCTTTTTAGAGTGAGTGAGTTGGCGACGAAAGACATCGCGCGTCGCCGACTCTTACACAGATGAAGCAATTTTGAAGCCAATGTTTGGTCGCCGACTCAAAATGCAGTGCATTGGGTCCGGAGCGACAGCAGGTTGGCACGAAACCTGCCTGCAAAAAGACCAGGGCCGGCCCAATTCGGCCGCCCTCAACTTCCCGTGGAGACCACAACCATGACTCCCGTTACCGCGACCGGGCCGACCACCGCTCCGCCGATCACCGCCGGCACCGGCGATGCCGATGCCCTGAACTCCCTGCTCCGTGGGGAACTGGCTGCCGTTGAGACCTACGATCAGGCCCTGAGCAAGTTCGAAGGCACGCAGAACGCTCTCACCGTGAAGGAACTCCAGCGAATTCGCGGCGAGCACGCGGCAGCCACCGAAGTCCTCAGCACCCGCGTGGCCGCTCTCGGTGGCACTCCGTCCGAAGGGGCGGGCGTGTGGGGTGTGTTCGCCACCGCCGTCACCGGCGTGGCGAAGGTGATGGGGCCCCAGACCGCCCTGTCCGCCCTCCGCCGGGGGGAGGAACACGGCATCGGGATTTACGAGACGGCACTGGCCAATGACGACATGTCGGTCGAGTGCAAGTACCTGATCCGCAACGACCTGTTGCCCCGCTGCAAGATGCACATCGACGCGCTGGACCAACTCGTCCAGCAGTTGAAACTCGAAGGGAAGTAACGCATCGCTCCGATACGCACCGCGTCGATAAGCAATTGCCCCCGCGCCCGGTCTTCAGACCCGTCGCGGGGGCGATTGCGTTTAAAAAGGTCTATATCGTCGAGACGAACAATAGCCGTCCGCCCGCCGGAGCGAAACCACTCGCATCCGCCCCATTTGGCACGCGGAATGCTTCACTACTCCCGACTCAAAAACATCCCGCGTGCCGGCTGACGCGGTTGACCGATAAAGCAGACCTCCTCGCCGGGGGTTACTACCCCAGCCCCCGGCTTTTCCCAACCGAGGCTACGCTCATGCTTCGCTACACCCTCTTATTCCTGGTGATCGCGCTGGTCGCCGGGGTACTCGGCTTCACCACCGCCGCCGGCACCGCCATCTTCGCCGCTCGCATCCTGTTCGGCGTCTTCCTGGTGCTGTTCCTGGCCACCGCTCTGCTGGGTCGGTCGCGGCGGAACGAACTGGTCTGATAACGAATTCGGACAAGGAAATCAAAATAGACCTGCCGAACCCGGCAGGTCTATTCGTTTGTCGATACCCTACCTCCGTCACCTTCACTTCCTGTCCGTGAGCGACGCATGTCCGCGCAACCCCGCACCGGGATGGGTGCCATCCCGCATGACTCCGGCACTGCCTTCCGCGTGTGGGCACCGCACGCCGATACGGTGTCCGTCGTCGGCGAGTTCAACCTGTGGAGTCCGGACGCCGACCCGATGGCCCGCGAGGAGAACGGCTACTGGTACGCCGACCTGGACCGCGCGCGGGTCGGGCACGAGTACCGCTACCACCTGAAGACGCCGACGGGCGAGTTCACCCGCATCGACCCGTACGCCCGCGAAGTCACCAATTCCGTCGGCAACGGCATCGTCCACGACCCGCACTTCGACTGGGGTGAGCCGTACCTGCCTACCCCGCCGTGGAACGAGTGGGTCATCTACGAGCTGCACGTCGGCACCTTCAACGACACCCGCCCGGACAACGACACCCCCGGCACCTTCGCCGACATCGTCCGCCGGTTCGACCATCTGAAGAAACTGGGCGTCAACTGCCTGCAACTGATGCCGGTGGCCGAGTTCGCCGGCGACCGCAGTTGGGGTTACAACCCCGCGCACCCGTTCGCCGTGGAGAGCGCCTACGGCGGGCCGGGCGAGTTCAAGAAGTTCATCCGGGAGGCGCACCGGAACGGGTTCGCGGTCATGCTGGACGTGGTGTACAACCACTTCGGGCCGAGCGACCTGGACCTGTGGCGGTTCGACGGCTGGAGCGAGAACGACGGCGGCGGCATCTACTTCTACTCGGACTGGCGGCGGTCCACACCGTGGGGCGACACCCGTCCGGACTACGGCCGGCCGGAGGTGCGGCAGTACATCCGCGACAACGCCCTCATGTGGGTGGAGGATTACCACGTGGACGGGCTGCGGATGGACATGACCCTATACATGCGGAGCGTCCGCGCCGATGGTGAGTCCAACCTGCCCGACGGCTGGTCGTTGATGCAATGGATCAACAAGGACATCCGGGAGAAGCACCCGAACACGCTGACCGTCGCCGAGGACTTGCAACACTTGGGGGCGATCACCAGTGGGGTCGGCGTCGGCGGTGCCGGCTACGGGGCGCAATGGGACGACCAGTTCGTCCACCCGATCCGCGAGGCGGTCGTAGTCGCGGCCGACGAACACCGCTCGATGGACAAAGTGGCGGCGGCAATCGCGCACAAGTACAACGGCGCGGCGTTCGAGCGGGTGATCTACTCGGAGAGCCACGACGAGGTGGCGAACGGCCGCGCGCGGGTGGTTCACGAAATCGCGCCCGGCGACCCGAACAACTACTTCGCCCAGAAGCGGTCCACCCTGGCGGCGGCACTCGTCTTCACATCGCCGGGCATCCCGATGCTGTTCCAGGGACAAGAGTTCCTGGAGGGCGGCTGGTTCCGCGACACGGTGCCGGTGGAATGGCACCAGCAGAAGGAGTTCCGCGGGATCGTCCGGTTATACCGTGACCTGATCCGCCTGCGGCTGAACCGGGACGGCGACACGCGGGGGCTGTGCGGGCAGAACGTCCAGGTGTACCACGTCAACGACGAGTGGAACGTGATCGCCTTCCATCGGTGGGATCAGGGCGGGGAAGGGGACGATGTGGTCGTGGTGGCGAACTTCCACCGCGACCCGCGCGACGGGTACGAAATCGGCTTCCCGGCCGCCGGCAACTGGGTGCTCAAACTGAATTCCGACTGGGGTGGTTACAGCGAACACTTCGGCGACCACCCCGGCGCGGCCGTGGACGCTCAACCGGGAGACTACGACGGCCTGCCGGCGAAGGGGGCGGTGTCGGTGGGGCCGTATTCGGTTCTGATCTACGCGCGGGCGAAAAGCTGAGTTAGGATACGAGTGGGGATGTGAAGGCAAGCCCCCCACCCGTCGGGTTCGCTTCGCTCACCGCGCCGACCTCCCCCACGAGGGGGGAGGTGGGGCCTTTTCCCTCCTCGGACTAGGGATTTTTCAACAACCGCGCCCCACCTCCCCCCTCGTGGGGGAGGTCGATCCGAGCCACACGCGAGGATCGGGTGGGGGGGCCAACAACACCCCAACTGCGGATCTCATTCTCGGTTTGGCACCTGGCTTGCGATGGAGACTCCGGGGCGATTCCCCTCGCCCTCCCGGAGACCCGACCATGAGTGCCCTTCTGAATCCGACGTGCAAGACGCACCGCGAACTGTGTGACCGACTCACCCGCATCGCCGAACAGGGGCGGGACGCGGTGAACGCCCGCATCGCCGAACTGGATCGCGAGTGGACGAGTGGCCGACTCGTGAAGGCGGTGACGGGCGTACTTCTACTCGCCGGCCTCGCGCTGACGGCGTGGGTCAGCCCGTGGTGGCTCATCCTGGTGGCCGTCGCCGGGGTAGTGCTTCTTCAATACCTGTTCCAGTCCCGGAGTTGGCTGGCTGAGGTGTTCATCCGCTGTGGCTACCGCATGGGTGCCCAAATCGAGGACGAGCGGATCGCCTTGCGTGTGCTCCGCGGCGACTTCCGCCACCTGCCGACCCTCGGCAACATCGTGGACCGGGACGCCATCGCCCGGATGGAAGGGGAAGGCGGGCCGTCCGTCGAACCGACCGAAGACAAGTACGACGCACGGGACGCCGCGTCCCAGATTCTGGCCGGTGCCCCGAACCGGCCGGCCGGCAACGCCGCGTGATTTTTGGCGAACGGCGCGGCGTCAGCCCGCCGGTGTTTTATTACACCGGCGGGCTGACGCCGCGCCGTTCGCCTTTCTTCAATTCCGCTTGAACTCTTCCTTGTCGATCTTGTACTGAGAGATCTTGTCCGTGATGCTGCGGCGGGACAGGCCCGTGATCTTCGCGCACTTGCCGACGTGCCCGC
>Ga0105046_10019215_pt1 | contig 10369 bp, 8 predicted proteins | sample MAT03_FD_78385 | JGI IMG/M metagenome (GOLD analysis project Ga0105046, IMG submission 78385) | Freshwater microbial communities from Lake Fryxell liftoff mats and glacier meltwater in Antarctica - MAT-03 (megahit assembly) | ecosystem: Environmental > Aquatic > Freshwater > Ice > Liftoff... | reverse complement strand
GAATGATGAATGATGAATGATGAATGATGAATGATGAATGATGAATGATGAATTTAAAATATTGACTATCAGTTACTTCGGATCAAAAGATTCATCATTCATCATTCATCATTCATCATTAAATTAAAACATGGACACTGCCGATTTATTAAAAAAAGTCCGCCGCATCGAGATTAAAACCCGCGGCCTGAGCAGTCACCTGTTCACGGGCGGTTACCACAGCGCGTTCAAGGGCAGCGGCATGTCTTTTAGCGATGTGCGCCTGTATTACCCGGGCGACGACGTACGGGCCATCGACTGGAACGTAACGGCCCGCACCGGGGAGCCGCATATCAAGGTGTTTGAAGAAGAACGCGAAAATACGGTTATGCTGCTGGTAGACGTGAGCGGATCGGCGGTGTTCGGCAGCCATACCCAGTTCAAGGCGGAATATTTGACGGAACTGTGCGCCGTCTTGGCGTTTTCGGCCATAGCCAACAACGACAAAGTGGGGGTGATGCTGTTTTCCGACCGGATCGAGTTGTTTATTCCGCCCAAAAAAGGCAGGCAACATATTTTACGCATTATCCGCGAAATACTGTACACCCAACCCGTGGGCCGGGGAACCGATTTGGGCGCGGCCTTGCGCTATATTCACAACGGGATAAAAAAACGCTGCGTTTGTTTCGTCCTATCCGATTTCCTGGCCGACCAATACGAAGAAGCCTTGCGGGTATTGGCCCGGCGGCATGATTGCATCGGCATTCACTGTTGGGATCCGCTGGAACGGGATTTGCCCGACGTAGGCGTATTGCGGGTAGCCGACGCCGAGACAGGACAACAAATTTGGGTGGATACGACGAGCAACCGCCTGCGCCGGCAGTATGGGCAATCGTTCGAAGCGCATACCGCCGCTACCGCGAATTTGTTTCGCCGGGCCGGTGCGGATTTTTTAAGCCTTTCTACCACACAATCTTACGTCAACGCGCTGTTGCAGTTTTTTACCAGGCGCTCCAAAGTGGTCACGCATGGGTAAGGGATTGGAAACGGATTTTCAGGGAAATAGCGGGCGGCTTCATTCCTCCCCCGGGCTCCTTTCAATACGGGAAAAATTGCAAGTCGCCCCTTTAATGACCCTTATCTGCGCCTTTTTTTTCTACTCCAACGCCTATACCCAAATTACCGCCAATGCCACCCTGAACCCAGACCGTATTGAAACCGGCGACACTTTTTTATTGCGCATATTGGTTTCCGGTACAAAAGTGGAGCCAAGGCAGGTTGATTTCAGCACGTGGAAGTCCATTCCCGTCGCGCCGGTGCAGGTATGGCAAACCAGATGGAGCCGTTCGGGTGCGCAATGGGTGCAACAATTTACCCTGATCGCCTTCGATAGCGCCGAGATGGAATTGCCGGCGCTGACCGTATACTTTCACATCGGCGAGCCGGCCCGGACGAATACAATGCACCTGACTGTCATGCCCACGCCCGGCACGGCCGATCCGACGGATATAGAAACGATCCGGGATATTCAGCGGACGCCTGACGCATGGACAGATTACTGGCCCTGGATGGCTGCCGCCGCCGCATTGCTCGTATTGATCATCTGGTACATGCAGCGGAAAAAACCGAAGCGCATACAAGTCGTTTTGCCCCTTCAACCCATTTTACCAGATATACCAGCTCACGAACAAGCTTTGCAAAAACTGCGGGTGCTGGAAGAAGAAAAAATGTGGAAAAAGGGGGATTTGAAAGAATATTACGCCCAGTTAAGCCTTATTTTGCGGGAATACCTGCAACAGCGATACGGCATCCTGGCCCTGGAATCGACCACCATAGAAATCACTGCTATGCTAAAAGCGACCAGTTTCCCCAAGATGTTCAACAAGGTCTTGCAGGAACTTTTAACCGCCTCTGACATGGTAAAATATGCCCAATCTCAACCGGCCGATAATTTACACCAAAAAGCCCTGGAAAACACCCGCAGCTTAGTACAGCAAACGGTTTAGAGGGTTTAGGGAGGTTTAGATCTAAACCATCTAAACCCCCTAAACCTCCCTAAACCCTCTAAACCTCCCTAAACCATCTAAACCTCCTAAACCCTCTTAAACCATCTAAACCTCCTAAACCTCCTAAACCATCTAAACCTCCCTAAACCATCTAAACCATCTAAACAATGACTTTTGCCGAACCACTGTGGCTCTTGCTCCTGCTCTTGTTGCCCCCACTGGTCTACCTGTACCGGCAGGCGGCCAAACAGCGGCATGTGACATTACAGGTGTCGCGGATGGAAGCCATGAAAGGCATCAAAACCTGGGTGGTGTACGCACGAAGTTGGCTGCAAGCCGTCCGCTGGATCGTCATAGTGCTGGTTGTGGTGGCGCTGGCGCGTCCGCAACGGCTTTGGTACGAGGAAAAAGTGGAAGCGGAAGCCATCGACATTATGCTGGTGATGGACGTTTCGCCGAGTATGCTGACCCAGGATTTCAAGCCGGACCGGTTGACGGTAGCCAAACAAATGGCCATTGATTTCGTAAGTCGCCGTCCCTACGACCGCCTGGGTTTGGTGGTCTTTTCCGGTGGGGCTTTTACCCAATGTCCCCTGACCAATGACCGCCGGATCTTACAGGCTTTTATCAAAAACCTGCAAGTAGGCCGGCTCCAGGACGGAACCGCCATCGGTATGGGTCTGGCGACAGCCGTCGATCACCTGAAGGACAGTCCGACGCAGAGCAAATTAGCGATTCTGATCACCGACAGTGAAAACAACGCCGGTAATATCGGCCCCTTACAAGCCGCTGCGATTGCCAAAGCGCTGAATGTGCGGGTTTACACCGTAGGAATCGGCTCTGAAGGCGTGGTGCAATCGCCCAGTTACCAACGCGGCGACGGTTCATTTGCCTTTGCGCCGCGATCAATGACATTCGACACGAAATTACTGGAAGAGATTGCTGTCCGGACCGACGGAAAATACTACCGCGCCCGAACGTCGGATGATTTGAAGGGAATTTACGCGGAGATAGAAGGCCTTGAAAAAACCAAAGTGACCACAACTGCGCTTCGTCGCACCTCCGAGTTGTTTTTCTGGCTGCTGGACGCCGCTTTTTGCCTCCTGATGCTGGAAATGCTGCTGCGCTGGGGGCCGCTTCGGGTGATAACGGTATAAAATATGAGATTCGAAAATCCAGCTTTACTCCACTTGCTCTGGGCCCTGTTGTTTCAGGCGCTTCTGCTCTATGCATACTGGCAGTGGCGGCGGCGTACACTTGCAAAACTCGGATCGCCGGCGCTGGAGCAGCGCTTGATGCTCGGGTTTTCGGAGCGCCGGTTTTGGGTAAAAAACGGGTTGTTTTCGGGAGTCATTGTGCTCGTGGTACTGGCCATTGCTAATCCGCAGCGGGCCATCCGGGTGCAGCCCCCCGCTCAAACCAGCGCCGATGTGCTGATTGCCCTGGATATTTCGAACAGCATGCTGGCCAAAGACGTGCAACCCAGCCGCCTGGAACAGGCCAAGTTGTTTATCCAGAACCTGGTGAAAGCCCTGGATGGCGAACGCATCGGGCTGCTTTTTTTTGCGGGAGAGGCTTATCCGCAAATGCCGCTTTCGACCGATTACGAAGCTTTGTTGCTTTTCGTACGAAACGCCAACCCCAATTTTATCACCGATCAGGGCACCGACCTTGGCGCGGCCATCGGTTTGGCGAACCGGATGTTCGAATCCGTCGAACCGGCCGGCCATGCGCTCATTTTGATTACAGACGGCGAAAACCACGAAGAAAAAGCGTTGCAACGGGCGCAGGAAGCCCAAGCAGACGGCATGGTCATTCATACCGTGGGCATCGGGACGGCGGCCGGCGCGATGATCCCGGGCGATGCCGGCGGATTCCAGCGAGATTTTACCGGACAAGTGATCCGGACCAGCATGAACGAACCGTTTATGCGCGAATTAGCCAAAGCCGGCGGCGGCCTTTCTTTTAATGGAAATCAGGGCGCCAGCGCCATTGATGCCCTGAAAAGAGAAGTGGGTCGTTTGCAAAAAAGCACCGTGGAGGCACAGGTTTACACCGCATACGTATCGTATTTTCAATGGCTCCTGGTCGCGGCCTTGCTACTCTTAATAGGGGAACAACTATTGTGGTGGCGAAAAAAGAAAATTTAGAGCGTATGGTAATTCCAGTATTCGTTTACGAAACATAGCATATAAATGATTCATTTTCAAAAGAATATAACCCTGTTCCTGTTGCTTGTTTTAGCGAACGTTTTGCAGGCACAGCATACGCAGCTGCGTCAGGGCGACCGTCTCTACGATAAACAGGAATACGGGCAGGCAGAAGCGAACTACCGAAAGATTCCAGGCGCTATCGCGTTGTATAATGCAGGAAACGCCGCGTATCAGCAGGGCAAATACGACGAGGCCGCTACCCTGCTGAAAAGCGCCGCCGCTTCTTTACCCCTCCCAGGCGATAAAGCCGATGCGCTTTACAATACCGGCAATGCCCTTTTCCAGCAAAAAAAATACCGCGAGGCCATCGAATCTTATCAAAACAGCCTCCGCATACGGCCTAATCGCCCCGACGCCAAAAAAAACCTGCAAATAGCCAAACGAAAACTCCTGGAACAAGAGGAACCGCCGCCCCCACCACCACCGCCACCGCCACCACCGCCGCCTAATCCGAAACCCCGAAAAAACTACGTGGACCAGGCTAATGCCGGCCGGAAAAAAGAACAAGCCCCCATTCCTCTGAACGCGGAAGCCGCCCGGCGTCTTTTGCAAACGGGTATTTCCGCCGGCGAACAGGAAAGCGCCCGGCAGTACCGGGAATTGGCGCCGGCGACCAAACCCTCCAAGGTGAAAAAAGATTGGTAAACGGTTTTAGATTTATCTTAACCCCATGAAACCAATAGCCCTTACCCTCCTGCTGGTATTATCACAGGCAGTTTTATCCGCCCAAGGCGCCCAAACAGCCGAAATCCGCGTACGGAACGGTCAACCCGCACTGTACGTAAACCGGCAACCCGAACTCCCTTTTTTGTATGCCCTCACCCACGTGAGCGGCGGGCGCTGGTCTTGGGAGGAGCTCCCGGCGCATAACCTGCGCAGGATGAGCGCGGCCGGGGTGCGGTTGTTTCAGGTGGATTTATGGCTGGAGGACATCTGGAACGAAGGCGAAAAAAAACTCGATATCGCGCTGGCCCGGCGGCAGATCCGCGGCGTACTGGATGCCTGTCCGGGCGGATCGGTGGTGCTGCGCCTCCATGTAAACGCCCCATTTTGGTGGAACCGCGCGAACCCGGAGGAATGCGCCCGATACGCAGATGGTCCGGTGGAGTATCCGCCGTCCGGTTTACCTTTTAATTATGAAGATGGCGACATAAACCGGGCGCTTCGGGCCAGCCTGGCCTCTGAACGCTGGCGATCGGAGGCCGGAGCCAGGGTGATTGAGTTTTGCCGCAGATTGGCAAATACCCGGGAAGGCAAAGCGCTCATCGGCATCCACTTAGCAGGTGGGGTATACGGTGAATGGCATCCATGGGGCTTTATCAAACAAGAGCCGGATGTTAGTCAGCCCATGCAACAAGCCTTTCGCAAGTGGTTGAAAAACAAATACCTGTCCGATGAAAACCTGCAAAAAGCGTGGGCGGATACACGTTTTACCTTCGCTACCGCCACGGTGCCCGACACGGTGGAACGCCGCTGCTGCGCCGACGGCTTTTTCCGGGATCCTGCCCGTGAACAGCGGGTCATCGATTTTTACCATTGCCAGCAAGAGATCATCGCCGACGATATCGAGTTCTTTTGCCGCATTGTCAAAGAAAACTGGGGCCGCCCACTGATAACCGGCGTTTTTTACGGCTACATGCATTTTGGCCTGTGCCGCGAGGCCATGAACGGCCATCTGGAGGCCGAACGTTTGTTGAACAGCCCCTGGATCGATTATTTTGCCGGCCCGACCAGTTATTATACACCCAGCCGAAAATCGGGCGGCTCGGGGATGCAACGCGGGCTGATTCGCTCCGTTCACCTGCATGGTAAAATGTGGTTCGACGAAATAGACAACGGCTACCTGCAGGACAAACGGGAGCGGGATTTTGTCCGCTCCTGGCCGTTGGGCGACACCACTTACCTGCCGGTGCTGCAACGGAGTCTTTGGCTGCCGCTGATGCAGGGATGCGGACTCTGGCTCTACGATTTCGGCCCGCGGCGCAATACGGGCTGGTGGGACAGCCCCTTGTATTTGAATGAAATACGCCGCACCCTGGATTATTTTCGAAAAAATACGATTCAAGCCGCACCCAAGCCGGCAGAAGCACTGGTGGTGTGGGATACGGAATCCTTCTACCATGTAAAAAATGTGAATTCTAAAATCTGCGAACAGGGTTTGGATGCGGCGGCGGAAGAACTACAGTGCAGCGGCTTTGCCACCGATCAGATTTACCTGTTCGACCTCGATCGAATCGAGCTCCAACCATACAAACTGATACTTTTTATGAATGCCTGGCGCCTGTCGCCCGGGCAACGCCGTTTTATCCTCGATACGGTTGCCCAAAACGGCCGGACATTGGTGTGGAACTACGGAGCAGGCTATACCGACGGCCTTCGTTCAGGTATCGATCTGTCTGAACAAATAAGCGGATTCATCCTGGAGAAAAAGCCGCGCCGGGAGAACCCGGTTTGGTTAACCCTGGATTTTATAATTGGCAACCCGGAAGCGATAGACCCGTTGCTGGTTGTTGCCGATACGCAGGCCTTTATGCTGGGGCGATTGGCCAGTACGAATGAAATAATACTGGCCCGAAAAATTCAAAAAAAATATAAAAGCATATATGCGAGCGTACCGCTGCACAACAGCGGCGTTTTTCGCAGCGTACTGGAGACGGCCGCTTGTATTCCCTTGAATGACAGGACCGATTTTACCTTTTTATCTTCTAACCGGTTGTTACTACATACCGGCTCCGCCGGAAAAAGAACCCTGTTCCTGAAAGATGGAAAAGCCCTGGAACTGGAATTGCCAAAAAATGCCACGCGCTTGCTGGATGCCGAAACAGGAGCGGTTATTTTGGAATAAGAACCAAGTCGCACATGATGTATAAAAAGAAAATAAGGGTCATTTAGACAGACCTTCAACCTATTGCTTCCCCGTTCCAGGCGATATCCGCTGTGGTCGCTTCCGGGAGCGTTATTCCTTTCCGAAAGGCCATGTAGGACCAATAGGCCATCAAACGGGCCTGTTGAAAAGCGGGCAGCGGATCCTGCCACGACCATACGGCGTCCCGGGAACGGCGCCAATCCTGCCAAAAACACGCTTGAAACATCTGCCGGCCCGCAGCCAGCAGCATCGGTACAGCGAGTTTGCGCGGCGGACCCGAGGGCCGGATAATGGCGGCATTATGTTGCAAAAACGCCCGAGGAAGATCGTCTTCCCGTGAAAATAAATGCACGCCGCTGGTAGCGCGGGGGTTGCATTCGATGGCATAAAACAAGCCGTCCTTGTCCCTACGAATAAAATCAAAAGCAATTTGACCGGTATACTGTGTAGCCGCTGCGATGGCCGCTACCTGCGCTTCAATCTCCGCACAATCAGCCGCTTCGAAAAAAGTAGCGGCCCCTTGCGCTCCGTAGCGCCATTGCAGGCGATAGGCGCTGTGCGCTTGCAAATGCCCGTTTCGGGCTGCGCTGTACGTACCCCAGTGCTCACCCGCAAGGTATTGCTGCCACACGTAACGCCCCGGGGAAATATCCGTTTTCCGGCGCCATTCGGCTTCGTTTTGAAACAGTTCCACGGCCGTACCAAATCGGGTAAATTCGGGTTTGAGCACGGCTGGAAAAAACAAATCAGGGCCGTTCTGAAGCGGCGATTCCAACAACAGGCTTTTCGGCGCCGGCAAATCCAATTCCCGCAGCAGCGCATTGAACGCCCATTTGCTGTGCATGCGGCGTAAAACGTCCGGATCGGGCGCAAAGACCTCCGCCGCCAATACGTTTTTATAAGTGGCCACATAAAACACTTCTTCACAGGTGGGAATAATCAGGTCGATGGATTGCTTCGCGATAATTTGCTGCAAAGCCCGGGCAAAAGTATACCCCGTTGTTGCAGGCTTCGGTAAACGAACAGAAGCCGCTGCATACCGGGACGCTCCGGCCAGGGGATACGGCAAGCTGTCTGCCTGGCACACGCGATGCCCGCCCGCGTGAAAAAGCCGCAGCAGATCCAGTGTAGCCGGCGCCCGGCCGCCCGTGAGGAGTATGGAGCTCGGTTGGATGATCTTTTTTAGTTTAAAAAATTCACATTTCGTTGAAGACCAATTATGTACCTCGCACCGCCAGGTTTAGGCCACGTTTACTAAACTTTGAAAGTTTAGTAAACGTATTTCTCTAAACCCTCTAAACCTTTCTAAACCCTCTAAACCTCTCTAAACCTTTCTAAACCCTCTAAACTTTTCTAAACCTTCTGATAGACTGCGAACACCAACTTCGCCGCCGCCCTCGCCACATTTTGCCCGTCCATAGCCGCAGAAATAATGCCGCCGGCGTAACCAGCCCCCTCGCCACAGGGAAACAAGCCGGGCATTTCCGGGTGCATCAGCGTGTCGGGCGAGCGGGGAATACGCACCGGAGAACTCGTTCTGCTTTCCGTAGCGACCACGTTGGCCTCTGCGGTGTAAAAGCCGCGCATCATTTTGCCAAACTGATCCAAGCCTGCGCTTAAACGCTTGTAAATGAAGCTGGGCATAAATTCATACAGGGGCGCCGGGTATAATCCGGGGATGTACGAGGAGCCCGGCAGATCTTTGGAAAGTTTGCCCTGAATAAAATCCGGCAGCCGGAGTGCCGGCCCTTTCTGGCCGCCATCGCCGGCAGCGAACATGGCTTGCTCCACGGATCGTTGGAATTCGAGGCCGGCAAACACTCCGTGATGTTGCCAGGGGGCCAAGTCTTCGGGCTCCACGGCGCTCACCATACCTGAATTGGCAAAAGGTGAGTCGCGGCGGCTCATGCTCATACCGTTTACCACGATTTCACCAGGAGCCGTAGCAGATGGAACGATCAGGCCTCCCGGACACATGCAAAACGAAAATACCCCCCGGTTGCCGACCTGGCATACCAAACTGTAACTCGCGGCGGGTAAATTTTCGTCCCGCCGCTTTTGTTTGTACTGAATCTCATCGATCAGCGGTTGCGGATGCTCCACGCGCACGCCGAGCGCAAAGGGTTTGGCTTCGATGCGGATACCTTTGGCGTGGAGTAAGTAATAAATGTCGCGGGCGGAATGGCCCGTTGCCAGAATAACCCCGTCGCCGAGCCATTCCTTGGTACTGGCAGGCATACTCGCGGCAGGTTTAGTGTCGGAGGGTAAATCATTCACCGATGCGGTGACCACCCCGACCATTTGTCCGTTTCTAACAATAAAATCGGTAACCAATTGTCCGAAATGCACTTCGCCGCCATAGCGCTCTATGGTTGCCCGAATATTTTGAACGACTTCCGGCAGTTTATTTGACCCGATATGCGGGTGGGCTTCGCTGAGAATATCTGATTTGGCGCCGTGCTCCACCAACAGTTTCAGGGCTTTTTGAACATCGCCTCGTTTGACGGAGCGTGTATACAATTTTCCGTCGGAATACGTACCTGCTCCGCCTTCGCCGAAGCAATAATTGGAATGGGGATTCACTTCTCCAAATTGCTGGATAGCCCGCAGATCGCGGCGGCGGGCCTGCACGTCCTTTCCGCGGTCGAGTATGATTGGCCGGATGCCTTGCTCGAGCAACTCAAGTGCGGCAAAATAGCCGCCGGGGCCGGCGCCAACGATGATCACTTTTTTAGAGCCTTCTACCGGCTTGAATCCATCGAGCACGGCCGGCTCCGGCGTATACGCTTCGCCCGGGCCGTAAACGGCCACACGTAAACGAAACACCGGTTGGCGTCCTCTTGCGTCGAGGGAAGATTTTAAAACATCGAGGCGGGTAATTTGATCAGCCGGCATTCCGGACTGATGAGCGGCTTTGAGGCGCATCAGGGCCTCATCGGTATGTTCGCCGGGCAAAAGTACCAATTCTGTTAAATGTGGCATGGCAGGTCGTTCCGTTTTTATCGGAAAAAATAAGCAGGAGGGTAATCAGGACATAAAGAAAGTTAAAGACATTTTACCCTCGGAGGGCGCCTCCTAGGAACGGTGTCAAAATAAGTTTCCAATTTCAGGCCAATTATTTTGGCGTCAGCCAACTATCTTTTGAGGCGAATAGCCGCGCTATTTAACGAAAAAGATGGGAGGGATGACGGCAAAAGAATGGCATCAAATTGGGAAGTTATTTTGAAACCGTTCCCTACGCTAAAAAGCGGCGGTTAAAAGTGTTTGAGGGAGGGAGCTCATTGCGGTTTTCGGGTCAGGGTTTT
>Ga0105046_10019212_pt1 | contig 10370 bp, 8 predicted proteins | sample MAT03_FD_78385 | JGI IMG/M metagenome (GOLD analysis project Ga0105046, IMG submission 78385) | Freshwater microbial communities from Lake Fryxell liftoff mats and glacier meltwater in Antarctica - MAT-03 (megahit assembly) | ecosystem: Environmental > Aquatic > Freshwater > Ice > Liftoff... | reverse complement strand
GGTTGCCGCAATCGGGGCAAGCGCGCGGCACGCGCTCGGTAAAACCGCAGTGGTGGCAGCGCAGCGTGCGCTCGCCCTTGTGGAAGACGCGCCAGGCGCTGCAATGCAGGCAGCCGCTCTTCCAGCCGCAATCGGCGCAGTGCAGCACCGGCGCATAGCCGCGGCGGTTGAGAAATACCAGGCTCTGCTCACCGGCTGCGATGCGCGCGCGCAGCGACTCAATCACCATCGGCGCCAGCACCGGTGATTGCCCCTTGATGCGCGGCAGCACGCCCATGTCGAACAACCGCACCCGTGGCAGCGTGCCGCCGCCTACCCGCGCATCCAGCGCCAGCCGCTGGTAGCGCTGCTGCGGCCCGGGCAGCGCGCGCTGCCAGGTCTCCAGCGACGGCGTGGCCGAGCCCAGGATCACCGGCACCCGTTCCAGATGGGCGCGGTAGACCGCCAGATCGCGTGCCGAGTAGCGCGCGCCCTCTTGCTGCTTGTACGACGGGTCATGCTCCTCGTCGACCACGATCAGCCCCAGCCGTGGCAAGGGGGCAAACACGCTCATGCGGGTGCCCAGCACGATGTCGGCGCGGCCGAGGTGAGCGGTCAGCCAGTTGCGCAAGCGCTGCACCGGAGTCAGGCCGCTGTGCAGCGCCACCAGGCGATGCGCCGGAAAGCGCTCGGCAAAGCGCGCTTCGAGCTGCGGCGTCAGGTTGATCTCGGGCACCAGCACCAGCGCCTGGCGGCCGGCGGCCAGCGCGCGCTCGGTGGCATGCAGGTAGACCTCGGTCTTGCCGCTGCCGGTGACGCCGTGCAGCAACAGCGGCGGCGGCCTAGGGTTTTGGCCGGCGGCCTGGAAACCCGCCTCGATGACTGCCAGCGCCGCCAACTGCTCGTCGCCCAGCTGCGGCCGCAGCGGCTCGGCGGCTGCAGCTGCCGGCGCCTGATCGAGTTTTTTCAACAGCCGCGTCAGGCGCTTGGCCAGGCCCGCGGCGTCAAGCTTGCGCAGCTCGGGCGGCAGCACCGACAGCGCCAGCTCACCAACGCTGCGCTGGTAGTAGGCGGCGGCAAAATCGACCAAGGCCAGCCAGGCCGGCGCCAGCGGCGGCAGCGCGTCCAGCACCTCGCCCACCGGCCGCAGTTGCAGTGCGGGCGCGCCCTCGGCCGGCAGCGGCGCCGCGGCATCGCCATGCCAGACGATAGCCAGCAGCTCACGCTTGCCCAAAGGCACGCGCAGCAAGGTGCCGGGGGTCAGCGGCTGCTCACTCAGGTAGTGCAGCGCGCCCACCAGACCGCTGTGCTGCGGCGCCTCAACCGCCACGGCGACGACGACGCCGCTCACGCCGGCAATCCCGTCAGTTGCGCCACTTTTATCGTCTTCACATCAAGAAACCACGTTAAGTTGATGATTGAAAACGAGTTTTTCAACTGTCCCCGGTTTCTGTGGATAACTTTGTGGGAAAGCTGCTCGCGAACGCGCTAAGTGCTTGATCCAACGGGCTCTGGCCCGCATTGCCCAACTTTGAAGCAGATCCAGAAACCTGTTCTACATCAATCACTTAGCACGAATTTGCAGCAAATCTGATGCTGCACTGCACATTCTTGGTCGGTACTTTGTCGCATGCCGTCTTTTGGGGATAAGTCAAGCCCTGAGTGCTCACTCATGCGGGTAAGTCCGCCCCCGACAACACTACTTCTCAGCGCGCAGCCGGCCCCTGGCGCCATGCCGGCGAATGCGCGTGCACCGCTTCCACCAGAGCCTGCACATGCTCCACTGGCGTGTGCTGGTTGATGCCATGGCCCAGGTTGAAGATGTGCCCACCCCAGCGGCCGTCGGCACGCTGCGGGCTGCCAAAGCTGTCGAGCACCGCACGGGCCTCGGCGGCCACCGCCTCGGGCGTGGCAAACAACACCATCGGGTCGAGGTTGCCCTGCAGCGCTACGCGGTCATCGAGGCGGCGGCGGGCCAGCCCCAGATCGCAGGTCCAGTCCAGCCCCACCACGTCGGCGCCGGTGTCGGCAATCTGCTCCAGCCACAGGCCGCCGCCCTTGGTGAAGACGATGGCCGGGATGCGCTGGCCGTCATGCTCGCGCTTGAGTTGGCGCATCACGCGCTGCGTATAGGCCAGGCTGAACTGCTGGAAGGCGCGGTGCTCGAGCACGCCGCCCCACGAGTCGAAAATCATCACCGCCTGGGCGCCAGCCTCGATCTGCGCATTGAGGTAGGCCGCCACCGCATCGGCGTTGACCGCCAGGATGCGGTGCATCAAGTCAGGCCGGCTGTAGAGCATCGACTTGACCTGCCGGTAATCGTCCGAGCCGCCGCCTTCGACCATGTAGCAGGCCAATGTCCAGGGGCTGCCGGAGAAGCCGATCAAGGGCACGCGGCCGACTTGGCGGCCCTGGGCATCGGTGCTCAGCAAGGCCTTGCGGATCGAGGCCACGGCGTCGAATACGTAGCGCAGCTTGTTCAGGTCAGGCACCGCGAGCTTGGCGACCGCCGCCTCGTCGCGCACCGGATGGGCGAACTTCGGGCCCTCGCCGGCGCCAAAGCTCAGGCCCAGGCCCATCGCGTCGGGCACGGTCAGGATGTCGGAGAACAAGATCGCGGCGTCGAGTGGGTAACGGTCCAGCGGCTGCAGCGTCACCTCGGTGGCGTACTGCGGGTTGGTGGCCAGACCCATGAAGCTGTTGCCCGCCGCCACCCGCGAGGCGCGGTACTCGGGCAGGTAGCGCCCGGCCTGGCGCATCAGCCAGATCGGCGTGTGATCGGTGGGCTGGCGCAGGCAAGCGCGCAGGAAAGTGTCGTTCTGCAGCAAGGCGTTCATGGCCTGGATTATCGCCGCCGCTGCGTTGCCACCGGCCTGGCGGCGGCGGCTTGAATCCGGCGCTTTGGCCCTCAGCTATGCTGCGTCGCGCGCCGAAGCTGCGCAGGAGAAAACCATGGCCTTGCCCCGTTCCTTGCTTGCCGCCCTGTTGCTGGGCACCTCGCTGCTGCTCTCGGGCTGCGGCTACAACGACTTCCAGCGCCTGGACGAAGAGGTCAAGGGCAGTTGGGCCGAGGTGCTCAACCAGTACCAGCGCCGCAGCGACCTGATCCCCAACATCGTGGCCACCGTCAAGGGCGAGGCCAATTTTGAGCAGAGCACGCTGACCGGCGTGGTCGAGGCCCGTGCCCGCGCCACCAGCATCGTCGCCACGCCCGAGCTGATCAATGACCCCGAGGCCTTTCAGAAGTTCCAGGCCGCCCAGGGCCAGTTGCAGGGTGCGCTGAGCCGGCTGCTGGCGGTGAGTGAAAACTACCCCAACCTGAAGGCCAACCAGGGCTTCCAGGATTTGCGGGTGCAGCTTGAGGGCACCGAGAACCGCATCACCGTGGCGCGCAACCGCTACATCAAGTCGGTGCAGGGCTACAACGTGTTGACGCGCAGCTTTCCCAGCAACTTGACGGCGATGCTGTTCAGCTACGCCGCCAAGCCCAGCTTCACGGTGGCCAATGAGGCCGCCATCAGCGTGCCGCCGACGGTCAACTTCGACAAGCCCGCGGCCGCGCCGGCGGCGCCGGCCTCGCGTTGACGAGCGCTTCACCATGATGCGCTGGCTGCGCACGGCCCTGCTGAGCCTCACGGCGCTGGCGCTGCTGGCGATGGCGCCCGCGCTGCGTGCGCAGAACCTGCTGCCGGTGCCGGCACTGAGCGCCCGCGTCATCGACCAGACCGCCACGCTGGACGCTGGCGCGCGCCAGGCGCTGGAGGCGCGGCTGGCGGCGTTTGAGGCCGAGGCCGGGCCGCAGATCGTGGTGTTGCTGGTGCCGACCACTGCGCCCGAGGACATCGCCAGCTTCGCGCAGCGGCTGGGCGACGCCTGGCAGATCGGCCGCCGCGATGTGGGCGATGGCCTGATCATCGTGGTGGCCAAGAACGACCGCAAGGTCTGGATCGCGCCGGCCAAGGCGCTGGAAGGCGCGGTGCCCGACCTCGCGGCACGCCAGATCATCCAGAACCAGATCACGCCGGCCTTCAAGCAGGGCGACTTTGCTGGCGGCTTGTCGGCCGGTGTCGAGGCCTTGATCGCTCGCATCCAGGGCGAGCACCTGCCAACGCCTGAGCGGCGCGGCAGCGCCGGTGGCAGCGGCGGCTTCAATTGGGAGTCGCTGGCGATGATCTTCTTTGTTGCCGTACCCGTGGTGGGCAGCGTGCTCAGCGCGATGATTGGCCGCAAACTGGGCTCGGCATTGACGGCCGGCGGCACCGGCGCTGTAGCTTGGTGGCTGAGCGCCAGCCTGGCCATGGCCGCAGGAGCCGGCCTGCTTGCGCTGCTGCTGGTGGGCGTGCTGGGCGCCGGCGGCAGTGGCCGCAGCGGCCGATCCGGCCGAGGTGGTCATGGCGGCCCGCCGACCCTATGGGGCGGTGGCGGCGGTGGCGGCGGTGGTGGCGGCTTTGGCGGTGGCGGTGGCTTCAGCTCGGGCGGCGGCGGCAACTTTGGCGGCGGCGGCGCAGGAGGCAGCTGGTAATGGTTCAACTGACGCGTTTGCTCAAGCACCGCTGGCTGGACGAAACCGACAGCGCGCGGGCACTGCCGGAAGCCGCGCTGCAGCGCATCGAGGCCCATGTGGCGGCCAGCGAATCAGCGCACAGCGGCGAGATCCGCCTCTGCGTCGAGGCCGGCCTGCCCTTGTCCTACCTGTGGCAAGACTTGCAGGCGCGTGACCGCGCCATCACGATGTTCGGCAAGCTGCGGGTCTGGGATACCGAGCACAACAACGGCGTGCTGATCTACCTGCTGCTGGCCGAGCACGCGATCGAGATCGTTGCTGACCGTGGCCTCAACCGCCATGTCAGCCCGCCCCAATGGCAGGCGCTGATTGCGCCGATGCGCGAAGCTTTTCGCGCCGGCCGTTTTGAGGCCGGGCTGATCGAGGCGGTAGACGCCATCGACCGCCTGCTGCTGGCCCATTTTCCGCTGGCCGAAGCCCAGCCCAACCCCGACGAACTGCCGAACCGGCCGCACCTGGCTTGATCGGCTGGGCGCCGTGGTGACGGCGCTCAGATCGCCTGGAAGCCCGCCGGCAGGCGCTCTTTGAGGGCCGGGCGCGCCAGCGGCGGCAGCGTCATCGGCTCGGGCGGCACGCGGGTGTCGGGCAGTTGCGCCAACAGGTGCTGGATCAATGCCAGCCGGCCGCGCCGCTGGTCGTTGAAGTCGACCAGCGCCCACGGCGCCTGCACGCTGTGCGTGGCCTTGAGCATGGCATTGCGCGCCGCGCCGTAGGCGGCGTACTTCTCGCGCGCCTGCAGGTCGACCGGCGACAGCTTCCAGCGCTTGAGCGGGTCGTCCAGCCGCTCGGCAAAGCGCTGCTCCTGCTCGGCCTGGTCTACCGTCAGCCAGTACTTGCACAGCAGCAGGCCGTCGTCGATCAGCATCTGCTCGAACACCGGCGCCTGCTGCAGGAAGGCTCGGGTCTCGCCCACAGAGCAATAGTCCATCACCCGTTCAACACCGGCGCGGTTGTACCAACTGCGGTCGAACAGCACCATCTCGCCGGCCGCCGGCAGGTGCTGCACATAGCGCTGGAAGTACCACTGGCTGAGCTCGCGCTCGCTGGGCTTGGGCAACGCCACCACATGGCAGTAGCGCGGGTTAAGGCTGCCGGCGATGGCCTTGATGACGCCACCCTTGCCGGCGGTGTCGCGGCCTTCAACCACCACCGCCAGCCGCCGGCCGGCGTGCTGCAACCAGCGCGCCAGGTCATTGAGTTGATGCTCCAGCGGCTCCAGCTGATCCTCGTAGTCCTTCTTCGACAAGCGTTCGCCCTGGTCCTTGCCCTGCTTGCCGTTCTCTTTGCCGACCTTGCCCATGCGCACCTCCAAATGATCCTGATGAATCTAGTTATAGCGTCATATGCCGGTCGGCCATGAAAAAAGCCTGCTGGGCAGTCACCCGGCAGGCTTCTTGAGTGGCGCGGCGTTGGCCGCTGCGCTTACTTGCGACGGCGCAGTTTGGAGATCGCGGCGATCTGTGCGGCCATGGTGGCGAACTCGCCCTGGGCCTTGGCAAAGTCGATCTCGGTCTTGGCGTTCTTCATCGCCTCTTCGGCCAGTTTCTTGGCTTCAAGCGCCTTGGCTTCGTCCAGATCATGGCCACGGATGGCGGTATCGGCCAGCACCGTTACGCGACCCGGCTGCACCTCAAGGATGCCGCCAGCGACAAAGACAAACTCTTCCTCGCCGTTGTCGGCACGCACGATACGCACCGCGCCTGGCTTGATGCGGGTGATCAGCGGCGTGTGGCGCGGCAGGATGCCGAGCTCGCCGCTTTCTCCCGGCAGGGCAACAAACTTGGCTTCGCCGGAGAAGATGCTGGCTTCGGCAGATACGACGTCAACGTAAAGAGTGGCCATGTCGGTCTCGCTTTCTGGTTGGAAGAAGATTCAGTGTGCAAGCAGTCGGGCTGCGGGCTAGGCGCCCCCCACAGCCGTACGCTTGTACGGCGAGGAGGGCAACGACGCCCCTGGCCCGAATGCGCCGGTTACCCTAGAAACCGCAGTAGGACGCGCCCGAGTGGGCCGCGATGGGGTGCGCTGGCAAGGCGCGACGACGCTGCGGGCTCATGCCCGCGAGAAGGAGCAACGCCGCCAGCGTGCGCCAGTGCGGCTCAATCGGGTGCGTAGCGCTGTCACCCATGAGCTGAAGGTGGTCGTGGCTGCGAAAGCCAGAATTCATACGGTGTAGCCAGCGGAGAGAAGCGGTCAACTGCGGTTTCTAGGGTCACTGCATCTTCTTGGCCTTTTCGAAGGCTTCGTCGATACCCCCTACCATGTAGAACGCCTGCTCAGGCAGGTGATCACACTCGCCGGCCACGATCATCTTGAAGCCGCGGATGGTTTCCTTCAGCGGCACGTACTTGCCCGGCGAGCCGGTGAAGACCTCGGCCACGTGGAAGGGCTGGCTCAGGAAACGCTGGATCTTGCGCGCACGGGCAACCGCCAGCTTGTCTTCGGGGCTCAACTCGTCCATGCCCAGGATGGCGATGATGTCGCGCAGTTCCTTGTAACGCTGCAGGGTTTCCTGCACCGAACGGGTGGTGCGGTAGTGGTCTTCACCGACCACGTTGGGGTCCATCTGGCGGCTGGTGCTGTCCAACGGATCGACGGCCGGGTAGATGCCCAGTGAGGCGATCTCGCGCGACAGCGCCACGGTCGAATCCAGGTGGGCGAAGGTGGTTGCGGGCGACGGGTCGGTGTAATCGTCCGCAGGCACGTACACAGCCTGGATCGAAGTGATCGAGCCCACCTTGGTCGAGGTGATGCGCTCTTGCAGGCGGCCCATTTCCTCGGCCAGCGTCGGCTGGTAGCCCACCGCAGAAGGCATACGGCCCAGCAGCGCCGACACTTCGGTACCGGCCAGCGTGTAGCGGTAGATGTTGTCGACGAAGAACAGCACGTCACGGCCTTCGTCGCGGAACGACTCGGCGATGGTCAGGCCGGTCAGCGCCACGCGAAGACGGTTACCCGGGGGCTCGTTCATCTGGCCGTAGACCATCGCGACCTTGGACTCGCCCAGGTTCTCGAGGTTGACGACACCCGAATCGGCCATCTCGTGATAGAAGTCGTTGCCCTCGCGGGTACGCTCGCCGACACCCGCAAACACCGACAGGCCTGAATGCGCCTTGGCGATGTTGTTGATCAGCTCCATCATGTTGACGGTCTTGCCGACGCCGGCACCACCGAACAGGCCCACCTTGCCGCCCTTGGCAAACGGGCAGATCAGGTCAATCACCTTGATGCCGGTTTCCAGCAGCTCTTGCGATGGGCTCAGCTCGTCATAGCTGGGGGCCTTGCGGTGGATCGAGGCGGTCAGCGTCTGGTCGACCGGGCCGCGCTCGTCAATCGGCTGGCCCAGCACGTCCATGATGCGGCCCAGCGTGGCCTTGCCCACCGGCACCGTCACGGCGGCACCGGTGTTGCTGACCACCAAGCCACGGCGCAGACCGTCGCTGGAGCCCAGCGCGATGGTGCGCACCACGCCGTCGCCCAGTTGCTGCTGCACTTCCAGCGTCAGCGCCGTGCCGTCGAGCTTGAGCGCGTCATAAATCTTGGGCATCTGGTCACGCGGAAATTCCACGTCCACCACGGCGCCGATGCACTGGACGATCTTGCCTTGTGCTTGGGTGTTGGCCATTTTCTTAATCCTTCAAACAAGTATTCATTGCGCGCGGCTTGATCAGCCGCTGATTGCGGCCGCGCCGCAGACGTTTGGGTTCCGCGTCAGCCGCTGATGGCTGCCGCTCCACTGACGATTTCGGACAACTCGGTGGTGATCGCGGCCTGGCGGGTCTTGTTGTAGATCAGCTTGAGCTCGGCGATCAGGTTGCCGGCGTTCTCGGTGGCGGCCTTCATGGCCACCATGCGTGCCGACTGCTCCGAAGCCATGTTCTCGGCCACTGCCTGGAACACCAGCGCCTCGATGTAACGCGTCAGCAGCTCGTCGATCACCGAAGCCGCGTCGGGCTCGTAGATGTAGTCCCAGCCGTACTGCGAGCGTTCGGCCTCGGTCTGCTCGAGTCGGCTGGCCGGCAGCGGCAGCAGCTGCTCGATCACCGCGTCCTGCGTCATCGTATTGACGAACTTGGTGTAGCAGATGTAAACGGCGTCGACCTTGCCCGCGACAAAGGCATCGAGCATCACCTTGACCGGGCCGATCAACTTCTCAAGCAGCGGCGCGTCACCCAGATGGGTGGCGTGGCTGACCACGTTGACACCGATGCGGTTGAGGAAGCCGAAGCCCTTGTTGCCGATCGCCACCGCCATCGTCGAGCCGCCCGCAGCCTGCACCTCGCGCAGCTGGGTGGTGACCGAGCGCAGCACGTTGGTGTTGAGGCCGCCGCACAAGCCCTTGTCGGCGGTGACGACGATGAAGCCGGTGACCTTGGCCGTGCCACCCTGGCGCATGTAGGCGCTCTTGTACTCCGGGTTGGCTTGCGCCAAGTTGGCCGCGATGTTGCGGATCTTGTCGGCGTAAGGCCGCGCCGCGCGCATGCGCTCTTGCGCCTTGCGCATCTTCGAGGCCGAGACCATTTCCATGGCCTTGGTGATCTTCTTGGTGTTCTCGAAACTCTTGATCTTGCCGCGTATTTCTTTTCCTACCGCCATGACGGTGCTCCTTTCGCAGGGGTGTCGTCAGGCAGCTTCAAGCGAAGGATTTCTTGAACGCCACCACGGCGGCGGTCATTTCTTCCTCGGCAGCCTTGTCCATTGCCTTGTCGTTCTCCAGCTTGGCCAGCAGCGCAGCGTGGCTGCTCTTCAGGTGCTGGTGCAAGCCGTGTTCAAAAGCCAGGATCTTCTTGACTTCGACGTCGTCCATGTAGCCCTTGTTGACCGCAAACAGCGTTGCGCCCATCAGGCTGATCGACTGCGGCGAGTACTGCGCCTGCTTGAGCAGCTCGGTGACGCGCGCGCCACGGTCAAGCTGCTTGCGGGTGGCGTCGTCCAGGTCAGAGGCAAACTGCGCAAACGCCGCCAGCTCACGGTACTGCGCCAGGTCGGTACGGATGCCGCCGGACAGGCCCTTGATCAGCTTGGTCTGCGCCGCGCCACCGACCCGCGACACCGAGATACCGGCGTTGATGGCGGGGCGGATGCCGGCGTTGAACAGGCTGGTCTCCAGGAAGATCTGGCCGTCGGTGATCGAGATCACGTTGGTCGGCACGAAGGCCGAGACGTCACCGGCCTGGGTCTCGATGATCGGCAGCGCCGTCAGCGAGCCGGTCTTGCCCTTGACTTCACCGTTGGTGAACTTCTCGACATAGTCGGCGTTGACGCGGGCAGCGCGCTCGAGCAGGCGGCTGTGGAGATAAAACACGTCGCCGGGAAAGGCTTCGCGGCCTGGCGGGCGGCGCAGCAGCAACGAGACCTGGCGATAGGCTACTGCCTGTTTGGAGAGGTCGTCATAGACGATCAGCGCGTCCTGGCCGCGGTCGCGGAAGTACTCGCCCATGGTGCAGCCCGAGTAGGCCGACACATACTGCATCGCCGCCGATTCCGAGGCGGTGGCGGCGACGACGATGGTGTACTCCATCGCGCCGTTGGCTTCCAGCGAACGCACCACGTTTTTCACCGACGAGGCCTTCTGGCCGATCGCGACGTAGACGCAGGTCATGTTCTGACCCTTCTGGTTGATGATCGCGTCGATCGCCACCGCGGTCTTGCCGGTCTGGCGGTCGCCGATGATCAGCTCGCGCTGGCCGCGGCCAATCGGCACCATCGAGTCGATCGACTTGAGGCCGGTCTGCACCGGCTGGCTCACCGACTGGCGGGCAATCACGCCCGGCGCGACCTTCTCGATCACGTCGGTCATCTTGGCGTTGATCGGGCCCTTGCCGTCGAT
>Ga0105046_10019209_pt1 | contig 10371 bp, 7 predicted proteins | sample MAT03_FD_78385 | JGI IMG/M metagenome (GOLD analysis project Ga0105046, IMG submission 78385) | Freshwater microbial communities from Lake Fryxell liftoff mats and glacier meltwater in Antarctica - MAT-03 (megahit assembly) | ecosystem: Environmental > Aquatic > Freshwater > Ice > Liftoff... | reverse complement strand
GCCGCCGCCGCCATTGCCGCCGCCGCCACTACCGCCGCCAGGACCGCCTCTTGAAGAGAAGCCGCCTGGTGCAGATGAACGCTCTTGCGCCATGCTTACACGCAGATTGCGTCCAAGCATTGGTTGCTCGTTCAACTGATCGATCGCTCTTTGAGCTTCTTCAGCTGATTCCATCTCTACGAAGCCAAAGCCTTTCGATTTCCCCGTGTACTGATCAGTGACAACTTTCACTGACAGAACGTTTCCACAAGATTCAAAATGTTGTTTTAGCGAATCTTCATTGGCCTGCCAAGGAAGGTTGCCTACGAACAACTTTTTCATAAAATACTCCATGTTGGATTTGTTTTCTCTGAGAGATTCTTTAAACGGTTAATTACGCACCCTTCTCTTTAAGCATGTGGCACTCTATTTTTGGCATAAGGGCGCAAAGCCCATTTTGAGCATGACAATGTGTATACAATGTGGATGGGGAGATAGACGGAGGTCTTGAAAAGAAGCGAAAGAACCCGAACATAATATCCAATGAATCCAAACATGGTCTCAAAATAGAACTGATTAAAGTTCTTTTTGCTTTAAACATCAACGCTTCATCGATACTACTATAGTACCGCGGAGCTTTAGCACCTAGCTTTCTAAGAGAACGTCACGTACATCTAAAAACGCTCTCATCTTTATGATCGCATAAAGCACTTTTGGTGTCTACATCTTTTAAAATATGTTATAAATTTCACCTTCTATACCGAGGTGAGAAGGGGGCAAGAAATTGCTATCTTTTTTTGTTTCATCCCCATATCATCCTGTGTATCAGCGGCCTTATAAGCAACAAACACTTAAATTTGAGTTCATCCGATGTCTACACCTGAAGATTCAATTATAGAGACTGAAAAGCTATCACCTATGATGCTGCAATGGCGGGCATGCAAAAAAGCTGCTGGAGATGCATTATTGCTATTTCGGATGGGTGATTTCTATGAAGCCTTCTATGAAGACGCGGCAATGCTCTCAAAAGAAGCAGACGTGAATCTCACAAGCCGACAAGGCATACCAATGAGTGGTATACCGTGGCACACAAGTGAAGGTTATGTCGATAAACTAATCAGCAAAGGGCTACGTGTTGCTATAGCCGAGCAAACGGAAGATCCAAAGCTTGCCAAAGGCATCGTCAAAAGAGAAGTCGTCAGGGTTGTGACGCCTGGAACGATGACAAGCCAAGCATTGTTATCAGATAAAAATAACAATTTTTTCGCTACGCTTTCTGTCGCTGAAGGAATATTCGGATTCGCTTTCGTTGACATAACAACAGCAGAATTCCATGTTGCAGAGTTCAAAAATGAACATGATTTATTAAATGATGTTTACCGTGTGCGACCTGCAGAAGTGCTGGTCCCTAAACGCTTTAAAGAAAAATTCAGCTCACTTCTGGACGAGATGCAAAAAAATGCACCTTTCTTATTGAGTGTGGAGGATGATTGGCGCTTTAGCCTCGATTTAACAAAAGAAAAACTCATTTCGCACTTTAAGGTTCATTCGCTCGATGGATTTGGTTTGAAAGAGATGCCAGCGGCAACGATTGCCGCAGGAGCTGTCTTAGCTTATATTCAAGAAAATTTATGCATCGCTGTAGATCATATTAGTGAACTGTCGACCTACAACACATCTGATTACATGGCGCTAGACAGAACCACGCAGCGCAATTTGGAGCTTACAGAGCCTCTAAATGGCATATCATCTAAAAACACCCTCCTTGAGACCCTCGACAACACGCTCACCCCAATGGGTGGAAGGCTCTTGAAACAATGGGTTAAACAGCCACTATTATCTATAGTAGATATAAATCAGAGGCAACATGGGGTTCAAATTTTCGTCGATGAAAGCATCCAGCTTGAGCGACTGAGGCTATTTTTTGAAAACATCAAAGATCTTGAGCGTATAGCCATGCGAGTAAGCTCGTCTCATGCTAACCCTCGCGATCTTGTGGCTTTAAAGAACTCCCTTGAGCCAATACCGCAAATAAAATCACTGATCACAACAATACAAAAAGAGAGCACTCTACTGATTGCTGAAGCTGCAAAGCTTAAGCCTCTGCCAGAGCTAACGCAGCTGATTACCCATGCAATTGTCGACGCTCCACCTTTCCGCACAAATGAAGGATCGATTTTCCGTTCTGGCTATAACAAAGAGCTTGATGAGCTACGGGAAATCTCTCACGATAGTAAGGCTTGGATTGCGCGCTATCAGGCAACGCTAAGAGAAGACAGCGGCATAAAGACCCTGAAAGTAGGTTACACGCGTATAACTGGCTACTTTATAGAGGTAAGCAAAGGGCAAGCCGGAAATGTTCCAGAGAACTTCCTTAGGCGGCAAACCCTTGTTAATGGCGAGCGATACATAACGCCTGAACTGAAAGAATATGAAAGCAAAGTTCTTACAGCAGAGGAAAAAATTATAGCACTTGAAAGCACTCTCTTTGCAGAGCTTAGGATGGAAGTCGTCAAGCATGTTGCAGACACTCTGCACACGGCGCAAAGCCTAGCTGTTATCGATGTCATCCAATCATTTGCACATATAGCAAGGCAAAGAGGCTACACCAGACCAGATGTTCATGATGGATACGCGCTGCAGATCGATTGCGGCAAACACCCAGTTATTGAGTCTCTACACATCGGGGAGCCTTTCGTTGCAAACGATATCGATATGGATGCGGCAAACAAAAGGCTGCTTTTGATTACAGGTCCAAACATGGCGGGTAAGTCAACATACATACGGCAAGTGGCATTGCTTGTGATTATGGCTCAAATAGGCTCATTTATCCCGGCCGCAAAAGCTTCGATAGGAATCGTTGACAAGGTATTCACACGCATAGGCGCAAGCGATGATCTCTCCCGTGGGCAGTCCACTTTCATGGTAGAAATGACGGAAACGGCAAATATTTTGAATAACGCGACCTCTCGCTCACTCGTCCTTCTAGATGAAATAGGCCGCGGAACAAGTACATACGATGGAATCTCTATCGCTTGGGCTGTCGCCGAACATCTGCTCACAACAGATGGGAAGATGGCAAAAACGCTCTTTGCAACCCATTATTGGGAGCTAACAAAGCTAGAAGAAAAAATCCCTGGCGCCGTGAACTACACCGTTGCTGTACATGAAACTAAAGAATCGATTGTATTTTTACGCAAGATCATCAAAGGTGGTACAGACAAAAGCTATGGTATCCATGTTGGAAGACTAGCTGGATTACCCCCAGATGTCGTTACTAGAGCTCAAGAAATCCTTTTGCATTTGGAAGAGAATTCCAACCGCAAGAACGCATTCGAACCTCCGAAGAAAAAGAAAATTCCAAAAGTAAAAACCTCTTCTCAAGAATTGCAACTGACATTTTTCGGGTAAAGGAACATAGCGGCGATACTCATGACGGCAGAAAGAACCATTAGAGATGAATACATTGCCCTCATTGCAGAGGCAAAACAGGTGCTTATAGAGGAATATACTTCTGGCACATGGGTTCCAACAGATCTAGATACGCTTAGCTATTTTAGAGATATCGCCTTAAGGGCCACAAAGCAGAAAGTGACAATACCGCAACCACAAGTGCAAAAAGTTTCTTCACAGCCGGCTGCCATAGCAAAAAGCGTGGACGCTCCCACGACTAAACAACCTGAAGCGGCATATCAATTCAAACCTTCATACAAGACAGATCTCCAAGGTCAAAACTCCAAGGTCAAAAGCCTCTCAGAACCGTCACCACCGGAAACGCCTTCTGCACCCCTTTCGACTCGAGCAGCAAAAGAAAAGCCCCCCCTCCATCAACGACAGCCCTTCCAGCTAGAACTTTTGGCTACGCCTTCGGATGATGATTTCTCCGATTTCAAACAATTTATGGCTAAATCCTTCCCACAAGTATCAATACATGTAAATCCACCCGTTGATGACACTGCAAAAGAATTCTTACAACAATGGAACCAATCGCTTGATACCGCAGCAGTACTCCTTCTTGTCTACGATGAAAGCAATAGCGATACAGAGTTTTTATCTAGCTTACAACTCGCTATAGACATCACCCTTGGAATCAAAACCGCTCTCTACCAGGCTTATCGCAGCGAGCTACTTGGAAACTGGAGTGATATTGTTAAAAATCCAAACCTACGACTGATTCTTACCCATAAAGGGAAAATGGAATTGCTTCCCCAATTTCTGAGCCTTTACAAAGATGACCCGCGCCCACATGTAGGTCGAGTTCCTGTTCTCCCCCTATGCGATATTTCTCTTTACATGCAAGAGCCTCACCTCAAAATGAAGCTATGGCATGAGATAACAGCCTTGCTAAAATCTTCATAGCCAAAGAATTTCGACGGTTTATTGCCATGAATTATGCAGCCTACGCATCTGTTATACTGGATGCTTCAATTGACAAAACACTAGATTATGGTGTGCCAGAAGCCTTGCTCCCCTCTTTACGCCGCGGCATGCGCGTTGAAGTGCCTTTGCGTGGCAGAATTGAACGCGGATATGTTCTTGCCATCAAAGACACCCCAAACTTTACGCCTGTGAAACCCATCTTCAAGGTTATTTCTGATGATGAAGTCATCGATGCTGAGCTTTTTGACCTTGCCATGTGGATGGCCAGATACTACTGCGCGCCCTTAAGAAAAGTTTTTAAAGCAATCGTGCCTGCACCGTTACGCGGAGACACAAAAAAAAAGGAACAACTAGCGATATTCAAGAATAAAACTCGTGAAGAGATCAAAGAATATTGCATAGCCATTCGCAATACTTATCCCGCCCAAGCTGCTGTCCTGGATGTCGTTTTACTATCCCCCAAAAATCTTTTGCTATCTGAACTATTGGAACAAACAGGCGGCTCCAAAAGCCCTGTCGAAACCCTTGCAAGCAAGGGCTTTTTAAAATTGCAGCCCGTGCATATTGATCGCTCCCTTTTAAGCGGTGAGGAATATTTTCAAACAAAAAATAAAATCTTAAGCTGCGAGCAGCAAGCGGCGTTTGATGCCATAGCTGAAACTATTGAAAAAAGAACTTTTGCAACTCACCTCATATTTGGAATCACTGGCAGTGGTAAGACCGAAATTTACCTTCAGGCAATTGAAAGAGCCTTGGCTCTTGGCAAAAGTTGCCTTATGCTCGTCCCTGAGATTGCCCTTACAGGTCAAACGATTGAGCGTTTTAAATCGCGATTTAGCGAAGATATCGCTGTGCTTCACCATCGCCTAAGCGCTGGTGAACGCTATGATGCATGGCATAAGCTGCGCCTTGGGAAAGCCAAGATTGCTATCGGCGCGCGCTCAGCTGTTTTCTGCCCTATGCCAAATCTGGGGTTAATCATCGTTGATGAAGAGCATGAGAGCTCTTACAAGCAAAATGAAGAGGCCCCCTGCTATCACGGCCGTGATGTCGCCGTTATGAGAGGGAAATTCACAAACGCTACAGTCATTCTTGGTTCTGCCACACCAAGCATCGAAAGTTATACCAATGCCAAGTCCGGCAAATATATCCTCCACCAACTATCTGAGCGTGCAGCAAACGCCAAGCTACCAAACGTGCATATCATCGACATGCGCATAGAGTATGAGAAAGCTCAAGGATTTACAAACTTCTCTCAGCCACTTATCGATGCGATATTCAAAAGAAAAGAACGCGGAGAGCAAACGATTCTATTTTTGAATAAAAGAGGCTATCATAGCTCTATGCACTGCCAACAATGTGCATCGGCAGTGAAGTGCACTCAATGTGCTGTGTCTTTGACTTTCCATAAAGGCGATAACCGCCTTGCATGCCATCTGTGCGGATTCGAAATCTCTCCCCCGCCACGAACATGCCCTTCATGCAATGCTGATAATCCGTTAAAATTTAAAGGCGTCGGTACAGAGCTGATCGAATCTTCAATTCATGCACTGCTACCAGATGTACGCACTTTACGGATCGACACAGACACAACCAAGCATAAAGGAAGTCATGACCGCTTGCTGCGCGAATTCGGCACAGGCAAAGCCGATGTGTTGATAGGCACTCAAATGATTGCTAAAGGACTGCACTTTCCCCTTGTCACTCTCGTTGCTGTGCTGAATGGTGATGCAGGTCTGAGCTTTCCTGATTTTAGAGCCGCCGAAACGACTTTTCAGCTTATCACCCAAGTTGCAGGACGTGCAGGTCGTGGCTCCATTCCAGGCGAGGTTTTTATACAAACTTGCATGCCAGAAAACCAGACATTGCTTTCTGCAGCAGAGCAAGATTTCCCACGCTTTTATGATGATGAGATTATGTCTCGGAAATTATTCTGCTATCCACCATTTGCGCAAATGGCAAAGATGTCATTTTCGGGTGCTGATGAGAAGCGCACCCAAAGAGCTGCAGAGGCATGGCAATCGATGCTACGAAACGCACTGCCGCACCCATTTGAAATTCATCCCGTAGCCCCTTCCGGCCATGCCAAAATTAAAAATCGCTTTAGGTTTCAATTCCTCATGCGCGGTCCAAGCGCAGTCGCAATAAGCCGCGCAATTGAACACACACTCGCAACTCAGCCTTATGACAAGGAAATTGCTCATACTATAGACATTAATCCAACGTCTACGTTTTTTTAATATAATTTGGAGAAGAGCTGTTTTGTAGTTAAATTCGTGAACGTGCCCGAGCCCGTGCCCGCAAAAACAAGCAATCCGAATCGTTCCTTAGCAATTTTTCCTTAATTTTTGCGGGCACGGGCACGAATTTAACAACATAACACAAAATGTGAGCTGCCGCAAATAGACCCACATGCATAGGATCTATTCACGGCATAGAAGGAGAAATCTTATAGACTAAATTGAACGCCGAGAGCAAATGCATTGTAATGCACATCTTTCGATCTTACATTCCAAGGAGAAGTCGGCACATGCGTTTTATAGTTTGTCGCTCCAAAAATATAGTTTGTGGTGTCGACATACACGTAGCGATATTCAGCAAATAAGGAAATCCAATCGCTAAAATTATAGCGTACGCCAGCTTTTGCTTGAGCAGCAAATGCCCATGAAGAATCATTGCGTCTTGAGTTGAAATGGTTTACGCCAGCTTCAACAGGCTCTGTCTGAAAAGATTTCGCTTTGTGCAGAGATAGGCGCGCAGCACCGATACCACCGCCTACATACGGTTGTAATCCCCAAAACCAGTCATTTTTTAAAGAGATTACTCCGTTTGCAAGAATCACTGTGGAATTCATGTGAAATGAATCTGCAAAATCATGTTCTGGTAATCCAATAACCGTCTTGTTTAAAAGGTGCCCTTTTCTTTTGTGTTCGAAAAAGAATACCTCCACTTCTCCAGCTGTAGCAACAATCCAATCCGAAAACATTGGTTTAGTCATTTCGTAACCAAGCTGGACGCCACCAAAACCTGTAGAGGATTTCTTAAATCGGCCTTCTGCAATAACAGGCACAGGCCCAATCGAGCTTAACTCAGAAAAGAAGGCTGTGCCATACTGAGAGACTTTACTACCATTTGAAAAGATTCCGCCACCAAAAGCGCCGACGTATGTTCGCGAATCTGCACAAGGATCACAAGGTGTGCACGGTTCAAAGCACTGATTCGCCATCAACGAAGAGCTTGCTGCACCGAGTGACACGAATGCCAATGCAGCTGTGAGACCGCTTTTTCTCAAAAAATGTAACATTTTTTCTCCTGTTCTTGTTCATATTGAAGGTTATTCAAAAATATATTTCATAGTAGATTTTAGGATTTATGTTCCACTCTTTTTTTTAAAATTTATGCTTTCATCGATTTTCTGCACTCCCCATCAGACCTGAATAAAATCGATGAAGCCGCGCTGAACATCAACGCTCACAAGCTTGACTCGCACGCGGTCACCAACATCCAGGTTACGTTTACGCACAGTAAGCTTGCCCTCTATAGGCGGCTTTGCAAGACGCACCCACGTGCCTTTTGTTGACGCTCCCGTAACGAAAGCATCAAAGGTTTCATTTAAACGATTCGATAGCAGCATAGCAGCAGCAGATTTTGCTACTTGCCGTTCAGCTTTCGCAGCTGAGTCTTCCTGCGTTGTACAATGGGCGGCAAGCTTCTCAAGCTGTGAATAAGTATATGGTTGATGCTTATTCAAAATCGAGCACTTCAAAAGTCGCTGCGTAATCAAATCTGGATAGCGTCTGTTTGGAGCTGTAGAGTGACTGTACTGCCGCAATGCCAACCCAAAATGCCCAACATTAGTGTCATGAGGATCCTCAACAATATACTCCCCAGATCCAAGCAGTTTAACAATAGTCAAAGAGATATCTGGGAATGTTTCAGGATCTTTTTCTTGCATTTTTATAAGAAACCGATCCAAAGCACCAGAATCGGGACGGGCAGGAAGAAGCGACCCATGTTCACGGGCTAAAGCAACAATACGGTCCCAGCGTTCGGGTTCTCGAACAACCCTACTTAACCGTGGAAGACCATGCTCCATCATGTAACGCGCAGATGACGTGTTTGATCCTATCATGAAATTTTCAATCAGCTCCTGAGCGCGATTATGCTCAATCGGCGCCATATTGACTATTTTGCTGTCTTTGAAATACGCCTTAAGATCCAAAGTTTGCAATGTCAGCGCCCCATGTGATTGTCGCTTCTTTTTGATTGCTTGAGCCGCGCGATCTTGTAGCAGAAGAGTTTCTGCAAGCTGTGGGTCAGCATCAACTTTAGGTGGTGCAGCTTCGCGCCCCTCAAGCCAAGCTCCAACACCGCTATAAGCGAGCTTTGCATAGTTATACACAAGACCGCGGTATATTTTATAGTCTTGGATATCGCCCTCAAAATCGATATGCATCTCAAAAATCATTGCCACTCTTTCCTGCTTCTCGTTAAGCGATGTCAAGTCTGTGGAAAGCTTCTCTGGCAGCATAGGAAACATCCTTGCAGAGGTGTAGATAGATGTAGTGTTAATTTTGGCTTGCATGTCTAAAGGGGTGTCAATGCTCACTAGCGCATCGACATCAGCAACAGCAACGTAGGCAACCACAAGATCCCCCTCCAGCTTTGCAAAGGTAAGCTGATCCAAATCTCTTGAGTCGTCGTTATCGATTGAGCACCATAGCAACTGCCTGCAATCGACAACACCTTGCTCTGCAGCTGTTGCTGGATGATGAATACGCTCAGCCTGCTGCTGTGCGGCAACCGAAAAATTGGGTTCAAGCCCTCTTGCCCTTAACGCTTCACATGCTATCTCTTCTAATATCGCTGCGTTATCCATGAGATACCCTCGCTGTTGGATTCTTCCTGAGCTATATCATAGGCCGAATAAAATTGCCATTATTCAAAACCATCTAAATTGAATATCAACAATTTGCAGCACGTAAAAACAAACCAAATATTGACCAACCTGCGATAGCTCAATCCCGAGGATTTTTCAAAGCCGAAATCGATCGGTCAGGCCGCGCCGAGTATATTTGGCTTTTGAGTTAAAGCTCATCAAGAACTTCAAGATCAGCGAGATCTTTATGCCGTCCTGCTGCGCGTTTATTTTTTATAAAGGCAGCTTTGCCTAGATAGAAGATAGTGTGTTGACCAAAAGCACCCTCTTGACGGCCGGCCCAAATTTCTTCTGTTGAAAGTCCGTCTAACACGGTGATCAAATCGATGCGAACAGGAGAATAGCCTAACTGAATAATATTGCCGGATAGAATATCATCAACTGACAATCCAAGCGCTTTTAGGCCAAATTCATGAAGAGCTCTAATACTTGCTTCTGAAGTTCTAACTCTAGTGATCAGTTAAAGATTGCAAAAAATGTAACAGAGGGCCTATAATCATGTGACGATGCATAAATTTAGTTGGATTTTAGGATGGATAAGCATGAATAGAGAAAGAGAAACTTCTTGGGAACGTGTTGGCGATTGGTACAATGACTTAGTTGGCGATAAAGGACACTATTATCATAAAAGTTGCATCATTCCAGGCGTTTTAAAGCTTTTCGACTTTAAACAGGGACAAGAGCATTCACTGCTAGATCTTGCCTGCGGACAAGGTGTTTTAAGTCGCAACATCCCCAAAAATGTTCTCTATACAGGCATCGACATATCGCAAACACTTATAAAAGCTGCCAAGGCTGAGAGCCCAAAAGGTGAATTCCTTATTGGCGATATCACAAAGCCTCTTCCGACTAAAAAAGTCGAATTTTCACACGCCGCAATTATATTGGCTCTTCAAAATATTGAGCATCCTGAAAAAGCGATTCAGAATTGCGCAAAACACCTCGTCCCTGGTGGTAAATTCGTGATTGTTCTAAATCACCCATGCTTTCGTATCCCAAGGCAATCGTCATGGGGTATCGACGAAAAGCAGAAAATGCAATATAGGCGTGTTGATCGCTACTGCACAGAGATG
>Ga0105046_10019208_pt1 | contig 10371 bp, 9 predicted proteins | sample MAT03_FD_78385 | JGI IMG/M metagenome (GOLD analysis project Ga0105046, IMG submission 78385) | Freshwater microbial communities from Lake Fryxell liftoff mats and glacier meltwater in Antarctica - MAT-03 (megahit assembly) | ecosystem: Environmental > Aquatic > Freshwater > Ice > Liftoff... | reverse complement strand
CTGGTCGCCACTGGGCGCAGCCCGAACACCGAGCGACTGAACCTGGCTGTGGTCGGGGTCGAGACCGACGAGCGCGGTTTCATACCGACCAATGGCAGGCTGGAAACCAATGTGCTGGGCATCTGGGCGGTCGGCGACATCAACAAGCGCGGTGCCTTCACCCACACGAGCTACCAGGACGGCCAGATCGTGCTGGCCAATCTCAGTGGCGGCGCACGTTCCGCCGACGTCCGGGTATCGACCTACGCGATGTACACCGACCCGCCGCTGGGCCGGGTCGGCCTGTCGGAGGCGCAGGCTCGCGAGTCGGGCCGCGTCACTCTGGTAGCCAATTTTCGGATGTCGGACGTCAGCCGGGCCAAGGAAGAGAGCGAGACTGCGGGCCTGATGCAGATCCTGGTCGACCAGCAAAGCGAAGAGATTGTTGGTGCGTCTGTTCTCGGGTTCGGGTGCGACGAGGTAATCCAGGTGATCAGCAATTTCATGGCGACAGGCGCCCGCTACCAAGTGCTGCGCGATGCCTTGCCGATCCATCCCACGGTCGCCGAATTCCTGCCCTTCTTGCTGGACAGGCTCGAGCCGCTGAAGTAGCGCTGCCCGCAATTGCTGAGCTCAAAAGCTGTGCGGCCTGCAGCAGGCGCGCCGGTCTGGACAGTGCCAGTCCATTCGAGTAAGTGCTCCCCTCCCCAGGGCGCAGCGGCAGCCTTCAGGGCGCGACGACCTCGATGGTGTTCCGATAGGAATTGCCGCCGAGCAGTGCCATCGTCGGCTGGTGCAGCCCCGGCTTGTCGCCGGCCTTGAACTGGATCGTCAGCAGACCGCTGTGGGGCTTGCCCCCCTGGGCTGAGGCAGGAAAGCTGGCATCGCGCAGCACCATTCCCGACAGGACCGGCGACCCGGGACACCGTCACCGGATAGGGCCCCGCGACCGGATTGACGAAGGTCTGGCCGCGCAAATGGACCGCCTTGATACTGGGCCGGTTAACGCCGCTGGCGGCGACGTCCTGAAGGGCAGTGACGGTGATCGCATGGGCCTTGTCGTCGAAGCCCGCGCGGTACCGACCGGCAAGCTGGACGGACCCCTGCGGCCAACCCTTCGTCAGGACGAGGCCAGAGGCCGTTCGATCCGCAGCGTTTCCGCCGCTGCGAGCGAGACCCCCGGCGTGGCCGGGTTTGCGTCAGCCACCAGGACGAACACCTGATCGGTTGCCTGACCTGCGACATTGCCGTCGAAGCTGGCAGGCGCTGACGCTGTCATCCAGGTGCGCGATGTCGGCGCAGCGGCTGTCGCGCAGGCTGCGAGCGCTGCGGTTAGCGTAGCAAGGGTTGGAAGACTCGGTTTCATCGGATCGACTTTCTTCGCGCTGAAGGTGTTCGAAAAATGGATGCTTGCGCTGCGCGATGCGTGCGACGCGCGACCGAATGCCTGACAGGGACTCAGGAAGGCCGCGCCCAACTGAACAAGCCCTGTCCGGGACTGCTGCTTTGCTGGCGCTGAATCCGAAATGAGCCAAGCGCTGACTGACCGCTGAGCCGCATTTGAAGTCCAAGGTGCAAGAACATTCGCCCTTCAATTCAGCGAACGAACAACTCGCCGCGTTGTCATCGCGTAGCGACATTTCATGGCATCAGGAGGTCTGCTCACGGAACCATCGCAAGGCAGGCGTCTTCACAGCGCTTGCACGCCTCGGCACAACGCTTGCAGTGATCCATGCTGTGCTTGCTGCACTCCGTTGCGCAGCTGCGGCACACCTTCGCGCACAGCGCGCAGATGGCCTGCATGTGTTCACCGCCCCTGGCGATCGACGCAGCGGCAAGCCGGCAAACATCAGCGCATTCCAAATCCAGAGCGATACAGCGTGCCATCGGTTTTGGGTCGGCTTCCTGTAGGCACGCCGCCGCGCATTCCAAGCATGCGGCGGCGCAACTGTTACATGCCTGCAGGCATGCTTCCTGGATTTGGTTGAGCATGGGGACTCCTTGAAGTGACTGCACGATTCGGGCGGATTGAGCATCGCAGCCCAGGAGCTTTCTGACTGTTCGTCAGCGCACGCAGTGATCACGCGAGCCCGAATCCGCGCAAACAGGCTGGACCAGCTCCAGCCCGCCTCAAGGACTGCCTACTCGATGGTCGCTAGTTGGCGCGGCCATCGGTGCCAACGTCCCGATCTCCATCACAAAGGCACGGTTGCGGGCATCACTGGGCCCGACATCGCCAGCTTGAGCCAATGGGCGACGGCCACAGGGACGTCGTCCGACGGCGATGGGTGCGGGGTTTCGTCGAACGGCTGCTGCGCAGACGTCGTCTCCGAGGACCAACGTTTGCCAATGTCAGCGTTACCTTGAGACCGGTCGTCGCGGGCAAGGGATTCGCGGCAATCGAAAGACGGGAAGTGGCCGACAGCATGAGTACGCGGTTGCGCCAGGAAGCTGACCTCCATCGAAAACTGTTGACCATCATGGCTCCAGGCCTGTACTTCTGTCCCGTCGAAGCGCATCGTTGTTGCCCCTGAACTTAATGGAGTCCATCATGGAAACCGTAGCCACCGTTGCTCATCGCGAGTCATGGAACAAGGGCAAGATCGTCGGCCAGAAGGCCCTATTCAACCCATTTTCCGTCAGGCATTCAAGGCGCGTGATTTGCCGAGCATTTGACGCGTAAATCGAACTGCTTTGCTTGATCCCACAAGCCCTGCAGCCACTGCTTTTTTTGCATCGCCATGGCCAAGTTCAGGATGGGCTTGCCCCCTGTGCGGCTAGTTCAAGGTGACGTGCCCGGCCTTTCTCGAACTACCTGTCCTTTGGTGAATCACACCGGATTGCAACGATGACAATTGGTTTTGGTCGAGTCGTGACCGTTGCCAGTGTCGTGATGCAATGAGTGTCTGCTCTTCGTCGCTTCGGGGGTCCGCTTTGGGCACGTTGCTGACCTCCTCATGTGGGATTGTGGGTTTTTTGCGCAATCATCTACCACCTGGCGACGCCCGACCTGGCTGCAGGTGTCCGTATGGTGGAGATCTACAAGGACCAGAAGTTCTCGGACCATGCGCCGGCCACAGTCGGGTATGACCTGTCGTGATTATTACCCTTCACGGGCGCACAAGGCCCGAGGATCTTTCGGCAGCTTCCTGGAGTCTGCACCCCGTTGAAAGGTGACCTGAAAGGGCATTGGGCGCTGGCCGTCAATAGAACCTGGCACGCCGACCTCAGTACCGGCTGGACCAGCAAGACACCGGTCGTCAATGCGCGTGATCGCATTGGCACAGGTTCTTGGTTCTCGAGCTGCTTACCCGTCGCGCGGGTGACACTTGATCCGCCCGATGGCAGCTCGAACAGCGACCCTGCCCGGGATCCGACCGCCAACCTCTCTTGCCCTTACCGAGATAGCGTCGCACAATTCGCCCATGCATCGTCGTTGCTGGATCGCCAGCGCTGTCCTGATGGTCGGCGCGCCTCGGGCCTGGGCCTCAGCCCCATGGCATGCGGCGTTGGTGCGCGCCAGGACCATGCGCGACATGGCGGTGCGCCGCGGCGACCAGGCCTATGGCGCCGTGGTGGCCGATGCGCAGGGCCGCATCGTGGCCGAAGCGCCCAGCCGGGTCGTCACGTTGGAGGACAACGATGCCCATGCCGAGCGACAGGCACTGTTGGCCGCGCAGCATGCGCTGCGGCGCGAAGACCTCGGCGGGCTGGTACTGGTGGGTAGCTCGCGCGCCTGCGCGCTGTGTGAGCGCGCGGCGGCGCGTGCGGGCGTGGCACGCCTGGTCTGGCCCGATGGCGAGGCGGAGCCAGCGTTGATCGACGCGGCCGAGCGCGGCGATGCGTTGGCGCTTGGACGCGCGCTCGACGATGGCGCACGCATCGACACGCGCGACCTGAGGCGGCGCACGCCGCTGCTGGTGGCCGTGCAGCGCGGGCATGACGCCGCGGCCCAACTGCTGATTCGACGCGGCGCTGACGTCAACGCGCAGGACGAAATCGACGACAGCCCATTCCTGTTGGCTGGCGCACGCGGCCGCACCGCGATGCTGAACGAGATGCTGGGACCACCCACAGGCAGCCCCACCCGGCCCGACAGCCAACGGCTGAACCGCTTCGGCGGCACGGCGCTGATTCCCGCCTGCCACTACGGCCATGTGGACACTGTGCGGCTGCTGCTGCGGTCCAGCCGCATCGACGTCGACCACGTCAATCGCCTGGGCTGGACCGCCCTGCTTGAAGCCGTGATCCTGGGCCACGGCGGTCCCGCGCACACCGAGATTGTGCAGTTGCTGCTGGCGCATGGCGCGTCCTTGCAACGAGCCGATGCGCAGGGCATGACGCCGCTGGCGCATGCCCTGGCGCGTGGCCAGTGGACCATCGTCGAAATCCTGCGCCGGGCCGGCGCCCGGTCCTGAGCGCGGTGCCGGCGTTGCGGCGGCGCGATGTTTTCCTCGTCCCTGGCGGGTGCGGCTGGTCCAAGCCCATGGACGACATCGGTCGAACGCGGGTGCAGATGACCCCGGACTGAGCGGCAGCTCCCTGCCATGAAGCGTCATCCGAGTCGCCGTCGTCGCCCGTTCATGGCCGCAAACAGACCAGCGACGCCGACCAACCGGAGAGCCAGAGGGCCAGAGGGCCAGAGGCGTTTCTAGCCGAAGTGGCCGCCCGAATCAAAACACCGCGTGCTCGCCGCGTTCCGGCGCGGCCTCCCCGCGTACCAGCTGTGCGTAGTAGTCGAACAAGGTCTCGGTGCCAGTAGAGGGAGTAGCGTCTGCGTCATAGCGGCCGCTGACCGGGTTGAGCACCAGCATCGATTCGGTGGCGTAGTAGCGGCCGATGCGCGCGAGTTCGGCCTTGGCTGCCAGCGGCGGGATCACCCGCCCGACAGTCGCCAGCACCCCGACGATGCGATCCAGCAAGGCCACCGGCACCTGCTTGAAGCGCGGTGGTCTTCCCAGCAGCGCAAACAGGTGCTCCCCTTGTTGGCGGGGTGTGATGGCCGGCCCGGGCCCGCCGATGGGCAGGATGCGGTTGCGCCGCTGTGGATCGTCCAGGCACCCCGCCAGGTAGTCGCCAAGGTCATCGTCGCTGATCGGCTTGCAGGCGGTCAGCGTGCCATCGCCAAACACCAGGAAGGGTTTGCCCCGCTTCACACGGTCGACCTGCCCCGACAGCGACTTGAAGAATGCGGTCGGTCGCACGATCGCGTAGGCCATGCCAGATTCTGCGAGCGCACGCTCGAAAGCCAGCTTGGCATGCTGGAACGCGAGCAGGGGCCTCTGAACGCAGATCGCCGACAGCAGCACCACCTGCGACACACCGGCAGCACGTGCCGCCTCCAGCGCATGCAGATGCGCCCGGTGGTCGATCGCCCAGGCATCGGCCGGGGCGCCGGTGCGCGAGGCCAGGCAGGAGACGAGGGCGTCGAAACGCTCGCCGCAAAAGGCGTCACGTGCCAGCGATGCGGGGTCGGACACTTCGCCGAAACGCACCGTCGTGCCCGCCAGCATCTTCTGGATATCGGCTGTGGCCAGGGCGCTGCCGGTACCGGCCCGCGGCCGCACGAAACACACCACATCGTGCCCGTGCCGGACCAGCGCACGCGCCGTGGCGCGCCCGATCGTGCCGGTGGCGCCGAGCAGCAAGACGCGTCTCGGCGGGCAGGCTTGGGTTGTGGTCTTGGTCATGGCAAACGTCGGGCGGGCACGGCAATTGCGCGGATCTTCGCACAGGCCTGGGCTGGATGGCATCAGCTTGCAGATCACTCGACGCGATACCCCGCCAGCACCAGCTGCTATCAGCCGCCCTTGCGCGCTTTCTCGTACAAGCCCTGAACCTTGGGCGCGTTGGCCTCCAGTTGGCGGATGCGGTCTGGCCCGGACGGATGGGAAGACAGGAACTTGGCGCTGTTGCTCCCCCCCGATGCGGCCGTCATCTTGCGCCACAGCGTCGCGCCTGCCTGGGGTGCATACGCCGATCGGGCCGCCAGTTCCAGGCCGACCAGATCCGCTTCGGTCTCGTCCTCGCGGCTGAACTGAAGCGCCAGTAGCTGGGTCCCCAATTGCGCAGCCACGTTGCCAAGATCACCCAGCCCGAACAACTGCGACAGTACCGACAGGCCCATGCCGGTCGCCTGGGTCTTGCCGATCCGCTCGCGGGCGTGCTCGCGCAGGGCGTGGGCCATCTCGTGGCCCATGATCATCGCCGTCTCGTCGTCGTTGAGCCTGAGGGTCTCCAGGATGCCGGTGTAAAAGGCGATCTTGCCGCCAGGCATGCAAAAGGCGTTGATCTGCTCGCTCTGGAACAGGTTGACTTCCCAGTTCCAGGCGGTCGCCCGCTTGTTCCACTGCGCCGTATGCGGAATGATGCGCCGGGCTATCGCCCGCAAGCGCTGAACCTGCGGATGGTTGTCGGGCATCAGCACCCCTTTGGAGCGTGCTTCGCCGAGGGTCTGCACATATTGCTGCGCGGCCGCGGCCTCCAGCTGGCCCGCTGGCACCAGCTTGCGGAACTCCGAGGACTTGCCGACCTCCACTTGCGCCAGTGCCGCGGACCCGGTTGCGGCGCCCGCTGCAAGCAGAAAGCCACGGCGTGACGACCAGATCGAGGAGGGGGAATTGCAGAGGAAACACATACGTCAATAATAGCCATAACCCGGATCCAGGTATATGACCGAACCATCGCCGACTGCCGCCCCCCCCCGCCCGAGCTGGCGCCAGGCCCTGCGGGTCTACCTTGAACCGGCCAGTCTGCGCATGCTGGCGCTGGGCTTTTCTGCGGGTCTGCCGCTGCTGCTGGTGCTGGGCACCCTGAGTTTCTGGCTGCGCGAGGCCGGCATCGACCGCACCACCATCGGCCACCTGAGCTGGGTCGGTCTGGCCTATGGGTTCAAGTGGGTCTGGTCGCCGCTGGTGGACCGGCTGCCCCTGCCGGTGTTGACGCGGGTGTTCGGGCGCCGGCGCAGCTGGCTGCTGCTGTCGCAGCTGGTCATCATGGGCGCGCTGGCGTCCATGGCTGTCACCGATCCGAAGCTGTCGTTGACACCGATCGTCTGGAGCGCGCTGGCCGTGGCGTTCGCCTCGGCAACCCAGGACATCGCACTGGATGCGTACCGCATCGAGTCCGCGCCCACCGATCGCCAGGCCGCGTTGGCGGCAACCTACCAGACCGGCTACCGGCTGGCGATGATCTGGGCTGGCGCCGGGGTGCTCTGGATTGCGGCGCGCGCCGAGGTTGCCAATACTGCGCTCTACCAGCAGCAAGCCTGGCAGACCGCCTATCTGGTCATGGCCGCGTCGATGCTGGTCGGCATGGTAACCGTCTTGCTGTCGCCAGAACCGGTGCATGGCGCCATCGCTCCGGCACGCAACCTCGCGCAATGGCTGCAGGGGGCCCTGGTCGCACCCTTCGTTGATTTCCTGGGCCGTTACCGCTGGCAGGCGGCGCTGATCCTGGGCCTGATCGCCCTGTACCGGATCAGCGACGTGGTGATGGGCATCATGGCCAACCCGTTCTATGTCGACATGGGATACACCAAGGACCAGGTCGCCGCAGTCACCAAGGTCTACGGCGTGATCATGACGCTGGCCGGGGCCTTCCTTGGTGGCGTGCTGTCGATGCGGTTCGGTGTCATGCGGGTACTGATGCTTGGCGCCATCCTGAGTGCTGCCAGCAACCTGTTGTTTGCCTGGCTGGCGGGCCATGGCCATGACGTCACGGCACTGATCTTCGTGGTGTCGGCCGACAACCTCAGCAGCGGCATCGCCACGGCGGCCTTCATCGCCTATCTGTCCAGCCTGACCAATGTGCAGTATTCCGCCACGCAGTACGCGCTGTTCAGCTCGCTGATGCTGCTGCTGCCCAAGTTCCTGGCCGGCTTTTCCGGCCAGTTTGTCGACGCGTTCGGCTACAGCCCATTCTTCGTGGGCACGGCATTGCTGGGCATCCCGGTGCTGCTGCTGATCTGGCTGGCCGGCCGCTCGCTGGCCGTCCGCGCGCCCGCGGGCGTGTCGGTTGATCCACTGGCCTAACAGGTTTACCTATCTTTACCGCGCCTGCAAGAGGCGCGCGGACCTGCGGCCTACACTGGGGCGATGGCTGAACGACTGCTGATGATCGAGGACGACGCCCGGCTCGCTCAGATGTTGGTGCAGTACCTGGGCCAGTCCGGCTATCAGGTCGCTCACGTGGCGGACGCCCAGACCGGGCTGACACGTCTGACGGCATCCAGCGGCGAACCCCTGCCCGACCTGATCGTGCTCGACCTGATGCTGCCCGACATGGACGGCCTGGAAGTCTGCCGGCGCATCCGTGCCCTGCCTGGAACGGCAGCGCGCATTCCGGTGGTCATGCTCACGGCAAAAGGCGATCCGATGGACCGCATCATCGGCCTGGAGATCGGCGCCGACGACTACCTGCCCAAACCTTTCGAGCCGCGCGAATTGCTCGCGCGCATCCGCGCCGTGCTGCGCCGGCACGGTGGCGGGGCTGCCGCCAGCGGCCAACTGATGCGCTTCGGTTCGCTCGAGATCGACCGGGATGCACGCACGGTCACCATCGCGGCCAGGCACTGCGAACTCACGTCTTACCAGTTCGACCTGCTGACTGCGCTGGCCGAGCGCGCTGGCCGCGTGCTGACGCGCGACCAGATCATGGAGGCGGTGCGCGGGCGCGAGCTCGATGCCTTCGACCGGTCGATCGACGTGCACATGGGGCGTATCCGTGCTGCCATCGAGGTCGATGCGAAGGCACCCAAACGCATTCTGACCGTGCGTGGCGTGGGCTACGTTTTCGCGCGACAGCAAGATTGAGTCGCCAAGCGCACCGGCTCGGCACCCCCATGTCCACTCCCCTGCACCATCGCCTGTACCTGCGGATCTGGCTCGCCGTCGTGGGCACCATCGGTGTGCTGACGCTGCTGGTCGGGTGGCTGGCGAGCATGGACGCCGCGCACGAGCGCTCACAGCGTCCGGGTCGCGAAATCGTGGTGCGCGACGAGGCCGGCCAGGTGGTCGGTCAGGCGCCCGCCCGCCCGGTGCGTATCCCGGGCCAGGGCCCGGAATTCCAGGTCACCACCGTGGACGGCAAGACGCTGTTTATCCAACTTCCGCGGCCATCCGGGCGCGGGCCGGGCATGAACCCGGGCAACCCCAGCCGCTTCCCCGTCAACCTCGCAGGGATGCTGGCACTGGTTGCCATTGCGGCTGCACTGGGCACCTACCCGATCGTGCGCCGCCTGACCAAGCGGCTGGAGGCCGTGCAGCTGGGGGTGCAGCGATGGGGCAACGGCAACCTGTCACTGCGCTTGCCCGAGGACGGCAGCGACGAGGTGGCATCGCTGGCGCGGGGCTTCAACATCGCGGCCCAGCGGGTGCAGGAGCTGCTGCAGTCGCACAAGTCGCTGCTCGCCAACGCATCGCACGAGTTGCGCTCGCCCCTGACGCGCATCCGCATGGGGCTGGAACTGATGGGCTCACAGCCGGGCGCCGAATTCCGCAACGAAATCGCGCGCAACATCCAGGAGCTCGACCAGCTGATCGATGAGATCCTGCTGGCCAGCCGGCTGGACGCCAGCGAGACCGATCTGGGAGCGGTTGAGGAGGTCGACCTGCTGGGCATGGCCGCCGAGGAGTGCGCCCGCGTCGACGCCGATCTGGACGCAGCGCAAAACCAGGACAGTCTGGTCGTGCCGGGCGTCAGCAAGCTGCTGCGCCGGGTCATGCGCAACCTGCTGGAGAACGCCCGTCGCCACGCGGCCGGTGCAGCCCGGGTAACGCTGCGTGCCGATGGGCCATCGGCCGTTTTGCGGGTGTGCGACGAGGGGCCGGGTGTTCCCGAGGCCTTGCGCGGAAAGATCTTCCAGCCGTTCTACCGGCTGCCCGGTGCCACGGAGCGTGATGGCGGCGTCGGCCTGGGGCTGGCGCTGGTGAAGTCGATCGTACAGCGCCACGGCGGCACGGTGCGGTGCGAGAGCGGGCCCGGCGGCGGAGCCTGCTTTGTGGTGACGCTGCCGAGAACACCCTCCAAAGTCGCCTGAAACCGGTCGCGGATCGCCAATTAGTTCCGGTTCCCGCGAAAAAAGGCCTGGCGCATACCCTTGGCAGTTCCTATCCGGGTCCGCCCTTGGTTACATTGCGGACATCTGCTGTCACAGTGCAAGCCCGGGTCCGAACACAGGGCCTCCACAGGGAAGCGAAGATCTCCAACGACGTCCTTTCGCAAGGACTTTTCAAAGCCACCTCACGGTGGCTTTTTTTTTGGTGCGCTCAGCATGGGCGCACTCTTGGAGGTGCAAGTCCTCCCGCGAGCTGATCACAGTGAGCGAAGTGAAGCGCAACTGCATGAGGGTGACCGAGTGTGGGAAGGAAGCGTGGAGCGTAAGTTGCTTGT
>Ga0105046_10019205_pt1 | contig 10373 bp, 7 predicted proteins | sample MAT03_FD_78385 | JGI IMG/M metagenome (GOLD analysis project Ga0105046, IMG submission 78385) | Freshwater microbial communities from Lake Fryxell liftoff mats and glacier meltwater in Antarctica - MAT-03 (megahit assembly) | ecosystem: Environmental > Aquatic > Freshwater > Ice > Liftoff... | reverse complement strand
GAAGGCGGTGTATTGTAATAAAAACGGGTTAAAATTAGGCGTTGTTCCTCCAAATACTCCACACTGATTTTTCTCATTTCTGGCTTAATTTCGCATAGCAATGCCCTGTTTGTCGACAATATCAATTTTTGTTTAGTGACCTGCTCAGGTATCTTTTCCATAATTCCCCCATAATTCATAATCAGGTCTTTCAGGAACAATATGTGCATCTTTCTTGCTATAATGTATAGTGCCTTTTGTCGTAGGTAGAGATAAGCCAGCTTCATTTTTCCACATACCGATATGTTCACCAAAATCAACTACTTCATGGTATCCATGTTGACCAATTTTCCCCTTTTTAGGACTTCCTGTTCCAGCATATTTGCTTAAAAGGCCTTCAGGATCTGGGTGTTCAAAAATGCTCTTTCCTTCTTCAAAGTTGTGTTTTCCAACAACATGTTTATTCTGTTTGTCGGTATGAAGTTTAACCTCTTTAAAAAAGGAGCTTCTTTTTGCTGACTGTTCTAAGCCTTTTTGAATAACTTTTTCTTTACTAGAGGCTGAGAGTGCCATAGATTCGAAATTGCATATCGTGTTGGCCTCTTTTAGGTTTTTAAAAGCTGAAACCCCCTTAACGGCCACTGCACCAGCATAGATTTCAACACCATATTTTCCAATTGAATAACCAATCAACTCTCCCTTCTCACTATCACTTAACTGGCCAAAATTCTCATATAATTTCACCAATTCATCTGCATACTTGTCCAACTTCTCTTTATCTAAGCTTTTCAAATAGTCGATAACATGTTCAGTCATCGCATAGCTAGCATGTGCAAGTTCTCGCACTGAATCCACTGGGTGTTCTCCAAATGCCCATAAACATTCGCCTAAGCCATAAGCTGTATGACAAAGGGATGGCACAAAATCACATGCGGCATCATACGACCCTTGAACTGCAGACAGGGCAAAGGTTTCAATAAATTCTTTAGAAACTAAGTTGTAAGAAATATTTGATTTTTTTGAATTCAAATAGTCATTCAGAGATAGTTCAAAATCTCCTATTTCAAAATAGCTTGAGGCTCGTTGAAAATGAGCTTCGAGATTTTCTGGATCTTTAGATATGGCCTGATTTAATGCATCAATTGCTTGATGGTAAAGCCCTAATTGAAAAAAACCCTCGCCTTGTTTTTGAAAAATTTCAGAGGTTAGAAGTTTTTGATTTCCATTTTTTTTGGCAAGATCAATAAAAGCGGTGATATCTGTCAAAGATTTTTGAGGCTTACCTTCTAAAAGGGCTATTAGACCTCTTGTGTAGACTTTCGCCATATTGTATGAGTAATCGTGAGGACAAGCCTCTATCACTTTTTTATATAGAGGAACGATTGTTTCTGGGATAGATGATAAAACCTGGCAAGCACTACTTGCCTGACCATTCAGACGATCGATAGTCTTCATCAGTTTAGCTTGATCGTTGGGGCTTGGATAAAAATCTTTCTTATACCATTCAATATACTCATCTCTTGCTTTCTCAATTTTTGTTTTAAATGAATTAGCCACACTCAAATATTCATTAAGCAAGCAAACAGAGTGATTCTTTAGGTGTATGTTTGAACCTTTTAATTCGTGCCAAAGAGATACTTTCATTACCGGTCCCAACTTTACCGCTAATAAAAATTTCTTCATAAACTCATGCCAAGCTTTATCGCCTGGATTTTTTAAATGGTCAGAATCTTCAGGGAAACCACCTAGATATTCACTAAAACAATCGCAGTGACAGAAACAACCGCACCCTGACATACCATTATAAAAGTATTGACTCACGCCATCATCATACCCTGCACAGGCTTGATCGGCTAATATTACCAACAACATTAACAAATAAAAAATCTTTTTAAATCCCATCAAAAACCTCTTTTCCGAAGAAAAATAGATTTTGCAAGATAAAAGTACAATTAAAAAATGAATTTACTTAGTGAAAAGTATCGGAAAGGTTTTCTAGCTATTTCAGCAAATGATAAAATTTTTCAGGGATGGGAGAACGAAAAGACATGGCTTTGTGAGTAATAGGATGAATAAATCCTAATAAGTGAGCATGTAGACAAAGTCTTTTAACCAGACTGTCGCGACCACCATATTTTTTATCTCCAATAATGGGGCAACCATTTTCTTGGCAATGGACTCGAATTTGATTTTTCTTACCGGTTTCTAGTCTTAGTTTTAGTAAGGTATTGCGTGCAGAGCTCATCACTTCATAATGGGTGATGGCTAATTGCCCTTTTTCCGGATTTTGACTGGAATGAACGTGGTAGTTAGCATCCTCTTGGAGGTAAGACTGCCAGGTTCCTTTTTCTGAGGCCAGCTTGCCTTCACTTACCGCGACATATTCCCGATCAATGGTATGTGATTTAAAGAGGGCTTTCAGCCCTTCATAAGCTTCTTCTGTGAGAGCAAAGAGCATCACGCCTGAGGTGTCTTGATCTAAACGGTGAACGACGTAGATTTTTTTAGGACGGTAGCGGTCTTTTAAAAACCCGTGAATGGTCTCTTCTTTTTCAAAGTTTGTCGCCACACTAAGCCAACCTACTGGTTTGTCAACCACCACGAGGTGCGCATCTTCGTATAGAATGGGAACTTTAGCTGCCATCACCCTCTTTTTGCCTGTCAATGCGATCGTCTGCTCTGCTTGCAACATGGTGTTGGCAAGTTTCACTGGCTCGCCATCGACAACGATCCGCCCTTCTTTAATCCATTCCCGCAAGGTAGTCTTAGAACTTCCAGGGGAAAGATGAGTCAGCGCTTCTAAAACTGTAAGAGGTTGTTTTAACGTATATTCCATCGGATCATTCTTATAAAAAAGAAAAAACTATAACATATCGCAATTAAAAACAAAACCTTTAAAATAGTCATCCCTATGAAATATTTAAGAACTTTTCCTCATTAAAATAGTCATAGGTCCTTGCAAATGAATTATTATTCTAATATAATCTTTATGAATGTACCAGTCAGGAAAAAGCAGGAGCTAAATATGAGCGCGCAGCCAAATTTCCAAGACTCTGATTACAAATACGGATTTGTAACAGATGTTGAATCAGATCAGTTTGCCAAAGGGCTTAGCGAAGAAGTCATACGCGCACTTTCAGCCAAAAAAAATGAGCCTGAATTTATGCTAGAATTCCGGCTGAAAGCCTACCGAAAATGGCTTGAAATGGAAGAACCGCATTGGGTCAATGCCAATTACCCCCCGATTGATTACCAGAATATCCGCTATTATTCGGCTCCTAAAATGAAACCTGCCTTGAATAGTTTGGAAGAAGTAGACCCCGAGGTGCTTAAAACCTTCCAGCGCTTGGGAATTCCCCTGGACGAGCAGAAAAGATTAGCCAATGTAGCCGTGGATATGGTGTTCGATTCGGTTTCTATCGGAACCACCTTCAAGCAGAAATTAGATGATGCGGGCGTGATCTTATGCTCGATCTCAGAAGCGGTCCAGAAATATCCAGACCTAGTCAAGCAATACTTAGGCTCTGTAGTCCCTATTGGCGACAATTTTTTCTCCACACTTAATTCAGCTGTCTTTACAGACGGCTCCTTTGTTTACGTCCCCAAAGGGGTGATTTCACCAATGGAACTATCGACTTACTTTCGTATCAATGACAAAGAATCAGGCCAATTTGAGAGAACTTTGATTATTGCAGAAGATGACTCTTTTGTAAGTTATTTAGAAGGCTGTACTGCCCCTGCGTTTGATAACAACCAGCTGCATGCGGCTGTGGTTGAACTTATCGCCTTTGATCGCGCTCAAATTAAATATGCGACGGTGCAAAACTGGTATTCAGGTAATCCTAAAACTGGCGAAGGGGGCATTTATAACTTTGTGACTAAGCGCGCTCGTTGCGCGGGTGCTTATTCAAAGATCTCATGGACCCAAGTTGAAGTTGGCGCTGCCATTACATGGAAATACCCGAGCTGCATTCTCCAGGGAGACAACTCTGTAGGCGAATTTTATTCCGTCGCCTTAACAAATGGACATATGCAGGCCGATACGGGTACTAAAATGATCCATTTAGGCAAAAACACTAGCTCTACTATTGTTTCCAAAGGAATCGCCGCGGACGTTTCCCATAATAGCTACCGCGGACTTGTTAAGGTTGTACCGCGAGCTACTGGCGCCCGCAATTACACGCAATGCGACTCCATGCTTGTTGGCGATAAATGCTCGGCTAACACTTTCCCTTATATTGAAGTGGGTAATTCCTCAAGTGCCATTGAGCACGAAGCTTCAACTTCGAAATTAAACGAAGAACAATTATTTTATTTCCGTCAACGCGGCATCTCGCAAGAAGATGCTGTCAGCATGATCGTCAACGGCTTCTGCAAAGAAGTCATTCGCGAGCTCCCCCTTGAATTTGCCGTAGAGGCTCAAAAATTGTTGACGCTCAAACTAGAAAATTCTGTTGGTTAATATATTCAGGACAAATCATGATCAAAATCATTAATTTACACGCTTCGGTAGAAGGCAAACCCATTTTAAAAGGATTAAATCTTACAGTTAAACCTGGCGAAATTCACGCGATCATGGGACCTAACGGCGCGGGAAAATCTACTTTAGCAAAAGTGCTGGCCGGGCATCCAGCCTATGAAGTCACCCAGGGGCAAGTCATCTTTAATGACCAAGAAATACTCGAGCTAGACCCTGAAGAGAGAGCCCACCTTGGCTTATTTATGAGTTTTCAATATCCCGTTGAAATTGCCGGCGTCAGCAATGTGCAATTTTTGCATACTGCTCTGAACGCTAATCGCAAGGCCCGCAACGAATCCCCTCTCTCCCTAGAAGAATTCGAAACATTGCTTGCTGAGAAAATGAAACTCATGGAAATTAAGCCAGAGTTCAAAGAACGCAACTTAAACGAGGGTTTTTCTGGCGGAGAAAAGAAACGCAATGAAATCTTGCAAATGGCTGTTTTGGGTCCAAAGTTTGCGATTTTAGATGAAACTGATTCTGGTCTCGACATCGATGCCATGCGGATTGTGGCCAATGGAGTTAATCAATTGATGACACCTGAAACCGAGATCATATTGATTACGCACTATCAACGTTTGCTCGATTACATTAAGCCTAATTTTGTGCATGTGATGTTAGATGGCAAGATTGTGCAATCAGGCGGCCCTGAGCTGGCTCTAGAATTAGAAAGCAAGGGATATGACTGGTTGATCCAAACTCCTCAAGGAGCTGCCGAATGATGACCCTTTCACAAAATACGCCAGAAACTTTTCAGTCGGCATTAGACCTTGCCTTTCAACAATCTGCAGGGGATCCTCTACTAAAGAAAATTCGTCAAAAAGCCTGGGACCGTTTTTTAGAGCTGGGACTCCCCACAACCAAAAATGATGTGTATCGCTATATCCCCCTTAGAAAGCTTTTTGCACAAGCTTATGAGCACCCGCAAAGTTCGCATACGGTCACTTTTGAACAAATTAAATCTCACATTCTGCCAGAATGCGCCCATTCCTTAATGGTTTTTGTCAATGGACACTATGCTCCTGAGCTTTCAAATTTGTCAGCTTTGCCTTCTAAAGCAGTCGTGACGCCGCTTGCAGAAGCGCTGCGCTCTTTCGGTGCTTTCCTGACTAATAAATGGAACAAATCCCTTACGGAAGAAACAGATGCCTTTGCGGCCTTAAATGCGGCGCTGCATCCTAGTGGAATTTTCTTTTATTTGCCCCCGCGCACATTAATGGAAAAGCCTTTGCAAGTCTTAGAAGTCATTGACTCGCAGAATTCCCCGCTGATGGTTATGCCAAGGATGCATTTCTTTGTGGGCAACCAATCAGAACTTAAAGTGGTTTCTACGTTAGCACCTCTCTCCGGTGTTAACTATTGGATCAATCAGACTGCTGATTTCTCGATCGAGGAACAGGCTCATGTCGAATATACTCAGCTTTCCTATCACCTTCCAGAAGCAGCTTGGCATTTAGCGGCTACGCGTGCTTCATTGAAGCGCGACAGCACTTTTATTGCGATTCATGCGACTGAAGGAAGCACCACCACACGTCATGATTATCGCTTGACGCTGACGGGTGAAAATGCCAATGCGGAATTAAACGGCGCCTGGGTATTAAATGGCAAACGGGAAGCGCATACGCATGTCCTTATCGAACATCAAAGCCCCAATTGCCGGTCCTTGCAGTTATTTAAAGGCATCCTTAACGAAGCCAGCCACTCGAGTTTCGAGGGGAAAATTTTAGTGCGGCAAGCTGCGCAAAAAACCAATGCCTTCCAATTGAATAACAACCTCTTATTGAGCGATGCAGCAAGAGCTGAAAGTAAACCTAATTTGGAAATTTTTGCAGATGATGTGAAAGCTTCACATGGTGCCACCATCGGACAACTTGACAATGAAGAACTTTTTTATCTGACAACCCGTGGCTGCACACCTTCTGATGCCAAAAGATTGCTTGTAGATGGCTTTGTGAAAGATGTCTTTGACAAAGTGACAATTCCTTCCTGCCGCGCTTCGCTAGCTCAACATATGCAACACTATCTATAACAGGATGATGAGATGAATCAATCGGCGAAAAAAAAATGCGTGTCAGAATATCGGACAGATTTCCCTATGCTGACTCAAACGATGCATGGAAAGCCCTTGATTTATTTTGATTCTGCAGCTACCGCTCAAAAGCCCCAAGTTGTCATTGATTGTATCAACAATTTTTACCAAAAAGATTATGGAACAGTTCATCGGGCAATTTATGAATTAGCTGCCAATTCCACTCAGGCTTACCAAAACGCACGTCTAAAAATCATGCATTTTTTAAATGCTGCTAAACCTGAAGAAATCATCTTTACGCGCGGCACAACTGAATCCATCAATTTAGTCGCTTATTCTTTTGGCAAGGCCTTTATGCATGCTGGTGATGAAATCCTCATTTCCGAAATCGAGCATCATTCAAACATCGTCCCTTGGCAAATCCTCTGTGAAGATCGCGGCGCCATCTTGCGTGTGGCACCTGTGAATGACAAAGGGGAAATCATTTTAGAAGAATTCACTAAACTTCTAAGTGAAAAAACAAAGCTGGTGGCGATTGGACATGTCTCTAATGCGCTGGGAACCATCCACCCGATTAAACAAATCATTGAGCTGGCACATCAAGCAGGCGCCAAAGTTTTAATCGATGGAGCTCAAGGTGCTCCCCATATGCCCGTGGATGTGCAGGATTTGGATGTGGATTTTTACGTGTTTTCCGGACATAAAGTTTATGGACCGACAGGTATCGGCATCTTATATGGCAAAGAGGCCTTACTGGAAAAAATGCCTCCTTATCAAGGGGGTGGTGATATGATTGATACAGTCACTTTTGCCAAAACTGTCTACAATACCCTACCGCTAAAATTTGAAGCTGGCACTCCGATGATTGCTGAAGTGATTGGCTTAGGTGCCGCTGTAGATTATATTACAGCTATTGGCCTGCCAGCGATTCAACAATGGGAGCATGAACTCCTTATTTACGCCACTCACTTATGCTCTCAAATTCCTGGCTTAAAAATAATCGGCACCGCCGCGGAAAAAGGGGCCATCATCAGTTTTCTTATTGAAGGAATTCACCCTTTAGATATCGGCACCATGCTGGATCTAAAAGGAATTGCCATTCGTACGGGTCATCATTGCGCTCAGCCCGCCATGCGTCGTTTTGGCGCCCCCGGTACAGCCAGAGCCTCTTTTGCGCTGTATAATACAAAAGAAGAAATTGATTATTTTGCCGAAGCTTTACGCTCCATTACCCAATTATTTCATTAGATTATGGACATTTCTCTCGAGACAGCCTGTACTTTACTGACTCAAGGAGAAGTCGTGGCTATCCCAACAGAGACCGTGTATGGGCTTGCGGCATCGATCGCACATCCGCAAGCGATAGCTAAAATTTTCACGCTTAAAGGACGCCCTTCTAATAATCCCCTAATTATTCACGTGGCAGATATCGAGCAAATTTATCCTTACGTTACCGAAATCCCCCCTCATTTTGCTGAGTTGGCCGCTTATTTTTGGCCAGGACCCTTAACTGTCGTGCTTCCGGTTAAAAGCTCTTTAGTCCCGGCACAAATTAGAGCGGGCTTGTCCACTGCCGCCTTTAGAATTCCGCAGCATCCTTTAGCTTTAAAGGTTTTACAACAAGTTGGCCCGATTGTCATGCCCTCGGCTAATCTATCAGGGAAACCCTCTGCGACTCAACCTGCCCACGTTGCCCAAGATTTTGGCACTCATTTTCCTATTTTAGATGGAGGTTCCTGCAGTCATGGGCTTGAATCTACGATTCTTTATTATATGAACGCGCAGTGGCATATTCTCCGATTAGGATCGCTTGCGGCCGAACAATTTGAGTCTGTACTTGGATACAAACCTCCTCTGCATCAGGGAGATAAGGTCATATGTCCAGGTCAATTACACCGACATTACGCTCCTCAAGCTCAGCTACTTATAGACCAGGAACTTTCTCCTGCCTCGATTGGATATGTCTTAGGATTTTCTGATCGAACTTACCCCGATTGTAAAATTTTTTCTCTGGGCAAATCGGACCAGCCAGAAGAAATTGCAGAAAATTTATATGAGGTCTTGCGTTCATTAGATGAGGCTAAAATTCAACGAGTTTGGGTAGATAATGATTTCCCACAAAATGGGCTTTGGCTTACAATCTCAGAGAGGCTCGTAAGAGCTAGCTGTTCTTCTCCATTCATTTTATAAATTTGCAAAAAAAATAGGGGCCTCCTAAATTGAAATTTAGGAAAGTCAATTCCGAAAGCATGTGGCTTCACGGGAAGCCTAATATTTCAGTAGACAATCTTCTTCCCTTATCGTGAACTATTAAAAAGCAGAATAGACATAAAAGCTTATTTCAGCAAGAGTGTGGAAGACGCCTTAACCCTTGCCTTTTCGTACCGCCTTTAATGCCAACAAGTGAGTAGACACCATGTTTGATAAATTCACAAACCGCGCAAAGCAAGTAATTAAACTAGCAAAAAAAGAAGCGCAGCGGTTAAACCATAATTACTTAGGAACTGAACACGTTTTACTTGGTCTGCTTAAGTTAGGTCAAGGCGTTGCAGTCAATGTCTTACGTAATTTAAATATCGATTTCGAAACTGTGCGAGGAGAAGTTGAAAAACTTGTAGGCTATGGGCCTGAAATCCAAGTCTATGGAGATCCCGCGTTAACAGGTAAGGTCAAGAAAGTATTTGAATACGCCAATGAAGAAGCAGCCAATCTAAATCATAATTATGTCGGGACCGAACACCTTCTATTAGGATTGCTTAGGCAAACAGACGGCGTCGCCGCCCAAGTGCTTGAAAATCTCAACGTCAACCTGAAAGAAGTGCGCAAAGAAGTCTTAAAAGAACTTGAGACATTCAACCTGCAATTACCTCCTATCGGCAGCGCACCTTCGCAAGAACCTTCTCAAAGCAGACCTATAGGGGCTTCTGGGGGCCCTAAACCTTTCGAAAAAACTTCCGGCAATTCTACTGATAAAATGCCAGCATTACGCGCCTATGGACATGACTTAACTGAAATGTCGCGCGAAGGCAAAATGGACCCAGTAATTGGGCGCCGTGAAGAAGTGGAAAGACTCATTTTGATTTTATGTCGTCGCCGTAAAAACAATCCTGTGCTTGTGGGAGAGGCTGGTGTAGGTAAAACCGCCATCGTCGAAGGTCTTGCTCAAGCCATTGTGAAAGGTGAAGTCCCTGATAATCTGCGCAAGAAAAAATTGATTACTTTAGACTTGGCTTTAATGATCGCTGGAACGAAATATCGCGGCCAGTTTGAAGAGCGCATTAAAGCTGTGATGGAGGAAATTAAAAAGAACGGGAATGTCCTTCTTTTCATCGATGAACTGCATACCATTGTCGGTGCCGGAGCTGCTGAAGGAGCGATTGATGCTTCAAACATTCTAAAGCCAGCCCTGTCAAGGGGCGAACTGCAATGTATCGGGGCTACCACGATTGATGAATACCGTAAGCATATCGAAAAAGATGCAGCCCTAGAGCGCCGCTTCCAAAAGATTATTATCCAGCCCCCTAGCGTTGATGAAACCATCCAAATTCTAACAGGGCTAAAAGCTAAGTATGAAGAGCATCATAAATGCATTTATACCGAGCAGGCGCTGCATGCAGCCGCCATTCTATCCGATCGTTATATCCATGGGCGCTTTTTACCAGACAAGGCGATTGATTTAATAGACGAAGCCGGCGCCAAAATGCGCATTTCAATGATGAATCAACCTCAAGATATCAGCAAATTTGAAACTGAAATTGAGGAAACCCGTTTAGCTAAAGAAGAAGCCATTAGCAAGCAAGAGTATGAGAAAGCTGCAAAACTACGCGATAAAGAAAAAAATCTGCG
>Ga0105046_10019204_pt1 | contig 10373 bp, 10 predicted proteins | sample MAT03_FD_78385 | JGI IMG/M metagenome (GOLD analysis project Ga0105046, IMG submission 78385) | Freshwater microbial communities from Lake Fryxell liftoff mats and glacier meltwater in Antarctica - MAT-03 (megahit assembly) | ecosystem: Environmental > Aquatic > Freshwater > Ice > Liftoff... | reverse complement strand
TCTGGCCATGGCGAAGCGCTCGTGATGGCAGTCTGGGACGGCGTTTATCTGTACCGCGAGACCAAGCCCAGCGCGCCGGCCGCCAGCAAGCTGCGCGCTGTCAGCCTGGTTTGCAGCAAGGCAGAAACAGCGTCCGTGAACGCCGGCTTGCAGCTGGGCCAGGCACTGGCAGCAGGCAGCACGCTGGCGCGCGAATACGCCAACCGCCCGGCCAACCACTGCACGCCCAGCGTGCTGGCGCGTGAAGCCCGCAAGCTGGCCAAGGACCACGGCCTGAAGGTGGAAGTGCTGGACCGCAAGGACTGCGAAAAGCTCGGCATGGGTTCATTCCTGGCCGTGGCGCAGGGTTCTGACGAACCGCTGAAATTCATCGTGGCGCGCTGGATGGGCGGCGCCAAGAACGAAGCACCGGTGGTGCTGGTGGGCAAGGGCATCACCTTTGATTCAGGTGGCATCTCCATCAAGGGCGCTGCCGAGATGGACGAGATGAAATACGACATGGGTGGCGCGGCCAGCGTGCTGGGCACGCTGCGCGCGGTGGCGGGGCTCAAGGCCAAGGTCAACCTGATCGGCATCATCCCGAGCTGCGAAAACATGATCAGTGGCCACGCCGTCAAGCCTGGCGACGTGGTCACCAGCCTGTCTGGCCAGACCATCGAGATCCTCAACACCGACGCCGAAGGCCGCCTGATCTTGTGCGACGCGCTGACCTACGCCGAGCGTTTCAAGCCCGCCGTGGTGGTGGACATCGCGACGCTCACGGGCGCTTGCGTGGTGGCGCTCGGCCACCACCGAACGGGCCTCTTCAGCCCTGACGATGCACTGGCTGCTGAACTGCTGACGGCGGGCGAACAGGCGCAGGACCCGGCCTGGCGCATGCCGCTGGATGAAGAGTACGACGAAGGCTTGAAGTCGCACTATGCCGACATGGCCAACGTCGGCTCGCGCGCCGGGGGAGCGATCACGGCGGCGATGTTCCTCAAGCGCTTCACCAGCCGCCTGCGCTGGGCGCACCTGGACATTGCCGGCACGGCCTGGAAGTCGGGTGCGGCCAAGGGCGCCACGGGCCGGCCGGTGCCCCTGCTGACGCACTTCGTGCTGTCCAGGGCGCGGTGACTCCGGCTGCGGCTTCGGCGTGCGCACAGCAGCAGTGAACCGCAGCGCAGCCCAAAGCAACGAATGACCGAAGTCGAATTCCACACCGGTGTCGCCGACCCGGTGGCGTTTGCAGGCCGCCTGCTGCGCCGCGCAGCGCGGCAGGGTGTGCGGGTGCAAGTGACGGCGCCGCCCGATGTGCTGACGCTGCTCGACCGCAACCTCTGGACCGCAGAGGCGCAAGATTTCGTCCCCCATCTGCGCATGCCCGGCGCCAGTCCGGCAGCGGCCGCCCGCACGCCTATCTGGCTGACGGCTGCCGCGCTGCACGAAGATGCGCCACGCGTGCTGATGAACCTGGGTGCTGAACGTGCCGCTGATGCAGCTGCGCTGGACCGCATCATTGAGATCGTGTCGTCGGATCCCGACCTTGCAGCCGCGGGACGCGACCGTTGGCGCGCCTACAAATCTCTGGGACTCACGCCGAAGCTCCAGCAGGATGGGGCGCGATCGCATGCCTGAGCGCATGACTGAACGCATGCCTGAACGCATGGCCGGAGCGAGGCACGTGGACGTTGATCGGGTGCCCACACTCACCGAAGTGCTGGACCTCGACGAGGAAGTCACGCTCGCCGATCTGCTGCTCGACGTCCACTCGCAGCCAACGGCAGCGCCGCCCATGGCCGCCGCCGACGAACTCTCGGCCGAGGTGCTTTTCGAGCTCGAACAGCGCATCGACAGCCTCTTCGAATCGCGTTTGCGCGAGGCGTTGGCACCGGCCCTGGCGCGCGCCGCCGACGGTCTGATTCGCGAAGCGCGCCAGGAGCTTTCTGGCGCGCTGCGCGGCCTGGTCGAGGACGCCGTGACGCGCGCGCTGGAGCGCAGAACGCATCTTTGATCGCTGACCCTGTCGTCCCGGCAGGCACACGGCGCGTTGTGCCGATGGCGACAGGGCGAGCACTGCCGACCCGAGCGAAACTCCCGGTTTGGCGGGGGTGGCTTTTCGGTTATCGTCTTTCGCTTGGTCTTTTTTCACACTTGTCGTCGGTCGACAAAATTCCCAACCGGAGGTTTTTGCATGCAAGTTAAGCTGAACGTGATCGTCGGTGCCGCCGCCATCCTGCTGGGTGGTTCGGCGTTCGCGCAAGACATGGTCGTCAAGATCGGCCACGTGGGCCCCACCAGCGGCGCCATCGCCCACTTGGGTAAGGACAACGAAAACGGCGCCCGCATGGCGATCGAAGAACTCAACGCCAAGGGCGTGGTCATCGGCGGCAAAAAGGTCAAGCTGGAACTGCTGGCCGAAGACGATGCAGGTGACCCCAAGCAAGGCACCGCTGCGGCGCAAAAGCTTGTGGACAGCAAGGTCATGGGTGTCATCGGCCACTTGAATTCGGGCACGTCAATCCCTGCCTCCAAGATCTACAGCGACGCCGGCATTCCGCAGATCAGCCCGTCGGCCACCAACCCGAAGTTCACCCGCCAGGGCTACAAGACGACGTTCCGCGTCGTCGCTGACGACGTGCACCTGGGCGGTACGCTCGGTCGCTATGCGGTCAAGGACCTGAAAGGCAAGAGCATTGCCGTCATCGACGACCGCACGGCCTATGGCCAGGGCGTGGCCGATGAATTCGAAAAGGGCGTCAAGGCCGCTGGCGGCAAGACCGTCGGTCGTGAATTCACGAACGACAAGGCGACGGACTTCACCGCCATCCTGACCAGCTTGAAGGCCAAGAAGCCGGACATCGTCTTCTTTGGCGGCATGGACGCAGTCGCCGGCCCGATGATGCGCCAGATGAAGCAGTTGGGCATTGAAGCCAAGTTCATGGGCGGCGACGGCATCTGCTCCAGCGAACTGCCGAAGCTGGCAGCCGGCACCATGGCCGACGGCCAGGTGGTCTGCGCTGAAGCCGGTGGTGTGGAAGGTGCTGCCAAGAAGTCGATGGACGACTTCAACGCAGCCTTCAAGAAGAAGTTCAACGCCGACGTGCAGGTGTACGCGCCTTACGTGTACGACGCCGTCAACGTGATGGTCGCCGCGATGGTCAAGGCCGGCTCTGCCGAGCCGGCAAAGTACCTGCCGGTGCTGGCCAAGACCGCCGGCTACAAGGGTGTGACGGGCACGATCGCCTTCGACGACAAGGGCGACATCAAGAATGGCGCGCTGACGCTGTACACCTACAAGGGTGGCAAGCGCGACCAGATCGCTGTTGTGAGGTAGCTCACCCCCGGAGCGGCTGGCGCCGCTGCCCCCTCAAGGGGGCGACGCCAGCGGCCCGGCGGAGCCGGTTCCGCGGCGTCCGCTGGATGGACAAAAAAACCCGCCTTGGCGGGTTTTTTATTGGTCTGGCGGTGCTGTCACTTGAGCTTGATTTCTTTGTACAGCACGTGCTTGCGCGCCTTGGGGTCGAACTTCAAGAATTCGAGCTTCTCGGGCGTCGTCTTCTTGTTCTTGCTCGTGGTGTAGAAATGGCCGGTGCCCGCTGTGGACTCCAGCTTGATCTTTTCGCGTCCGCCTTTGCTGGCCATGGTGCTCTCCTGGAGATTCTGAAGTGGTGTTTAGATTTCGCCGCGGGTGCGCAGGTCGGCCACGATCTGGTCGATGCCCACCTTGTCGATCAGGCGCAGCGCCGCGTTGCTGATGCGCAGGCGCACCCAACGGTTTTCGCTTTCAACCCAGAACCGACGGTAGTGCAGGTTGGGCAGGAAACGCCGCTTGGTCTTGTTGTTCGCGTGCGAAACGTTGTTGCCCACCATGGGGCCCTTGCCGGTGACTTGACAGACGCGTGCCATGACGCACTCCAAAAAAAGTTCGCCACAGGAGTGGCAGAGATATCGGTTGCCGCCGGGACCGGGTGCGCATGGCTGCCAAGCGCCATGCTCGGCAATCTGCTCAATGGTCTTCGGCAAAGCCCGCACTTATAGCCCGGTTCGCGCGCTTTCTACTGTTCAGCCCGCGTCCTGCTCCAGGAAGCGCTGGGCGTCCAGCGCCGCCATGCAACCTGTGCCAGCGCTGGTGATGGCCTGGCGGTAGATGTGGTCCTGCACGTCGCCGGCCGCAAAGACACCCGGCACGCTGGTCATGGTGGCCATCCCGGCGAGGCCCGTCCTGGTGATGATGTAACCGTCCTTCATCTCCAACTGGCCCTTGAAGATGTCGGTGTTGGGCTGGTGACCGATGGCGACGAAGCAGCCCTTCAGCGCCAGTTCATGCGTGCTGCGGTCCTGCGTGTTGCGCAGGCGCACCCCGGTGACGCCGGTGCTGTCGCCCAACACCTCGTCCAGCGTCTGCCAGAGGTGCAGTTCGATCTTGCCGGCGGCGACCTTCGCATTCACCTTGTCGATCATGATCGCCTCGGCGCGAAACTTGTCGCGGCGGTGCACCAGGTGCACCTTGGATGCGATGTTGGACAGGTACAGCGCTTCTTCGACGGCCGTGTTTCCGCCGCCGATGACGCACACCGTGTCGCCGCGATAGAAGAACCCGTCACAGGTGGCGCAGCCGCTCACACCCTTGCCCATAAAGGCCTGCTCGCTGGGCAGGCCCAGGTATTTGGCGCTGGCCCCGGTGGCCAGGATCAGCGCGTCGCAGGTGTAGCTGCCCGAGTCGCCTTTCAACGTGAACGGGCGCTTGCTCAAGTCGACCTCGTTGATGTGGTCGAACACGATCTTCGTGTTGAAGCGCTCGGCATGCTGCAGGAAGCGCTGCATCAGGTCGGGCCCTTGCACGCCAGCCACGTCAGCGGGCCAGTTGTCGACGTCCGTCGTGGTCATCAGCTGGCCGCCCTGCGCGATGCCGGTGATGAGCATGGGCTGCAGGTTGGCGCGCACCGCGTACAGCGCAGCGGTGTAGCCCGCAGGGCCGGATCCGAGGATGAGGACGCGGGCGTGCTGAGTAAGCTGGGTCATGGCGATGTTCTGGGCTGAGGAGGAATGTGCGGTGTGCGGGCTGGCAAGGTTTTGCGTCGCGCCGAACAGACGCGCCAGTGGAACATCGGGATGCAACCCAGTGGTCGCAAGCCCTGCTATGGGCACAATAGGCCGATTCTTGCAGATGGTGCCGCCGTGCCATGCTGACTGGAAGCCGATCACAACAAGAGGAGCACCTTCGATGTCGATGCTGTCCAACCTGGACCTGATCCGCCGCGTTCCGCTGTTCTCCATGCTCACCGCAGACCAGGCGCAGGCCATCGCCGACAGCGTGGTCAAGCGCCGCTTCCGGCGTGGAGAACTGGTGGTGGAGCAGGGGCGCAAGAGCAATGCGCTCTTCATCCTGCTCAACGGCCGCGCCCGGGTGCTAACGTCCGACAGCCGCGGCCGCGAGGTCATCCTGGCGGTGCTGGAATCGGGCGACTATGTGGGCGAGATGAGCCTCATCGACAACGAACCGCACTCGGCCACCGTGCGGGCCGAGATCCAGACCGACATGCTGGTGCTGGCACGAGCCGACTTTGCCCGCTGCCTGCCTGAAAATTCCACGCTGTCCTACGGCGTCATGCGCGGCCTGGTCAAGCGCCTGCGCAATGCCGACCGCCAGATCGAAAGCCTGGCGCTGCTGGACGTGTACGGCCGCGTCGCCCGCACGTTGCTGGACATGGCCGAAGAGATTGACGGCGTGAAGATCATCCGCCACAAGGTCAGCCGGCAGGACATGGCCAAGGTGGTGGGGGCGTCGCGAGAAATGGTCAGCCGCGTCATGAAGGACCTGGAAGACCGCGGCGTGATCGAGACCCAGGAAAACGGCTCCGTCATCATCAAGGAACGGTTGCAAAACGACTGAGCGCGGTGCCTGCCGACGGGCCGTGATCGGCCAGAATGCCGGTCATGAGTTTTCCCCTTGGATCCCTGGGCGCCGACGGCAGTGCCACGTTGGCGTCAACCCCCGCCGCCGAGTCGCCGCGCTGGCGCCGCCAGGCGCTCTTGATGGCAGCGGCGCTGGCCTGGCTGCTCTTCCTGCTGGCGATGGCCACACACCACGTCGGCGACACCGCCTTCAGCACGTCTGGCACGGGCGATGCACTGCGCAACAAGGTCGGCCCCGTCGGCGCGCGGGTGTCGGACATGGTGCTTTTCCTGTTCGGCTTTTCCGGCTGGTGGTTGTTGCCGGTTGCCCTGAGGGCCTGGCTGTCGGCACTGGCCGGCACGCTGCGTTCTGAAGCACCGGTGCCCCACGCGCCGCGCTGGCTGTTCTGGCTGGGCCTGGCGCTGCTGCTGGGCGCCAGCGCGGCGCTGGAATGGACCCGTCTGTACCGCTGGGAACCGCTGCTGCCGGGCCATGCCGGGGGCGTGCTGGGCTACACCTTGGGCGCTTTGTCGATGCGCTGGTTGGGCTTTGCGGGGTCTGGCGTGATGTGGATCGCAGCGCTGGTGGTGGGCTTGTCGCTGGCCCTGCGCTTTTCCTGGCTGAGTCTGGCCGATGGCATTGGTGAGCGTCTCGACCGACTGCGAGAGAACCGCCAGGACCGCCGCGACCTGCAAGAAGACAAGCGCCTCGGTGAGATGGCCGCGCGCGAACGTGAACACGTGGTGGAAGAGCAGCGCACCGTCATTGAAGATTACCTGCCGCTCGTGATTGCACCCACGGTTGCCGACATCCCCAAGTCGCAGCGCGTGGCCAAGGAGAGGCAGAAGCCGCTGTTCGCTGAACTTGCCGACACCAAGCTGCCGCAGGTGGATCTGCTCGACAGCGTGCAGGCGCGCCCCGAGAGCGTGAACGCCGAATCGCTGGAAATGACTAGCCGGCTGATCGAGAAGAAGCTGAAGGACTTTGGCGTCGAGGTGCGTGTGGTGGCCGCCTCGCCCGGACCGGTCATCACGCGCTACGAGATCGAACCCGCCACGGGCGTGAAGGGATCGCAAATCGTCGGCTTGGCGCGTGACCTGGCGCGTTCGCTGTCGCTTGTCAGCATCCGCGTGGTGGAAGTCATTCCGGGCAAGAACTACATGGCGCTGGAGCTGCCCAACGCGCGGCGGCAGATGATCCGGCTGTCAGAGATCCTCGGCTCGGACGTTTACAACGATTCCGCCTCGATGCTGACCATGGGTCTTGGCAAGGACATCATCGGCCACCCCGTGGTGGCCGACCTGGCCAAGATGCCGCACTGCCTGGTCGCCGGCACCACCGGTTCAGGCAAGAGCGTGGGCATCAACGCGATGATCCTGAGCCTGCTCTACAAGGCCGAAGCCCGCGATGTGCGGTTGATCCTCATCGACCCGAAGATGCTCGAGATGAGCGTTTACGAAGGCATCCCGCACCTGTTGGCGCCGGTGGTCACCGACATGAAGCAGGCCGCCAACGCGCTGAACTGGTGTGTGGGCGAGATGGAGCGCCGCTACAAGCTGCTCAGCAAACTCGGCGTGCGCAACCTGGGCGGCTACAACAAGAAGATCCTTGAAGCCGCGGAGCGTGGCGACAAGCTGCCCAACCCATTCAGCCTGACACCCGACGCACCCGAGCCGCTGGAACGCCTGCCGCACGTCGTGGTGGTGATCGACGAACTTGCCGACCTGATGATGGTGGTGGGCAAGAAGATCGAAGAACTGATTGCGCGCCTGGCGCAGAAGGCGCGCGCCGCCGGCATCCACCTTATCCTGGCGACGCAGCGGCCGAGCGTGGACGTGATCACGGGCCTCATAAAAGCCAACATCCCCACCCGTTTGTCGTTCCAGGTGTCGAGCAAGATCGACAGCCGCACGATCCTGGACCAGATGGGCGCCGAGGCTCTATTGGGGCAGGGCGACATGCTCTACCTGACTCCCGGCACGGGCCTGCCGGTGCGGGTGCACGGCGCCTTTGTCAGCGACGATGAGGTGCACCGCGTTGTGGACTATCTGCGCAGCCAAGGTGAACCGAACTATGTTGAAGGCATTCTCGAAGGTGGCGTGCTGGAAGGCGACGCTGCCGCTGAAGGCGGTGGCGCGGGCAGCGGTGGTGGTGAGGCCGACCCCATGTACGACCAGGCGGTAGGCGTGGTGCTGCAAAACCGCCGGGCGTCGATCTCGCTCGTGCAGCGCCACTTGCGCATCGGCTACAACCGCGCCGCGCGGCTGCTCGAACAGATGGAGCAGAGCGGCATCGTGTCGGCCATGGGTCACAGCGGCAACCGCGACATCCTCGTGCCCAAGAGGGAAGAATGAAGACCACCGCGATCGCTTTTGCCTTGTTTGCGGCCTGCGCAGCCGCCCATGCCGACGCCGTTGACACCCTGCGCGAATTCGTGCGTGACGTGAAGAGCGGGCAGGCTGCGTTCACGCAGACCGTGACCTCGGCTGACGGCACGCGCAAGAAGCTCAGCAGCGGCGACTTTGAATTTGCGCGTCCCAACCGCTTCCGCTTCAGCTACAGCAAGCCGTTTGAACAACTCATCGTGGCTGACGGCCAAAAGGTGTGGATCTTTGACACCGACCTGAACCAGGCCAGTTCGCGGCGCCTGGCGCAGGCTCTGGGCTCGACACCCGCGGCGCTGCTGGCAGGCGCAGCGCTGGAGCCGGAGTTTGTCCTCTCGGCCGAACCCGCACGCGACGGCCTGGAATGGGCGCTGGCAACACCGCGCGCCAAGGACGGCGCTTTCCAGGCCATGCGCGTCGGTTTCAATGGCAAGCTGCTCTCGGTGGTGGAAATCACCGACAGCTTTGGCCAACGATCACGGCTCGTGTTTTCGCGCTTTGCGTCCAACCCGGTGTTGTCCCCAGACCGCTTCCGCTTCGTGCCGCCGGCCGGCGCCGACGTGATCGAACAGTAGGCCGGGCAGTTTCGGCGCCCACCACAGCATGAGCACGCAGGACGCGCTGTTTGACAGCGATGGCGACGGCGACGGCGGCGCGTCCCCGGTGTCGGCACCAGTCGGTTCCACCGTGCCACTGGCAGAGCGACTGCGGCCGACGACGCTGGACGACGTCGTCGGCCAGCGCCACTTGCTGGCGGCCGGGCGGCCGTTGCGCGTGGCCTTCGATGCCGGACGCCTGCCGTCGATGATCCTGTGGGGCCCGCCCGGCGTCGGCAAGACAACGCTGGCGCGGCTGCTGGCGGCGGCGACCGGCGCGCACTTCATTGTGCTGTCGGCCGTGCTTTCGGGCGTCAAGGAAATCCGCGAGGCGGTCGAGCAAGCGCAGGCCCTGCGCCGAACCGGCCGCGCCACCGTGCTCTTTGTCGACGAGGTGCACCGCTTCAACAAGTCGCAGCAGGACGCCTTCCTGCCGCACGTCGAAGCGGGTCTCTTCAGCTTCATCGGCGCGACCACCGAGAACCCGTCCTTCGAGGTCAACTCGGCGTTGTTGTCGCGGGCCACGGTGTTTGTGCTGGAGTCGCTGGACGAGCAAGACCTGGCGCAGCTGCTGGTCCGTGCGCAAACCGCCATTCAAGGCCCGACTCTGGACGACGCGGCGCAGGCGCAACTCATCAACTTTGCCGACGGCGACGGCCGCCGTCTGCTCAACGCCTATGAAAGTGCCGCGGCCACGCACAAGGGGCTGCGACAGTTGGGCGTGGCTGAACTTGAGGCGGCCATCGGCCGCATGTTGCGTCGCGGTGACAAGGGCGGCGATGTCTTCTACGACCTCATCTCTGCGCTTCACAAGTCGGTGCGCGGGTCGAGCCCAGACGCCGCGCTGTACTGGCTGGCCCGCATGCTGGATGCCGGCATGGACCCGCGCTATGCCGCGCGTCGCCTGGTGCGCATGGCCAGTGAGGACATCGGCCTGGCCGACCCGCGCGCGCTGCGGATGACGCTCGACGCAGCCGAGGTCTTTGAAAGGCTGGGCTCGCCGGAAGGCGAACTAGCCCTCGCGCAGGCCGTGGTCTATCTGGCCGTCGCGCCAAAGTCCAACGCGGTCTACAAGGCCTGGAACGACGTGCGCGCCCTGGTGCAGAAAGATGGCACACGGCCGGTGCCCGCGCACCTGCGCAATGCACCGACGCGGCTGATGAAAGACATCGGCCGCGGCCAGGGCTACCGCTATGCGCACGATGAAGAAGGCGGCTATGCGGCCGGTGAAAATTACCTGCCGCCCGGGCTGGCGCAGACGAGTTTTTACGAACCGGTGCCGCGCGGACTGGAACAGCGCATCGGTGACCGTTTGGCGGAACTGCGCCGCCTTGACGAGCGAGCCGACAAGCCCCGCTGAGGCGCCTTTGGCGGCTGCGGCGCAGTGCCTTGCAAGGGGGTAACTCCGGCCCAGGGCACCAAACTGGCGCACCTAGAATCCGGCGGCAGTGGCCGCAAACCCAGCCCTGACGGCACTTGCGGGGCATGCAAGAAACACTGAGGCCAGCTTCTTGC
>Ga0105046_10019203_pt1 | contig 10374 bp, 7 predicted proteins | sample MAT03_FD_78385 | JGI IMG/M metagenome (GOLD analysis project Ga0105046, IMG submission 78385) | Freshwater microbial communities from Lake Fryxell liftoff mats and glacier meltwater in Antarctica - MAT-03 (megahit assembly) | ecosystem: Environmental > Aquatic > Freshwater > Ice > Liftoff... | reverse complement strand
GGCCACGGTTTCCAAGGTGCTGAACAATTGGGGCTTTGCGGGGGCCAGCGGGCCGGTCTGCAACTGTACTTCTGAGAACACGGCACGCGTCAGGGCAGCATCGTCGTGGGCACAAACGCCCAGGCCGACGTAGAAAGTCCCTTGCAAGTCTAAGCGAAACGATCCGCCGGCGGGCTCCCATGTCTGGCCGTCGGTTGAAAGGGAGAGAGCCACGTAATCGCCGACTTTTTCGAGACGCAGGGCCTTGGGCGAATTAGAGGCGGCCTGAATTTCGCGCGTAAGGCCGCCTTTCATTTCGCGGTATTGCAGGGAGGTTAGGCCATCGCCGTGAAGCGCTGCATCCGCGTAGGCGGAATCAGGGTCGAGACTCTGGCGCACGAGCAAGCAGGCTTTTCGGTGAGCGTTGCCAACTGTGTCCGCAAAGGCGATGCGCGCGGATAATTTCACATCGCCCGATACCCGCTGCCAGACGAAATGGAAGGCGTCGTTGGTGAACCACATATTCGCGCCGCCGCCACTGACGGTGTATTCCTGGCGCGCAGCGTCGAAACTGGCGGTGCCGGGCTGCCCACATGTGCCCACCGCTTGGTGGCCGGCAAAGGTGCCGAGGCTCGGAGTCGGCACCTGGGCCGGGAGCGGGGGCGCGGTCAGCAACCCTGCGAGGAGGGCGAGGGCGGGGGCGGAAGTTTTCATGGTGGGGATTGACGTTGCGCTGACGACGCGTTTTCAAAACCCTTTTGAAGCTGACGGGAGGTGTAGCCCCATGTTCGCGCAGGGGTGGGGGGCACGCCGTTCCAAGTTGCATGAACCCTATGTATTCCGTTCCACGCGGGGAGCGAGCCACTGGCTTTCGCACCGGCTCTGCCTTTACTGGACGACGCTGCCGCCTGGCTGCCTCCCCGCTCGCGCTTGGCACGCCGCGCGCCGATTTCGGGTCCGGCTCAAACTTCGCGGCAGTCAGTGCCTGCTCAGGTACTTCGGAGAACTGGAAACGGTGGCCGCGTCGGTTCGCGTCGGGATTCTCACCGCAGTTCCGCGGCTCGGTTTTGATGCCGCGAAGAGCCGGACTCGCCGCGAGTTCCATGCGAAATTGCCATAGCGAGAATCGTTATCCAAAACTCCTTGAGCCCACTGGGGCAAGGGCTAGGCTTGGTAATTATGACAAGGCAATCCCTGATCCTCCGCTCGCTCTGTTTGGCGTGCCTGCTAAGCGGCCCCTGGCAAACGGCGCTTGCGCAAAGGCCCGCCGGTCAAGTCGTGGCGTGGGGCAACAACAGTTCCGGCCTGGCGAGTGTCCCAGCCGACCTCACGAATGCCATCGCCATCGCCGCGGGCGGATCCCATAGCTTGGCGCTGCGCGCGGATGGGACGGTCGTGGCGTGGGGTGGCAACCAGTATGGCCAGACGCTTGTCCCGCTCCCTCTGAGGGACATCATCGCCATCGCCGCGGCCGAGGACCACAGCCTGGCGCTGCGGGCGGACGGCCGCGTGGTGGCTTGGGGCCGCGACATAAGCGTCCCAACCAGCCTAACCAACGTCACCGCCATTGCGACGGGGCGATACCACAGCTTGGCCATGCACACGGATGGCAGTGTCACAGCCTGGGGTTTGGGTTTCTATGGCCAGACGAATATCCCGCCCACTTTGGTGAACGCTTGCGACGTCGTCGCCGGTGGCAACCACAGCCTGGCCCGGCGTGCGGATGGCCGGATCGTGGCGTGGGGGGATAACTCGTACGGTCAGACGTGGATTCCGACGAGCCTGACCAATGCGCTTGCGGTCGCGGCGGGCGATGGTCACAACCTAGCCTTGCGCCCGGATGGCCGCGTCGCAGCATGGGGCCGGAATAGTTACGGCCAGACGACCATCCCGGCTGGCTTGACCAACTGCATTGTGATTGCCGCGGGTTCGGGTCACAGCTTGGCGGTGCGCGCGGATGGACGCGTCGTGGCGTGGGGCCTCAACTCTGGCGGCCAAACGGTCGTGCCAGCCGGCCTGACAAACGTTTTCGCCTTGGCAGCCGGCGGCTCCTACAGCCTGGCCATCTGCACCGTGCCGCCGGCCACCAACAGCCTGGTGCCGCCGCAGATTGTGCAATCGCCGGCCAGTGTGGTGGTGCGGGTGGGAGCGCCCGCGAGCTTCAGCGTCGTGGCCAATGGAGAGTTGCCGTTGTCGTACCAATGGCGCCGGAACGGCTACGACGTGGCTGGCGCCACCACGACGCGCCTCGCGTTGGTCGCGGCTGTTACTCCAGACGCGGGCAGCTATGACGTCGTGGTCGCCAGCGGTTGCGGGTCCGCGACCAGTGCCGCGGCGACCCTGACGGTGACGACTCCGGGCCGTATCACGGCCATCTCCGTGCAACCGGGCGGTGCCGTGCAAGTGGGTGCGGTGGGTGTGGCGGGGCGCGACCTGCTGTTCTCCACGTCCACCAATTTGCTGGATTGGACGCCTTGGATTTCGGCACCAAATCCATCGGGTCAGGTGCAGGTGCTGGACCCGGCACCGTGTGCGCCGCAGAAGTTTTACCGCGTGGACCAGCTTTGAGACGAAGGGAGGCCTTCGTGAGTGTAGCGTCGAGTCGCCACGCGGGCTGAGTGTGCCCGTGCAACGGACAGCTCACGTTCGAGCTGCGAACTTTGGTTTCCTCTTGGCCATCGAAACTTAATTGCGGAATGGTGCCCTTTACCGCCAGATAGCAGCCGGCTCACCTCGGCCCATTGAAGGACCGGCCCCGCTCCGCCGTCTAGTGCTGGCGGTAATCGCGGGCTGATTCGCGTTACCGACTAACGTGCCCCATATGACAACGAAATACGCAATTGGAGTTACTTGTCTCGCCCTCTGGGCAGCTTCGCTCGTGGCCCCGGCTCAAACCGGCGGTGCCCTGCAACCCTTCAACGGCCAGAACCTCGACGGTTGGAAAGCCAAGGTCGAAGGCAGCTCCCAGAGCCGCTGGACCGTTGGCTCCGCCACCCCCGAGGCGGCCCATCCCAAGCAACTCGCGGTTACGCCGGGCGGACACGAGTTGATTAACCAGACCCTGGCCCACGGCCAAAGCCTCGACTTGTACAGCGAAGCCCGCCATGGCGATGCCATCATCACGCTCGAAGTCATGGTCCCCAAGGGCGCCAACAGCGGCATCTATGTCATGGGCGAGTACGAAATCCAAGTGCTCGACAGTTTCGGCAACGATGCGAAACCCGGCCCCGGCGACATGGGGGCGATCTACGGCGCCCAACCGCCGCAGAAGCCCAAATACAAGGCCCCCGGCGAGTGGAACGCCTACGAAATCCACTGGCTGGCCCCCAAATTCGACGCCACCGGCAAGAAGATCGCCAACGCCAAGTTCCTCAAAATCATCCTCAACGGAGCGACCATCCACGAGAACGTGGAAATGCGCGGCCCCACCCCCGGCGGCGTGGACGGCAAGGAGAAGCCCCTCGGGCCGTTGATGTTCCAAGGCAATCACGGGCCGGTGGCTTACCGCAACCTCAAAATCGCCCCGCTGAAGTAGGCACGGCGGTGCGCCCGGCGCTGGCCGCACCGGTCGCCGACAACCACTGCCAGTTTGTTTAGCCGGAAGGGAGTCGGGGTGCCCGACGCTGGCGCTTGCTCCACTTCTTAATCGTAATCTTTTTCGGTGCGCTGAGATTGAGATTAAGAGCAGGATCAAGCGCAAGCGCCCCGGCGGACGGCTTGACTAAATGGCAGCGCTCCTACCACCGGGAGGGAATTCGTCAGGTTCGCGGAAGACCGGTTGGTTCCGCCCCTCCCCGGCCAGTTTCCCGGACCGATCCTCGAGCTCAGCACGTTGCCCCGCAGTGCCAGCGCACCAGGCGAAGCGGTGCCCAGCCTGGATCGGTGGCGTTCGCAGTTAAGGGTGGCATGTCGCTCGCACCCTCCAATAGGATGCGCGGCAAAACGTCTGCCGCGCATGAAACCAACCCCCGTCGCCCAACCGCCGCCGCGCCGCTCTGCTGGCCAGGCTGGCGCGGCCTTCACCTTGATCGAGTTGCTCGTGGTCATTGCGATCATCGCCATCCTGGCAGGCTTGTTGTTGCCCGCGCTGGCCAAGGCCAAGGCCACCGCCAAGAAGACTCAGTGTTTGAGCGGCCTCCATCAAATGGGCTTGGCCTTGATCATGTATGCCGACGACAACAATGGGCTGGCCGCCCGCGCCAATAACCCGCATTGGTGGGAAGTGTTGGCGCCGAATCTCGGTGGCAAGACCGGCGCGGACGCCACCCGGGTGAAGCTTTACACCTGCCCAAGTTACCCGGACCCCGACCCGCGTTATCCGGGCCAGAAGCAATTGGTCTGCTATGTGGTGAATGGCTGGACGTTTTCCAGCCCGACCGATCCGACGGGCCGCGAGCTTACCGGGCTGGGGAAGATGACTTTGATCCAGCGCCCGGTGGACACGATCTATCTGGCCGACCGGGAGGATGGCACCGACTTCGGCCCCCTCACGGCCACCGACCCGATTTCGAACTCGCCCTACTACGATGTCTGGGAGCCCAGCCACCTGGCCTATCGGACCAACGGCACGGAAAACCCGCGCAATGGGGTCGGGAACAATGGCCGGCGCGTGGCGCTGAAGCGGCACGCGCAGAGTGCCAATCTGCTGTACTTCGACACTCATGCCGCCAGCAAGAAGACCAAGTTGATCTCGGTCGAGGATTGGCGCGACCAGCGGTGACGACTGAGCGGTTGCGCGAGTTTCCCAAGTGCTGGTGGGATAACTCGGTGGCTGGAGACCACGAAGCTGGGCACCTCGCCCACCCGCCTGCCTGGATCGGATTCTTGGCGTGGCTGCCCCCGTGGAGTTGCCTGGGCGGGGCTACTGAAGCTTGAACGGCTGGTGGGTGATCAGGGAATGCAGCCGCGAGAGCAGCTCGCCGGGGCGCTGGGCACGGAGGTCCGGGCCGCACCGGAGGTTGGCGACGGCGTTGAAGTTGCCGATCATCACGCAGTAGGTGCTGTTGGCCATGACGCCCAGCAGTTCCCCGGTCTTGCTGAAGACCAAGTCGCCGCGAGAGGGATTGAACTTGCCGAAGATGCCTTTGAGAAAATTGCGGTCCATCTTGACGTATTGCGGCGTGGCCAGGTCAATCTGGAAGCGGCATTCGCCATAGTAGCCTTCGCGGGCGCCGACGATCACGGCATCCTGAAACTTGAAGGGGTCCGCCGCGAGTTGGTAAACCCGGGCCCCCAGTTGGCGCACGTCGGCGGCCTCCAGCGGCAGGAACACGAGCCGGGGATCGAACTGGTAAAACGCGAGATTCTGGATCGGGATGCGCACCGTTCCCCGGTTCAGCGTGCCGGTCAGGCTCGCCCAGTCGGCGCCGGGGGTGGCCAGCGTGAGTGGGGTGTCGTCCACATGGGTCAGGGCGCAGACGTTGGTCCCGTCGGTCACGAGGATCGTCTCGGTGTCGCGCTGTTTGTTCGCTTCGATGCCCAGCACTCCGGGGCGGGAGCCTTGGAAGCGCGCTTGCACCCGGTTCGTGACGAATTCGCTGAAAATAGTGTTCGGCGCCAGGGGGCGGTAATCGCGAATTTCCCTGGCCAGTTCGCCGGAGGTGGAGGCCAGATATTTGACCCCCTCGGCCAGTCGCTCCGCGTGCTCAGTGAGACGGGCCTTCTCTTCCCGCACGACTTTCACCTCATCCTGCATCCGAACGGCCTGATCGGCGGCGGCCCGCCGCTCGGTTTCGGCGACTTGCAGCCGGGAGGCGAGTTGCTGGCGTTCGACCTGGATCACCTGGTTGCTTTGGTTCAGTTGGTTCAGGCCCTGCTCCAGCGTCCTGGCTTGCTCCTGCTGCCGGCGGAGCTCTGCCTCCACGGCCGCCAGTTTCGACTGCGAAACCTGGTTGTCAGTCAGCGTGGACTGGAGTTGGCGCTGCGCGGTTTGAAGGTTCGTCTGGGTGGCAGCGTATTGCCGTTGGAGGTTGGTCTGCTCCTGCTGGAGCCGGCGCGCTTGCTGGTCCTTGGCTGCGACCTGCTGCTGGAAGACTTGAATCTCCTGGGCCCGCTCGCTGAGCGCCGCCTGCTGCCGATCCAGTGTTTCGCGCGTCGTGCCGAGGGTGTCGCGGGTCTGGGCCAGTTCGCCCAGCAAGCGATTCCGTTCGCGCCGTTCGTCGTCGAGGGCCAGCCCCATCACCCCGGCAAGATCCCGCTGTGCGTCGGGTTGGTTGGTTGCGGGGTCGGGTTTCACGACCGGCGCGGTCCCCTCACCGGCCGCCTGGTTGAGATCAACGGTGGAAAACGCCAGCAGGCTCACCAGCAGGAAGTCGCAGATGACGATGAGGATGGTGCGGTTCACGGCGGGAGTCCCTCCTTGGAGCCGCTAAACGGGGAGGCCGGTTGGTCTTGGTCCGAAAATCCCTCCGCTTCCAGCAGCAGCCGGCGGCGCAGCGGGCGCACATGGAAGATCTTGAAGACGGACACGAAGATGATGCCGAAGGACGTGGAGGAGTAGGCGGCCATCAAACTCGGCTTGATGATGCCCAGGGAGACAAGGATCAGCGAAATGATCGTCCCCACGAACCCCAGGTAAAGGCCGGCATCGAACAAGTGGTCCTCGTTCTCCAGCAGCTTGAGCTTCATCCGGGGCGGCAAGCGCTGGCGGCGGATTTCCGCCAGCTTGACGAGGCAGGCCGTGTAGATGAGCGCTTGCAGCACGAAGAACAAGAGCAAGGTTAGGAGACTCATTGGGTTCATAAGCGAGGAGGCAGCGCGGGCGATTCCAGCCGGGGCCACGCCGTCCACCGAGGGCAGGCGCAGCCGGAAGGGAGATTCCACTTTCTGGCTTTCCTGAGCAAGAAACGGCTCACTCAGAAGCAGGACCACCAGCAGGAAACCCAGCGCAAATATCAGCTCACCGGCGACCTGGACACCGCGCACCTGCAGCGGCAACTCCCAGGCCGACACCTCGGGCCGGGCATAATGAAAAGCCGCCGCGAGGCAGAAGCCGGCCGACAGGTACAGCAGCCACTTGAAGGCCAAAGAAACCCAGGGCAGCATCCAGAAGTACTCCAGCACGAAGTCGTAAAACGTGGCGAACGGATCGTATCCCACCACCGCCTGCCGGTATCCGGGCACGACCAGGCGCTGGTCTCGCCCGAGGAGTTCCTTCAACGCCCCGGTGCCGTAACGCAGGCTGAAGCCAAGGTCCGCCAGTCCGGTTCGGCTGAATTTCATGAGATACTGCGCGACCGTGGCGGGCGTGCCAGAGAGGACCACCGCGGAAAAGAACTGGGGCAGACGGGCTTCCGCCTTCCGCGCCTCGCCCGTGATCAACCGCAGCGTCTCCGCGTCCTCGATCCGCTCCATGAAGGCCAGAAGCTGTCCCCAGTTGAAACGTTGTCCGAGCGAAAGCAGATCCAGCAAGCACTGCTCCATCCGCTGCGAGTCGCCACCGAGGTTGGTCTCGGCCAGCAGTCCGGCCAGCGCCGCCTGCAAGCCCGCGCTCAGATGGTCGCCTTCCACGAGCAACCCGCAGGTGGCAACCGCCGTGTCGAGGGCTTGGCCGGAGGCGGACTGGGAGGGCGGAAACAGCACGGTGTTGGTGCGGGCCCGGAGCCGCAGGAGGTCCTGCACGACGGGGCGGGGGGATTTCCGCAGCGCCTCCAACACCGTCTCGCGGTGGCCTCGGCGGACGAGAAAACCAGCGATCGGCTCGGAGCCGGAGGTCGCAATCGCCGCATCCTGCCCGAACAAGTCCGCCAAGCGGGGCGCGCTACCGCCCCACAGCAGCAAGCGCGGATGCCGCATCGCAAAGTTGCCCGCGGCCAGGCCCAGTTTCTCCTGCTGCGGAATCGCCTCGGCTTGGGCGGCTTGGAGCAGCAACTCGGCGGGGCCCAGCTTCTGTTCGGCCAACACCACCAAGCCGGCTTGGACCAATGAGGGCGTGTTCCTGCCGGCCAGCTTCAGCACATTCGCGTCCACCGCCCGCAAATGAATCGGGACGAGCCAGCCGCAAATGAACATCACCAGACCGAGGAAGGCGCAAATTGTCAGCCAGACCCATCGCATCATTGTGTGCTCGTGTTAACCTGTTGCCCTCATTGGGCGTTCCCGCCGGCAGGAAATTCATTCTGAGTGAGAATTGCTGGCCACCCACCGGCAGGGACCTGCGGGAGGAGGTCGGGGCGTCGGCCATGCCTCCAAGTGCGTTTCATCACCGCCAAGTTCAAGGCGCAGGCCTTGGCGCTGGACACCCTCCAGCAGTACGCCCTCTGCAGCTTTACCGCGGGACCGATGGCTGGCGCTTCGGGCAGACAACGTTTGTTCCCACCGCCCGGATTGTGTCGAGTTTGCGGGACGAAGGTCGGGGGCCGGTCAACGTGGAGGAACAGCGTACCCGCACGGAAGCGCGCCGCGGCTTCCGGAATTCAGTCCCTCACGGGGCCGCTTTCAGCCGCCGAACTCCGGCCGCGCCAACGCTGCATCCAGGCGCTGCAGGACCCGGTCACGGCCCAGGACTTCCAGCAAATGATAGAGGCTGGGGCCGATGGGCTGGCCGGTGCAGGCGAGACGCGTCGGATGCACCAGCACGCCGGCTTTCACGCCGAGTTGCGTGGCGGTGCCTTTGAGCGCGCCTTCGAGCGACCCGGCGTCGAAGGCGGGCAGCGTGGTGAAGGCGTCGCGCAGCGCCAACAGCCGGGGGCGGTTGGCCGGGGTGAAGTCCTTTTCGACCGCTGCCGGGGTGAACGTGGGGCCGTCCTTGAAGTAGAAGCCCGCGTAGCCGGGCAGTTCGGAGAAGTGCTTGAGCTTCCCTTTGCAAGTGTCGAGCGCGCGTTTGACGTAGTCCACGGGGAAGCGGTTGACGTCGAGGCCCGCCTTGCTGAGCGCGTGGACGCAGAGTTCGTAGAAACGCTCCTCGGGCATTTCGCGAAGGTATTCGTAGTTGAGCCACTGGAGCTTGGCCATGTCGAACTTGGCGTTGTGGCGGAGGATTTGCGGCAGGTCGAAGCGCTCGACCACTTCGCTGAGGGGCAGCTTCTCCCGGTTGTCCTTGGGCGACCAGCCGAGCAGACAGAGGTAGTTCACGACCGCTTCCGGGGCGAAGCCTTCATCCATGTACACCGAGAGGATGGAGCCTTCGTCGCGTTTGCTCATCTTCGAGCCGTCGGGGTTCAGGATGAGCGGGATGTGGGCGTAGTGCGGCGGATGCACGCCGAACGCACGGAAGAGCGCGATGTGCTTGGCGGTGTTCGAGACGTGGTCCTCGCCGCGAATGACGTGCGTGATGCCCATGTCGAGATCGTCCACCACGTTCGTCAGGTGGAAGACCGGCTGGCCATCGGAGCGCACGATGACGAAATCCGGGTCCAGCGCCTCGCGGTCGGTGAGCGGGCGCACAATGTCGCCAATGACCAAGTCCGGAATGGTGACTGGCTCGCGCGTCATCTTGAACTTGACCGCTCCCTCGTGCTCGTAGGCGAGCCCGCGAGAGAGCAGCGCCTGGACGCGCTCGTCGTAATTGCGCCGCCGCTGGCTCTGGAAATACGGGGCAAAGTCGCCCTTGCTTGGCCCGGTGGCGTCGCTGGTGATCGGGCCTTCATCCCAATCCAAGCCCAGCCAGCGCAGGCCGTTGAGAATGATGTCCACCGCCGCCTGCGTGTTGCGGGCGGTGTCGGTGTCCTCGATCCGCAGGATGAACGTGCCGCCCAGGTGGCGGGCGTAGAGCCAGTTGAAGAGGGCGGTGCGGGCGCCGCCGATGTGCAGGAAGCCGGTGGGGCTGGGGGCGAAGCGGACTCGAGGTTTCATGGTGTGAAGCTTTTCCTGGTGGGTGGTGCGCCCACTGTAGTGCCGCCGCCCCGCTCGCGGCAAGCCCGCCGCAGGGGCACGCCTCTTCGCCGTCGGTGCATCCCTCGGAGGTCGGCCAAGTGAACACGGGAGCAGGCCAGCGGAGACTGGCGCTGCAGTTCGGCGGGGCTGGGAGCGGGGCTGGCTTGGAAGTGACTTTCCCGCCCCCAACCGTTAACAGTTCCCCGCCATCCCATGCCAAACCTGATCACTCGACGGCAACTGCTGCACCAACTGGGCCTCCTCTCGGCGGGGCTGCTCATCGGCTGCCGTAACACCCAGCGCGCGAGCCAAGCCTTCACTCTCTCGGCCGCGGACGAGGCTTTGCTTGAGGAGTTGGAACGGGCCAGCTTCCGCTTCTTCGATGAATGTGCCCACCCCGAGACCGGGTTGGTAAAAGACCGCAGCCTTGCCGACCGGAATGACGAGCGCGAAGTGGCCAGCATCGCGGCGACGGGCTTCGGCCTGACGGCCCTCTGCATTGCTGACCAGCGCGGCTGGCTGCCGCGGCCCCAGGCCCGCGAGCGGGTGCTGCGGACGCTGCGTTTTCTACGCGACGGACTG
>Ga0105046_10019202_pt1 | contig 10374 bp, 5 predicted proteins | sample MAT03_FD_78385 | JGI IMG/M metagenome (GOLD analysis project Ga0105046, IMG submission 78385) | Freshwater microbial communities from Lake Fryxell liftoff mats and glacier meltwater in Antarctica - MAT-03 (megahit assembly) | ecosystem: Environmental > Aquatic > Freshwater > Ice > Liftoff... | reverse complement strand
CTCTCACATCGCTGGCAACGGCTCTCGATCCAGCTCGATCGCGGGAGCTTCGCCTGCTGGAGCGAACGATGCGCGTTCGAAGTGCTTGGCTTCTTCAGTACGCCCGCATGCGGAACTCGCGTGGCGCGTGGGGCACGATGACGAGGATGACGCGAGTGCCGCGGGACTCGTTTCGAAGGGCATCAGAGAGCATGGCTTCGCCGAGCGATGGAGGCTGCGGCTGGATTGGGCCCAGGCCGGAGGTTGGTGTTTCGGGTGGTGTTGGCAGCGTGGTTGATGCTGTGGACGGGCCCGACCATGACTCTTGCGGCGCGGCGGGGACGACGATCAGCGCCGTGCCGCGCGAGAGCACTGTTTCGAGCAGCAGCCTCGGGAACGCGACGCCTTCCTGGCGCGCCTCGAGGAGTGACATCTCGCGCTCGATGAGTGCCAACTCGCGCTTTGCGGGGGCCGAGGGGAGAAACTGCGGCATGAGCTCGACCTGCACCGCGGCGCGCGTTGGGTCGTCGCTCGCGCGAGCGAGGTCGGGAGCGTTCGCTTGCTCACCATCTGGCGCAGCGTCCGCCAGCGGCGCCATGGCCTCGGGCGCGACCCACGCGCGCAGCAGCATTCGCATCGAGCCCGCCGAGAGGTCCAGCGGACCATTGTCCATGTCGAGCACGGCGCGACGCGACCATGATGGGCCGCGCAACGCTTCGATCCAGCGCGGGCTCTCGCCCAGCCACTCCGTCTGCAGCGGGCCGATCCGATTGAGCGACTCGCCAAGCGCATCAAGCTCGCTGCGCGGCACGACCATCACGCGCAGGCCGTTGCTTCGCCACAGCGACACTGTTGATGGCGAGAGTGCGCCGGTAAGACCCTCGTATCGCGCGAGGATGTCGCGCAGGCCCGGCCGCGGCGGTCCGCCCGCGGGCATCACGCCCGCAGGATCGACGATCCACACACGAATCTCAATGCCCGAGCCCGCGCCCTGCTCGCCCGCGCGCACGCCCGACTCGTCCGAGTCCGCAACGCGCGGCGCCGATCCGCCGCACGAGGCCATCGCGAGCATCGCCGCCGCGCCAGCGCAGTGCGCGAGCGACACCAATCGCGGTGATATGCCGGGCATCACGCGCGAGAGCACGGACGAGGATGTATGGCTGAGCGTCTTCATGCGCTGGGGGGGCACTCGTTGATGGCGTCGATGAGCCTGCGGACGAGGCCGTACTTGCTGCGTGTGTGCTTGAAGATGAGGCGCGGCTTGTCGAGCGCGTCGTCCTCACCCTCGATCGGGCCGCTGAGGCGCATGCTGCCGGACTTGATCAGCGGCGCGAACTCACCTTCCAATCGCGCGACCGCCTCGCTGCCGATCGAGTAGTTCATGCGGATCACAAGCTCGTCGCGGACATAGCGCGAGCTGTGATAGACGCGGTAGAACCGCAGGATGTGCTCCGCGGCGTCCTTGGGGTCCTTTGCCAGGTAGGTGAGCGACGAGTCCTCGGGGCTGATCCAGCCGCGGTCCAGGAGCTGAGACTTCATCCACACCAGCCAGTTCTCCCAGTAGTCGTGGCCCTTGCCCTCAACCAGCACGATGGGCATGGGCGTGCTCTTGCCGGTCTGCACCAGCGTGAGCGTCTCGAAGGCCTCGTCCATCGTGCCGAATCCGCCGGGGAAGAGGGCCACGGCCTCGGCCTGCGAGACGAACATCAGCTTGCGCGTGAAGAAGTAGCGGAACTCGATCAGCTTCTCATCGCCCTCGATCACGGGGTTGAAGGACGTCTCAAAGGGGAGCCGGATCGCAACGCCAAAGCTCCCGCCGCGCCCGGGCCCCACGTGACCTGCCTCCATGATGCCCAGCCCCGCCCCGGTGATGGACATCCAGCCCGCCTCGGCCATGAGCTTCCCGAACTCCACCGCCGCGCTGTAATCGGGGTGCTCCTTTGGCGTGCGGGCCGAACCGAAGATCGTGACCTTGTGGGGCTTCTTGTACCGGCCGAAGACGCGGTAGGCGTAGCGCAGCTCCTTGAACGCGCTCGAGAGGAGCTTGATCTCGCCCGTGTCGCGCCCGTCTGGAATCAGCTTGAGTGCCGTCTGGATCATCTCGCGCACCATCTTCTCGTGGAAGCTGTTGGATGTTCCACTGCCCGCAAGGTCCGAGACCAGCGCGTCGATCCGCGCGACCATATCAGCATCATCCGCGCGCCGAGCACGAACGTTGGTGCTCGCGGCGTCGGCGCGCTGCTGCGAAAGAGGTTCGGCCTTGGCGTCGAGCTGGCTTGGATCCAGTGGCATGCGATTCCCATCTCCCGCTCTGCAATCCGGGTATCTACGCCCGGCGCGAAGGGGGTCACTTTAGTCAGCGAACTCCCCCGGGCGTTTGGGCCGGATCGATCGGGACATCATCCGGCACAGAATCATCCTCGATGCCCGGCATCCGCAGGGGGCTTGTCGAAGCGGGGCGCCGCCCGCGCCCTTCCATCAGGTTGAGGCGGCGCTCGTCCTCGCTCTCCTCGACGCTGAGCATGCGATCAAAGAGCCGCGTGGTACCGCCGAAGCTCTGCATCGTCACGACCGGGTCCCGCACCGGCCCGCGCAATCGCGTCGAAAAGAACTCGTTGCGCAGCGTGTCGAGCACGCCCGAGATTAGCGGGATCTGGCTGCGCGCCCGCGTGCGGAAGCGCAGGTTGAGGTCCATCTCTGGCCAAGTCGCCTCGCCGAAGCCGTGCACGCTCACGCTGGGCGACATCGCCGTCAGCTCATCAAACGACATCACGTTGCCGAGGATGAAGAACTCTGCCGTCGCGTGGTCGAGCTGCTCTTCCACCGGGAACTGGAGGTTGGTCGCGCGAACCAGCGGCACAAGCAGCGGCAGATCCAGGATTCGCCCGCCGCCACCGATCGTCAGCCGCCCGCGCCCGCGGCGAGAGAGCGCATCGCCTTCAATTCCGGTCATGCCAAAGCTCGCTCCGAGCAACCCGCGCGAGCCATCTGGCGCTTCGCCACTGCCTGCGCCCGCTTCGCCCGCGGCGGCCGCTTCAGCCGCGGCAACTGTGGCACGCACATCACGCATGTCATGCATGTCATGCGCGTCACGCATGTCACGCGGGTCACGCGCGACGCCCGTTTCAGCGGCAGCGGTCACAACCGCCGCGCCCGGGGTTTCGCGCAGCTCATCCAGCAGAGACGCAAAGCGGATCTCAGAGGCCTGAAGGAGCACCTCGAACGTGCGTCGTGCCTGGAAATTAGGCTCGCTGAGCGTGACGGTGGCCGATACGCGGCCGCCATGAACCGCCGCGCTCAGCAGCGGGACCAGCACGCGCCCATCTCCAGACCCAGCCACCCGCACCCGCGCGCTCGTCGCGCTCACGCCCGCGACACGCACAGAGTCAATCAGCGCCCAGAGCTCAAACGCTGGGCTCTGTCCCGCGCTCTGCCGCTCGATTCCAAGCTCGATCGTGCCGCTGGCGTCATTGGCCTCGACGCCCGCAATCATCGACGCGCGCGACACGCCAACACGCCCCGAGAACTGGAACGAGCCGACATCACCCTCCGGCCCCACCACCAGCGACAGAGTTCCATCGCGCATCGACACCGGACCATCGACCTTCACAGTGAGATCGCTCAGCACGCCCTGGGCCGCCAGCGGCAGCGCGGCCACGAGCGCGGGCGAGAGCGTTGAGTCATCAAGCTCGAGATCCGCCTGCATCGTCACGCTGGGAGCGGCCTGGGCATCGGTAGACGCCTTCGCGGCATCGCCCGCAACCTCCTGCCACCCGCCGCTGGCCCGCAGCACAAGCCCGCGAGCATCCTCGAGCACGAGATCCTGAAAGCGCCCCTGGTCGCGCTCGAACGAGATCACGCCCGAGGCTCGTGCCGCATCAAGAACCGACCCGGCCAAGTTCAGCCCAATCGCGGTCGGGCGGATCGTCCCGCTCGCGCGGCCGTCGTTGCTCACCACCACGTCCGCGTCGAAGAAGCCCCTCGCATCAATCTTCTCAAGGATCATCGCGACGCGCTCCGCTCCCGAAGCGCGCAGTGTCGCGTGCAGCAGCGAACAGTCAAATCGCCCTCCGACCATCGAGATCGCGAGCGGGCGTGCATCGCCCCGCTCCGGCGCTTCGGAGGTGCCGGGCAGGTCCACCGTGCCATCCAACCGCACGCGTCCAGACTCGGAACCCTCGCTCGCGATCGTTCCCTCAAGGCCTTGGAAGTTCAGCCTGAGTTGACCATCTTCCTTTCCAAAGACTATCGCCCCCACGGGCGCATCAATCGATCCGCGCCCGTCGCCAATTCGCACGCTCAGCCCCACCATCGAGTTCAGGCTCGCCGAGAGGTTCGTGGGCTCGAGGCCGCTGAGTGAGAGGTCGAGGGCCAATCTTCCGCGCGGCTCGTAGCGCTCGCGCAGGCTCGCGACCTCGTCCGCCGCGGCTGGCGCTGGCACACGCACCAGGTCCTCCATCACCAGCGAAGGGTCCAGATGTGGCGAGCGAAAGACCGCCTCAAACTCCGGCTCGTGACCATCCATCAGCGCCCGCGTCAACTCACCCCGCACCACGCTCGAGCCGGATCCATCCGGATGCGCGACCGTGCCGGAAAAGTCCGCGACCACCGCCTCGTTCGTGACGGTCACGGTCCCGCTGACGTCGCTCGCCACCACCCGCGCCGCGCCCTGGGGCGAAAGAGGCCTTGAGCTCAGCCGCGTTGGCCTTGCGGTGACCTCATACGCCAGCGAGTCCTCGAAGCGAGCATCGGCAAAGACCCGGGCCGAGAGGCTCATCGTGCCCGCGAGGTTGTACTCCTGAAGATCATCCGCGACGTTGCGCGTGGCCTGGGGTCCGGTTGCGCCACCGATGCCGCGGATGGCGCCAATCAGCAGCGCATCGGCGGGCAGGTCCGTCGCTCGCACTGTGATCTCGGGCACGAAGGCGGTGTCGGGGTCGGAGATCGCCGCGAGATCGACGCTCGCCGTGATCGCGATGTCCGCCCCCGTGAGCCCCTTGAACGTTCCGGTCTCGATCGTCGCGAGGTCATCGCGCGAGACGATCGTCACGTCCTTGCCCAGCAGCGGATATGGCACCGCGCGTGGCAGCAGCGTCATCTCCGGGAAGTGGATCGTGATCTCATCGCCCCACTTTTGCCCTTCGCCCAGCGTGCGCGTCACGAGCGCTGTCACCGAGGCGCGCCCGCCAAGCTCGATGTGCGGCATCGCGGCGGTGGCCTCCATCGCGCTCGGCGCGAGCACGCCCGCGCTCCGCAGCGCCGCCAGCGCGTCGTAGCTGAACAGCTCTTCAAAGAAGCGGCCCTTCGCGCGCATCGCCACCTGCAACTTCTCGTCCGTCGGCATGTTGCTCGACTCGACAAGGATTCGAACCTCCGGAAACTCGTTTGGCGGCGCGATGAAGCCCGTCGCGGAGATCGTCGCCCCGCTGGGCGCAACGCCCGTGAGCGAGCGGAAGTCAATCCGCGTCTGGTCGAAGGTGATGTGCGCGTCGATGTTCCTGAACTGGTACGGGAAGCGATCAAACGCCGCCACGCCCTCCCTGATCCGAACGTCGCCGCTCATCTGGAGCGGCATCGCCACCAAGTCGGCCCCCGGGCGCTCGCGGAAGATCCGAACCGTCGCGTCGACGATCCCGGTGGGGTTGTCGAACTGTGCCAGGCGCAGCCGCACCACGCCGGGCGCAAACCACAGGATGTCGGGCTGCTGCTCGAGCTTGAACGCTGTCGTCGTGATCGTGGCGTCGAAGGGTGCGCCCTGGTTCCATCCGCCCCACTCAACCTTCAGTGTGTATGGAACGCCCTCGCAGGTGCCCGCGAGCTCGCCGCGCAGCCCGGCGGCAGTGATCTCAATCTCCCCCGAGACGCCCTCCATCCGCATCCGGCGCTTCGCGTCCTCCTCAGAGAGCGGGATCTTCCGCTCGTCCTTGGTCTCGCCGGGCTGGGGCTCAAGCGGTAGCGTCACGGCGAGCCCCGCCAGCGGGATCCGCGCCGTCACGCCGCGCCCTTCGAACGAGTACTCAAACTCAACGCCCGTGGCCTCGCCCTCCAGTTGCATCTGCCGGAACGCCTCTCGCAGCGGCGTCGGCACTTGCTCCGGAGGCAGCGACGAGAGCGACAGCCGCCCCAGCTCCAGCGTCAGCGCCTTGGGCGACACGCGCCCCAGCACCTCCAGCCCACCCTCCATCGCTACGCCATTTTCGGCTTGTCGCAGCGACAGGACCGCCGCGCCCTCCTCGTCGGCCTCGCGCTCCACATCCCCCACCACTTCCACGCGCCGAAGGCTCGTGAACTCGCCCGAAGCGCGATGCTCGCCCAGCTCAATCACTCCGCCACGCACCGTCACGCGCGGGAGCGCCCCGATCCGCGTGGGTGCCGCGCTACCTCCACCGCCTCCGGCACGGGGCGTGAGCCTCGCCATATTCACCGTGGAGTCGTCCACGCTCTGGCTGATCCGGAGCAGCGGCGACTCAACCTCGACATCTTCCAGCACCACGCTGCCGCGAAGAAGCGCCCAGGGATCCGTCTTGGCGCGCAGCCGCCGAACCTCAAAGATCGTGCCCCCCGGCCCCGAAACACCCGGCGCCCGCAGCATGCCGCCCTGGAGATCAATCTCCCCGCCCAGCGTGATTGCGACAGCATCCGCCGTGACCTCGCCGCCACTGAGGCTCGAGAGGCTCGAAGTCACAATCCAACGCGTCACGAACGACTGCGTCAGCAGGTAGTAGCCGCCGATACCCATCGCCAGCCCGACCACTCCGCGGATGGCCCACCGCCTGAGACGAGAGCCGCGGCGGGTGCCACCTTTGAATTCAACAGGGTTCGGCGGGGTCGTTTGGGTCATGGTTCGCGGCCGGATCGGCTGTCGCACTCCTCGCAGGGTCTCGGCCCAGGGTCCCCACTGCCACGCCTCTCAACTTCCGCCCCCCTTGATTTATGATACTGGCAATGGGGAGGTTAGGACGCAGTCGCCGCCCTCTTTCACAAATTACCCAAATCAATACCAAAAATCCGAACAAGTACCGTATACAGTCCACCCAGGCGTGGTATGATCCGGCATGGCCAAGGCTCGTCGCGTCTATCTCTGCCGCTCCTGTGGAAGCGTCCACCCGCGCTGGATGGGCAAGTGCCCCGACTGCGGCACGTGGGACGCACTCGAAGAAACCACGCTCGACCCACTCACGAGCCAGGACCCGCACAAGGGCCTCGCCGTCGCGGCGGCGGACATCCAGGGCGGGAGCGGTCTGAGCGGCCCAGATCCCGCCTCCGGCGCTCGTGCTCTCTCGGAGATCAACGAGGCCGCCGCGCCACTGCCGCGCCTCTCGACGGGCATCGGCGAGTTTGATCGCGTGCTTGGAGGAGGTGCCAACTCGGGTAGCTCGGACGGCATGGGTAGCACGGGCGGCACGGGCGGGCTCGTTCCCGGATCGGCCGTCCTTCTCGGTGGCGAGCCCGGCATTGGCAAGAGCACGCTGCTTCTCCAGGCCGCCTTTGCCCTCGCCTCGCGCGGGACCAGAGTTCTCTATGTCTCCAGCGAGGAGTCCGCCGAGCAGGTCGCGATGCGCGGCAAGCGCCTGCGCGACGAGGATCTCAAGGGCGGCGAGAATCTCGATCGCGCCCTCTTCATCCTCGCCGACACCAACCTCGCGCGCATCGTCGAGCAGACTCGCAAGGTCGGGCCTCGCGTCCTCATGATCGACTCGATCCAGATGATCTACAAGCCCGACGTCCCCGCCAGCCCCGGCAGCGTGACGCAGCTCCGGCGCTGCTGCGCCGAGCTCGTCTACCTCGCGAAGGCCTCGGGCGTTGCGATCGTGCTCGTCGGGCACGTCACCAAAGACGGCACCCTCGCGGGCCCGCGCCTGCTCGAGCACCTCGTCGATTGTGTCCTCTCCTTCGAGGGTGACCGCTACCACGCGCACCGCGTCGTGCGCGCCGTCAAGAACCGCTTCGGCACCACGCTCGAGCTTGGCCTCTTCGAGATGACGAGCAAGGGTCTGGAGCAGGTGCCCGAAGGGGCCGGACTCCCCGCCGCGAGCGCCGCCACGGGGCCCGGCTCGGTCGTCTGCCCCGTCATGAGCGGGACGCGCTGCATGCTCGTGGAGCTTCAGGCCCTGACCGCGACCGGATTCCTCGGCGCCGCCAAGCGCAAGTCATCGGGCCTTGACGCCAACCGCCTCGCGATGATCATCGCCGTGCTGGAGCAGCACGCGGGCCTGCGCCTCGCGGACCGCGACGTCTTCGCCTCCGCCGTCGGCGGCGTGCGCGTGAGCGAGCCCGCCAGCGATCTCGCGCTCCTCCTGGCCATCGCCGGCGCGCACTTCAAGCGCGCACTCCCGCCCGCGACCTGCGTCCTGGGCGAGGTCGGCCTCTCGGGCGAGATCCGCGCCGTCCCGCACATGGAGCAGCGCCTGCGCGAGGCCGTCCGGCTCGGCTACACGCACGCCCTCGCACCCCGCGGCAAGCTCCCGCGCATCCAAGGCCTCACGCTCGTCCAGGCCAGCAAGGTCAGCGAGGCCATGGACAAGATGGGATGAGCAGAGCACTCGATGCCCCGGTGCCGCATGCCTCGATGCCCTCTACAAACCCCCAACCTCATCATCGCGTCCGAGAAATCAGCCCTTCACCATCGCGCGCACGCATCGCCACGCGCTTGCGAACCTCGAGCCTCGACCGAAGGCCACTCCGCTCCGATACACCCCCCATGCTTCGATTGCCGGTGAGCCAGGCTCGGGCTGGCATGGTCCTCGCCATGCCCGTGACGCTTCCTCATCGACCGGGGATCGTGCTGCTCCGCGCTGGTGCCACGCTCGAAGAGGCCATCATCCTGCGCCTGGCGCAGTTCCATGTCGGCGCACTCTGGATCCGCTATCCCGGCCTCGAGGACCTCTGCCGCTACGTGAACTGTGGAGTGATCGACTCGTACGACCGCCTTACGACGGAGGTCGCCGTCGCGCTCGACGCCGCGATGACGGGCTCAACCGCGCGCCTGGACTACGCGTCGTACAAGAACGCGGTCATGTCCGTCCTTGACCGGCTCACCGAGAATCCTTCGGCCAATGTCTTTCTCTCCGAGCTCGCTGGCGGCGATCGCCCCTTCGTGCGCCACAGCGCCAATGTCTGCGTCCTCTCGCTGCTGATGGGACTCAAGCTCGACTTCTATCTGCTGCGCGAGCGCTCGCGCCTCCGTTCCCACGACGCCAAGGACCTCTCGGGCCTGGGTGTCGGGGCGATGTTCCACGATGTCGGCATGACGCGCCTGCCCGATTACGCGCTCGCGCGCTGGAACCGCGAGCACGATGAGAACGACCCCGACTGGCGCGACCACGTGCGCCTCGGCTACGAGATGGTCAAGGACCAGATCGACCCTACCGCTGCGGCCGTCGTCCTCCACCATCACCAGCGCTTCGACGGCTCGGGGTTCCCGCTCCAGAACGACTTCTCCGGCGCGATCCATCCGCTGGCGGGCTCGGAGATTCACATCTTCGCGCGCATCTGCTGCGTCGCGGACATCTTTGATCGCCTGCACCACCCCGCGCACGCGCCCGGAAGCACCGAGTCCAAAAGTCCCTCGATCCCCGCCGTGCGCGCTCTCAAGCAGATGCGCGAGAAGCCCTGGGCCGATCATATCGACCCCGTAGTCTTCCGCGCGCTCATCGCGGTCGCGCCGCCGTTTCCGCCGGGCTCGATCGTCGGACTGTCCGATGGCCGGCGCGGCGTCGTGGTCTCGATCAACGCCGCAGATCCGTGCCGACCCACCGTCGAGATCGTCGACCCCATGGTCTCCACATCGCGAAAGCGCCGCCAGCGCAGCGAGCGCATCGATCTCAGCCTGGGCGGCATCTCCATCGCACGCGCCGAGGGACACGAGGTCGCGGATGATCTCTTCTTCCCATCGTCGGAGCCCGAGCCCGACCTCGCGCAGCTCGCGCGCGCGATGTGGTGCCCGCCCGGCGCGTGAGGCTTCCTCGTTTCAGAACAAAGAACTATTCAGCGCCCGCTGGGGACCGTCGTCGGTGCGGCTGTGGGCGTCGCGACGGCCGGAGCCGCGGGAGCGCCGCCGCTGCCAGCGCCTGCTGCGGGGCGGTTGCCCACGGGCCGATTTGCGGCGGCCGGTTCACCCGCAGCACCGCCACGCGCGCCGCCGCCGCCCGCTCCGCGCGGCGGACCTTCGGCCACCACGCGGCCATTCTCATCGAGCTTGTACCCGGCAACCTTGAGCTGCTCGAGATCCCACGGACGATTGACCGTTTCGCCGCTGGTAGGATCGCGCAACAGCACGATGGTGCCCGCGCTGATGCCCGCGCGAAGCTCGGCCTGCGTATCGCTTCGGCGGCCGACGCGCACCGGCGTCTTGACCCAGCGTCCACCGTCTTGCGTGTACACAAACTGGACGGG
>Ga0105046_10019201_pt1 | contig 10374 bp, 11 predicted proteins | sample MAT03_FD_78385 | JGI IMG/M metagenome (GOLD analysis project Ga0105046, IMG submission 78385) | Freshwater microbial communities from Lake Fryxell liftoff mats and glacier meltwater in Antarctica - MAT-03 (megahit assembly) | ecosystem: Environmental > Aquatic > Freshwater > Ice > Liftoff... | reverse complement strand
GTGTCCGACGCGATTGCTTTCTATGGCGCTGAGCAACGCTTGGGAAACTGTGGATTGCCCGACTAGTTCGGCAAACGTTTTCGGTCGATAGCGGCGAGCGACAACCGTGTATTTTCCGTTTCCAGCAGCGACGGCTGTCACATCGGGTTTTGCTAGGTCGCCGCCAGTTGTTTCTGCATCTTGAGATTCTGAAGATGTCGAGCTTGCCGACGCAATTCCTTTCTTTGCCATAACAAGATCCGCAAACCACTCGTGGGACAAGACAACCATTTTGAACGGGCTGCAAGTATACCACGCCCATGGGCGAATTGATCCGGTCGTTGACGGAAACGACGGAACAAGTTTCAATGCTTGAATGAGCAAACCAAAAATACTAATTCAGTTGGATACCGATCCGAAAGCCAGTGTTTTCGATGCCGTAGTGGCCTTGGACGGAGGCGCAGAGCAGCTTTTGCAATATTCGGCTATCCGTCCCGAGGATGTTCGAGGGCTGGTACACGGAGCCATGTATACGCGTGGCCCCGGGGATCTAAAGAACACTGCGATCTTCATTGGCGGAAGCAATGTCACCGAGGGCGAAGCGATCGCAAACATTGCCAGGGAGACTCTGTTTGATCCGTTTCGTGTTTCTATCATGTTGGACAGCAACGGGGCCAACAGCACTGCGGCGGCAGCAGTTCTCAATGCGGCCAAACATGTTTCGTTAGCGAATTCGAGAGCGGTTGTTTTGGCTGCCACGGGGGCAGTGGGGCAACGGGTATGCAGAATCTTGGCCAACGCGGGCGCTCACGTTTGCGTTGCATCCCGATCGATGGATCGTTCGCGGGAGTGCATTGAACGATTGGTCGCTGGCGGTTCGCCTGCGGAGCATCTGAGCCCGATTTGCTCAACAGATTTGGCTGAGTTGAGCAATGCTTTGTCCGAGAGCCAATTGGTGTTCGGTTGTGGTGCGGCTGGAGCGAGACTGCTTTCTGCAGATCAACTTCAATCTGCGAAATCGTTGCGAGTTGCGATCGATCTCAATGCTGTTCCTCCAACGGGGATCGAGGGGATCGAATTGACCGATAAAGGAGCCCAACGAGGTAGCCGATTTGACTACGGTGCGCTCGGCGTTGGTGGACTTAAGATGAAGATCCACAAAGCTTGTATCGCAGCCCTGTTCGAATCTAATAATCGATTTCTGGACTGCCAGGAAATGCTGGTCATCGGCCAAGAAATCCTCGATCGGTCCAAATAGGCCTCTAGTTATTTCAGACTACGACGGACACATCGATTGATTCAGGGACGAGGCAAAGTAAGGTCGAAACTATTGCGATCGGCCTCGCCCCTCAATGAGGGTCATAAATGGCGAATCGCAATCGAAGGATTCGGTCTTTCCGTTCCCCCATGTCACCGAGATATTCGACAACGAATCGGTTCCCGTTCCAAAATAAGTTCTTGCACCATAGGAGCTTTCGTATCCTTTCCCGGACGTCAATACATGAGTTTGCATTTTTCCTGAGGCTGATATCGCGATGATTTTAGCGTTGAAAGCATCTCGGTTCATGCTCGTTCCTATTAGCCTCACCGAGTATCCCTTGTTCGTTGAGGAGGAATCGGTTCGACCGACTGTTGGTCTTGCGTTTACATTCAATACCACTATATCGACGTCACCATCATTATCCAGATCATCAAATGCTGCCCCTCGACTGCTTTCGATTACTTGCAATGCGCTGCCAGCGTTCTTCGTAACATTTGTAAAGCGACCACGTCCATCATTCGCCAGAAGATAGTTGGTCACCTTAACATCCGTTCGATCATCAATGAATCGAATGTTATCGAGAAAGTGCCCGCACGCGATAAAGAGATCTCGATCGCCGTCATTATCGAAATCGACTCCACCGACGCCCCATTTGACGTGCGCTTTCAAGGTGTTATCGACTCTAGCGAGGTTGGTGATGTCCGCGAATAAACCTGGACCAACCGCACGATATAGGACAGGCATTTCTTCTTGGTAGGTCGTGGTAATTAAATCCAATTGCCCATCACCATCGAAATCAGCAAAGTCGACTCCCATATTTCCATTGCTTTTTCCTAGTCGATCGACAGCTACACCTGAGACGAGGCCCTCCTCTTGAAACCTGCCTTGCCCATCGTTGATGAGTAAGAAGTTGGGTTTCTGGTCGTTTGCCACAAAGACATCTATGTCGCCATCCGCGTCAAAATCAGCGCTAAGAACACCCATACCTGGTGCGGGAAGTTGGTTGATACCAGACCATTCGGACACATCGGTGAAACGTCCGTCTCCATCATTTCGATACAAAAAATGATGTGCGGGGACATAATCATTGGGGCCTGTGTGAAATTGGTACCCAGAGATCATTCGCGTCTTGTTGAGCGGATAGTCAAACTCCACGTAGGAGGCACAATAGAGATCCAGATCCCCATCTTGGTCCATGTCGAAAAAGGAATTGCCACCCCCAACTCTTTTTGTTGATGTCAGACCGCAGGGCTCGGTCGATTCACCAAACGTACCATCCCCTTGGTTCACATAAAAAACGTTGGTTCCGAAATTGCTAATAAAAACATCAGCATCCCCATCTTGGTCGTAGTCCCCGACGACCACGCCCATTCCGTACTGCGGATCACCCAGGCCCGAGGCTGAAGTTACATCAGTAAATGTCCAATTCCCATTGTTCCTGTAGAGCTGATTTCGCGGAAGCGATTCGGACTTGGTCCCCAACAAAGGTGCGCCATTGATGAAATAGATATCCAGCCATCCGTCGTTGTCGTAGTCGAAAATTGCTAACGAGCCTATGACTGTCTCGATCATGTAGCGATTCCCACTACTCCCATCAGTGTGCACAAAGTCAATCCCACTGTTTGATGGATCAATCTCAACCACCTTTGCGTCCAACGCAACCTGTCCTGAAACTGGTGACATCTGCGGGATAGCAAACAAGAAAAAGTGTGCAACAACTGAACAAGCAAGCCAAGTAAAATTTTTCGGATGGGACATTATCAATTGATGGGAGCGAGTCGCGGATCGTTTGGAGCGATGGCTTTTGCCTTTAGGTAGGCTTGGTGTGCGGATGTGCGATCGCCTACTGCACTCAGGGCATCCATTAGTGCTAGATAAGCATCTAGTGTACCGAGACGGTCGACTGCAATCTGCGAGTGCGAAACAGCGTTTGCAACGTTTCCAGAGCCAAGTAAAAATCTCGCCAATCGCAAGTCGGCTGCTCCTGTTTTGTCTGCGTTGGTTGCCATTCGCAAGGCATTTTCCGCTAGGGGTAAATCGCCCGCCGAAACTGCCAAGCTAGCTAGGTTGTGGTAGTTCTTTAAGTTGTCAGGTTGAATCTGCACCAAACGTTTGTACGTTGTTATGGCATCTTGAGCACGACCTTGATTTTTCAATAGGTCAGCCAGACGCAACGCAGTCGATGCCGAATCTGGAGTTAGTTCTAGTGAACGAACAAAAAATTGTTCCGCCAGTGCAACGGATTGGTGGGCAGCATATGCCGACCCCAATTGCGCATAGTTGTGGCTCGCAAACCCACGAAACGAAAGCTCATACTTTTGATCATCTTCGACAAGATTAGTGGCGAGTTTGGGGATTCGCTTTTGAATCTCCAACGCTTCTTCCCGTTTTTTTTGATTCATCAACACATTCGAAAGTGCCACATAAACCGCGACATCGGTTGGGCGTTGCGAAAGCGAGGTTCGAGCGTATTTTTCAGCTTCCTCGAACCGCCCAAGTTGAGTTAGTGCTTGGGCTAACCGAAGCGTGGCTTTGGATTGCTCGGGCTGTGGTGAGGTTGTAGCGACCGCGAGTTCAAGGGTCTTGACTGCGTCTTCCATTCGGCCAGTTTGACTGTAGGCTTCTCCCAAAGTGGATAGCAAAGATTCTGTGCGCTGTCCTCGTTCAAGAGCACGTTCGAGAACCGTCGTTGCTTCTTCTTGCTTTCCAAACTGCATGAAGACCTCGGCTAATTCGACCACTACCTGCGGGTCAGTCGAGTCAGCTTTAATAGCCCTCTCCAGATACTCGATCGCTTTCGCGGTCTGCAGAAGCTCGGAGTACGTCAAACCGGCAATGTGCAAAATGGTAGCGTCCGCCGGATATGTTTCGACTGCTTTTTCCACATCGTTTAGGAGTCGTTTCTTTTCCTCTGCGCTACTTGTGTAAACGGTTTGCTCAGGCAAGTTCAACCGAGCTGAATCACGTGGTGTGCTGGCTGGCGAATTGGAAGCCATAGAAGCCTTGGAGTCACTCGGTTCCGCAGGATGATCTTGTTCCGAGGGATCTTCGGGCAGGGGCGTAAAGTAAAAGCAGGCCAGTAATAGCGATGCACACAGAACCGAGATAAGGGCTAACTTTCCAAAGTTGGATTGCCCTTTTATCGCTTTCGTAACCGGTTGCTTAACAGTCTTTTTGTCGCATTGCTTGCGCATCAATCAGATCCTTGGCTTTATGTCGTCTGTGCCCAATGGTACTCACTTTGAACCGCATCGCGCTAGCGTGCGGGCCGAAGCGCTAGTAATCACCTGCGAATCCAGCCCCTCATGCTAGTGCATTTCGGCTCAAAACCCTTAAAGTGAGTGTCATTAGGCCTCCGCTGTTCCGCTAGCAAAGTGAGCGCCATTAGACTGGAGATACTATTTGAAGTTTGGGACCATTGTCCCGAACACATCAAAGGACGGGAGATTGGTCCCATCCTACGATAATTTTCAGTCTGCCGATCGCCTCGAAGCTAATTTGTGGATTCGGTCATCTGGTGAGACTTGCGGTAAAAAAGTGCAATGGGAGACTTTTCGAGTCCCGGCGAGGCTGGTAATGACGCTCATCCCGCCATCAAGCTTCGGGATCGCACCTAAACACGGGAATAAGGGAAGCGAAATATGCTTTGGCGAAGAAAAATCCCATTCTTTTTTGCTGTGTGATCGGCATTTACATTGCCTTAAAAGAACCATTGGAATAGAATTCCCAGCATTGCTCGTTCGCAATTTTCGCGTTTGTTTTTCTTTACAAAGGGTTTTAGGTGAAAATCATGACAGTTAGAATAAGCCGAGGTAGTCTCGTGCGGAAGAGTGCAAGCGGGTTTACGCTTGTCGAATTGTTGGTCGTTATCGCGATTATCGGGATTTTGGTTGGACTTTTGCTGCCTGCTGTGCAAGCCGCCCGTGAAGCGGCTCGCCGTATGCAGTGCAGCAACAATTTGAAGCAACTTGGTTTGGCGGTTCATAACCACCACGATTCCTTCAAGCGGTTTCCTGCTGCGTCTCATGACCCGACTTTCAGAGGTTCGGTTTGGACTCCCACAGACGGCCGTGCTTACGATCGAATCGGTTATCTAAGCTGTTTGCTTCCGTATATCGAACAGACTGCTCTTTACAACCAAATTACTCCGTTCGCGATCGCCGGGGGGCGTCCTTGGGAGACTGGCAACCGTACGGTTTCCGGTGTTATTATTCCTTCACCGTATACCCAGAATGTCCCAGGTTTCCGCTGTCCATCGGATTCGATTATTTATTCGCCGTCGGATATTAGGCCCGCAAATTATGTTTGCAACAAAGGCGACATTTATATGAACTTTGGTGACTGGGAATGGCGAGGTCCGTTTAGCAACGGCGAACGCGGTGTTTGCACGATGGGCGGAACCTTGAAGGACGGTACGTCAAATACGATTATGTTGTCCGAAATGGCAATTGGTCGAGATACTGGCGTAGTCGGTCAATCACCGATCAGGAGCGGTACCGCAATCAATACCGGATTTCCTGTCGGCGGCGCGTTCACACCATCATTGTGCTTGGCCCGAAGAGGACCAAACGGATTTTTGACTCTCCAGAGCCAAAATTCTTATGGGGATGGCGGTTGGGGACGTGGTCGACGTTGGGGCGATTCAATGAGTGCCTTCACAACTTTTTTCACGATTCTTCCTCCCAATGCACCTACCTGTGCTAACAACAATGCAGAAAGCAATGCACAACCAACGCCAAGCAGTTACCACTCTGGTGGTGTCAATACGGCAATGTGTGATGGATCCGTACGCTTTATCTCAGATTCGATCGATACGGGTAACTTGTCTGCAAGCATGCCTGCGAACCCAGCGAATTCTCGTACCTATTCGGGTCAATCGCTTTGGGGCGTATGGGGAGCTATGGGCACAATGAATGCTGGTGAAACCCGCGTCGATGTAGAGTAGTTTAATTCGTCAAGGACATGTCCGAACCGAACCGAATTTCTCGGTTCGGTTCTTTTTTTAGAAACATTCGATCAACTGAGAGGTTCTATATGTCACGATATTTGGTTTTGTTCTTTTGCGTTCTTACGTTGGCTTTTTCCGGATGCGGCTCGGGCGGTATTGCGGTCAACTACGTCGAGGGTACCGTAACTCTGGACGGAGCACCCCTCGCAGATGCCGTCGTCTCGTTTTCTCCAGTGGTGGGAGGTACAGGCAAAGCAGCAGTAGGAACGACGGACGCGAAAGGTGTTTTTAAACTGACCGCAACAGAGAATACAACCATCGGCGGAGGTACAGCGCCTGGCGATTACCTAGTTGCGATCACGAAGCCAACCTTAGGCGCAGCGGTTGACCCTGACGCATGGAAGACGGATCCAAACTATGGAAAGGATGACAAAGAAAGCCACAGCAAAGCCACGGAAATAAAGTCGGAAGTTCCTGCAGGTTATTGGGCGGCCACCACGTCAGGCCTTACCGCCAGTGTAAAATCGGGAAGCAACACTGGAATCAAGTTTGAACTAAAGAAGGGCTTTAAGCCAGCGAAGTAAAGTCTTGGAGTTGATCCTTGCAATAGGCTGCCGAAACGCGATGTCGAGCCCGTGCCGAACACCGCGTTTCGCATTTATGGGCATCCTAGTTATGCCTATCGTTTTCTTAGGTAGATAGAACGCCCCATACGTCACGCGATAATGGAGGGAATGAAGTTGCTTAAACCTTGGACCAGTCCCGGCGTTGGCGACTGCTTGGTATGGCCATTTTCTTTCGGTACTTAGTAATCGTTCGCCTGGCGACTCCAAGCCCCTGCTTCTTGAGCTCATCGACTAGGTCGTCGTCGCTCAGCGGATCGGTCTTGTCTTCTTTGCCAATGATCTCTTGCAACTTAATTCGAATCGTTTCGTACGCCACATCTTCGCCGTCAGCGCTTTGGGTTCCAAAAACAAAGAAGCGTCGCAATGGCAAGATGCCTCGTGGAGTTTGAATCCACTTGTCGTCAACGGCTCGAGAGACAGTTGTCACGTGCACGCCAACTTGGTCGGCAATCTGCTGCATCTTGAGAGGCTCGATCGCCTCAGGGCCTTCGTCCAGGAATTTCTTTTGGTAGTCCACGATCGCCTGAGATACCCGCGTCAATGTCCGTCGTCTTTGTTGGATCGACTCAATCAACCACTGAGCGCTTCCGATTTTGCGCTTGATAAATTCCTTTTCCTCTTCGCTGGCTTTCGGGTCTCCCAATCGACGTCGATAGTATTCGCTGATGCGCAATGATGGCAACGAGTCGTCGACCAGTCGCACGGTGTAGATCCCTGTTTCATTCAATTCCACAATGACGTCTGGGGTAACCAGAGGGACGTGAACTTCCATGAACGCCGCACCGGGCTTGGGATTGAATTGGTGCATCTGCTCCCGAATTTCTTTGATCAATTCGATCGAGTATCCGGTCTTTTTTTGAATGACTGGCAACCGATTCTCTGCCAGGTCTTCCAGATGCTGTGAAATCAACGTGCGCATCTCATCGACTAGCCTCATCTCAGGACGAAGCTGATTGATAAGGCACTCCCGCAGGTTGCGAGAGCCAACACCGGCTGGTTCAAGCGATTGAACAATCACGAGCGCTTTCTCAGCCAATGCGATATCAGAAGGCTTGTGATCCGGAGGCAAAAGATCGGAAAGCGATGTCTTGAGATAACCACCGTCCCTTGCGTCGAGACAGGAAATGATTCTTTCCGCGATACGTTCGATGTCGTCGTCGATATCCATTTCTGCAAGTTGATGCAACAGGTAGTCGTTGAGCGATTCAGGACGTTCGGCGGCGTTGGCCATTAAATCGTGTGCCCGGTCACCGTCCTCCTGAATGCGGCTGCTTGATCGGCGAAAATCGTCGAAAGTGTCCGGCATGTCGTTGTCCATATTGGCCAGCCGTTCGAAGTCTTCGGCATTGGACTGGCTGTCTTTAACGATCAATTCTTTTTCATCTTCGGTGCGCGAAGCGGTCGGACTTTCGTCGTCCGTGGGCTCTTCGTCCGGCAGGGTTTCGTCCCGTTCCTCGACCTCGAGCATCGGGTTTTCATTCATCTCCTGCTCGATGCGTTCCTGCAACGCCAAAATAGGTAATTGCAGAATCTCCATTGACTGGATCATCCGTGGAGCCAGTTTTTGAGTCTGGATCTGGCGTGCTTCGAGACCGAACGACAGACGCATAGTGGTTAAATCCGTAAAAACAGTTGATGGAAAGGAACACTTCTAGATCTACTGTATCACCTGTCTCGCCGTAAGTGCAGACTTTACTAGTGAATTAAATGCGATATTGGAACGTGATTTGCTAGAATTGCCCTTTCCACCAGTTTTTAAGAACTTTTAGGCGAATTCTTAGGCAATTTCAAAATGCGCGACACCGATCCGGCACTCGGAAAACTCGAAGAACTAACTATCAGAGAATTACAGCGCAAAGTAGACAGTTGGATAAAGGGCATCGGCGTTCGTTATTTTTCCGAGATGACCAATTTGGCAATTCTCGTGGAAGAAGTGGGGGAGCTTTCGAGAATTATCGCAAGAACTTACGGCGATCAAAGTTTCAAAAAATCAGATGCCGCCTATAGTTTACCGGACGAGATGGCGGACATCCTTTTCGTCTTAGTTTGCTTGGCCAATCAGACAGGTGTCGACTTAAACCACGCGATTCACGAAAACCTAGCTAAGAAAACGGTTCGCGACGCAACTCGCCATCGCGACAACCCCAAACTACAACAGTAAATCGTCCTACACCAAGGAAAGAAATAAAAATGAGTCTTACCATCATGCGCAGGATTAAATTCTGTGCCGGGCATCGACTGTTCCAACATGGCGGCAAATGCGAACATTTTCACGGACATAACTACGTCGCAGATTTCTTCGTAACCGGAGATACACAAGATTCCGTCGGCCGGGTTATGGATTTCGCCGACCTCAAAGCCAAATGCAAAGGCTGGCTCGACGAGAACTGGGACCATAGCTTCCTCGTCAGCGACCAGGACGAAAACGCGATCAGCGCTTTGAAGATGGTCAAGCCGTGTCGACTGTTCGTCATGCCGTACAACCCGACTGCCGAAAACATGGCAAAATATTTGCTCGAGGAAGTCTGTCCGATTTTACTCGAAGGCTCCGGAGGCGTTGCCAACCGCGTACGCATTTGGGAAACGGACGAATCGTTTGCCGAAGCGGCGATCGACGAGCATGACAAACTGGCTGTCTCAAGCTACGATGCGAGCGTTAGCGGAATGACGTCGTGAAAATGCTCTTCGCGGTCATCCAGCCCAACAAACTGCAAGCGGTTCGTGAGGCGTTGAATCACGCGGGTGTGCAACGGTTGACCGTGATCGAAGCTCAGGGGTATGGACGTCAAAAAGGACAATCTGCAAGTTACCGAGGCACGGAATACCGGGTGAACTTGCTCCGCAAAGTGACCTTGGAGATTTGTGTCAACGACGATTTCCTCGACCGTACGATCGAGACCATCACCTCCATTGCCAGGACCGGAACAGACGGCTGCATCGGAGATGGAAAAATATTTGTACTGCCAACACTAGAGGCCATCACAATTGATGATGGCCAACGAGGACCTGGAGCTGTTTAGTGATACTTCTATTATCAAGTGATTTGATGTTCCAATCGCGGATCAGTTCCGCAGCGCGAGCAGCGGGCAAACTATGTGTGGTTGACCGGTCCGTGGACAAGCTGATCGAGCGTGTCTCCGAACCCGATGCTGTTTCGCTCGTTCTCATTGATTTGACGTTGCGATCCGTCGATCTCGACTCGGAAATCCCACGGCTGCATCAATGCTTTACCAATTGCCAAATTGTGGCATATGGTCCGCATGTTGACGTGGACCGTCTGGCCCAGGCTGAGCAAGCAGGAGCCGATCGAGTCGTGACTCGCGGGCAAATGGATCGCGATCTCGCTGTGATAATCCAAGGGCAATAAACCCAATGATTGCCAGTTCCGGATTAGCCGAGCATGCCTCCATCCATATCGCGGAGCGCAATGCCTTCCGCAATGCCTTCGACCATCTGCGAAGCCCTGTCTCATGCATTTTTCTTTTTATCAGCGGCAACTATTTGGGCGACCACCCAGAAGCCATTCTCAACGAGTTGAATGAGCTCGCACCCAGTGTTCC
>Ga0105046_10019200_pt1 | contig 10374 bp, 10 predicted proteins | sample MAT03_FD_78385 | JGI IMG/M metagenome (GOLD analysis project Ga0105046, IMG submission 78385) | Freshwater microbial communities from Lake Fryxell liftoff mats and glacier meltwater in Antarctica - MAT-03 (megahit assembly) | ecosystem: Environmental > Aquatic > Freshwater > Ice > Liftoff... | reverse complement strand
TTTTTCATCAGACAACACTATTTTTCTGCGAATAGTGGGGCTATTTAAAGAAAAATAGGGGCCGTATGATGGAACAAAGGGTGGCATCAAATGACTAAGTTATTGGTGCCGCGTTCCTAAAGCATCGGTTTCGGGCTCTCAAAACTTACTCTATCCAGCTTTTACAAATGCTTTACATGCTTTTACAGGCATTTCGCAGCTCCATTTGGAGCGGGCTCTACTTTTGACCCGTGCTGTTGCCGCAAGGAGGCTGAGTGGACTTTGCCGCCGATCCGTATTTTTTTGAATCCAAAGATATTGTCAGTGCATACGGCCTCAGGAATACCACGCGCAATTTGTTGCAGGATCAATCCGGAGACATGTGGCTCGCCAGTTGGGAGGGAATCATCCGCTACGACGGGAAATCCTTTACCAATTTTACAGAATAAGGTCTCGTGTTTTACAAACCTGAAATTGCCGGCAACAAAATCATGCGATCCTGCACCTAACTACCAAACTGCCCCTGCAACCCTTCTTGTCTTAACTTGTCATTTCGCCCGCGTTAGTCGGTTTGGCTGATTCGTTTTTTCAAAAAGCCGGACATTTGTGCGCTATTCTTCTTACCTACCCGTCATCACCGCATTATGATCGCAAAACTGCCTACTTCCTTTGCCCTTCTTTTCCCGAAAAACGTTCCATTTTATTCCCGCCTTTTTTCCTTTTTTGCTTTGCTCTTTGCCCTCTGCCTCTTCCCTTTCAGCGCAGCCGCCCAGAATCCATCCAAAGCCACGATCAAGGGTTTTATCGTTGATTCCACAGGTGCCGACATTCCGTTCGCGACCGTAATGCTGCTCAATCCGACGGACTCCACGCTACTCAATTTTACCCGCAGCGACGAGAAAGGTAATTTTTCATTTAAAAACGTACGCAACAACCCCTATTTGCTCAAAATATCCTACGTGGGTTATTTGCCGCTCCAGAAATATATTCCTGCTTCGGCAACCGATATCAACGACGTCGGGACGCTCAACATTCGTCCGATCAGCACAGAACTGATGGAGGTTGTGATCAAAGCGGCCAAAGCGACCTTGAGCATCCGGGGCGATACGGTGGAATACGACGCGTCGTCTTTCAAGGTGCCGCCCGGCTCTACCGTGGAAGATTTGCTGCGGCGGCTTCCGGGTATCGAAGTGGACGCGGAAGGAAATATCAAGGCGCAGGGACGCGACGTGAAGCGGGTTTATGTGGACGGGAAAACGTTTTTCGGCGACGATCCGAAAGCGGCTACCAAGAATCTGGGAGCAGAAACCCTCTCGAAAGTGCAGGTGTTCAACGAAAAATCTGAACAAGCCAAACTGACGGGTGTGGACGACGGCAAGAAGGAAAAAGTGATGAACCTGGAATTGAAAGACGAGTACAAAAAAGGGGCGTTCGGCAAAATCACCGCCGCAATCGGTACCGAGGATCGTTGGGCGGGACGGGGCAATTACAACCGTTTCAACAAGAAATTGCAGTTTTCGGTGATTGGCTACGGCAACAACATCAACCAGACGGGCGTGAACTGGGAGGATTACGGTGAATTCAAGGGTCAGAATTCATTCAACGACAACGACAACGGCGATTTCGGTTTCGGCGGCGGCAACAATTTTTACTATTTTAGCAGCGACGATTCCGACATTCCCTTCAACAACTTCGACGGGCGCGGCTTTACCCGCAACTTCGGCGGTGGCTCCAACCTAAACTACGACCACAAAAAAACGAAACTCAACGCCAGTTACTTTTACAACGAAACGGAACTTGATCTCGACCAGATCGGCTTGCGCCAAAACTTCCTGCGCGACAGCTCGTTTTTCAATGCCGACACGTCCAGCCGCATGAATTTCCGGAGCAATCACAGCCTCAATACCCGCTTCGAACGGGAGATAGATTCAAGCAACGTGTTGATCATCAAAGCCAGCGGTCGCATCGGCCTCTCCAACGAACAAACCAACCAGTCGCAACTTTTCTACCAGCAGGCAGATCTGCCTAACAGCCGCATCGCTTTCAACAACAGTTCCGACCTGAATACCTGGCGGGTGACGAGTTCGGCCATATTCCGTCACCGGTTCAAGAAAAAAGGCCGGTCGTTCGCGCTCAGCGCGGGCTATAATGGCAACCACTCCAATGGCTCAGACCGGCTGTTTTCGATCAATGAATTTTTTAAAGCCACCACGATCACCGAACAGATCCGCCAACTTAACGGCAACGACAACAATACGACCCAACTCAAATCGAGTGCCTTGTTCACGGAGCCGCTGTCCAAAAAATGGTTCCTGGAAGGATTTTATAATTTCAGCCAAACCGGCAACAATGTGGACCGCCAGGTGGCCGACCCGGAGCGGAGCGGCGCGCGGATAGATTCGCTGAGTGTTTATTTCGACAATAAAATCCGCTACAACCGGATCGGATCGGGCATTCGCTATTCCCATGCCGGCATGAACGCGTCATTTGGACTGGCTGCCCAGCAACTGACACTCGAAGGTTCTTATTCCATCGCCGAAGGATTGCCCTTGCTGTCCGATCCGCTGCGCCGCAGCTTCAACAACCTGACGCCCAACGTGCAGTTCAACTATGAGTTCAAGAACAATATCTGGCTTAACATTGACTACAATTACAGCGTAGAAGCACCGCAGATCAACGACCTCCAGCCCGTTCGCAACGTGAACAATCCGGCATTCCAGACGGAAGGCAACCCCAACCTCAATCCTTCCCGCTCGCACGGCATCAACCTGAACCTGAACCACTGGAATCCGGCGACTTTTGCCAACTTCGGCATCGGCATGGATTACAGCTTGTACGACGAACAGATCGTGTACAACCAGATCATTAAAGGCATCAACACCACGACCATTCCCATCAACACATCCGGGGGGCGGCGTTTCAACACCTACTTGTGGTCCAACTACCCGCTGGTAAAAACCAAATTGACCATGAATCTGGGCGGCAACGTGAACCTCGGCAATACGCCGGCTTTTGTGAACAACGACAAAAATGAGACGCGCAACCTCGGCTACAATGTAAACCTCGGATTCAACATCACGCCCAATCCCAAACTGATTATAGACCTGCGTGGCAACATCGGCTTCAACAAAATCGAGTATTCCATTGACGATGCTCAAAACCAGAACATCCAGAACCATGGGGCCGACGTGACGTTGAAATGGCAATTCGCTTCCAAAACATTCCTGGAAAGCAACCTGGACTACAATATTTACCGCAATGATCGCTTCGGGTTCAATCAGGACATTCCGATCTGGAATGCTTCGGTGCGCCGGTTGCTTACAAAAGACAACCGGGTGGAACTGCGGCTCGCAGCCTTCGACTTACTCAACCGCCGCCAAAGCATTACTCAGAGTGGGTCGCAGAACTATGTGGTGCGCAATATCGCCACTACGCTCGCCCGTTATTATATGCTGAGCGTGACTTACAATATGAAGGGGTATGAGAACAAGATCAAGAAAAATGACTGGTGGTGATCAATTGTCAGAAGCAGCATCTGCATTGCGATGCTGCTGAAGGATAGTTTCGATTTTTTCGAGCGGAACCTCCAGTAACTCATTGATTTGGGAAACAGAAAAGCCTTTAAGCGTGAGCATAACCACCACTTTTTCAAGGTGTTTTTCTTCACCGAGTTGTTCGCCTTGCTCAATACCTTGCTCAATACCTTGTTGGATACCTTGCTCAAATGCCAATCCGGTCTTGTATGCAACATGCAATTCGTGCGTAGTCATAATAGGTTGAATTTGATTTATTCTATCAATTCTCGCCTCAAAAATAGGGACGAAATCTGATTTTTCAAACCGTGGGATATACCGAATGAAAGACAATAGATGAAAAATGGTTTTCTTGCTGTGCCCGGCGGCATACAGTTTTTGGAGCCGCGTTCCTTAGCAGGATCAGGATAGTTTTCTGGTAAATTTTCTGACACTTTGTAAGCAGTAAAATCGTAGCGCAGACACTGTCCCCATGTTATAGTCTCAAAAAAACGCGGCAGAAAATCCGCAGCATCATCCGTCAGAATGGCAAGTGCTGCCGGGCGCACACCATGCCGGTCAAAAATTCGATAACCCATTTGAGCCATACGACGGGCAAAATCTATTTGTGGCTTGCCTTGTACTTCCACATGTACCAGTACCCAAGCCTCTGTACCATTTTGAAGCCAAAGTTTAATCAGTTTGTCTGCTACACGGCCATGGCTTCGACCGGGCGGTGCCAAGGTTGCTAATTCTTTGTCTAAAAATTCCGGCTGACGGGCAAAATCCACCAATGGCGCATAATCCGGGAAAAAGAACCACAGAAACGACTCCCATAAGTCTTCAATGATACTTTTCCAAAGTTGATCGGGGGCAGGTGGTTATACTTTTGACTTCGATTTGGGCATGATTCATCATGTTAATTGTATCTGCAAATTTACAACAATTTGTTTATTAAAAAACTGTTTATGAATTTTTTTGTATTTAAAAACATGCCTTTGACGGCACTTCTTTTTTGTTGCCTGATTTCATCTTCCGCCAGCACCCAAACACCCGCCCCCCCCGTCACCGAGGGCACCATCCGCTACCTCATCACCCACGACTGGACCAAGAAGATGGCCGCAGTGGACTATATCAGCAAGCAACGGCGCGAACGCATCGCCTACATGTGGGGCAATCGCGCCGAGTGGAAAACGTACGCCACCCTTTATTTCAGCCCCGCAGAGAGCAAGTATGAGGACTCGGAAGAAAAAGCCGAAGCCGACGATATGGGCTACTCCTGGCGCAAAGAGGCTTACACCATCCAGCGCAATTTTGAAAAAAATACCCTCCACGACATCATCCAGATGTTGGGCAAGGTGTACGTGATTGAAGACACGCTGATCGCTCAGAACTGGAAAATACAGAACGATCTCAAGGAAGTGGCAGGTCACATTTGTATGAAAGCCTATTGGGAAGATACACTCAAGGCGCAGAAAATCACCGCCTGGTTTGCTCAGGACATTCCCAGCAGTGCCGGACCGGAACGGTTCTGCGGGCTGCCCGGCCTCATCCTCGAAATAGACGTCAACAACGGTGGCATGATCGTCTCAGCCGACCGCATCGAGCCGAAAAAACTGACTAAAGAACTGGATCCGCCCAAAAAGGTGAAAGGAAAAAAGATCAAGGAGGCCGCCTATGCTGAGATATTGAAAAACCACCGCGATGAGAAGCGCAAGGCTGAAGAGCCGCCGTTTTGGGGGGTAAGGTATTAGGGGGTGTTTGGGTGTTTACCAAAACAACTCCATGGCAATCCGATCCGCTAACAACTTGCCAGTACGCGTGAGGCGGTAGGTATTGCCCGTTCGTTCCATCTTGCCGTCGTGCAGAAACGGCTGCGCACCCGCATTGAAGTGCTGTTCGAATGCTTCGCCCAATTCCCTGACCTTTACTGCGTCTACTCCCCACATCGTCCGCAGCGCGGTCATCACGTATTCGTTGTAACGCATAGCAGGTGTCAGTGTTTCCACTTCGAAGGGCACTATCCCTGCTTCCAAATTTTTGATATACAGGGCGTTGTTGGCAATATTCCACTGCCGACTTTCTCCATTAAAGGAGTGTGCCGACGGGCCGACACCCAGATAGGGCGCGCCATGCCAGTAACTGGAGTTGTGGCGGGCGTAGTGGCCCGGCAAGGCAAAATTGCTGATTTCGTAATGCTCATAACCATGCTTCGCCGTCGCTTCCATCAGGGAATCGAACTGCCGGGCGGCGCGTTCTTCATCCATCGGTTGCTGCTGACCCTTTGCCACGCGGTGACCAAGCGCAGTACCGTCTTCCACTGTCAGGCAATAGCAGGACAGGTGAGGAACGCCATAATCGAATGCGATGCCCAGATTTTCCGCCCATTGCGCATCGGAAGTGGTCGGTGCCCCATAAATCAGGTCAATCGTCAGATCCTGGAAGCCAATCGTCAGCGCATCGTCGAGGCAGATGCGGGCGTGGCGGGCATTGTGAGCGCGGTTCATCCACGATAAATCTGCGTCGCTGAATGACTGGATGCCGATGCTCAGCCGATTGATGGGTGTATAGTTGCGCAGATCGCGGAGTTTATCGGGCGTGAGATCGTCGGGGTTGGCTTCGAGGGTAATTTCAGGAAAGTTTGATCTCGCCTCAGGCGAGAGAAGTTTGAAGTTCGAGACAAGCGGTGCTGAAGGGGGAGAAGAAGCGAAGGGAAAAAGTACGTTGATTTTTTCAAAAATGGCGACCAGGTCTTTGACTTCCAGCAAGGAAGGGGTGCCGCCGCCAAAATAAACACTGCTGATCTCCTCACCACGGAGGTAATCGCGCTGCAATTCCAACTCTCGCAGGATCGCAGCCACCATTACATCTTTCTGCCGCAGCGAGGTGGAAAAATGAAAATTGCAATAATGGCAAGCCTGCTTGCAAAACGGAATGTGCAGATAAAGGCCAGCCATCAACGACGAATCTTGTCCAGTAAACTTTTGAAATCAGGTTCCATCAGGGCATACTCATCTGCTGTGACCCGTTGGTTGCCATACCATACGCGCTCAAAAGCACGGGTCGCCACCCGGAATGAGTCGTACAACAGGTGCGGGCGCATTTCGCGGAGATAGTCGCGGTTGGTCTTCTCCCGCCCCCAGCGAATGGCCTGCTTTTCCGACAAGTCTTTGATGATCTGCAAATAATAAAGCCGTACCGCAAGCGCATAATTGCCTTTGCTGAGTGCATCTCGAAGGAAACGGTCCAGGTCCGTCTCGTGTAAATACTGATCGAGGTTCGCCTCCGTAATTTCTACGCCATCCCGTGCAATCAGGCGGTTGCGGGGCTGCTGCATCATGCGGTAGATGCCATAACCGATGCCACAGATCGCGCCGATGATCAGCAGCACCTGGAGCACATTGCCCCAAAATTTGCCGATCCCCCCCCAATTGATGGAAGGACCGTTGCCAAAAGTAGGGTCAATTTTAGGGGGTTCAACCTGTTTAGGTCTGTCTTTGCTGTAATCAAGTCCCTTTGTTGCATCTGCCCATTGTTCCTGCGCAATGGAGCGGGTCGCGACAGGCTGGATCGGTGGCGGAGGCAAGGAGGCGGAAGGCACCGCCGCTTCGTCGGAAATTTCCTGCGACACTTCCTCTTCCTCCGGTTCTGCTTGGGCAGTGATCGGGGCGATCGCAAAGAAGAGCAAGAAGAAAAGCAGAAGCCACCGCATGCTTTTGGTGATATTTGAATTTATCCGCAAAAATAGGCGGGGTTTGTGTAAGTACGGCATGAGCATTTTCATTTCGTCAAAAACACCCAGCACAGGCTACCGGATGAGAAACAGCAAATTTTATTTTGCAGGATAAATTTTTAAACCTAGCACTGGTTTTCTGCCAAACCAGCTTACTTTTGCGCGGCTTTTTAAAGAAGGAGTGCCTTTTCACCAAGAATGATTCTGCCAAACGGGGAAAATCGGCACTTGGAACCAAACATCATTTCGTTTCATGGCTAATATCGGTCGTATCAAACAAATTATCGGCGCTGTCGTGGACGTTGACTTCAGCGGCCCGGACAGCAAACTGCCGGAAATCCTCAGCGCCCTAGAAATCACCCGCCCTGACGGCACCAAACTGGTGCTCGAAGTGCAGCGTCACCTCGGCGAAAGCGGTGTGCGCACCATCTCCATGGACTCTACCGACGGCCTCATGCGCGGCCTTGAATGTGTAGATACGGGCTCCCCTATTGCGATGCCAGTAGGTGAAGCAGTGCGTGGCCGCCTCTTCAATGTAGTCGGCGAAGCCATTGACGGCATCGGCAAAGTAGAGAAGGGCAAAGATGCCTATGTGATCCACCGCAAGCCACCGGCTTACGAAGACCTCTCGACCGAGCGCGAAATTCTGTACACCGGTATCAAAGTAATTGACCTGATCGAACCTTACGCAAAAGGCGGTAAAATTGGCCTCTTCGGCGGTGCAGGTGTAGGCAAAACGGTGTTGATCATGGAACTCATCAACAACATCGCTAAAGCGTACGACGGTATGTCGGTGTTTGCCGGTGTAGGCGAACGCACCCGCGAGGGCAATGACCTGCTCCGTGAAATGATCGAATCCAATGTGATCCGGTATGGTGAAGAGTTCAAGCACTCTATGGAAGAAGGCGGCTGGGACCTTTCCAAAGTAGATAAAAAAGAACTGGCCAAATCGCAGGCAACCCTGGTGTTTGGTCAGATGAACGAACCGCCCGGCTCCCGGGCCCGCGTCGCGCTTTCCGGCCTCACCATGGCTGAATATTTCCGCGACGGTGATCTGAAAGACCCGGCTGGCGGTCGTGATATCCTGTTCTTCGTAGACAACATCTTCCGCTTTACACAGGCGGGTTCGGAGGTGTCGGCTCTGTTGGGCCGTATGCCATCTGCCGTAGGTTATCAGCCCACGCTGGCGACCGAGATGGGTATCATGCAAGAACGTATTACTTCTACCAAACGCGGATCCATCACTTCGGTACAAGCCGTATATGTACCTGCGGATGACTTGACCGACCCAGCTCCTGCAACCACCTTTGCCCACCTGGATGCTACCACGGTATTGAGCCGTAAAATTGCTTCGCTCGGTATCTACCCCGCTGTGGATCCACTCGACTCGACTTCACGGATCCTCGATCCGAAGATCATCGGCGAAGAACACTACCGCTGCGCTCAGCGCGTAAAAATGATCCTTCAGCGCTACAATGAGTTGCAGGACATCATCGCCATCCTCGGGATGGAAGAACTTTCCGATGAGGACAAACTCGTCGTGGGCCGTGCCCGCCGCGTACAACGTTTCCTGTCGCAGCCTTTCCACGTAGCGGAGCAGTTCACCGGTCTGAAAGGTGTGTTGGTGCCGATTGATGAAACCATCCGCGGCTTTAACATGATTATGGACGGCGAACTGGACGACCTGCCCGAAGCCGCTTTCAACCTCGTCGGCTCGATTGACGACGCGATTGCAAAAGCCAAGAAAATGACAGAAGAAGCTGCTCAATAAAGGGTTATGAGTTATGAGTTATGAGTTGCAGCCAACTCATAACTCATAACTCATAACTCATAACTCAATAAAGTTATGAATCTACTGATGCTCAGTCCTGAAAAGGAAATTTTTTCCGGCGAAGTGAAGTCGGTCAAGGTGCCCGGCACTGACGGCCAGTTCGAAATGCTCGAACGCCATGCGGCCATCGTATCGTCGCTTCAAAAAGGCGAAGTGCGGGTGATCAAATCCAACGGTGAAAAACTGACCTTCGGCATCACCGGCGGCTTTGTGGAGTGTCTTCACAATCAAGTGTCGGTACTGGTGTCCGGAGTGACACAATAACTGCTGTTTACCCACAAGTAAAAGAGATATACGCCTTGTTCAGCGCCGCTGAGCAGGGCGTTTTTGTTTCCCCAATACTTCCAGAATCGCTTTTCGCACCACATCCTGGCGGCTCCACAGGATAAAATGATCTCCATCGGGCAGTATGTCCACCTTCAAATCGGGGCAGTTGGTCAGCATCCGCCGGGCAAAATCGGCATTTGCAACCGGCACCAGGCGGTCGTTGATCGCGTGGAGGACGCGCACCGGGCAAGTGATGCGTGGCCAAAGCGGAAGCATTTGTTCCAATTCCTGTTCGAGCGGAAGGATCTCGGCATTGCTGGTCCACAAAGGTTTTGGCGTCAACCATTTGACAGGTGGCGCATGTACCACCGACTGCCACCAGGGATGTTTTTCCTGGGCCGGGTCTATCGAACCAGCGACGATGATAAGTCCTGCGGTTCGTTCGGGATAATCCATGGCAAACCGAGAAATCACCGGCCCACCGAGCGAGTGGCCCACCAGCACAACTTTCTGATGCGGTGCCAATTGATCCACGACTGCCAGCACTGCGGCCGCCTGTGCCGCTTGTGAAGGTTCCGGCACCCCGAAACCCGATGTGTAGCCAAAACCGGGCCGGTCCACCGCTGCCAGCCGGGCGACGCGACTGAGCATCGTGTCGGCCAGATATGTGAGATAGGCATCTGCAGCACCGGGTGAACCATGTACAAATACAACGAATGGCAGCGAATCTGCCCCGTTGAGCGCAACAGCGTGAATGTCACGTCCTGTGGAAGATGGTACATCGAGGAATCGAGGGACTAGCGGTTGGCCTTGTTGCTGCATTTTTGCGGACCACTTGCTATCGGAAGTGCGCATAGTGAAGCAATAGGTTTGTACGGCGATGATCCACAGGACCAGAACATACATGACCCAACGTAGAAAGGTGCGCATAGGAACGGGCAAATAATAACTTGTAAATTTGATATGCTTTCTTTTCACCCAGATGACCCATCTTTTTGATTAAATAGCCCCACTATTCGCTCAAAAAGATAGCCCATCTGAGCAAAAACCAA
>Ga0105046_10019199_pt1 | contig 10375 bp, 10 predicted proteins | sample MAT03_FD_78385 | JGI IMG/M metagenome (GOLD analysis project Ga0105046, IMG submission 78385) | Freshwater microbial communities from Lake Fryxell liftoff mats and glacier meltwater in Antarctica - MAT-03 (megahit assembly) | ecosystem: Environmental > Aquatic > Freshwater > Ice > Liftoff... | reverse complement strand
CGTCTAATTGCGCAGCCATGGAAGGCCGCTTCCTTTTTTCTGGATGCGGTTGGATTTGTGGCGGCTTTGCTTCGTGGGGATTGGAGAAATCAATATCTTCCACCTGTGACGATGCTGACCGGAGTTCGCCCGGGCATTTCCGCTTCCCAATTTTTACTGCGCGGGCTTCGTTTCGACCGGGACGGTAACGGGACTTACGGCGGATGGGGCCGGGGATTCTTCCGAACCTGAGGTGGTCAAGTATTTTAACATGTCGCTTTTTGTGCTGAGGATCAAGGTGTCCTGACGTCCGAGCATTTTGCGGTAGGCATCCATTGAGCGGGTGAAGTCATAAAATTCGGCCGCTTCCGGTTTCGCGGTGTAAGCGGTGGAATAAATCGACGCGGCTTCGGCGTCAGCTTTCCCCATGATGTCCTGCGTTTTGCGGTAGGCATCGGATTGAATCTCCCGCAGCGTGCGATCGCGTTCCCCGCTGATTTTGGCGGCTTCTCCAGCCCCTTCAGAACGGAATTGCTCAGCGATTTGGTAACGTTCGCTGATCATGCGTTTGTAGATCGCTTCGGTGACGCGTTCGTTGTAATTGATGCGTTTGAAGCGGAAATCCACAAGTTCAATGCCAAGCTCACCGACTTTCGCGGCAGCACTGTTAAAGATCTCCTCCTCCAGTTTGCTGCGTCCCACGCTGATGGGTTGCCAGCCGCTAATCATGGGAGCCTCGCTTTCCGCCTGGAGCACGACATCTTGCGAGGCGGCGGTGGCGATGGGCTGCGCTTCTTTGGGCGGGCGACGACCGATGGTGGTGCGGATCACTTCAATGAGGCGATTTTTGGCGATGGTGTTTCGGGTTTCACCACCCAGCACGTCATCCAAACGAGACTGTGCTGTGCGCTCGTCGCGAACCCGTTGCAGGTAGAGAAGAGGGTCCACGATCCGCCAGCGGGCGAAGCAATCAACGACAATGTAAGACTTGTCGTTGGTCGTCATTTCCGTGGCGGGTCCGTCCCATTGCAGCAATCGTTTATCGAGCCGATACACCTGCTGCGTAACGGGCATTTTAAATCGGATCCCCGGTTCGGTGACGGGTTCACCAACGGGTTTCCCAAATTGTAAAAGCACGACCTGTTCGCCCTCAGGGACGACATACGTGAAGGATCGTGCGACCGCCACGAGGAGGATGGCGACAATGACGGCAATGACTAGAGCGGCTGCTTTCATGGTTTGGGCGGGGTAGTGGTGGTGGTGGTTGGCTGGCCGGTGGGCAACTGAAGGAGGGGCAGAATGCCACTGGCGTTTTCATCGATCACAATTTTGCGGTCCATTGCTCCCACGACATCGGTCATGGTTTCGAGGTAGATACGGGTGCGGGTTACCGCGGGGGCGATCTGGTATTGCTCCAAAAGCGCAGAGAAACGGGCGACGTCACCCTTGGCTTCGTTGACACGTTGGATCGCGTAGCCCTCGGCTTGGGAGAGCTGTTGTTCAGCTTCCCCACGGGCGAGCGGGATGACGCGATTGTATTCGCGACGGGCCACGTTGATGGCTTGCTCGCGTTCCTGCTGCGCGCGGTTTACTTCGTCAAACGAGGTTTGCACGGGTTGGGGAGGGTTGACGTTTTTTAGCTGCACCTGATCGATGAAAGTGCCGAGTTCGTATTTTTTAGCGGCGGCCTGCAATTTGGTCAAAACTTCACTTTCCATTTCCTGACGGCCAAAGGTCAGGACTTCATCGACCGTTCGGTCTCCCACCACTTCGCGCATGATGGATTCGGAAAGGGCGCGGAGCGTGAGCGCGGGATCGCGGATTCTGAATAAATACTGGAAGGGATCTTCGATGCGGAACTGAACGACCCACTCGACAAGGGCGGAATTTAGATCACCGGTGACCATGAGCCGCTCGAAATCGGTTTCATTGGAAAACTGGTATTCATTGGTCGCACCCGGTGTGGCATAACCAAATTCCAGCTTCAATTGACGTTGCGTTGGCACGATATCCACAGTCTCGACACCGAAAGGGACCTTCAAGTGGAGCCCGGGATCAGCGGTGCGAATAAATTTCCCGAAGCGCAGGACCACGCCGACGGATTCAGTAGGCACAGTAAAATAGGAAGAAAAAGCGCCTATAATGGCCATCATAATCACAGCCACGCCAAGAATTAAGGGGATCGAAGGTAAGTTGAGAGGCTTGGATGCATTCATGAGGAGGCTCTATGTATGGGCAAACTTCTAAGGACGCAAGCGGAAGCGTTCATGCACCGGACATTCCTTTTTGAGTGGCCCGGGCAGTTCTCACGCACAGATCAGAAGATGCCTGGCTCACCACGCTTGACGCGTTTCCCGGCGGGCGAGTAGATTTTCGCCGCTATCACACATCTCAACCTACAAACTGCACTCGATACTTATGACAAAAATCGGCATTAATGGCTTCGGCCGAATCGGACGTCTCGTTTTTCGCGCCATCGCGGAACAGGGCTTGCTTGGAAAAACCGTCGAAGTCGTCGCGGTCAACGATCTCGTTCCCGCTGACAACCTCGCTTATCTCGTAAAATACGACTCCATCCAGGGCCGCTACGCCGGTGAAGTGCATTCTGAAAAATCCGATGCTTCGCTGGAAGAAGACGACGTTCTCGTGGTGGACGGACATAAAATCAAATGTCTCGCTGTGAAAGAAGGTCCTGCCGCTCTGCCATGGAAAGAACTGGGCGTGGATATCGTGCTGGAATGCACGGGCCTTTTCACTGACGCGGCGAAAGCCAAGGGACATCTGGATGCGGGCGCGAAGAAAGTCGTGATTTCCGCTCCTGCAAAAGGCGAAGACATCACCGTCGTGATGGGCGTGAACCATACGAAATACGATTCGGCTGCGCACAACATCATTTCCAACGCGAGTTGCACGACCAATTGCCTGGCCCCCGTGGTGCATGTGCTGTTGAAAGAAGGTTTCGGAATCGACGAGGGTCTCATGACCACCGTGCATAGTTACACCGCCACCCAGAAAACGGTGGATGGCCCGAGCAAGAAAGATTGGAAAGGCGGACGTTCCGCAGCGATCAACATCATTCCTTCCACCACAGGTGCCGCAAAAGCGGTTGCGCTGGTCTGTCCTGAAGTGAAGGGCAAAATCACCGGCATGGCGTTCCGTGTGCCCACCCCAACAGTGTCGGTGGTCGATCTCACGGTCAAAACCGTCAAGGAAACCAGCTACAAAGAGATCTGCGAAGCGATGAAGAAAGCCAGCGAGACTTATCTCAAAGGAATCCTCGCTTACACGACGGATGAAGTCGTTTCTTCGGATTTCATTCACGATAGTCACTCTAGCATTTTCGACGCGGGCTCGGGGATTGAATTGAACAGCAAATTTTTCAAACTGGTCAGCTGGTATGACAACGAATGGGGTTATTCCAATCGCTGCGTCGATCTACTGAAACACATCATTGGCTGATTGCCTCCCGCCCCCGGTCACCTGGATCCGCCATGAAAAAGCTTACTCTGCACGATGTTGATGTCAGCAGCCGCCGCGTCCTGATGCGGGTGGACTTCAATGTTCCACTCGCAGAGGTCGATGGAAAACAAACCATCACCGACGACACGCGCATCCGCGAAACATTGCCAACCATTAAATATCTTCGTGGCAAAGGCGCGAAGCTGATTCTCATGGCGCATCTGGGGCGGCCGAAAGGCAAACCCACTCCGAAATACTCGCTCATGCCAGTGGCAGAACGGTTGGCCGAACTATTGGAAGTGCCGGTGGCATTTTCTCACGAGACGACGGGAGAAGCGGTCGAACACAGCGCGGATGCGCTTGAGGATGGCGATATTCTGCTTTTAGAAAATCTCCGGTTCCATCCGGAAGAAGAAGCCAACGATCCGGAGTTTTCGAAGGCGCTGGCGCGTTTGGCTGATGTCTATGTGAACGACGCATTCGGCACGGCACATCGTGCGCATGCCTCCACAACCGGCGTGGCGGGATTCGTCACTGAAGCCTGCATGGGCTTGCTCATGGAAAAAGAGCTCAAGTATTTAAAGGAGGAACTCGCGGATCCACCACGGCCATTCATTGTGATTCTCGGTGGTTCGAAAGTTTCGGATAAAATCGGGGTCATCAAATCGCTCATGCAACGGGCCGACACGATTCTTATCGGCGGCGCAATGGCTTACACCTTTTACAAAGCCCAAGGAATCGAGACCGGTGCCAGCCGCGTCGAAACAGACAAAGTCGATCTCGCAAAGGAAATCCTTGCGGAAGCAGAGAAAACCGGGGTGAAATTTTTGCTCCCGGTCGATAATTTAGAGACCGACGAAATCAAAGCAGGAGTCGCAGGACGCATCACTCCCCTGCTTTCTCCAGGTCCCGGCAAAGGTATCACCGAAGGCTGGGAAGCGGTCGATATTGGCACCGAAACCATCCGCCAATACACTGCGGAAATCGCGAAAGCCAAGACCATCCTTTGGAACGGGCCAGTCGGTATTTTTGAAATTCCCGAATACGCCAACGGCACCAACGCCCTCGCTCACGCCCTGGCAGACTCCGCTGCGATCACGATTATCGGAGGTGGCGACAGTGTCACCGCCGTCAAACAAGCCGGCCTCGCAGATCGAATGACTTTTATTTCAACCGGTGGCGGGGCTTCCCTGGAACTGCTCGAAGGCCTCGAGTTGCCAGGTGTGGCTGCCCTCAGTGACGACGTTTAAATCAAATCTCATGCGCAAACCTATCGTTGCAGCCAACTGGAAAATGAACATGACCGTCGCAGAAGCGGAGTCCTTTCTGGACAGCTTCCTGCTGGAGACCGAAACAGAACGCGACGTGGAAATCGTCATCGTTCCGGCCTTCACCGCCCTTGCGAGGGTGGGCGAAATGGTCAGCCGCACGCAAAACGTGAAGGTCGGCGCACAAAACCTTTACTTCGAACGTTCCGGCGCGTTCACCGGGGAAATCAGCGCCTCAATGCTACGGGAATTGTTCGTGCGTTTTGTCGTGGTCGGCCATAGCGAACGCCGCACCATTTTTGGTGAGACCGACGAGTTAATTCAGAAAAAAGTAAAAGCCGCGCACGAAGCTTCGTTGCGTCCCATTCTCTGCGTGGGCGAGACGCTTCCGCAGCGGGAAGCGGGTGAAGTGGAGGCGGTATTGAGCTCGCAACTGACGAAAGATCTTGAAGGTTTGACTCCCAAGGAAATCACGGAAACGGTGGTCGCATACGAACCTGTCTGGGCCATCGGCACCGGAAAAACGGCATCACCCGAGCAAGCGCAAGAAGCACACGCTTTCATTCGCAAAACCATCGCGGGAATCAGCGACCAAGCCACCGCAGACAAAGTGCGCATCCAATACGGCGGAAGCGTGAAGCCATCCAACGCAGCGATTCTCATGAGTCAACCTGACATCGACGGTGCGCTTGTCGGAGGTGCCAGTCTGGATGCGCGGGATTTTGCGGAGATCGTGCGTGCCGCAGGAAAATCCGCAGATTAGTTGCCGAGAGATATTTACCCATCGTGACCACGGAAGCGATAACGACTGAACTCGCCCGGCATCTAAAAGAGATCGAAGAAAACCGTGCACATTGGGACAAAAAGCCGCAGCTCCGCCGCGTGTATGCCGGGTTTCATCAATCGATCGGGCAGGCGCTGAAAGGAATTCCAGAGGGCCCTGTCTTGGAATGTGGCTCTGGCATTGGGAGCGTGAAAAGCACCCTGCCTCAGGTCATTACCAGCGATCTCTTCCCCAACCCCTGGTTGGATCGTGTCGAAAATGCGTATGCACTTTCCGATCAATCGACTTCGTTGTCGGGCCTTATCTGGTTCGATGTTTTCCATCATTTTGAGTATCCGGGTGCAGCACTTAAAGAAGCATGGCGTGTGCTTAAACCAGGTGGTCGTCTCGTTATATTTGATCCCGCCGCAGGCTTGCTTGGACGCGTGGTTTATAGCTTGTTTCACCATGAACCACTCGCGATGCGAGACGACATTGCCTGGAAGGCCCCCGCAGATTTCGATGTAGCACAAAGTCGATATTACGCAGCGCAAGGTAACGCCTGGCGGGTTTTTCGGCGGCGCGAAACCGGATCGCTGGACGATTGGAAGATGTCTCCCATATCATATTCACCTGCGCTCCCATGGTTGGTTAGCGGGGGGTTTCGGGGGCGCGCCCTTTGTCCGGCTCCTTTCGTTCCTTTCGTGCGTGGAATTGATCGACTACTCGCAATCTTCCCTCAATTTTTTGCGTCCAGGATGTTGGTGACCTTGGAAAAGCCGCAATCCTAAGTAATTATGCATCCCTTTCTCGCTTTGCCCTCTGATTCCACCGCGCACATCCCGACCAAATGGTCCGGCGCTTTCAAGCAAGTGTTAGCACATTATTACAATCTTCTGATCCCGCCCACAGCCAACGTTTTGGAAATTGGTTGTGGCGATGGCTCTTTGCTGGCAGGTCTGAAATGTGTATCCAAAACCGGCATCACCGCCACCGCAAATGAGACAGCACCCGCCCGCACCAGGAATCCTGATGCCCGTATTTTTTCCATTGATGAGTTGGAGACAGCTGAGTTAGGGACTTTCGACGTCATCCTGATTTCCGATACATTGAACCTCGCGGATGATGTTCAACACTTGTTTGGAGACGCATTAGTGTATGCGCGCGTGGAAACCCGGCTTTTGCTCAATTTCTATAGCAGCTTATGGCGTCCACTTGCCTCGATCGCGGACGCGCTGAAGATACGCTCGCGACCCAAGCCGAGCAGTTGGCTTTCTCGAAGCGACGTTAGAAATCTCCTGGTGCTCTCCGGATGGGAACCCATCAAACAACAGGAGCGGATCCTATGGCCCCTTCCGACTCCTATCATCGAACGATTGGTAAATCGTTGGGTTGCACCGCTCCTGCCATGGTTTTGTCTGACGAACTTCGTCGTTGCGCGCCCGGCTGCCAAAATGCATACGAACCGGGCGAAGACTGTCTCCGTCGTGGTTCCGGCACGAAATGAGGCCGGCAATATTTTCGCGGCGGTCGAACGCACCCCGCTCATGGGTGAGTGGACAGAATTTATCTTTGTTGAAGGCGGCTCAAAAGACAACACATGGGAGGTCATCGAACAGCTCGCAGACAAATTCCCCCGGCATCGCATCAAGATTCTCAAGCAAACCGGAAAAGGGAAAGGAAATGCCGTGCGCGATGGATTTGAAGTTGCGAAAGGAGAGATCCTGATGATTCTCGATGCGGATCTTACCATGCCCCCGGAGGATTTGCCGAAGTATTACCATGCGCTTGCGGACAATCACTGCGAATTCGCCAACGGCTGTCGCCTGGTTTATCCCATGGAAAAAAAAGCCATGCGCTTTTTGAATATGGTAGCAAACCATTTTTTCGGAGCAGCCTTCTCCTGGGTGCTTGGCCAACACCTTAAAGATACCCTGTGCGGCACCAAAGTTCTGACGCGCGACAACTGGGATCGGATTCAGGCAAACAGAAATTATTTCGGTGATTTCGATCCATTTGGCGATTTCGACATGATTTTCGGGGCCGACAAATTGAATCTCAAAATCAGCGACATCCCCATTCGTTACAAAGAACGCACTTACGGTGAGACCAATATTGAGCGTTGGAAACACGGCCTGCTTCTTTTGCGAATGCTCGCTTTCGCCGCAAGAAAATTGAAATTTGTATGAATAGCGGTGACTCACCTGCCAAAAACGCAGCCGATCATCCCGCCGATTCGCCGAAAAGCACGAAAAGCGGTGATGTTAGAAAGCTGGGATTCCTTCTTTTGCTGTTCATTCTTCCCTTTCTTTATCTGCAACAGCGCACGGAGATTAAGCAGGCATGGGGAGAACATTGGCACGCCATCAATTACGATCCTGCCTATGCTTATTTATTTAATGGACTGAATATTGCCACAGGAAAGCCGCCCTATCACGTGGATCATCCGGGCACACCTGTCCAAATGTGGACCGCGATTTTAATTCGGCTCGGCAGCCTCCATTCAGATACCAGCCAGATTTCTGAAAATGTCATTCAGGACGCCCCTACATGGATTGATCTCTCCACTTTAAGTATAGCCTGGCTCGTGTCCGCCGCCATCCTCTTCGCCGGCGTTTTTGTGTGGATGGTTAATCGCAACATCGTCCAGGCGCTGGTCATGCAATCTGGATTTTTGCTGGTTCCAACTTTTGCAGCTTATTCCGTCCGACTCGATGCAGAAGGGATGCTTGTGGCAATCGGCACCATTTTCTCTGCCACTTTGATTGCCTCCGTTTATTGCAAACCACAAAAAATTGCCTTCTTCGAATTTGCACTCGGATTCATTTTTGCAGTGGCTGTCGCCACTAAAATCACCTTCCTGATGAATTTCCTGTTAATTCCCGGGTTTTTGTTCCGCCCTGAGCGCTGGAAAAAAACCGCACCCATTGTGGCGCTGGGAGGAACTGTGGGTTTAGCATTATCGCTCTGGCCCGTTTTTCCAGAATTATCGAGGAGTATGCATTTTTGGACAAAAATCGCTTCCCGCCAAGGTTACTACGGTGAGGGTAGTCCGGGGCTTCCTGATTGGAACGTTTGGCTGAACAGCGCAATAGAACTCCTGCGAGGCAACATCATGGTAGTTCTACTCGCCATTGCGATTCCTTCCATTCTCTTGGTAATTGCCGCACGCTCTCATTTCTCCAAAAAGGGTGGCGGCAAAGAAAACGAAACAACGAAAGCGCTCTTACTTCCCTGCCTGTCCATTTTTGCCACGATCGTCGTGCAGACCATTCTCGTAGCCAAACATCCAGCTCAACATTATCTTTTAGCCGGCTATCCCATGGCCATACTTGGCGCTGCCCTGGCGCTCGGAGTTCTGAAAAACAGTCTGACCCTCCGCCATTTCGCGATAGCGTCCTTTGGATTGGTTTCCCTATATTTCGGCTTTCTGCTGGAAGCAAACAACAGAACACTAAACGAGTGGGCACAAATCCACAGTGCACGCAAAGAATTTCTTGCAAGGGACCTCCTACAAATTGCAACCATTGAACCCGGCTTGAGACGGTCGTTCTATTTCGGCAGTAGTTCCCCAACATACGCACTGCATTTTGGAAACGGATACTCAGGCAATCGATATGGGACGCAGTTGGAAAGCATTTATCCCAATCAACTCAATTTTGTAATTTGGAATCATCGATTCATATTTTCGACAGGATTTATTGTTCCCGGAGCTGATCCAGACAGCACAGGAAAGTTTCTTTTTGTTGGTCCTATGGATTCTGATGCATTGACAAAATTATTGGCTCGTGGGGACTTGGATTTCGAGCTAACTCCGATGTATGATTCCACCTACTCGCATGCTGCGGTTGTTGAGTTTCATGAAAAGCCACAGGAATCTCCACAATGAAATTGCACAAGACGCTTCGTAACCGCAAACAGATGCATATTGTTGTGTTTTCCACTTGTCTCTACGCCACGCTCGACTGGTGTTTTCCATGCTGAAACATACCACTCCCGAGTCTGACAATTTTGTAAACCGCTCGCTCGGTACATTGTGCGTTTGGTCAGTACTGTTTGCTATTCTTTTGCAAATTCGTCCCGGCCTGTTTGTCGCTTGGTGGTTTAACACGGATGAATTAGTCTTCTACTACGAAGTCGTCAGGCAATTACGTCTGAATTTCGCCCAAACTTTCTTCGATATCCCGGGGACGCCCTTCATGGGTTTAACAAGTTTCCTCACCACCATTTGGTGGGGCTTTTCCCGCTTGGTGGGAGCCACCGATATGACTTCCCCGGCGGACTTCGCTTTCGAACATATTCAGGGGGTCTATACCCTGATGCGCGGCATTACGATGGTCTCCTACATCCTTTCGGTATTGTTGACATATTCCGTGATCCGGCGCGTTACCAACACCCTAACCGGGGTGCTCGCAGCATTCCTTATGGCGACGCTGCCGGTGTATGTGCAATACAGCCATTTTGTGCGCACAGAATCCCTCGGTCTCGTGCTTTGCCTGGCGGCAATCTGGTTGATGATCCACCCGAAATTCAAAGGCAAATGGTCCACTTATCTAATAGCAGGAATCCTGGCCGGTATTGCCATGGCGACGCGCTTTCACTTTGCGATGGTTGGCCTGCCGGTCATGCTTTCCATTTATTTTCTTCAGGATCGTCCGGATCTTAGTTTTGACGACCCCAAGATCCCGCGTCGATGGCTTTGGGGTGGAGGAATTGCGATCCTTGTCTTGTTTACGATCGGCAGCCTGATTTCTTTGTTGTATCGCGCCGGCATCATGGATGCAGGAATCGTTACCCACACGATGCTGCTGACTTCGCCAGGAGGTCCCGAACTTTATGCAGGCGCCAAACAGACGCTCGCGAAACTCTGGATTTTACTCGGCGTCCTCTCCATCACAATCGGCCT
>Ga0105046_10019198_pt1 | contig 10376 bp, 8 predicted proteins | sample MAT03_FD_78385 | JGI IMG/M metagenome (GOLD analysis project Ga0105046, IMG submission 78385) | Freshwater microbial communities from Lake Fryxell liftoff mats and glacier meltwater in Antarctica - MAT-03 (megahit assembly) | ecosystem: Environmental > Aquatic > Freshwater > Ice > Liftoff... | reverse complement strand
GGAGTGATGCGGAGTGAATGTGGCGCAGTGCGGCGCAGTGCGGAGTCACAGCGGCGGCACTGCGGCGCAAGCGCGCCGCGCGTGATGGGGCGCGGGTGACAGACCGCCGGGCGTGAGCGGGCGTGACCACTCGCCCGGCGCTAAAGTCCGCGCTCCCCGCCTCGGGGCCCCTTCAAAGCACCACGCAACGCCATGACCGCCACGCTGAAAGACCTGCTCGCCGCTGCCGCCGACCACGCCCCTGCCCTCGGTGCCCCCGGTCGGTCGGTGCTGACGCACGGCGCCTTGCGCGGCCTGATCACGCAGACGTTGGCCAGCCTGAATGCGCTGGGCATCGGCCGCAACGACCGGGTCGCCATCGTGCTGCCGAACGGCCCCGAGATGGCCGCCTGCTTCATCGCCTGCGCCAGCGGCGTGACGAGTGCGCCGCTGAACCCGGCCTACCGCGCCGACGAATTCGAGTTCTACCTGGCCGATCTGAACGCCAAGGCACTGATCGTCGAGCAGGGCAGCACCAGCCCGGCAGTGGCCGTGGCGCAGAAGCTGGGTGTGCGCCTGATCGAGGTGGTGGCCGATGCGGCCGCGCCGGCAGGGACTTTCACCCTGGTGGCGGTGGCGGGCGCTGACACGGCCGCCCATGCAAGCGATGCATCCACGGCCACCACAGCGGTCGCGAACGGCGGCTATGCGCACATCGACGACGTGTCGATGGTGCTGCACACCTCGGGCACCACTTCGCGGCCCAAGATCGTGCCGCTGTCGCAGGCCAACCTGGTGGCCTCGGCCACGCACATCGCACGCACGCTGGCCTTCAGCGGCGCCGACCGCGGGCTCAACATCATGCCGCTGTTCCACATCCACGGCCTCATCGCCGGGGTGCTGGCGCCGCTGTCGGCCGGCAGCTTCGTGTTCTGCACGCCGGGCTTCAATGCGCTGAAGTTCTTTGCCTGGATGGACGAGTCCGCGCCCACCTGGTACACGGCCGTGCCGACCATGCACCAGACCATCGTCGCCCGCGCCGGCAAGAACGCCGACGTCATCGAGCGCCATCCGCTGCGCTTCATGCGCAGCAGTTCGTCGTCGATGCCGCCGCAGGTCATCCGCGAGCTGGAAGAAGTTTTCGGCGCGCCGCTGATCGAGAGCTACGGGATGACCGAGGCGGCGCACCAGATGGCCAGCAACCCCTTGCCGCCCGCCGTGCGCAAGCCCGGCAGCGTGGGCCTGGCGGCGGGCCCCGAGGTGGCCATCATGGGCGACGACGGTGCGCTGCTGGCGGCCGGCGAGATCGGCGAGATCGTGATCCGCGGCCCGAATGTCACGGCCGGCTACGAGAACAACCCCAAGGCCAATGCCGAGGGCTTCCGTGACGGCTGGTTCCGCACCGGCGACCAGGGCACCCAGGACGCCCAGGGCTACATCAGCCTGACCGGCCGCCTGAAGGAGATCATCAACCGCGGCGGCGAAAAGGTCAGCCCGCGCGAGGTGGACGAGATCCTGATGGACCACCCGGCCGTGGCCCAGGTGGTGTGCTTCGGCATGCCGCACGACAAACTGGGCGAAGAGGTGGCTGCGGCCGTCGTGTTGCGTGAGGGCCAGCAGGCCACCGAACGTGAATTGCAGGCCTTCGTCAGCGCCCGCGTGGCCGACTACAAGGTGCCGAAGAAGATCCTGCTGCTCGACGAAATCCCGAAGGGCGCGACGGGCAAGTTGCAACGCATCGGCCTGGCCGCGAAGCTGGGTCTGGCCTGAGCGACCCGCAAGGCGTGCATTCGTGCACGTGGTTGCGGGTGAGTCCCTACGGGCGAACCCCGAGCTTCAGGCTTTCTGATGCAACACCCACACAAAGTCTGAATTTACGCCCGCTGTCTCCCCCCCTAGAGTGATGACGTTGTCGAGGCCCCGTGCCTTGGCAGCCTCATTTCGAACACCTGGATTGGAGACAACATGAGCGCAGCAGTTGGGGTTCAAGGGACAGGCAGCAAGCCGTGCCGGAGAACGGCAGTTCTGGGCTTGCGGCGCCTCGCGGTGGGCGTGGCCCTGGCCGCAGCAAGCCTGGCCGCAGCGGCCTGGACGCCGAGCAAGCCGGTCGAATTCATCGTGCCCGCCGGCACCGGCGGCGGTGCCGACCAGATGGCGCGCTTCATTCAGGGCGTGGTGGCCAAGAACAAGCTGATGGACCAGCCCATCGTCGTCATCAACAGGTCCGGTGGCGCAGGGGCCGAGGGCTTCCTGGATGTCAAGAACGACAAGGGCAATCCGCACAAGATCGTCATCACGCTGTCGAACCTGTTCACGACCCCGCTGGCCACCGGCGTGCCTTTCAACTGGCGCGACCTGACGCCCGTCAGCATGCTGGCGCTGGACCAGTTCGTGCTGTGGGTCAATACCGACTCACCGCACAAGACAGCCAAGGACTACATGGCGGCGCTGAAGGCCGGCAACGACCGCAGCGTGCGCATGGCCGGCACGGGCTCGCGCCAGGAAGACCACATCATCACCGTGATGCTGGAGAAGACCGCGGGCAAGAAGATGATCTACGTGCCCTTCCGTGGCGGTGGCGACGTGGCCACGCAGCTGGTGGGCAAGCATGTGGATTCGACGGTCAACAACCCGATCGAGGCCGAGAGCCATTGGCGCGCCGGCACCTTGCGGGCACTGTGCGTGATGGACAGCAAGCCCATGCCGTACAAGACAAAGGTCACGGCCGCGCAGGCCTGGGCCGACGTGCAGACCTGCAAGTCCGCCGGTGTGGACATCGAGTACCAGATGCTGCGCGGCATCTTCACGACGCCGGGCGCCACGCCCGAGCAGGTGAAGTTCTACGTCGGGCTGTTCGACAAGGTGCGTGCGTTGCCGGAGTGGAAGGAGTTCATGGAGAAGGGCGCCTTCAACCAGACCTCGATGAGCGGCCAGGCCTTCTTCGATTGGTTGGGGAAAAACGAGCAGGCGCACCGCGTGCTGATGCGCGAAGCTGGCTTCCTGGCGCCCTGAGCGGCAGCCGGCCATGAGCGACGACACCGCTGGCACTGACCGCGAGGCTGCAGGCAGCGGCTCCAAGAACGGCGATACCCAGACACTGGGCACGCGCTGGCCCGAACTGCTGCTGGCGCTGGGCCTGATGGGCGTCGCGGTGGTGGTGCTGGTGGACGCCCGGCGCCTGGGCACCGGCTGGGACGAGTTCGACGGGCCGCGTTCGGGCTACTTCCCGTTCTATGTCGCCAGCCTGTTGCTGGCCTCCAGCGGCTGGATCGCTTTGAAGCAGCTGCTCAGCTGGCGCCGCCACAACCCTGCCTTCGCCAGCCGGCCGCAGCTGGGCAGCGTCTGGGCCATGGCCTGGCCGATGGCGGTGTACGTGGCGCTGATCCAGCCGCTGGGCATCTACGTCGCGTCCTTCCTGCTCATCGCCTACTTCATGCGCCGGCACGGCAAGTATCGGGTGCCGGCCTTGACGGCCGTGGCGTTGGGCGTGCCGCTGTTCTTCTTCCTGGTGTTCGAGCGTTATTTCCTTGTCGCGCTGCCCAAGGGTCCCATCGAAGCCCTGCTGGGTTTTTGAACGAAGGCGCGTGATGGAAGAGTTGGCTGCCCTGGGTCAGGGCTTTGCGGTCGCGTTGACGCCCGGCAACGTGGTGCTGATGTTCATCGGCATCATTCTGGGCGTGCTGATCGGCGTGTTGCCCGGGCTGGGCGGCGCCAACGGGGTGGCCATCCTGCTGCCGCTGACGTTCACGATGAACCCGACCTCGGCCATCATCCTGCTCAGCTGCATCTACTGGGGTGCGCTGTTCGGTGGCGCCATCACGTCGATCCTGTTCAACATCCCGGGCGAGCCCTGGAGCGTGGCCACCACCTTCGACGGCTACCCGATGGCACAACAGGGGCGGGCGGCCGAGGCGCTGACGGCGGCCTTCACGGCATCCTTCTTCGGCGCGCTGGTGGCCGTGCTCGTCATCACCTTCCTGGCACCGGTGCTGGCGAAGTTCGCGCTCAAGTTCGGGCCGGCAGAGTTCTTCGCCGTGCAGTTATTGACCTTCGCCAGCTTCGTCGGCCTGAGCAAGGAACCGCCGGCCAAGGTGCTGGCCTCGATGATGCTGGGCTTCTCGCTGGCCGCGGTGGGCATGGACACGGTCACGGGCCATCTGCGCATGACCTTCGGGCAGACGGAACTGCTGAAGGGCTTCAGCTTTCTGGTGGCGGTGATCGGGCTGTTCGGCATCGGCGAGATCCTGCAGACGATGGAAGATGGTCTGGCCTTCAAGGGCAAGAGCGCCCGCATCACGCTGGGGGTGGTGCTGAAGACCTGGGGCGAGTTGCTGCGCTACTGGCGCACTTTCATCCGCTCGGCCATCGTCGGCTGCTGGATGGGCATCACGCCCGGTGGCGCCACGCCGGCCAGCTTCATGAGTTACGGCCTGGCGCGGCGCGCGTCGAAGAACGCGAAGAACTTCGGCAAAGGCGAACTCGAAGGCGTGATCGCGCCCGAGACCGCCAACAACGCCGCCGGCACCGCGGCCTTGCTGCCGATGTTGACGCTGGGCATTCCGGGATCACCCACCGCCGCGGTGCTGCTGGGCGGTCTGCTGATCTGGGGCCTGCAGCCCGGGCCGATGCTGTTCGTCGAGCAGAAGGACTTCGTCTGGGGCCTGATCGCCAGCATGTACCTGGGCAACATCGTGGGCCTGATCGTGGTGTTGACGACGGTGCCCTGGTGGGCGGCGATCCTGCGCATCCCCTTCACCATCATCGGGCCGGTCATCATCGTCATCTGTGCCATCGGCGCCTACACCGTCAACAACTCGATGTTCGACGTCTGGACGATGGTGGTCTTCGGCCTGCTGGGCTACCTGTTCAAGAAGCTGAAGTACCCGCTGGCACCGCTGGTGCTGGCGCTGGTGCTCGGCGACATGGCCGAGGCCAGCTTCCGCCAGGCCATGCTGCTGAGCCAGGGCTCGGTCAGCATCTTCTGGAGCAACGGCCTGGTGGGCACCATCGCCGGCCTGGCCCTGCTGATGCTGCTGTGGCCGCTGTGGGGCATGGCCAAGGACATGGCGCGGCGGCGCGAGACACTGGCTGGCGGTTGATCGCAGGCTGATCGGCAACGGCTCGGCAACGGACGAGTACAGGGACGGGACAACATGAAGATCTGCGTGGTCGGCGCCGGTGCCATCGGCGGCTACCTGGGCGCGAAGCTGGCGCTGTCGGGCGAAGAGGTGAGCTTCATCGCCCGCAACCGCAACCTCGACGCCATCAACACGAACGGCTTCAAGCTGCTGCTGGAAAACGGCCGTGAAGAGGTCGCGCCCGTCGGCCGCCACCTGCGCGCCGTGCAGCGTTATGAGGATGCCGGCGTGCAGGACGCCGTGCTGCTGACGGTCAAGGCCCACCAGGTGCGCGACCTGCTGCCCGACCTGCGTGCGCTGTTCGGCCCGCACACCACTGTCGTGACGATGATCAACGGCATCCCCTGGTGGTACTTCCACAAGCTGGCAGGTCCGAACGAGGGCAGGGGACTGGCCTCGGTCGACCCGGGCGGCGTGATCGCCGCGCACATCGAGCCCGAGCGTGTCATCGGCAGCGTCGTCTACCCCGCGGCCGAACTGGTGGCGCCCGGCGTGGTGAAGCTGATCGAGGGCAACCGCTTCACGCTCGGCGAACCCGACGGCAGCCGCAGCGAACGCGCCGAGGCCTTGAGCCAGGCGCTGATGAAGGCCGGCTTCAAGGCGCCGGTGGCGCGCGACATCCGCAGCGAGCTGTGGATCAAGCTGTGGGGCAATCTGAGCTTCAACCCCATCAGCGCCCTGACGCACGCGACGCTGCAGGACATCTGCCGCTTCCCGCCGACGCGCGCGCTGGCCGGCCGCATGATGGCCGAGGCCCAGGCCGTGGCCGAAGCCCTGGGCGTGCGCTTCAAGATCAGCCTGGAGCAGCGCATCGCCGGTGCCGAGGCCGTGGGCGCGCACAAGACGTCGATGCTGCAGGACGTCGAGCATGGCCGCGCGCTGGAGTTGCAGGCGCTGGTGGGCTCGGTGGTCGAACTCGGTCAGATCGCCGGTGTGCCCACGCCCACCATCGAAGCCATGCACGCCGCCACGGCGCTGCTGGGGCAGACGCTGGCCGCGCAACGCGGCCGGCTGGCGGTGCAGCCGCTGTGACTTGAGTGGGCCGCGGCCCCGGTGTCTGGGCCTGTTTCTTGGCCTGTGTCTAAGCCAGCGCGCCAACGTGGCAACACGAACACGGGGACTTACCCGCAGTCCTGAGCGTTGACGCGCCGCAGCCTTGTGTCTATTCTTCGAGACAACAAGGCTGTCCAGTCCAGTTGACACATCGACTCGGGTCGGCAGCTCTCCCTGACGCCGCGTGGCGTCCCACCCGAGGACCTGCATGGAAACGCTGGCACGAATCGAAGAGGCGCTCTGCGCCGCCATCGCAACGACCGAAGCCCCCGGCGCCCCGCCCCGCCTGGCCGCCGCGATGCGACACGCCGTCTTCCCTGGTGGCGCGCGCATCCGGCCGCAGCTTTGCCTGGCCGTGGCACGGGCCTGTGGCGATGACGACGCGGCGCTGAGCGACGCCGCCGCCGCGGCCATCGAACTGTTGCACTGCGCTTCGCTGGTGCACGACGACCTGCCTTGTTTCGACGATGCGCCGACGCGTCGCGGAGTGGCCTCGGTGCACGCCGCCTATGGCGAGCGCCTGGCGGTACTGGCCGGCGACGGTCTGATCGTGCTGGGCTTCCAGACCCTGGGCCTGGCCTCGGGCCGCTCGCCGCAACGCCTGGCGCGGCTGTTGGCCACAGTCGGCCACGGCGTGGGCATGCCCTTCGGCATCACCGCCGGGCAGGCCTGGGAATGTGAGCCGCGGGTGGCCCTGTCGGACTACCAGCGCGCCAAGACCGGCGCCCTGTTTGCGGCCGCCACCGCCGCCGGGGCCGAGGCCGCGGGCCAGGACGGCAACACCTGGCGCGCGCTGGGCGAATGGCTGGGCGAGGCTTATCAGGTGGCCGACGACGTGCGCGACGTGATGGCCGACCCGTTGCTGCTGGGCAAGCCGGTGGGCCGCGATGTGGCCCTGGGCCGCCCCAGTTCGGCCAGCGAACATGGGCTCAGCGGTGCCATCGAGCATTTTGACCGCCTGGTGGCCTGCGCCATCGACGCCGTGCCACCCTGCCGCGGTGCCAGCGCGCTGCGCCAGTTGGTGCGGGTGGAGGCCGAACGCCTGGTGCCCAAGGCCTGGTGCGAGCAGATGCAGCTGGAGCGTGCGGCCCCGCTGCTGCCCGAGCGCCCGTCGCGCACTGCGCCGCGCCACTCGCGCGCGCCCACCGCCGCGAACTGATTTCGAACTGATTGCGAACTGATTGCGAAATGAGCGCCCACTTTGAGCGCGAAGCGATCGGCAGCTGAGCGCCACCTGAACTCCATCCGATCTCGAACTGAGGCGCGCACGCGCCGGTGGCTCCCGCCCCGGCCGCGCGGCCGCTGATCGCCGACCTTTCCGAGCTGTACCCATGGACCAAGTCGAGCACGTGACCCCGCCCCTCGACCCCGGACATGCCCGCCCCGACACACTCCGCCCCGGCTGGATGGAGCAGTTGCGCGACTGGCGAAATCGCACCGTCGCCCGACCTGCCTTCCAGCGCTGGGCCGCCGCCTTTCCGCTGACCCGGCCGACCGCTCGCCGCCACGCCAGGGAATTGTTCGACCTGGTGGCCGGCTTCGTCTACACACAGGTGCTGCTGGCCTGCGTGCGGCTGAAGGTCTTCGAGCAGTTGGCCGCCGGTCCCTTGCCCATGGACGAGCTGACCCAGCGCCTGGGCCTGGGCGCCGAGGGCGCCGAGCGCCTGGTGGCTGCCGCCGTGGCGCTGGAGCTGCTGGAACACCGCCGTGGCGGGCGTGTGGCGCTGGGCCGGCTGGGTGCGCCGATGGTCGGCAACCGCGCGGTGGTGGCGATGGTCGAGCACCACGCCACGCTGTACGCCGACCTGACCGATCCTGTGGCCCTGCTCAAGCGCCAGGGCCAGCCGGCGATGGCGGGCTACTGGCCTTATGTCGCCTACGCGCACGGCGAAGGTGAAGGCGAACGCGAACGGCCTGGCGCGGCGGCCGCACTCAGCGCCGAACGGGTGGCCGAGTACTCCGCCCTGATGTCGGCATCCCAGCCGCTGGTGACGCAGGAGGTGCTGGACGCCTACCGCTTCGACCGCCACCGCGTGCTGCTGGACGTGGGCGCGGGCGAGGGCAGCTTCGTTACCGCGGTGGCCGCACGCGCGCCGCAGCTGCAGCTGATGCTGTTCGATCTGCCGGGTGTGGCCGAGCATGCCCGTGCACGCCTGGCTGCGGCCGGCTTGGGCCAGCGCGCCGTGGTGCATGGCGGCGACTTCTTCAGCGACGAACTGCCGCGCGGTGCCGACCTCATCTCGCTGGTCCGCGTGGCTTTCGACCATCCCGACGAGCGGGTGCTGCGGCTCTTCAAGGCCGTGCGCCGGGCCCTGCCGGATGGCGGCACCCTGCTGCTGGCCGAGCCCATGTCGGGCGTGGCCGGGGCCGAGGCCATGGGCGACGCCTACTTCGGCTTCTACCTGTTGGCCATGGGCCGCGGCCGGCCGCGGTCGGCAGCGCAACTGCAGGCCTTGCTGGTCGCAGCCGGCTTCGACGAGGTGCGCGCGGTGCCCACGCGCATGCCGCTGCAGACCGGGCTGCTGGTGGCGCGGGTTCGCGACGGCGCACCGCACAGGTAAACCCTGAGGCAAAGAGTGTCCAGTCAGCTTGACAGTTTCGACCGTAACTCTAAACTGACGACATGCCTCACCAAGTTCCTCACCCGTCCAGCCAGCCCCGTCAGGCCGCGCGTGCCGACGCTGCGCACCTGGCGCACAGGGAGTGCAACGCATGAAGACACGTGCCATCGTGCTGGAGCAGCCCGAGCACATCGCGTTCAGTGCGCTGGACCTGACGCCGCCGGCCGAAGACGACCTGGTGGTCGACATCGAGTACAGCGGCATCAGCACCGGCACCGAGAAGCTGCTGTGGAACGGGCTGATGCCCGAGTTCCCCGGCATGGGCTACCCGCTGGTGCCGGGCTACGAATCGGTGGGCCGCGTCAGTGCCGCCGGCCCGGCCGCCCGCCACCGGATCGGTGAACGGGTGTTCGTGCCTGGCGCGCGCTGCTACGGCGAGGTGCGCGGCCTGTTCGGCGGTGCAGCCTCACGCGTCGTGGTTGCCGACAGCCGCGTGACCACGGTCTCAGACGCGCTGGGCCGCGAAGCCGTGCTGCTGGCCCTGGCCGCAACCGCGTACCACGCGGTGGCCGAAGGCGGCAAGCGCGAGAAGATCGTCGCCCCCGACCTCATCGTCGGCCACGGCGTGCTGGGCCGCCTGCTGGCGCGCATGACGGTGGTGGCCGGCTTTGCGCCACCGACGGTGTGGGAGACCAATGCCGCCCGCGCCCAGGGTGCCGACGGTTATGCCGTGTTGCATCCCGACGTCGACCCGCGGCGCGATTACCGCGCCATTTACGACGTCAGCGGCGACGCACAGATCCTGGACAGCCTGATCGCCCGCCTGGCGCCGGGCGGCGAGATCGTGCTGGCGGGCTTCTACACCCAGCCGCTGAACTTCAATTTCGCGCCGGCCTTCATGCGCGAAGCGCACATCCGCTGCGCCGCCGAGTGGCAGAAGCCCGACCTGATGGCCGTCAAGGAACTGGCCGAGACCGGCCGGCTTTCGCTGGACGGTCTGATTACGCACCATGCCGAACCAACCGAAGCTGATGCGGCTTACCGCACGGCATTCGGCGACAGCGGTTGTCTGAAGATGATCCTGGACTGGAGAAATTGTCAATGAGCAGTGCCACCGCAACGAAGGCGTCAACCGTCATGTTCATGCGTGACGAGCGACTCAAGGCCGAGGCCGCGATCGAACCCGATCCCGTCCATACCAGCCCGGCCGCCAAGACGACGCAGATCATTGCCATCTACGGCAAGGGCGGCATCGGCAAGAGCTTCACGCTCGCCAACCTCAGCTACATGATGGCCCAGCAGGGCAAGAAGGTATTGCTGATCGGCTGCGACCCGAAGAGCGACACCACCAGCCTGCTGTTCGGCGGCAAGGCCTGCCCCACGATCATCGAGACGAGTTCGAAGAAAAAGCTGGCCGGCGAGGCCGTGGCCATCGGCGATGTCTGCTTCAAGCGCGACGGGGTCTACGCCATGGAACTCGGCGGGCCGGAAGTGGGCCGCGGTTGCGGCGGGCGCGGGATCATCCACGGCTTCGAGACGCTGGAAAAGTTGGGCTTCCACGACTGGGGCTTCGACTTCGTGCTGCTCGACTTCCTGGGCGACGTGGTCTGCGGCGGCTTTGGCCTGCCCATCGCCCGCGACATGT
>Ga0105046_10019196_pt1 | contig 10376 bp, 6 predicted proteins | sample MAT03_FD_78385 | JGI IMG/M metagenome (GOLD analysis project Ga0105046, IMG submission 78385) | Freshwater microbial communities from Lake Fryxell liftoff mats and glacier meltwater in Antarctica - MAT-03 (megahit assembly) | ecosystem: Environmental > Aquatic > Freshwater > Ice > Liftoff... | reverse complement strand
TTGAGATTCTTGATCTCGGTGCGCTGACGAAATTCTGTGTCGTCCTTGTGCATCACGCTCACATTGGCCTCAAAGCGCAAAACGCCTTTGGACATATCGCCATGATTAACACCCAGATATTGCAAAATGGCACGCAGCTTGCGGGCATAGGCTTCGGCCTCGGCGCTGCTGCGAATATCAGGCTCGGTGACAATTTCCAGCAAAGGCACACCTGCCCGATTGTAATCGACCAGACTGCCGCCCATGATGTGCGTCAGCTTGCCTGTGTCTTCTTCCATATGGGCGCGGCGGATGGCGATGCGCTTGGTGCTGCCATCTTCAAGTTCAATATCAAGATGCCCGTTTACGGCCAAAGGATATTCGTATTGGCTGATTTGGTAGCCTTTGGGCAGATCGGGATAGAAGTAATTTTTACGCGCAAACTGGTTGAACGTGGGAATCTCGCAGTTGAGCGCCAAACCCACCATAAGCCCATATTCCATCGCCTGCTGATTGATGACCGGCAGCGTGCCGGGCAAGCCAAGCGAGAGAGGATCAACGGCGGTGTTTGCAGGCGCGGTCACGCTGTCCACAACAGGACAGGCGCTGAACATCTTGGTTTGCGTCAGCATCTCGGCATGGACTTCCAGGCCAACGATGGTCATCCAATCGGACATAGGGGTTCTTCCTGGGTTGTGTTGGGTCGATGATTCGTGAGGCGCTCTCGACGTTATGTTGGCGCGATTGTATCACAAACCCATCTCCTCTATCGCCAGATCGAAACAAGTTTTTTAGACGTTTTACCCCTTAGTCACATTGCTTGTCTGACGAGGTATGTTACGGTAAAAGGAGTAATCAGAGAGACAGAGAGAGTTGCATATGTATCGTAAATCGTTCCTCACCCTCTTTATCAGCCTGCTGTCAGCGGCTTTGTTTGGGCTTCAAGCAGTGGCAGCGGAAGACCTGCCCGCCTCAAACTGGTATGCGGTCCTGCATACCCAGCCGAGCGATCAACTGGTCTGGATCAATGCCACAGGCGAACAGGCGCGTATCAGCCGCCCCAAAATGCCCAACGAGCAGCCTATACTCACCGGAGATGAACAGATTCTGATCTCGCCCGATGGTCGCTATGGCGTGTTGACCGCACCGCTGGCGAACAATCTGACCGGACTCGGCTTTTATGATTTCCAGCAGGGCGTTTTTGTCCAGACGCACACCTCGCAGGCGGGCGAAACGATCAATCTGGGCCACCCGAACAGCTTTCTGTCGGATATGACTGGAATCGCGATTGCCTTCTATACCCAGACCGATGGAGGCATCACCAATTGGCGCATCATCAACTTTGATCCCAAGACAGGCAATGTGCTCAACCTGCTGCAAAAGAGCGACAATGCCTTTCCAGAGCCCGCGATTGGTCTGGGGGCCTATCCCTATGTGTTCTACGCGCAGGATGGCCTGGGCTATCGCTTCCACATGATTCCGTATGCGGTGGGCGGCTCGGTGAATTATGACGCCTTCACCTGGAATCCCACGACGGATGTTGTGACAGCCAATGGCATGATTACAACAGAACTCGATATTTTGCCCACGACCAATACCATCGTTGAAGCAGGCTTTAATGTTGGTCTGCCCTCTGTTTCGCTTGAGGGGCCGATCCCGATTCTCAATGTGATCACACAGCGCAATGCCTTTGAGGTTGCGCCGACCCAGATGTTCCATGATCCCGCTGCATCGTTGTTTTCACCGCGCTGGCTGCGGAATGGCGAGTGGTACGCGTATAACGCCTACATGCCAAACGATGTCAGTTACTGGGGCATTCACAGCGTTGTTGGTGACAGTTCTTTTCTGTTCTCAGACATCACTCCCAGTGACATTTATGGCACGAGCGAGGGCTACCTGCTGGATTACGATGGGCAGACATTCATTGCCAGCACAGAACTCGACAGCTCGAATCAGCCTGTCATCTTTGAAGCCGCCCCCAATGATTCAGCGAAGGTCGTGTATGTCACGCCGATTGGAAGCCCGTTTACTCTGGCTTCAGCGTCGGGAGAAATTTTAGGTGAACCTCCGCAGCAGCCTGTCGCAAACTGCGCAGGTGCTCCTGAGATTCAGTTGGCTATTGGCATTCCTTCGCGTGTGAGTTTCAGCGATGGGACACCCCTGCGTGTGCGCCAGGAGCCCAATGGCACGGTTATCACCGAACTGGCCGAGGGCACCGAATTTGCCATCATTGAGGGGCCTGTGTGCCTCAATAATTACAACTGGTGGAAGATGTCGATGCCGATCCAGGGTGGTACGCTGATGGGCTGGGTGGCAGAAGGCAATATGGACACCTACTTCGTTGAAATCTGGTATACAGATGGAGAAGGCCCCGTTGTCACGCCGGCTTTGCCCCCGGCTGTTGCGATCACGCCCCTTGTCGCCGTAACGGTACAGCCACCTGTTTTACAGATTACACCGCTGGTGTTTGCTCCCGTTCCAACGAAGCCATTGGTCATCATCGCCAATCCGGGCTTTGTTACGGACGGAGATTGCAGCTTTGCCGTCGCGCAATATCTTTCGGTGGGTGGCACGGTGATTACTCAGCTCGACGGAACACTCGCGGTGCGTGATACACCCACCGCTGAATTCCCAACGGCTCAGGTCGCATCGGCTGTCACGGGTAACGTCTCTGATGGGCCGCTGTGTCATGGCGGCTTCCGCATGTGGAAGGTCGCGTTTACCAATGGCACAACAGGCTGGGTGGCAGACAGCTACAGCGGCAATCTCTATCTCAAGAAGCAGTAGGATTTGTATCGGGGCGCAGCACGCTAGTTGGTCTACGTGATCGCGTGGTGTCCTTGTAGGGGCGCAGCATGCTGCGCCCAAGAGAGACTGCATAGCCATTAAGCGAAGGGGTTTGGGCTGATTTTGGTACGTTCATATCGGTTCACGTTCTCCTAATCGCCATCCACCAGGGACTTTAGCTTTGCTGACTTCGTTCAACCGCTGACGAAAGGGCGAAACACGCTGAAAGAGGATATTTTCCTTAGCTTAATGCGTATGCAGCATGCTGCGCCCCTACACAGCGATGCTTTAAACAGACCCAAATCGGGCTTAACGATCCTGTGGGATACCCATGATATGCACCTCACCGCTGGCCCCCAGAAGCGCGATCAAATAGCCATCATCGCTCCACTTTAATCCCACGATGCGTGTCGTGGGGACGGGCAAATTCAGGCGTGGAATGCCATTTTCGCTTGTCTGTGTCAAATCCCACAGGAAAACGCCCTGATTCAGAATCGCCATCAGCATCATCTCTCCATTAGGCGAAAATGCTGAGGAGATTCGATCTCCCATCACATCGGGAAATTGGCCGATCAACTGCCCTGTCTGGGCATTCCACAGCGTCATAGGAGCGCGGTTGCTGGCCGCGACAATCGTTTGACCATCGGGTGTATAGCGCAGTACATCATCCGCGCCATTGGCTGGCAGAGGCAGAGACGCCTTTTGTGTGCCATCAGCCGTGTTGTAGAGGATCAACTGTGTCTCCCCGCCCACCGCCACCTGTGAGCCATCAGGAGCAATCGCCAGATTGAGCGGAACGCCCGCACCGATGGCCGCCTGCCAGACAGATGCGCGTGTGGCCCAATCCCACCAGATCAATCGTTGATCGTACCCCACCGAGGCAATATGGGTGCCATCAGCCGAGAAGGTGAGCAAATTGACTTCGTCGGTGTGTCCGGTCAAGGTGGCTTTGGCTTCGCGGACTGCGACATCCCAGACACGAATCGTACCGTCTGTACCGCCCAGAGCCAACCAGCCATTGAGCGTGTCGTAAGCATAACGGCTGTTATAGCTCTCATGCCCGATGAGAACCGTTTTTTGGCTGCCATCTTCGCCATAGACCATGATGCTTCCATCGGTGCGAATCGTATAAATCTCGGTTTTTTCCGGGCTGTAAAAGACGGCCTGTGCCCCCTGGTGATCGGAGGCAAAGAGAGACCGCCCCGTGATCACATCCCACAGATTAATTTGCTGCCGATCCAGCGTGGCAAGGCGTGTGCCATTGGGGGAGAAGGACGCGCTAAAGATCGAGCTTGGCGTCCCTGGGGCCGGATTCAGGCGGCCCAGATAGGTCAAAAATTCCGCATTCAGGCGGTTGATCGGTTCAGCGGGTTCGCTGTAGGTGGGCGCAGGCAGAGCCTCACGAGGTGTTCCTGTCAGGTCAGGAATGGGAGTAGGGGCCGTGCCGCAGGCCGCCAGCAGAAGAACACAGAGCAGAGAGAGACGGGAGACAAGACGAGGGATCATCATCGGTTTGGATTTCTCGTTTTTATGAACACACATAGAGGCATGATAACCCATGCCTCTATGCTGAAACATTCAAAATACAAAATTGTAGGGATTTAGAAGCCAAACTCTGACAACTATGAGTCTGTTTGCGGCTGATACAGCGCAATGTTGCCAAACAGAATGCCGTATTCCGCGATCTGGTTCAGGCCGCACTCCCCTTCAAATGGCTCGATGCTGCCGTTCTGGTTGGCATCAACCCCCTCAATGAGATCGGCCATGATTTGTGTCGATTCGAGAGCCGCCGCTTTGACATCATCATTGATGGCATCCGCTGCGAGCATACGTTTTTCGCGCTCCTGTACATCATCGGCGCGGGTGCGCACATTGACCAGACACACACGCAACGATTCTGCATTGCTTTGCCCCTGACGATTGGCCTCCGGCGATTGAGCGGCCTTCTGCACCAGCGCCTCAATCTGATAGACCATCTTATAGACGCCGAATCTGCGACCTGGATTCTGGCCGCTCCCATCGCCATCGAGATCGGCCATGCCCCCCGTCAGGAGGTTAACGGTATGCTCGGCGTGGATATACATGGCTGCGATGTTGCCGCTGTCCACTGCGCCGGACGCCAGACCTGCATGCTGCCGCCCCGTGTTCGCTTCAAGCAGGGCACTGTCGATCAGGCTCATGCCATCGATACCCTGCTTAGAGGCGACAAAAATTTGATTCAGGCCTTCGGACACGACGTCTGGCACGCGTCCTTCATAAATCACGGTGCCGCTGCTCGCTGTGGGTGTGCTACCGAGCGAAGTTTCGCTGGTGATGAGCATGGCGTTGTAATGGGCAGGCAGCATATTGCCTTCGGGATTGGTATAGGTCAGTGTACCTACGCCAAAAGGATCACGAATAATCTCACCAACAAACAACAGGTTCCCATCAATATGGCGCAGCCAAGCGGCGTACTGCGCGCCGCCGCGCAAATCACGCACATTCAGCACCAATGTATCGCCCGGATTGACGCTCGTCGTAAAGAGCACCTCACCAAAATTGGGCTTTTCGGTGGTGCTGGCAATGACGCCCTGCGGCGTTGGCGTGAGTGTGGCTATAGGCGTATTGATGCGCGAGAGTAGAAGCACCGCCACCACCACAATCGCCAGAGCCACCAGCCCAAAGCCGCCCATAATCGCAAACGGATTGACGCGCTCACGGATGAGAACCGTCGTTGTATTGGTCTGCGGCACGGGTGGTGGATCGACAGCACGCGGTGACATGCCCATATGTTTGATCGTTGGATTGGCGCGTGTCACCTCGTCCGAACCAAATTCCATCGTCTCGGACAACTCCTCCGAGGGTTCAAGCGTGGCCGCATTTTCGTTTGATGTATCTGTTTGCAGCGCTTTGCTAAAGGCACTGGCAAATTCGCCGACTGTGCCATAACGCTGTGTTGGCTCTTTCGATAGGACACGCCGCATGACACGTTGAAGCGCCACCGGAAGACGTTCATTGAAATCGAGAATGGCTGGAATGGGCTCATTGATATGTTTGAGCAGCACCTTCATCGGTGTTTCGCCTGTAAAAGGCTGTTTGCCCGTGAGCATCTCAAACGCCATCACGCCCAATGAATACACATCCGAGCGTCCATCAATCGCATCGCCCTTGCCCTGCTCCGGCGACATATAGGCGGGCGTGCCAATGATGCCTGTGCCTGTCAGGTTGTTGCTCTCCGCGGCGCTCTTGACGATGCCAAAATCAGCCAGCAGAGCATGACCTTCGCTGTCCAGCAGAATGTTGCCGGGCTTAATATCGCGGTGCACAATGCCGCGCCGATGGGCATAATCGAGCGCTGAGGCCACTTCACGCACAAGACGATCCGCCGTATCGAGCGGCAGCACCCCCTCAGACATGAGATCGGCCAGCGATCCGCCATCGGCATAGGCCATGACAAGATACAAAATGTTGTCCTGGAGGCCATAATCGTAAAGCGGCAGGATGTGAGGATGTTGGAGCGTGCCAATCGTTTTGGCCTCGCGTTCAAAGCGTTTCACAACATTTTCATCAAGGGAAGGATGAGGAGGCAGAATTTTAATAGCAACAGAACGACCCAGGGAGGGTTGAAAGGCGCGATACACTGCCCCCATCCCACCTTTATTAATGACCTGCTGAATTTCGTACTGACCGAGTTTTTGCCCTACAAAAGAATCCACGCGTTACTCCCTCGCCCACAGCCTATCGGGACGCTTTTCACAAATTATAGTGATGCGCTGGCACATGAGCAAAAGTATGCTCTTTGAAGAATGGTCTTTATCGTATGCCTATACTGTTACGAGGCTATAACCAAAATATCATGTGATGCTGAGATTAGGTGTAAAGATTATGAAAGTTTGTGTCATTTGGGACTGTTGGTAAAGGGAACTTCATGACCAACCCAGATGACAAAAAATTTGCGCAGTTGGTTCACAAGATCGAGCCCCACAGCACGCTGCTTCGGTCCTGGGTGCTGGCAGGCGGCGTCTCAGCACAGGTCACAGGGCTTGAGATACAGCGGCCTGATGGACAGACGACAAAAATGATCGTCCGTCAGCATGGTACAGTCGATCTCAAGCACAATCCCCACATCGCCGCCGATGAATTTAAACTCTTAAACATTCTGCACGCGGCTGGCCTCGCCACACCAAAACCTTATTCCCTCGATCCATCGGGCGAGATTTTTGAGACACCCGTTATCGTCATGGAATTCATTGAGGGAACTTCGGATTTTGCCCCCATATATGACCCGAATCGCATTGCGCAGATGGCCGCCCATCTGGCGCGGATTCACAGTGTGGCGATTACGGTTGATGAGGATTTATCATTTCTGCCGCAGCAAGAAAAACGAATTGGCGACACACTCAGAGATCGCCCGACAACACTGGACGATTCGCTGGATGAGGGGCACATTCGAGACATTCTGGCCTCTGTCTGGCCGCTGCCTCAGCGCAATGCCTCTGTCCTACTGCATGGCGATTATTGGCCCGGAAACATCTTGTGGCGAGAGGGCTATCTTGCCGCCGTGATCGACTGGGAAGATGCGGCGGTGGGCGATCCCCTGGCTGATGTGGGCAATACGCGGCTTGAAATCCTGTGGGCGTTTGGCCTTGAAGCGATGCAGCATGTCACCGATCACTATCGATCCATGACTGCCGTTGATTTTGCAAATCTGCCGTATTGGGATTTGTGCGCGGCGCTGCGGCCCGCCTCGAAAATTGGCACATGGGGTCTGGATGCCTTCACCGAGCAGCGCATGCGGGAGCATCACCGCATTTTTATCATGCAGGCGTATGAGGCGCTGTCTGAGTTATAAGAAGATCAATTGCTGTATATCTACCAATGATTACTATGAATAACATAATCTCCCCGAATTTTGAATATATCTGGATAAGCCTTTATCCATGCGGAAACTTTTTTGCCATCAAATACATTATTAGAATCCATATCATGTGCTGCTTTGCCAAGTTGCCCCAGAGATGCCAATCCATCAGGTCCTTTGGTGTTGATATATGCTCTTATTAGGAAGTGGCGGCGTGTTATGGCGGGGTTAGTATCAACTCTCCGTATCATTTGTGTATTCTCATTGATCTCGTAGTCCGGACTAAAATTTCTGAGCCATTCGGAGAGCTTATATTTCCCAAATTTATGCTCGTAATCATCAACGATCTCGCGCAATTTTGCTTCAAGTTGGGTGTAAGAGACCCAATCATATTTCTTATCGATAAAGCTATCATAAGCCCAAGACAAAAAATTTAAAAAACGTCTCACTTCGCTCGGAGAAATGGGATGGAGTTCTTTAAGCTTGCGAAGTTCATCAGTCAATTCTTCTAAGCAGAAGACCTTACAAATCTTTCGCAAGCTCTTTGATGTGTTTCTTAGGTGTCCAATGACGATGACTTCTCTGCCCCTTTCCTGAATAAGATTACACGCTGACGCGAAATCACCATCCCCTGTGACAACAATAAAAATATCTATTTGATCTCTCGTAAAATCAGTCGCTAAGAGTTCACCTGCCTCCAACAGGATGTGATTATCAGTTGCATTTTTCCCAACACGCTTTACCTGTATGCGTTCGATGTTAAGGAGATCTATTTTTTCGCCATTAGGAGACAGAGGGAGTTTCTCCCAGTCACCATAGGCGCGACATACTTCCAATTGACCGTGATATTCGGAAATTTTTAGGACTTGTTCTATGTAGTCCAAATTGACATTATCAGCATCAATCAATATGGCAACACGCTGGTGTAAGTTAATCATCGAGGCACCCTGAGTGGAAATTATGCAGTAATGGTTTAAAGAGGGAGGGGCGAGACATTCCCGCCCCCAACACAAATATCGTCTTTAGAACTTGCCTTTTCCTGCGCCAAAGACGCGCGCGGGCAGATTGAAGCCGAACTGCTTGAGCTGATTGAGGAACTTGGGCGGGAAGCCTGTCGGTTCCAGAGTGCCGCCGCCCTCATGCGAATAACCGCCTGTTGTGTGACCGGCAGATTGATAAATAAAGATGTCTTGCAGCGTCACATTCGTGCCTTCCATGCCCTGCATCTCAGTCACCTGGACGACTTTGCGGCTGCCGTCCTTCAAGCGTGCCTGCTGCACAAACAAGTGAATGGCGGAGGCAATCTGTGTGCGGATGACATCGACGGGCAAATCCATACCGGCCATCATACACAGCGTTTCCAGACGCGACACGGCATCGCGTGGTGTATTGGCGTGCACGGTTGTCAGCGATCCATCATGGCCCGTGTTCATAGCCTGGAGCATGTCGAGCGCTTCACCGGAACGGCATTCACCGACCACAAGCCGATCCGGGCGCATACGCAGCGTCCCCTTCACCAGATCGCGGATGGTGAGAACGCCTTCACTATCGGTGCCGGGAATGGCCGCGCAGGTTTCCAGACGGACCACATGGCGCTGGGCCAGCTGCAATTCAGCCGAGTCTTCTACCGTGATGATGCGTTCATCTTCAGGGATATAGGCGCTCAACACGTTCAAGAGTGTTGTCTTGCCGGAGCCTGTACCGCCTGCAACAACAATATTGAGACGTGAAACCACACACGCTTCTAAGAACTTACCGACGTCATCGGTGAATGAACCGAATTTGACCAGATCCTGCACCGTGAGACGTTTTTCAGGGAATTTACGGATGGTAATCGTTGTGCCAAGCAGCGCCGAGGGCAGGGTGACGAGATGCACACGCGAGCCATCCGGCAGGCGGGCATCAACCATCGGATTGGCGCGATTCAACTCACGCATGAGAGGCCGCACGATGCGTTGAGCCGTCCAGTAGACATGCTCCTCGTCATCAAATACGACTTCCGTCTCACGCAGTTTGCCTTTTTGCTCCCCAAAAACAATATCGGGGCCGTTCACCATAATTTCCGAGATGGATTTATCCTCGACCAGCGGCTGAATCGCCCCAAAGCCAAGCAAATCATCCAGCAGTGCATCACGCAGTTCAAGGAGTTCTTTTTGTTCCAGACGCACATTCATCTTTTGGAGAACAGTCGCCAGGCGATCCATCAGAATCTTGACTTTGGTCTCATCTTTAGCGGTCCAGGTGTCGGCCTCATCCGGGAAGGCCAGGAGTTTGGCACGCAGCTGGCGGCGCAGGCGAGCCACTTTCGACTCGGTGCGCTTTTTGGGCGGCACAACATAGCCTGTATCCAACACCCATGAGCCATCGGGGCGCACTTCGTTGACCACAACACGCTTGACGCCTGTGCCAACGGCGAATGGGGTATCGGGGAGAGGCTCACCGATTTCAATGACGGGGATCGAGCGTTTGGGATCTTGCTCTGCTTTCTTTGGGGCTGAGGGGGCAGGGGCTTCATCTGACCCAAATAAAGCATCGAGATCAGCATCGGATTTTTTGCCTGATAGAAGACCGTCCTTTTTGGGCGGTACTTTTTTGGAAAGGAACGACATCGATTTTTGTCCTTCTGGAATTACGGCGGTGTGCCATGCTTCTATATTAAAGAAGATTGTGCTTTTTGATCAAAATTGTTTGTGTTTTGTATTATTCTGAGAAACTCAAATCGTTAGAGATTTTCTACACTTCACAGCCCAGGGCGATTACATCTTAAATTTCT